>ERZ795055.2863-NODE-2863-length-12803-cov-4.114842_pt1 | contig 12803 bp, 12 predicted proteins | sample MGYA00375139_ERZ795055 | MGnify/ENA primary metagenome ERZ795055 (study PRJEB30184, sample SAMN05720283) | anaerobic digester metagenome | isolation source: active sludge of municipal wastewater-treating anaerobic digesters | place: USA | collected 2015-01-23 ...
ACCCACAGACAGCGAATCGGCAACCTGTGTGTCACCCTTGTTGCGCCGGATCTTATGGGTGGGGGTCTCGTCGGAGCCGCAGGCAGAGACCACTCCCAACACCGGCAACAGCGCCCAACAGAAACCCGCCGACACGCGCATTCCGAACATGCAGGACTCCTTCGCGACAAGCGCAACCAGGCGTCTGCCTAGGTCTATCCAAATGCGGCAGCAGCTTAGCACGCGCGGCACGACTCTACGAGGCCTGACAGGGCGCTTGTTATCCGCGCACCATCGGCGCAGCTTTGCTGGCACGTTTGTCGAAACGGGCATGGTAGGCCCGAGCGATCACCTCGGCGCAGCTAGCGTCATCCAGGTAGCCGGAGTTCAACACCAAGTCGAAAAGCAACGGGTCACGAATATCGGCGTTGAAGTAGCGCCGGTGAAACGCCTCGCGCTCAGCGTCACTCGCTTGCACGCGCCGCTTGGCCTCCTGAGGTGGAAACCGACCACTTGCGGCCACCCGTTCGATGCGAATCTCTTGCGGAGCCACCAAACGCACACACAAGGCATACTCGCGTGGCACCAAGTGCACCGAGCCATGGCCGGTCAATACGCAAGGTCCATGCTCCCACAACGCCACCACGATGCGGGTGAGCGTGCGCAGGTGGTCACTGGCGTCGAAGGTCTGCTCACGCAAGAGCGCCGCGATGTAATCCTCCAGGCGACTGCGCGCATGCTCGTCTAGGGTCTCTACGGTGGTCACGCTCACGTGCGCGGTGTCGGCGATATGCTGCATGATCTCGCGATCGTAGGTGGGAAGCCCCAAAAGCTTGCCCACCCGCTCACCTATCTGCCGGCCGTTGGCACACATTTGGTTGGCAATCGCCACCACATGGGCCGGCACGTGCGGCCCCGGCGCCCGTTCTGCCTGAGGGCCTGGCTCACCGCCCTGGTGTTGCAGCCGCCAAAGCGACACTTGGTCGTTCACGATGCGCCCGAGATCGCGTCCCATGACTTCCCTCCCCGTGCGGGAATGCGCCGTGGGCGTCCCGCGTTCTCCCCATCATGATGCGCTGATGCACCTCTAAGGTGAAGCCTGGCAGCGCACCCCGCAAGTACGGCGCCCCCCTCGTCAAGGCCTGGCTGCACCGTTTGACCCTGTCCCTGGCTCTTAACCGACGGCGCCTGCGGCAGGATCCAACAGCGCCGAACAAGGACTTCTATGACCTTGAATCTACTCACCATTTTTGGGACGGGGCTGCTCACCTTCCTGACTCCGTGCGTGCTGCCGCTCGTGCCTCTGTACTTGGCGAGCCTCGCGGGCGGCGACCTGAAGGCTGTGGCAAGCCTGCCCCGCGCTCAACTGCTAAGTCGTTCTGCATTATTTTCACTAGGTTTTTTGGCTGTTTTCACAATGCTAGGAATGGTCGCCTCGACGCTCGGGCAATTCCTGGCCACCTGGCGCCTAACGATCCAAACCGTCGGGGGCGTGGTGGTGCTGCTGTTTGGCCTGAAATTCTTGGGCATCATCCAAGTACCGTTCTTGGATCGGGTGTTACGCGCCGACGATCGCAAGCTCGGTCAGTCGATGAACGGCGCGTATGCGCTCTTGTTGGGGGTCCTGTTCGCGGCTGCCTGGTCGCCGTGCGTGGGCCCAGTCTTGGGCTCAGTGCTCACCTACACCGCCACCACCACCACCGACCCGTACTTGGGCGCGCTCTACCTTGCCACTTACGGGGCTGGTATCGCGTTGCCGTTGCTCGTCACCGCGGGGTTTGCCGAGACTGGCTTGCGCGCGCTGCGTGCGTTGCGCCGCGGGCTGCCGGTGTTTGAGCGCGCCTTGGGCGCCCTGCTCGTCGTGGTTTCGAGCTCACTGTTATTCGACCTGAACCTGTTGCCAACGCCGCTTACCGCAGGCTCAGCCCATGCGGCCAGCGCCCAGCCACCCCGCATGACGCCTCCAGCCGAAGAGTTACCAGCCATGGTGGAGCTGTATGCAAAGGATTGCCCCATCTGCCAGGCAATGGCCCCCATCGTGGCCGACGTCACGGCTCACTGCGACGGCAATGGCGTGACGGTGCGCCAATACGACGTCAGCACCGCAAAGCATCGTGCGCTCATTCAAACCTACCGCGTGGTGGGGGTGCCCACCTTTCTGTTCTTCGATGCGGCAGGCAACGAGGTCGCGCGTTTGGTGGGTGAACAACGCCCCGAGCAACTCCACCAAGCGCTGGCCGCCGTGCGAGGTGAAAGCTGCCCAGGCCTTGGCCTGCTACCGACCGACGCGCAACCACCGCCCCCAGACTCTATTGAGGAGAATGTGACATGCCCGTCTACGAATACGACTGCGAAAGCTGCAAGCAGCGCTTCGACCTCCAGCGCAAAATCGCTGAGCGCAGCGACCCGGCTCCCTGCCCAACCTGCGGCAAGCCCGCCAAACGCGTGCTCTCTGGCTTCGCCGTAAGCGGTGCGGGCGGCACACCGAGCTTTGCCAGCGCCCCGTCCAGTTGCAGCAGTGGCGGTGGCTGAGGCATTTCGCGCTGATCACCCGGGTGGTGATCGAAAACGTTAGAGTATCTTGCGACTGTAAGCGGTGGCCAACGAGTCTGCGTACTCGTTCCAGCGCGAGCCGTCGTGCGCGCGGATCCATTTGAGCGTGATGTTTTTGCGCGTCTGGGCGAGCCCGTAGAGTTCCTGCACCAATTCTAGGTTTTTGATCGGCCCACCTTTGCGTCGCCAACCATTGCGCTCCCAGCTTTTTGCCCACTCGTTCACCGTTTTGACGCACAGCTCGCTGTCACTGAAGATGTCGAGCGGCGTGCTCTTGGGGCTGATCTTATAGGTCTCAATCAAGGCCACAAGCTCCATGCGGTTGTTGGTGGTGTGCGGCTCATGCCCATGCAGTTGATCGATCACCTCACCGTCCACCACGTAGACGACCCCCCAGCCGCCCGGGCCGGGATTGGGGCTGGCGCTGCCATCGGTGAACATGCCGGTATCCGGACCCGCCTGGTAGCGCTCCAACACCTGCGTGAGCGTCAGGTTCTCCTCCACCATGCCACGCATCGGTGCACGGCCGCCCTGGCTTGGTTTCGACGTCGGCTTGGCACCCCCCGCGGCCCCTTTGCGACACTTCAAACACTGCGACGGGGTCCACCCAGGGAACTTGGCCAGCGCCGTCTCCGGCACCGAAAACTCGGTGCCACAATGTTTGCAGCGAAACCGCTTCTCACTCATAGCCAGCGTCCTTTGGCGAGTGGACCCCATATCGAACCCGCGCCGCCTCTCTACCATCCGCACGTGCACAGAAGGCAACGTTTTCGTGCACCCAAGCACTCGGTAAACGCCTCCTACACGATAGCCACAGCCACTGAGAAAGGTCCGAGCAAGCCATGAGCAAGAGCCCCTATGTGACCGAGATCAAAGGCAAACAACACTTCGAACGACTGCTTGCCGACACCGAAAAACCCGTGATCATCGACTTTTGGGCGCCCTGGTGTGGGCCGTGCAAAATGCAGGGGCCGGTGTTTGAGGCGACCGCCAAAGAGCTGCACGAGCAGGTGGTATTCGCCAAGCTAAACACCGAAGCCGTGCCGGCATTGGCCAAAGCGCTCAACGTCAGCAGCATCCCGTCGCTGCTCGTGTTGAGCCAAGGCGAAGTGGTCGATGCCCGCATCGGCCTAACCAACAAGGCGCAACTGGTGACGATGCTGCAGCGGGCGCTCGACAAGCAAAACCACGTTGGCTTTTTCGCCAAAGTAAAACGACTGTTTGCGGGCAACGCTGAGGCCACCCCCACCGCACCAGCCGCGTAAATCATTTCTTCGCCATGCGCGTTGCCGTGTTGGCACGCCGATGCCATCTTGGTGCCCATGTCTACCGCACACACTCACAAGCATCATGGTCACAGTCACAACCACGGCCGTGATCACCACGGCAATCCTAAGGATTTCGCCAACTACCTGAAACGCCTGGAAAGCCCCGAGCGCGACGCTTGGCAGCAACCGCAACGGGTCATCAAGGCGCTGAAGCTTGGGCGCGGTGACACCGTGGCGGAAGTGGGCGCTGGGCCCGGTTACATCTCGTTGCGGCTGGCCAAAGCCGTGGGCCCCAAGGGACGTGTCTTCGCGGTCGAAGTCGAACCCAAAATGCTCGCGGTGCTAGGCGAACGCCTGGTGGCGGCCAAGACCATCAACCTGACGCCGGTCTTGGGGCTTTTGGAGCGGCCGCTTCTGCCACACAGGAGCCTCGACCATGTGCTCTTGGTGAACACGTTCCACCACTTTCACGATGGCGTGGCCTACCTGAAAGAGCTTGCGCGCTGCTTACGCCCTCAAGGCCGCATCAGCGTGGTGGATTTCCACGACCGCGAGATGCCAATGGGGCCGCCCCCCGAAGAGAAGATCTCTCGCGACGCCTGTGTGACGCTCGCCAAGCGCGCCGGCCTCACCTTGGTGGCCGAGCAAACATTCCTGGAATATCAGTATTTCCTAACCTTTGCGGCCACGGCCCGGGCATAATTGCGACGCTGTGGGCCCGAAAAGCCATGCAACTGGGCCGTGCAATGAAGCTGTGCCTGGATTAGTTTAAACAGATGCCCAAGACTGTGCTCGTCGTAGATGACTCCCAAGTCTTTCGCTCGCTCGAAGTCATGTTCCTGCAGCAGCGCGGCTATGCCGTCGTTCAGGCGGGGGATGGCGTCGCGGCGCTGAAGGCAGTGTTCGAGCACAAGCCTGACCTGATTTTGCTCGATGTACAATTGCCGGTGATGGACGGCGTCTCAGTGCTCGCAACGCTCAAAGCGAATCCGGACACCAAGAAGATCCCCATCATTGTGATTACCACGATTGGCCGCGAAAAAGATCGCGACATCCTGCTTCGCGGCGGTGCCGACGATTTTATTTCCAAACCGATCACCGGCCCCGTGTTGGTGGCCAAAGTCGAAAAGCTACTCGCCGCCAGCGCACTGCCTGCGTAACACCGCTACGCAGTGACATCCTTTGCCACCGTCACGATGTAGTCGTGGCTCCCCGGAATGTCGGTGGTGGTGAGCCCACGCGCCTCATCGGCCTTGCGGTCGTAGCCCAGCTGCGTCTGCTCCATGATCGTGACGTTCTTGTCGATGATGGCGTTGCGGATACGACAATCCCGACCAATTTGAGTTTCGTTGCGCAACCCAAAGGTCATCTTGCCCCCCATCAAAACGCTGTCTTCGATGATGGAGTGGCTGTGGATGAACGTGCCCGGGCCTAAGATGCTACGCCGCACTGTGGATCCACTGATGATCACGCCATCGGCGACAATCGAGTTAAGCGCGGTGCCCACCCGCCCCGCCTCCTCGTGCACAAACTTGGCGGGCGGAAAGTGTTGGGGACAGATGAACAAAGGCCAGAGCTCCGAGTAGAGATTGAATCGCGGCTTGGGGGCGACCAGGTCGAGGTTGGCTTGCCAATACGAGTGAATGGTGCCGACATCTCGCCAATAGTCACAATCGCTGGCGCGAGCCACGCGGGTCTTTTCACGTTGGCCGTCGCGAATCGTGTACTCGTACTCTTCAATCGCGTTGTCCCGAGTGAAGTCGAAGGCGCAGACCCGTTCACCCGCCTTTAGCATTGCAGGGATCACATCGCGGCCGAAATCAGTAAGGTCATTGGCGATGTTCCGCTCCAGGCAATCCCAGTCGAAGATGTAGATCCCCATCGACGCCAGACACTGCCCGGTCCCAAGAAACATTTTGGGCTCGGCCGGTTTTTCCTCGAACGCCTGCACAAACCCGTCGGCGTCCACCTGCACGACACCACAACGACCCCGGGCCTCCTGAGGATCCACGCGCACGGTCGCGAGGGTGAGGCTCGCCTTGCGCGCGTCGTGTAGCCGCAACATCGGCCGATAGTCCATTTTGTAGACATGGTCGCCCGGCAGAATGAGCACGCGACGGGCGCGCCGCTCCACGAGCAGCGGCATGTTCTGACGAATGGCATCGGCGGTGCCGCTGTACCACTGGTCCCCTAACTGCATCTGCGCCGGAATCTCCTCGATAAAGTTGTCGAGTCGCCGCGGCAGGAAGCTCCAACCCATCTTGAGATGAGCACTCAAGGAGTGCGACTTGTACTGGGTCAACACGTAGATTTGTCGCAAGCCAGAATTGACGCAGTTGGACAATGCGAAATCGATGATGCGGAACACGCCGCCAAACGGCACCGCAGGCTTGGCCCGCGTGGAGGTAAGCGGCTTCAGGCGCTCCCCCATGCCGCCGGCCATCACCACGGTGACGACGTCTTCCATCATAGCCAAACCTCCCTCATGCGTGCGCTTTCCCCAAGGCTTCGGGGGCCGGCTTGCGTCGCCAGGCGCGGGTCAAGAGCTCTTCACCAAAAAATCCACGTCGCAGATGGAATGCCTACGCACCAAGATTTCCGACTTCGAACCATAACTAATGAAGGCGCCTTCGATAATGCCCAGGTGATAGCTGTCGGCAAAGGTCCACAGGTTGCGCATCTCCACCAGAATCGAGCCGTCGGCCTGCTCAGCGGGTGTGGCAGAGACGCTGCTGGTAAACAGCTTATATGCGCGACCGATGAGCTTCACCGCCGCAAACGGTCGATTTCCGGCGACGCTAAAGAGGAGAGCGCCTGCCGTGGTTTCCCTGATCTTCGGAAACACCTTTTGCCCAATGCGTCGCAAGGCCTCGCGCACAGGCACGTCAGGATAGGCGAGCGTCGCACTTTGATAGAGCACCTGCGCAAGCTCGGTGGTTGGATACTTTGTTAGCGAGCTGTACTCGCCGCGACCGGCTACCTCGCCCTTGGCTTTTGCCTCGGCCAGAGCGGTTTGGAAGAACAACCCCATCACGGTGGAGTCTATAGGGATGGCCACAAGCAGCGCCGAAAGATCAATGGCAGCGGTCCAGTCGGGTTGTGAAAAGTCGTGCACGTTGGCCTCCAGCGAAGCGGCAAGGAGACCTCATCCCGCCCCGTTCCGGTGTCACGAGTATGGCGTTTGGCAGCGATTGGGACAAGCCATGGGGCCCTGAGGATTTGCCACGCTAATCGTAACCATCCACCAAAAAGCCCAGCGACAACGCCAGCAACACCGAGGATTCGGCCGAAATCACAGCACCTTTCACGCGATTCTTGGTGGGGTCGACATACACTCCAGACGCCCCGGCAAGTTTGGCGTTGCACAACGTGGCCCGCTCGAACACCGAGCCGCTGAGGTCGGTGCCGGTGAAGTCGGCGTCGGTCAAATCAGTCTCGATGAAATTGGCTTCGATGGCTTTGCAACGCAGAAACGGCGTGCGCCGCAAACACGTCCCCACAAAGGAGGCATAGCGGAGATCGCAATCGGTGAAGCAAAGCTGCGGGTTGCGCCCGACGTTGGTCCAATCGGTACCCAGAAGCTTGCAGCCGCGAAACGCGACATCGCGCAGGACCAGGCCAGCCGGTTGCATACGCGTCAACTCGGCCTCTTCGAAATTACAATCCTCCAGATGCGTACCACGCCACAGACTCTCCGGCATCTTCACGCGCCGAAACGTGCAGCGGTAGAACTCCTTGCCGGCCAGTTCAAGCCCCGGCGCCGCTGCCCCCTCAATGGTTTGGTCCTCAAAGACATCGCGTTGGTTGAAATAGTCGACTAGGTCCATGGCGTCACCCTAGCAGAATGCTGTGCGAAGCTCCCGACTTGGCTTGTGATGTTGGTGACGAGTATGTCATCAGGTCGGCGCCACCTTAAGCTGGAGTCCATGGCTCATGCGTTTGCCCGCCGCGTTCACCCCGCTCTGGTCTCGACCCACGCCATGTCTGAAAGACGGCTTCTGGTTTATTTATGCGAACGGCAAGCTCTTGACCCAAGCTGACGCGACACAAATAGACGCCGTCACCGTTCCCGCAGGCGAGACACCGCCCCTGCCTGTGGACGACACACACTGCATTGGCCTGCTCAACGAGGTGCCCTGCTTCGCAGCACTGGCGCGCCTCGACGCGGCGCCGCCCGGATTCATACTAGAGCCGTTGCGCTCGCTCTTCGATCGCCTGCCCGACGAGTTGGTGGCTGTGGCCGGCCGTGCCCATCAAGTTCTGGAGTTTGATCGCACACACCGCTACTGCGGCGCCTGTGCCGCCCGGACCGAAACCAGTGATGGAGGCAAGGCTCGACGCTGCCCTGTGTGTGGCGACGTTAGCTATCCGCGGCTCGCGCCCGCGATGATGGTGCTTGTAACACGCCCGGGGCCCGCAGGGCCCGAGCTATTGCTCGCCACAGGGACGCGCTTCAAAGTACCTATCTACAGCGCCTTGGCCGGCTTCGTAGAGCCTTCGGAGTCGCTTGAGGAGTGCGTTCACCGCGAGGTGCTCGAAGAGGTAGGCCTCAAAGTGCAAAACGTGCGCTACTTTGGCAGCGAGTGCTGGCCCTTCCCCCACTCACTGATGGTCGCCTTTTTGGCCGATTATGCGAGCGGCGAGATTCGTTGCCAAAAAGACGAAATCGTGGACGCCCAATGGTTTGGCCTCGACCAACTGCCGCATCTACCCCACCGGTTGTCGGTGGCGCGCAGGCTTATTGATGTTGCCTGCAAGTGTAGCTTACACGCGGCCGACATTTGACGAGGCCTGGACGAGAGCCGAAGGGCAGCGGCCCTAAAACCTGCGCTCGGGATTTCTAAGACGACATGCACGTCTGTGCGGCAACACAGGCCGTGTGCCCTCTCGCGCAACGATCCCATCACACCTGCTTGTCAACGCCCCTTCGAGTGCCCATGGTTTGGTCGCACAAATGTTCCCCACAAGGAGACTCCATCATGCGAATTCTTCCTACGGTCGTGGTGGCCATCGTGTTCTCGGGTTGCGGCCATACCGCGTCGACAACAAACACGACCAGCACCCAGCCAGCTGCGGCGCCCTCGCAGACCAAGGCCGTTGCCACGCTACAAGCACTCGGCGGTAGCGGCGTTTCAGGCAGCATCGTATTCATCGCAGCCGAAGGCGGCGTGCGCTTGGAGGGCGACGTGCTGGGTTTGCCCCCCAACAGCAGCCATGGCTTCCACATCCACGAGAAGGGTGATTGCAGCGCCGCTGACGGCTCATCGGCAGGCGGTCACTTTACGAGCAGCCATGCCATGCACGGCGCGATGGACGCCATGGATTCGCACACCGGTGACCTGGGCAACCTCGTCGCCGACGACAAGGGTGTCGCACACGTGGAGTTACTTAAGCCCGGCGCAAGCCTCGGAGACGGCACTGCCACCGATGTAATGAATCGTGGGCTCATTGTGCACGCCGTCACCGACGACCTTAAAACCCAACCCACCGGCGCCTCGGGCGCGCGCATTGCCTGCGCGGTGATTGTGCCAGCGTCGTAGGGTGGTGAGGGAGCATATCGCTCGATTGTCTGCCTGCACCGCTCTTGGTAGGCGTACCCTGCCCGCAAGCTGCTCCCGACACGCGCGCGCTGACCCCACTTAGGAAACAGCGGCCATCGATCAAGCAATATGCTCCTCGTGGTGGCATGGCCGGCGAAGTGGGATTAGAAGGAGTACTCAGATTCATCTAGAGCCGGCGATTGGGCCTTTTGGGGGACTCAGCAACGAGCAAGCTGGTTTCCAACGCCAGGTTGCCTCACCAGGAGAAAGGTCGACACGATGCCTTGCCACCACACCCGACTGACATTTGCTGTTCTGACGAACCTGATCGTCGCGCTCTGCCTCGGACCAAGCGCGCGCGCTGCAGTCCTGGTTACGAGTGGACCGCCCCTCGCCAACAAAGGAGTGAGCCCCACAGCGGGCCTGCTTTTTACGGCCTTGGACCATTGCGTCTTGATTGGCTTCTCGTTTCAGAGCGACGCCGATCGTGATGCCTCCATCGAGTTGGTGGACCTCACGGACGCGGGCTTTGCCCCACAACAGTTGGTGGTGTCAGCCGGATACCCCGACTATCAGGCCCATGTGCTCTGGCCGCTCGTGCTCGGGCACGACTACCGACTCAGCAGCACGGGGGTGCTCGCGAAGCGCGCAGCCTCAACCTTCCCGATCCAAAACGAAGCGTTGAGCGTCACTTCCGGAGCCGCTGGCACCGGGTTTGTGGCCGACCCCGCCAATTGGTACGCCTTCGGCACGTTGACCACCGACAGCGACGGTGATTCAGACAATGATCCCGACAGTCTCGATTGCGCACCGTCAGATCTTGCGATCTTCCATGGTGCCGCGGAGCTCCCCGACGACGGCATCGACCAGAACTGCGACGGCCTGGAGCTGTGTTTTGTGGACCGCGACGCTGACGGTCACCGATTGGCGGACTCCATCCTCATCGACTCAGCCGATATGGACTGCAACGACGACTTCGAGGCCGCAGGCACGATTCCCACGGGAGACTGCGACGACAATGACCCGGCCAATTGGAATTCCTGCGGCGGCTGCGTCGATGCGGATCTGGATGGCGTCTATGTGGGCTGCGATGACTTCTCAGTAACGTCCGGTCCCGACAACTGCCCCACTATTGAGAACGCCATGCAGCAGGACCAAGACTACGATGGCGTGGGTGACGCGTGCGACAACTGCCCACTACATGCCAACCCCGACCAGCTGGATACCGATGCTGATGGCGTAGGCGACCTGTGCGATGCCGACCAAGACGTGGACGAGGATGGCGTGGACAACGCCTCCGACAACTGCGTCTTCGTCCCCAATGTCGATCAAGTGGATGGCGATGGCGATGGCCTGGGCGATGCGTGCGACGACCTCGACAACTTGGACATGGATGCCGACGGCATTGCCAACCCAAACGACGTTTGCCCGTTCGTGGCAGACCCCGACCAAGCAGACACAGACGGCGACGGCCTGGGCGATGCGTGTGACCCCTACGATCAAGTGGCGAACGCCGACGTCGATGGCGACGGTGTTCCCGACCTCCAGGACAATTGCCGCATGGTCGCAAACACCGACCAGAGCGACGCCAATGCCGATGGCGTAGGCGACACCTGCACACCGCTCGTTGCTCCAACGTCGTCACCGGACGACTCGGGCTGCAATGCCAGCGGCCAGCATATGGCATGGCCATATCTGTTGATCTTCGCGTGTTTGACTTTCCTTGCGACCCGCAAGCACCGAGCACGGCACACCTTGCGGGTTGCCCACACCTTGCCCCTCATCACCCTGGCCTTGCTGCTCGCAAACTGTCAGGTCGAGCCGACCTCCCTCGACGAGCCAGCGACCCCTGGAACGCGGCGAAATTCGCGGCCAGCAGAAACCGTAACCTCGGAGACGGTTGGGACGACCGCGGCGGATGAGGGTGCCTCTGCCAAGACAGGCGGGAACGACGCGAGCGGGAGTCAGCTAGATCGCGATGTGCCGCAAGAAACCGTGTTCAAAGACGTGGTGCACGCGGATGATCTGATCGTCACCGGCAGCACCTGTATCGGCTTCGACTGTCTTACCGACGGCACCGAGAGTTTTGGGTTTGATACGTTGCGACTCAAAGAGAACAACCTGCAGATCCACTTCGATGACACGAGCGCCTCGGCCGGCTTCCCGGCAAACGACTGGCGCCTCGTCATCAATGACTCGAATTTTGGCGGCACCAATCACTTTTCGATTGTGGATGCGACCGGCTCTCACACGCTCTTCAAGCTCATGGCGGGCGCCCCGGCCAACTCCCTGTTTCTCTCCGCGACCGGCATGCTCGGGCTCCAAACTGCCGCACCAGAACTCAACCTGCACATCAAAGATGGCAACTCGCCGGGCATTCGCTTCGAGCAGGATGCCTCCGAGGGTTGGTCAACTCAGAGCTGGGATTTGGTGGGCAACGAGCAGAGCTTCTTTCTACGCGACGTCACCGCGGGAGCCACGTTGCCTTTCGAAGTCCGAGCTGGAGCGCCGACGGCCAGCCTGACGATAGACAGTCAAGGCCAAGTTGGAGTTGGCACCGCCACGCCTCATTATCCTTGGGAAGTAGAAACCCACGCAAAGGATTCAACCGCGGCGGTAGCACGCGTTGACGGCGCCACATGCGTGATGACAGCGGCAGACACCTACGGCGCCATCGGCACCGTGACGCCCCATGCGCTGCGCCTCACGGTCGATGGCGAAGCCGCGATGAGCCTGGCCCCAGATCACAGCGTCGCGATGGCCAACGGAGCCTCCTTGTCGGCCGGTGGCGTGTGGACCAACGCTTCCAGCCGCGCCCTCAAGGAGAATATCCGCGACCTCGGCACCGAAGAGGCCTTGGCCACGCTCGCCGCGCTTGCGCCCGTCACGTACACCTACAAGGCCGACGCCACCGAAGAATACGTGGGATTCATCGCCGAGGAGTTGCCCGAGCTGGTCGCAACCAAAGACCACAGGGGTGCAAGTCCGATGGATATCGTCGCGGTGTTAACCAAGACCGTGCAGGCCCAGCAGCAGGAAAACGCCGCACAAAAGCAGACCATCGCCGAGCTAAGTGGACGTCTGCGCACGATTGAAAGGGCGTTGGTTGAGCTGAGGCGCCAAGAAGCGCACTGAATCGGAGTCGCGCGTTAGCCCCACGTCCATGTTCAACCGCGCCTGACACTGTCGGTTCCTCTGGCTACAGATAAACCCGCCGGCAGTACGATCACCGACATGAGACCTCATCCGGCCGGCCCCTAACAAGCGCTACGGTCCGATTTTACTACGTTTTGACTCACCACCGCTCCCGGCACCGCCTCAAGGCATGCGGACAGGAGCGGAGGGGGGCATCGACGGCGGAAACCTATCGGCGCTTTACGACTTTAGGCTGGGTCCTGCATGATGTGAGAAGGTCATTACGGGCGCGCCTTGTGCGACAGCGGCAAGCCCGCCCACGAGTACA
>ERZ795055.2866-NODE-2866-length-12797-cov-4.492780_pt1 | contig 12797 bp, 9 predicted proteins | sample MGYA00375139_ERZ795055 | MGnify/ENA primary metagenome ERZ795055 (study PRJEB30184, sample SAMN05720283) | anaerobic digester metagenome | isolation source: active sludge of municipal wastewater-treating anaerobic digesters | place: USA | collected 2015-01-23 ...
AGCAATGCGTAATATAAAAGAGGTGTGCTATGGCTGACACGATCCGCATCCTGATCCTTGAAGACCTCCCGACCGACTACGAGCTCGTCGTCCGCGCCCTCGGGAAAGCCAGGCTCCGCTTCGAGGCGAAGAACGCCTCCTCGAAAAAGGAGTTCGTGAGCCTGCTCGCCTCGTTCGTCCCGGACGTCATTGTCTCCGATTACCGGCTGCCGGGGTTCGACGGCATCGAGGCGCTCGCGCTGGCGAAGGAGCTGGCGCCGGACACGCCGTTCGTCATCGCGACCGGGACGATCAGCGAGGAGATGGCCGTCGAGTGCATGAAGGCGGGCGCCTTCGACTATGTCCTCAAGGACCGGCTGGCGAGGATCGGGCAGGTCGTCCTCAACGCCCTCGAGACGGCGCGGGTCAGGAGGGAGAAGGCGCTGTCGGACAGGCGGATCGCCCGGCTGAACGAGTGCTTCCTGAACTTCAAGCCCGACACCGATGCGAACATCAGGCGTCTCGTCGCCGCGTTCGGGGAGATGATGGGCGCCGATTGCGCGTTCTACAACCGTCTCGAGTCGGGGTCCATCTGCGCGCGGGCGGACTGGCGCGCGCCGGAAGGGTACGCGCGGAGCGACCGCGCCGAGGGCCATATCTGCCATGACGTGATCAGGCGGGGCGGCAAAGAGCCGCTCGTCGTCAGGGACCTCCCGTCGACGGCGTATGCCCGGACCGACCCGAACGTGAAGCGGTACGGCCTGCTCACCTACATCGGCGTCCCCGTCCATTGCGGCGAGGCGTGCGCCGGTTCGCTTTGCGCCGTTTACCGGCGTGACGTCCGCCTGAACGAAGACGACCTTCGGGTCGCCGGGATAGTCGGCAGCGCCGTCGGCATTGAGGAGACGCGCGGCAGGACGGAGCGCGACTATCAGACGCTGTTCCGGGAGATGCTCGACGGCTTTGCCCTGCATGAGATCGTGACCGACGCGCAGGGCCGCCCCGCCGATTATCGCTTCCTTGCGATCAACCCGGCGTTCGAGCGGATGACGGGCCTGAGCGCTGCCGCGATCACGGGACGGACTGTCCTGGAGGTGCTGCCGCATACCGAACCGTTCTGGATCGAGAAGTACGGGAAGGTCGCTCTGACCGGCGAACCGGCGTTCTTCGAGCACCGATCCCGGGAAATGGACAAAGACTTTACGGTATCCGCGTTCAGGACAGCGCCCGGTCAGTTCGCCTGCCTGTTCGTCGATATCACCGAGCGCAAGAAGGCCGAGGAGGCGCTCGCCTACAAGACGATGCTCCTGGAGGCGCAGTCGGAAACGTGCCCGGACGGCATCCTGGTGGTTGACCGCTCCAGCCGTTGCGTGTTTGCCAACAGGCGTTTCGGCGAGCTATGGGGGTTGCCCCATGAGATCAGGGACGATGCAGACGACGCGAAAAAGCTGGCGTATGTCACGGGCCTTATGAAGGACCCCGGCGAGTTCCGCGCGCGGGTCGAGTACCTGTACGCGCACGAGGACGAAAAGAGCAGGGAAGAGATCGCGCTTGCCGACGGGAGGTTCTTCGAGTGGCACTCGTCCCCGCTGGTGGGAGCCGACGGCAAGCATTTCGGCCGGATATGGTTCTTTAGGGACATCACCCGCCGCCGGCAGGCGGAACAGGCGCTGCGCGAGAGCGAAGAGCGGCTGAACCTGGCCCTGCAGTCGGCCGGCGCCGGGGTCTGGAGCTGGGACGTAGTTGCGGACAGGCGCTCGTTCGACGCGCAGGTCTGCCACCTGCTGGGGATCGACCCGGCGTCGTTCACCGGCGCGGGGGACGAGTTCTTCCGCGTGATGCATCCCGACGACGCGCAGACGGTCAAGGCGGCCCTAGCGCTGGCCCTCGGCGGCAGCGCGCCGTACGAGGTGGAGTACCGCGTCATATGGCCTGGCGGGAGCGTCCGTCACCTGTGCGCGCGCGGCCGGCTGGTGCGCGACGCGGGCGGCCGGCCCCTGCTGATCCACGGCATCGTGTGGGACATCACGCGCAGCAAGGAGGCGGAGCAGGCGCTGCAGGAGAAAGAGCGGACGCTGTCCACGCTGGTCGGCAACCTCCCGGGATTCGTGTACCGCTGCGCCAACGACCGCGCCTGGACGATGATCTACGTCAGCGAGGGGTGCCGCGAGATCACCGGGTACGGGCCCGAGGATTTCATCGGGAACAAGACGCTGCCCTTCAACGACATCGTCCGGGAGGAGTACCGCGAGGAGATGTGGCGCAAGTGGCAGAAGGTGCTTTCCCGGCGGGAGCCGTTCGTGGAGGAGTACCCTATCACCACCGCTGGCGGCGCGACAAGGTGGGTGTGGGAACGGGGACAGGGCGTCTTCGCGGAAGACGGCGCGCTGCTCTACCTGGAAGGCTTCATCACTGACGTCACCGAGCGCAGGAAGGCGGAGGACGCGCTGGCGGAGAGTGAGCGCAAATACCGCCTGATGGTAGAGCAGATCCCCGCCATCACCTACACCGCCATGGCTGACGAGGCGAGTACCACCGTCTTTATCAGCCCGCAGATCGAGCGTATCCTCGGCTACGCCCCGGCGGCGTTCGCCGCCGACCCGGGACTGTGGTCGGCGTGCGTGCACCCGGACGACCGCGCGCGGGTCTTCGCCGAGCTGGGCAGGTGCCGGGAGACGGCCGCCCGGTTCATCGCGGAATACCGTATGCGGGCCCGCGACGGCCGCACCGTCTGGGTGCAGGACTCGGGCTACTACGTCCTGGATTCCGCGGGCCGGCCGTGCATGCTGCAGGGGGTGATGATGGACATCACCGGGCGCAGGGAGGCGGAAGAAAGCCTCCGGCTGGCGTACGAAGAGCTGAAGAGCGCGCAGTCGCAGCTCCTGCAGTCGGCGAAGATGGCCTCCGTGGGGGTCCTCGCGGCGGGAGTGGCGCACGAGATCAACAACCCGTCGGCGTACATACTCACGAACCTGAACGTGCTCAAGAAATATATCGGGACGATCGGCGCGTTCTGCCGGGAGCTTCCCCGGAAGGTGCCGGCCGGAGACGCGCGCCGGGCGGTCGACGAGCTGACGGAGGACCTTGAGATCCCCGCCGTCCTCGAGGACATGCCGTCGCTGATCGCGCAGACCTACGATGGCGTCGAGCGGATCAAGAAGATTGTCCAGGATCTGCGCCTCTTCGCGCGCCCCGACACGGGAACCGTCGAGGAGGTCGACATCAACGGCTGTATCGAGGCGACGCTCGGCATCATCAGGAGCGAGATCAAGTACAAGGCGGAGCTGGTCAAGGAGTACGGCGACCTGCCGCCGGTCCCCTGCAACCCGCACCAGATGTCGCAGGTCTTCATGAACATCCTGGTCAACGCCGCGCAGGCGATCGAGAAGTTCGGCAAGGTCACGATCAGGACGTACGAGGACGGCGGCAGCGTCGCGGTCGAGATCGGCGACACCGGCGGCGGCATCCCCGATGACAAGCTCGCGAAGATATTCGACCCCTTCTACACCACCAAGCCGGTCGGCAAAGGGACCGGCCTCGGCCTGTCGATCGTGAAGGGGATCGTCGAGAAGCACGGCGGGACGATCCGGGTGACGAGCGAGGTGGGGAAGGGGACGACGTTCACCATCAGCCTGCCCGCGGGCACAGCGAGGAGGTGACCTATGGCCGATAAAATACGCATCCTGATACTTGAAGACGTCAAGGCCGATTACGAGCTGCTGATCCGCGAGATGAAGCGGTCGGGCATCGACTTCGAGTCGCGGTGCGTCTCGACGAGGGACGGCTTCCTCGCGGAGCTCGCCGGTTTCAGGCCCGACGTCGTCATCTCCGACTACAAACTGCCGTCTTTTGACGGTATGGAGGCGCTTGCCGTTGTAAAAGAGCGGGCGCCGGGCGTCCCCGTCATCATATCGACCGGCACGATCAACGAGGAGACGGCCGTCGAGTGCATGAAGGCCGGCGCGGTCGACTATGTCCTCAAGGACCGGATGAAGAAGATCGGCCAATCGGTTCTGAAAGCGGTGGCCGCTGCCCGGCTGAAGCAGGAGAAGATCGATGTTGATGCAACGCTCGAGGCTGCGCACGGACGGCTGAGCGCGCTGTTCTATGCCTCCCCGCTGGCGATCATCGCGATCGACATGGACTCGAATGTCACGGAGTGGAACCCGGCCGCCGAGCGGATGTTCGGCTGGACGGCCGCGGAGATGATCGGCCGCTGTCTGCCGCCGGTCCCTGATGGGTTTCAAGACGAGTTTGACCGGATCATGAACGATGCGCTTAAGGGAAAACAGACCATCAACCTTGAAACAGTGAGAAGGAACAAGAACGGAGCGCTGGTTGATGTCCTGTTATCAACATCGCTCATCAGAGATGCGGCCGGCGCGGTGACCGGGATGCTCGGGGTCTTTACCGATATCTCGGAGCGGCGGCGCGCTGAAAAGGCGCTCCGGGGGATTGCCTGGCTCCTCAAGCCGGGATCTCTTCCCGCGGCGCAGAACGAGCGGGTGTACGGCGACCTGACTCGCTTCAACACCAGCCGCGTCATCCTCGATGCTGTCGGAAGCGAACAGCTCGCCGACATCGCCAACGATTTCATCACGCTCCTGGAGACGTCGTTGGCGATATACGAGAAGAACGGCGATTACGCGTTCGGGATCTTTGCGTCGGGCTGGTGCCGGATGATCGATGAGGCGTCGTTCCGCGCCTGCCGGGAGGACAACCCTGCGAAGGCGCTCGCATCGAGACGATGGCGGTGCCACGAGTCGTGCTGGAAGGACGCCGCGAAGGCGGCGATCGATGCCGCCGCGCCGGTCGACATCGCGTGCGCCGGCGGCATACGGCTGTACGCGGTGCCGATCTTCGCCGGGGGCGAGGTGATCGGCGCGATCGACTTCGGCTACGGCGACCCGCCGAAGGACGAGGCGGCGCTCAGGGAGCTGGCCGGCGCCTTCCGGCTGCCCGTCGAGGCCCTCAGGAAGGCCGCCGGCGAGTACCAGACCCGCCCGACGTTCGTGATCGATATCGCCAAACAGCGCATCGCGGCGGCCGCCCGCCTGATCGGCGCGATGGTCGAGAAGGCGCGCGCGGCGGCTGCGCTCGCAGCGTCCGAGGATCGGTACAAGCATGTGACGCAGGTGATCGCCGATTTTGCCTATTCGTGCGTGCATGACGGCGAACGGTACCGGATAGAATGGATGACCGGCGCGTTCTACGAGCTCAGCGGGTACACCGAAGCGGAACTGAGGGAAAAGGGCTGCTGGATGCGCTTCGCCCATCCCGCTGACGCCGACCTCGCGGCGGACCGGCTGAAGGGGCTCGCGGCGGGCGGCGAGATCGTGTTCGAGCTGAGGCTGCTGACGAAGGCGGGCGATACCATCTGGCTGTCAAACCACATGCGGTGCGTCGCCGATCCGGGCGCGGCCGGCGGCCTGCGGCTATACGGCGCTGCCCAGGACATCACCGAAAGGAAGCTTGCCGAACAGCGGCTCACCGAGATCAACGGCACGCTGCGGGCCGTCATGGACGCGTGCCCGCTGCCGATCCTCGCGCTCGGGTTCGACGGCAACGTCACGGTCTGGAACCGTGCCGCAGAAAAGACATTCGGTTGGAGCGCGGACGAGGTGGTTGGTCGCGGGCTACCGTATATACCGCCGGACCTGGATGACGAGGTGCGGGAGAAGATAGCGCAGATGCGAGCGGGCAGGGATATCGGCTCATACGAGACGGTGCGTCGCACGCGCGACGGGAGGCGCCTCAATGTCGTGATGCGGACGGCGTTGCTTCACGATGTCGGCGGCGCCATAACCGGGTTCCTTGCGATCATCGAGGACGTGACGGAGATCAGGAAGACGGAGCTTGCGCTCAGGGAGTCGGAGAAGCAGTACCGGCATCTGTACGAAACGATGCAGGACTCCTTCGTGGCCGTCGATATGGAGGGCAGGATCACGGCGTGCAACGGAGCGTACCTTTCCCTCACCGGGTATGCCCGCGACGAACTCTTCCGGATGACCTATCTGGAACTGACGCCCGCCGGATGGCTCGCCGCCGAACAGGAGATCGTCAGGCGGCAGATAATCCCGCGCGGCTATTCTGACCTCTACGAGAAGGAGTATATCAGGAAGGACGGCACCGTCGTACCCGTCGAGCTGCGGACGGTCCTCGAGAAGGATGCCGAGGGCCGGCCCGTTTTCATGTGGGCCGTCATCAGGGACATCTCGGACCGCAAGCGGGCGGAGGGGGCGCTCCGGGAGAGCGAGCACAAGTTCAGGGAGCTGTTCGAAAACATCCGCAGCGGCGTTGCCGTGTACGAGGCGGTCGACGGCGGAGCCGATTTTGTTTTCAAGGATATCAACAAGACGGTCATGCGGATCGAAGGGGTCCGGAAGGAGGAGGTGGGCGGGCGGAAGCTGTCAGAGGCGTTCCCCGGCGTGAAAGAAATGGGGTTGGTCGAGTTGATCCGGCAGGTATGGCGCTCCGGGCGTCCGGAATTCCTCCCCGCCACCCGGTACCGCGACCGGAAGCGGACCGGCTGGCGGGAGAATTACATCTTCAGGCTGCCGAGCGGGCTGATCGTCGTCGTCTACGACGACGTGACCGTGCAGAAAGAGAACGAAGAGTCGCTCCGGCAGGCGTACGAAGACCTCAAGAGCGCCCAGTTGCAGCTCCTCCAGTCGTCGAAGATGGCGGCGGTGGGCGTCCTCGCGGCGGGCGTTGGAGGAGACCGCGGACCGGCTGGAGATGCCGGCGATCCTCGAGGACATGCCGAACCTTATCCGGGAGACCTACGAAGGGGCTGAGCGGATCAAGAAGATCGTCCAGGACCTGCGGCTCTTCGCCCGCCCGGACGCCGGCGCGGTCGAGCAGGTCGACATCAACGGCTGCATAGAGGCGACGCTCAACATCATCAAAAGCGAGATCCAGTTCAAGGCGGAGGTGCTGAAGGATTACGGCGACATTCCGTCGATACCGTGCAACCCGAACCAGATATCGCAGGTGCTGATGAACGTCCTGGTCAACGCCGCCCAGTCGATCGAGAAGTACGGCAGGGTGACGATCAGGACCTATGCGGCGGACGGCCATGTCGCGATCGAGATCGGCGACACCGGCGGCGGCATCCCCGAGGACAAGATCGAAAAGATATTCGACCCGTTCTTCACGACGAAGCCGGTCGGCAAGGGGACCGGTCTCGGCCTGTCGATCGTGAAGGGGATCGTCGAGAAGCATGGCGGGACGATCGGCGTGAAAAGCGAGGTGGGGAAGGGGACGACGTTCGTCATCAGGTTGCCGGTGAAATAAGGCCTGTACCCCACCGCCTGGCCCCTCTGATGAGGAAGGTTAGATGGGGGTGGCATTAATATCTCCTTGGCATTTGCGACAGGCATGCGTAATATGGGATCGATTTTAGAAGGACATTTATGAACGAAGAACTCGAAGTGCTGAAGATAGTGGCTTCCCTTTTGGACGGGTCGCGAATCCCCTATATGGTCTCGGGTTCGATCGCCGCCAGCTATTACACGGTGCCGCGGATGACACGGGATATCGATGTCGTCGTGGAGCTGAAACAAGCCGATGTGCCGACGTTCGTGGCGCTCTTTAAGGGCGATTTTTATATCGATGAAGGGTCGGTCAGGTCCGGCGTTGTGGAACGGGGGATGTTTAACCTGATCCATAACCGGTGTGTCATCAAGATCGATTTTATCGTCGGCAGCGACACCGAGTTCCAGCACAGCGCTTTTGCTCGGCGGCAGGCGCGGGTGATAGACGGCAGTCCGGTGACATTTATCTCCGCTGAAGATCTGGTCATCGCAAAAATGCTATGGGCGAAGGATTCGCTGTCCGAGACGCAGGTGAGCGATGTCCGGAATCTTATCGCGGGAGTCCGAGGCCTTGATATGCGTTATATTGAGGGCTGGGTTGTGAATCTCGGGTTGAAAAAGATATACGGGGTCGTAGGGGATGAGAGACACTTCTGAAGCGGCCGAAAAAGTATTTCGGGATGCGATCATGCAAAAAACGCCGGAAGAACGGCTGCGCATGGCGTGCTCCCAGTTCGGTATGGCAAAGCAGATGATCAAAGACGCGCTAACCGATCAGCATCCCGGCCTCGCTTCCGCGGAGCTGAAAGAGCGGATCTTCCTTAGGATATACGGCGCGGAATTCAACAGCGAGGAGATACAAAAGATAACAGGAGCCTTGAAGTTGAATGTATAATGGTGTCGGTTACCATGTTGCGTAGTGCATGCTATCCACGGAGAGAGGTTCTATGAAACAGCAACCGGTGATCCTTATCGTCGACGACGAGCAGTTCAACCTGAGCGCGCTCGAGCGCCTGCTCCACGGGACCTATCAGGTGGTCTCTGCGGCGAACGGCGCGGCCGCTCTCGAGCAGCTGGCCGCCCACGATGTCGACCTCGTCATCACCGACGTGATGATGCCGGTGATGGACGGGTTCGAGCTGGTGCGGCGGATACGCTCTGAGCCGCGGACGCGCCTTCTGCCGGTCGTTATCGTCACCGGCCTTGCCGGGCCGCTGGAGCGCGTCAAGGGTATCGACGCCGGGTGCGACGACTTCATCTCAAAGCCGTTCGACCAGACGGAGATCCTCGCGCGCGTGAGCATGCTGCTCAAGATGGACTATTACCGCTCGCAGCTGAATGAAAAGGAGAAGTTCGAGCGGATGGTCGACGAGATGGACGAAGGGATCGTCATCTGTGACCGGTCGCTCGCGGTGACGCGTTTCAACCACGCGGCGGGCCTGCTCCTCGCTATGGACCCGTCGGCGCCGCCCGCGCATATCCCCTCGCACCTGACGGCCGGATTCCTCCTGTCGTTCAACGGCGATCTCGCCGCCGCGATGGCGGCGGGCCCGTGCCGGTTCGAGATCGAGCGCGTCGAGACCCCCGCCGTGAAGGCCCTGGTGATGGCGGCGACCACGCACGTCATCAGGGGTCCGGCCGGCGAGCTCGACAGCGTGATCCTCACGGTCCGCGACGTGACCGCCCAGCGCAAAGACGACATCATCAAGCGCGATTTCATCGGCCTCATCTCGCACAAGCTCCGCACCCCGCTCGCCGTACTTTTCGGGACGGTCCAGCTTCTCCGCGACAACGTCCTCGGCGAGCTCAACGCGAAGCAGACCAAGAACATCGACTTGATCATGCAAAAGCTGAAACAGCTCAACGAGGTGATCGACCGCCTGATCGCGTTCGCCGACCTCATCGCCTACAAAGAGGAGCTCGGCCGGAGCGAGGTCAGTCTCGAGGAGTATCTGCGCAAGGAATGCGACATGCACTCGTCGGCGGCGGAGGGAAAGAAGGTGCGCGTCGAGTACTCGTTCGCGAACGAGGGGACGCTCGTGCACGTGAACAGGGTGTTTCTCGACCAGATCGTCAGGAATATCATGGACAACGCGGCGAAGTTCTGCGATAAGAAAGAGCTCGTGTTCAAGGTCGCCGTGCGGCGCGAGGGCGGATCGGCGGTGGTCACCTTCGCCGACAACGGCCCCGGCATCCCGCCCGAGGAGCAGAAGAAGATATTTGAGGCGTTCTACCAGGTCGAGAAATACTTTACGGGCAACGTGAAGGGGGTCGGCGTCGGGCTGGCGCTCGTGAAGCGCTTCGTCGAGGCGCACGGCGGCACGATCGCCGTCGAGAGCGCTATCGGCAAGGGCGCGGCGTTCATAGTCACGCTGCCGGCGGTGCCGTGACGAAGTTCGGTTATGAGAGATGTCGGGATCTTAACGGCTGATAAAGTGACGGCCGCGGTACTTGTATCCGGGTCACCTTACCGCGTGCGGAATGCGAAAATAAAGGAGGCATTATGGAAGAGCACACGGTGTTGCTGGTCGATGACGAGTCATATGTGCTGGACGCGCTCAAGCGTTTGCTCAAGGAAGAACAGATATCGATCGTGACGGCGACCAGCGGGCAGGACGCGCTGAAGATACTCGAAGCGCAGAAGGTGTCGCTGGTGATGACCGACCAGCGGATGCCGGCGATGACCGGCCTCGATCTCCTCAAGGAGATCAAGATGAAATACCCCAACACCGTCCGGGTGATCGTGACCGGCTATACGGACCTCGACGTCGTCATCAAGGCGATCAACGAAGGCGAGGTTTACCGCTTTATCCCGAAGCCGTGGAACGAGGAAGAGCTCAAGATGACCATCCGGCAGGCGCTGGCGCAGTACGACCTCCTCGAGGACAACAAGGCGCTGCTCCACGTCGTCTCCAGCCAGAAAGAGGTCATACAGGAGGCGGAGAAGAAGATCCCGGAGTTCAGCGTGATGGCGGAGAAGGCGAAGGGGCATTTCTACGTCTTCGAGGGGACGCCGATATCGCTGGAGGAGTTCATGAAGCGGTATTATCCGAAGAAGGAAGAGAACGGGAATAATAATTCCAAGAAATAACGTACGCCGGAAAGGGACCCGAATGGAACGGACGAAGATACTGCTCGAAGAACGCGACATGCCGCAATGCTGGTACAACATCCTGGCGGACCTGCCGGTGCCGCTGCCGCCGCCGCTCCACCCGGCGACGAGAAAGCCGGTGGGGCCGCAGGACCTCGCTCCGATCTTCCCGATGGGGCTGATCGAGCAGGAGATGTCGACGGAGCGCTTCATCCGCATCCCCGACGAGGTGATGGACATCTACCGGCTCTGGCGGCCGACGCCGCTGTATCGCGCGCGCAAGCTCGAGACCGCGCTCGACACGCCGGCGCGGATATACTACAAGTACGAGGGGACGTCGCCGGTCGGCAGCCACAAGCTCTCCACCGCGATCGCGCAGGCCTATTACAACAAGAAGGAAGGGGTGAAGCGGCTGGCGACCGAGACCGGCGCCGGGCAGTGGGGGATGGCGCTTGCGCTCGCGTGCAACTATTTCGGCCTCGGCTGCACCGTCTACATGGTAAAGTGCAGCTACCATCAGAAGCCCTACCGGAAGACCGCGATGAACCTGTGGGGGGCGACGGCCTACCCGAGCCCGAGCGACAGGACCGAAGCCGGGCGGACGATCCTTAAGCAGTATCCCGATACGCCGGGCAGCCTCGGTATCGCTATCAGCGAGGCGATCGAGGACGCGGTGACGAGCGGCGGCGAGGCGAAGTACGCGCTCGGCAGCGTCCTCAACCATGTCCTGCTCCACCAGACGGTGATCGGCGAAGAGGCGAAAAAGCAGTTCGCGCTCGTCGGCGACTATCCCGACGTGGTGATCGGCTGCTGCGGGGGCGGGAGCAACTTCGCGGGGATATCGTTCCCGTTCATCGCCGACAAGGCGGCGGGAAAAAAGACGCGGATCATCGGTGTCGAGCCGGCGGCGTGCCCCACGCTCACCAAGGGGAAATATATGTACGACTTCGGCGACGTCGCGAAGATGACGCCGCTGCTCAAGATGTACACGCTCGGCCACGACTTCATACCGGCCGGCATACACGCGGGGGGGTTGCGCTACCACGGGATGTCGACGATCGTCAGTTTGCTCTACGACCGGAAGATCATCGAGGCGGTCTCCTACACGCAGAAGCCGGTGTTCGAGGCGGCGGCGCTCTTCGCGCGCGCCGAGGCGATCATCCCCGCGCCGGAGTCGTCGCACGCGATCAGGTGCGCGATCGACGAGGCGCTTAAGGCGAAGGCCGCGGGAGAGGAGAAGACGATCCTCTTCAACCTGAGCGGCCACGGCTATCTCGATATGGCCGCCTACGAAAGCTACCTCGGCGGCAAGCTCGATGATTATGAATTGTCGCAGAAGGATATCGACGACGCGATCGCGCGGATACCGAAGGTTGAATAATATGAAACGCGCCATGGTCTGTCTGGTTGCCGGGATCTTCATCTTTCAGGCGCCCGCATGGGCCGAGAAATGCGGGGCGAGCGAGAAGAAGTCAGCTGTAAAAGACCGCTTCGCCGGGCGCAAGGAACCTGTGAAAGCGGCAAAAGCGAAGGCGAAGTCCGGTAAAGAGAAGCCTGCGGCACCGGCCCAGGCGCCGGTTGCCCTGCCGATCCCGGATGCTATTGCGCCGGTCCCTCCGCCGCCCCCCGAACCGGCCGCGGCGTCCGCCGCGCCGGACCACGGATCGGAACCGTCGACCGTGACGATGTCGCCGGCAAACTAAGATCGTTCCTGTTCCTGCTATTAAACAAAAGGGCCCCGTTTTGACGGGGCCCTTTTTGTCCATCGGCCCCCTCTTGACATGTTTCGGATTATCATGTATAATATGTTTAAAATACACAACTTAAGCGGAAGTGTTTATGCTGTGCCGTAAGATCCTGACAACGTGTCTTGTCGTGGCGTTACTGGCCGTCGCGCCGCAGCCTTCCGGCGTATACGCCGCTACCGGGAGCGATGCGTCGTCGCTTGCGCCGAGCTCCATCTTTATCAAGAAGGAGGCTCCGTCCCAGCGGGTGGCCGAAGCGTCCGCTCCCGCCCGGTCGATAGCCGCCGTTTTCGGCGCCTTCTGCTTTCTTTCCCTGTTCCATTTCACGCCTCTGGAAACGATCTTTGCGTATAACCGCTATCTCGAAGTGGTCGTCGGGACGCTTATCGCCGCCGGTACCGCCGCCGCCGTTTTCTACAAGTACAACCAGCTGTACGCCGATCTTCTAATACAGCTCGAGCGCCGCGGCGCCGCCGAGGACGAGCTCCGGGCGGCGGAGCGGCGCTACAAGGTTATATTCGAGGCGACCACGACGCCGATGGGGCTGGTCGGCGCTGACGGCACGGTACTGCTGGTGAACGGGCGGCTGCTCTCAATGATGAAGTACGCGCGCGAAGATGTGGAGGACAGGATGAAGATAAGCGATTTCATCCACCCGGACGACCT
>ERZ795055.2872-NODE-2872-length-12776-cov-4.071535_pt1 | contig 12776 bp, 9 predicted proteins | sample MGYA00375139_ERZ795055 | MGnify/ENA primary metagenome ERZ795055 (study PRJEB30184, sample SAMN05720283) | anaerobic digester metagenome | isolation source: active sludge of municipal wastewater-treating anaerobic digesters | place: USA | collected 2015-01-23 ...
AGCGAATCATCCGCCCGCAGCAAGAAAGCCGGTTCGTTTCCGCAGTTCAGGTAGGTCAGTAGACCGCTGCAAAGGTCGACCTGCCCGATGAACAAGCTGGCAAATTTGGGATTTTTTTGAGTGCCTGTGATGTAATTATTGGTGCAGTAAATCGCGTGTTTGAGCCGATCCGCCGGCGTTTTTTGCCGCCCATCGGAGTTACCTGAAAAATAACCAGTGGTCGCTGCCGCGCGGATCAGGCTGCAATACAAGGTCATGAAAAGTGCCGCGCCAACCCCTTTGCCACATACATCCCCCACGAAAAAAATCAGCTCGTCATTGGGAAGCAAAAACGCGTTGTAAAAATCGCCCGCCACTTCGCGCGCCGCCTTAAAATACGCCGCCACCTCCCAGCCATCAGCAATCGGTAGACTTGTGGGTAGAAAGGTGGCCTGAATTTCGCGGGCAATTTCAAATTCACGTTCCAAACTCTTCATGTAAAGTTGCCGCAGATCATGCAGGTGCTTTTTCTCCAAGCCCGAAGAGACGCGCGCGTGCAATAGGGTCGGTTCGAACGGCTTGGGCAGGTAGTCTTCAGCGCCGAGTTGAATGCCCCGCACGACACTTTTCAGATCATTGTTCGCGGAGATGATAATGACCGGGATGTCGCGGGTGGAAGGGTCCGCTTTGAGTTGGGAGAGTACCTCGAAACCGTCCATGATGGGCATCATGATATCGAGCAAGACCAAATCGGGCTGCTCAGAGCGAACCATGGCAAGCGCTTCGCTGCCATTGGAAACGCTGAGAGTCTCGCAGTCAGACCCCTCGAGCTCCTGCTCAAGGTAATCTATATTGAACGGCTCGTCATCTACAATCAGGATTTTGGGTAAGCTTGTCATCGGTTCACCCCAGGAATTTGTGCAGTTTTTTTAGCAAAACCGATTCATTGACCGGTTTGGTCAAGTAGTCGCTGCAGCCCGCCGCGATGGCTTTTTCGTAATCACCCTGCATCGCGTTGGCTGACAATCCGATGATGGGCAAGTCATTGTAGCTTGCTCGAATGATTCTTGTGGCTTCATAACCGTCCATGATGGGCATGGAAATATCCATCAACACCAGGTCTGGCTTTGCTTCCGCGGCAAGGCTGACCCCTTGCAGTCCATCTCTCGCCACAATCAGCCTGTAATTTTCCTCCAGAATCTGGCTTAACAGGTCAATATTGAGTTCTGAATCTTCAACGATCAGGATGGTTTTCATGGTCGCTCCTCCAGTTCCCATCACGCTCATGCGGCATCGTGCATTTTGAGCGCGGCGTTAATTTCATCCACCAATTTCTGACCTTCCAGACCTTGTTTTTTGATCACGCGGCTGACGGTATCATTCAACTTTTCGATTTCCTTCCCACTTAGATCTTTGGCGCTGATCACGATAATAGGCAAATCACGGGTATCGGGTTTGAGTCGCAAGCGCTCGATGACGCCAAAACCATCCAAGCGGGGCATTATGAGATCCAACAGCAGGATATCGGGGTTAGTCTCCTCAACCGCGGCCACCCCAGCCTCACCATCCAGCGCGGACTCCACCACAAATTCCGCTTGAGGCAGGAACTGTTCGACCATGTCGGCAATATTGGGGTCATCATCCACGACCAGGACTCGCTTTTGCCGGTGAGCGTCATGCCCAATCACCCGATTGAGCGCTTCCCTTACTGATGCGGGGTCGAGCGGTTTGAGCAGGTACGCCGAGGCTCCCAGTCGAAAACCAAGCGCTTTTTTATCGACGATGGTCAGCAGAATGACAGGGATATTGGTCGTTTTAGGATCTTTCTTGAGGTCGTGCAGGGTCTGCCAGCCATCCAACCCAGGCATGATGATATCCAGCAAGATGGCATGGGGTTGCAGTTCCTTCGCCAAACGTAGACCCTCCCAGCCATCCCGCGCGCCAATGAGGTTGAATTCGCGCTGATCAAGATTTTCCTGCAATAGATAGAGCGCGTCTGGGTCGTCATCGATGACCAGGATCTGTTTCTTAGCCGATACTTCGGCCAGGCTCTGCGCAATTTGTACTTCGGTCTCCGGCTTTTTTACGGGTGAACCTGCAGTTTCCTCGCTTGCGTCAGCAGACAACGAGGATGGATTTTTATAAATTAAGGGGAGTGTCACGGTAAAAGTTGAGCCCTTCCCAACTTCAGAGACAACCGTGATATCCCCGCCAAGCAGTCGCGCCAGGTTGCGGCTGATGCTCAGGCCAAGCCCCGAACCACCGTATTGGCGGGTGGTGCTATTGTCGGCTTGCTGGAATTCCTTGAAAATCCGTGGCATGGCTTCCTGGCTGATGCCGATGCCCGTATCTTCGACATCAATGCGCAGCTGATCTTGTCCTTGAGGGCGCGCGGAAATCAGGATGCGACCTTCGTGGGTGAATTTGGCAGCATTGCTTAATAAATTGAGCACAATCTGTCGGATCTTATCCTGGTCCGAATAGATCTGGCTGAGGCTATCATCCACCTGCTTCACAAGCACGACCGTCGGCTTAACCAGCGGGGTTGACGTGTTTACACATTGATCGATCAGCGGCACGATCCTGAAATTGGCTGCCGAGACATCCATTCGTCCGGCTTCAATCTTGGCGATATCCAGGGTGGTATTAATCAGCCCCAGCAGGTGTTCCGCGCTGATGAGCACCTTGTCCAGATTTTCGGTTTGTTTCTCCGGCAAAATTCCCTCCGCTTTGCGGCGCACGATGCGGGTGAAGCCGATGATGGCATTGAGCGGCGTACGTAATTCATGGCTCATGTTGGCAAGGAAAGCGCTCTTGGCCTTATTCGCTTTTTCCGCCTCCGCCCGGGCAAGCCTGGCTTCGCTGTACAACTGCACGTTGTGAATCGCTGTGCCCACATTGGTGGCTATTGTCGTGAGCAAACGCGCGTCATCTTCGTTAAACAAACCCTCGCTGAGGGCACTTTGCACGCTGATCACGCCAATTGCTTTACCACCGACGATAATGGGCACCCCGAGGTAGGAGCTTGCCGGCACACCGATCAAAAACGCCCCCATTTCGACCGTCTTTTGATGCACTTCTTCATTAATCAGCAGTGTGCGACCTGTTTCGATCACCTTACCAGTCAGACCCTCTCCTAATTTGATCGAGGACAATGCCTCTCCATGGGAGAAAGGAAATTTGATCTCACCCGCGGCTTCATCCACGAAAGCGACATAAGCAATATCCGCATTGAAGACCGAGACAATTTGTTCACCGACTAACTGGATTAAAGCGTTGAGGTCCAGTTCTTTTACAAGCGCGGAACTGACGGCGTTAACAGCCGCCAATTCAGACGCGCGCTGTTGAGTTTCTTTGAGCAGCCGTTGAGTCTCGTCGAACAAACGCGCGCTCTGCAGTGCCAGGCTCATGCTGTTTGCCAGCGTGGTGAGCAAACGCAGGTCATTCTCGGTAAAAGCATCGTGCCGTTCCACGTTTTGAAGACTCACATAACCCGTGACCGTCGATGCGCTGATCAGCGGAACAAAGATGACAGACATCGGCACCTCTGTGCCACGCAGCACTTCGCTGCTGTATTTTTTCATGGTTTCCGGGGTGACGTGGTTGTTGAACAGAGATTTTCCCGTCTCTACCAGGTGACGGCGGATTTTATCGTAGGGTCGATCCGGAAGGTTTTCCAGGTACACGCCCTTTTCGTAAGCAAACCAAAGTTTTTCCGTTTCAGCTTGGAGATTGAATGAACCAAGAATCACGCACTGCGCGTTAAATTTTTGACGCACATTTTCGCCTACCAACCGATAGATACCCTCAATATCCAGGTGGTGGGATAAGCCCTCCTGCACGCTGTTGATGATCGTGAGTTCGGTCGCGCGCTGCTCAGTCTCCTTGAGCAGACGCTGTGTTTCGTCAAACAAGCGCGCGTTTTCGATAGCTGTACTAATCGTGGAGGATAGCGTTTGCAGGAAGGTCCTGTGACTTTCATTGAAGGCATGCGGCTCATAAGACGCCAGAAAGACAACCCCAATTGGTTCTTCTTTGGAAAAAATCGGCACCCCCAACCAGGATTGAGAGGTCGTGCCAGATCCTTGTTCCACCACCTCTGGTGGAAAATATGCGTCGTTATCGACCTCCTCCTCCAACGTGCCCAGCATCAATGGTTTCCCCGTCGTGATGACCTTGGAAGTCAAGCCAGTACCCAACGGGAACTGCTCCAAATTTTCGATCACTCCGCCCTCATTCTTGTCAAACTCATAATAATTGATGATCATTTTCCGCTGAACGTCCAAGAGCATCACGGCTACCGCATCTGCGCCAAAGATTTGCTGTAGATTTTCACCCGCGACTCGCGCGACCGTTTTCAAATCCAGTGTTTTACCGATCGCTTCAGCCACCCTGTAGAGCGTAGCCTGCTCGCTAGCTCTTTGCCGCTCCGACTCTGCCGCCTTGAACCGGCTGAGCGCGGTGGCGATGTGATGCGCCACAAACGCCAAAAGTTCATCATCCTGTTCGGAGTAATGGATGTTTTTGTCATAACTTTGGACATAGATCGCGCCAATAATTTTGCCATCAGCGACCAGAGGAGCGCCCACACCGTCTTCGTTCGGGTTGCCCTTTAAAACGTATTCACCTCTGGATTGCGCGGCAAGGAATTCCTCTTGCCCATGTTTGATCGAATTACCAGTGCGGATGATATAGCTGGTCAGGTTGCGCTCATCCCCCATGGGGCGGGTCGGAAAGGTTTCCCCCGATTCATCGACGTGGTACGGGTAACTTAACACGTCGGTCGATTCGTCATAAAGCGCGATGAAGAGGTTGTTCGCGTACATCAACCCGCCTACAATTTTGTGGATACGCGCGTAAAACTCGTCGATGCTTTTGGCGCTGGTGGTGGTTTCCGCGATTTCATACAGCGCGGTTTGGATCTTGTTGCTCTGCAGCAATTCGCTGGTGCGATCTTTGACTTGCTGCTCCAGCTTAAGATTGTTGTCTTCCAGCAGGGCTTGGGCATGCAACAACTCCTCATGCCCCTGCCTTTCGCTGGCAATCACTTCCTCTTGGAACCGGTAGAATTGAAGCAAAAGGATCTCAACAATGGCAAGACTCATCAGCACAGTGGAAAGCGACGACCAGACCGAACTGCTTCCAGTCCCCAGAATAGTTAGGTCAGGCACAACCAAGCCCTGGTTAATCAGGATCGCCACAACTGTTAAAAGCAGCAGACTGACGGCCGAAACAACCACGCTCGCCCACTTGCCGATTAACAATAACGCGAAGACTGAGACCATCACCAGGTACAGCGAAGCGGCCCCACGAATACCGCTAATGAAGAGGTTGGCAATAGCCGCGGCGTACCCTACCACGACCAGGCTCCATACCCGTATTTGATAGTTGATCTTGCGGAAAACGGCCAGGATAACCAGTGTCACCCACACGAAAAGTAGCACAAAGGTCACCGGGTGGATCGTTTCAGCCTTGGTTTGGTTGATCATGACCGCGACAAGCGCGGGTGCCGAGGCGACCACGATAACAACCAGAAATACATTCAGGACTTTGGTTCGCCAGGCACGCAGCACATCGTGGGAGGACAACTTATTTGGTTTTTCCATGTCAAATTCCTTTGAATGGTCGAACGGGTTGGAGAACTTAATTATATGACATTAAACAAGTCTCTATGAATCATCAGACACGAGCAGCAGGCGAAGTGGACTGCTTGCGTCCCCTCCATAGATCCCCCGAAGTGGGGAAACGAAGTCGGGGCGTATCCTTGCGGCAAGGATCTGGACTATGATCCATTCAATCAGATAATCCAACCCCGATCCCGCCCATTTCAGGTTGATTCTGAGTAGTTAGCAATTGCTAAGAGAGACCTTGGGCTAAGTAAGTCGACCCTCATCGCCCGACTAAGGCTCTAAACTCGGTACCTGACTAAAATTGTTCGCCTGCGAGAGCTCCATCACTTCCCAAAACGCAGCCACGCATTCATCATAGTTGTCAGTACCGAATCCCAGTCTAAATGCATACTTCCAGTAATTTCCATTTTTTTCAAAATAGATCTTCATTGCATCTGCAATTCCAGTATCCTTGACAATCCTTTTCTCTAATAGGTATTCTATATTTCCAACGAATTCCGTCATTTCTTCGTAAGTATGTTTTCCCTCCTCGCCTGGAGGGGCATCCAACGGGCCAAAATCTGCAATCCGACATTCTGGATACTGCTTTGACCCCAGATAATAGTTCATTTGTATTTCCCACTTTGCAGTGTCGTAAGTAAGAAATAACCCCGGACTCATAGGGTGGTCAAACTTGATCTGCCCTAAGTGAACCGGTACGGTTTCGGTTGGAGCAGGTTGGTCTGTAACTTGTGGCTCAACGGTCTCCTCGCTTGTAGGTGTTTCGACCAGCTCTGGGAGTTCTTCGCTCAGTTCAGCCTGAGAGGTGGGAGTACTTATCGGTTCTGTTCTGCCTTGGGTGGGACTGACCAGTGTTGTTTGGTCAGATTGCCGCGAAACAGGTGTTGGCATTGTGTACGATGGGTTGCAGGAAGCTAGCAGCAGCAAACTCAAGAGGATCAGCCCTTTTTTGAACAAACGCCTAAACGCAAAAGGATTCTTGGAACAATTCACAGTCATCATCACACTATCCTCCTCCATGACTACCAATAATTGATTAAGTAATTCTACTATTCTTATTCTAGATGTGGAAAAAGATTTTCAATTGCATACGGGTCTGGCAAGTAACGGTTGCTCTTGTACTACCGGTCCAAGAATCAGGTACACTTGCTGCAAGATGAAGCGAAAACTGGCGTTTACGTGCGTGGGGATTTGCCTGCTCGTTTTGGGCTTGAACGCGTGCGCCACACCGAAAAGCGAAGTACTGCTGGCGCCGACCGCGCCGATCGCCACCACAGCGGTCATTACCGAGACTGCCCTGCCATCTCCTACCCTTACACCCTCGCCAACCTTAGCCGACACCGCCACACCCAGCCCGACTGCTACACCAAGCTTTCCTGAGTCGCACTACATCACCATTAGCGGTCACGAACAAGCCTATCCTCTGAGCTGCGAGGCGGTAGCTGCGGTGGATTGGGCGGCATTCTTTGGGCTGGATATCTACGAATACGACTTCCAAATGGCGCTGCCGCTCTCGGACAACCCGGATTATGGCTTCTGCGGGGACGTGTTTTACGACAAGTGGGGGCAGATTCCGCCCTACGCTTATGGCGTGCACGCCGGACCGGTGGCGGACCTGCTGGTAAAGTATGGGTTACCGGCCAAAATGATCACCGGTTGGACGCTCGAGCAAGTCAAGCAGAAGTTGGCGGAAGACAAGCCGATCATGGTGTGGGTGATTGGGAACATGGAATACAGCGTGCCAGTGCTCTACACGGATACGGAAGGTCGCAAGGTGCGTGTGGCTGCTTATGAGCACTCTGTCATTCTGACTGGATACGACGAGAACACCATCAGGTATATGAACAATGGACGCTTTTTTGATGTGCCGTCCGAGGTCTTTTTGACCTCGTGGGGAGTGTTGAACAACATGGGCATCGTGCACGAGTGAGTGAAATTCCACACATTGTGAATAAATACCGTGAGTATAACCTGTAGCTTTCAGCAGGCTAATGGGAATAATCGGATTCTTGATACTTTGCTTGATCAGCAAAGCATAATTCTTCATGTCCGCATCGTTAGTTTCAAAAAAAACCCATCTGATTGGACTTGTGGGGACTAGTGGCAAGGACTTTTCGTAAGGTTAGGAATCAGATGGTAGTAATTGCTCAGGAAATTGCATCTTCAAACAGTCCTTATCGCTAAATACGAGCCCTAAACTTCCCTCGCGACTTTGTAGCGATATGAACATGCTCATCATTAACTGCTTCCAAATAATCACCATTGACTGGTAAAACTTGTTCAAAAAAGTTCAGTTATTACGATTTATTCAGTTACTATCTCGGGAACAACTGTAATTCCAGCACCAGAATGTTCCTTTTCCAGTATTATCAAATCATCTTTGATAATTGCCAGATTGTGGGAAAACACACCGGTCACAATGGGTTTCAGGATTAGGAAAACCACCATGATGGCAGAATACAGCGGAGCAGCAATCAATCCGCTCGTAAAAAGCAGATTTTCACTGATTACACTTGTACTGAATTTATTACTTAGAGCAACACCCATTACTAAGGATTCACGTTTTCCAAGTGTTTTTCTGAACATCAAGAAACTGACCAACAGTCTTGAGGATACGGAAACAGTCATGATGATTAAGATCAATACCGGATTTTCCAGCAAAGCGCTAATCGAAATACCACTACCAAGTTTGAGAAAATAGAACGGACCAAAAATAAAATTTGCAGCAAAGAAGATGGGTTTCTTATATTGTTCAACCCACGCAACAGGTAACAATGCATTTAAAGTGACACCCGAAAAGATGGCTGCAATGATGCCGATGTTTTCAAACTTCATCGAGCTAAAATATACAAAACTAAAAAATATCATTAAGATTAAAAAAGGCGGTATTTTATCATTTAGCTGGCCAAACTTCTGAATACTAGACTTTATCCATTTGCTGGCTTTCACAAAAACACCCGTAATTAAAATAAGCGCGATTAAAGTTCCAAATACTTCCAACCCATTTTGGAGAGCGTGAGATTGTCCATTGTTGTTGATGATAAAAGCGGGTAGGGCTACGATCACACCCATAGCGAAAATTTCAAAAATGTCGTCAAACACACCAATTCCCAGGGCTAACTGACCAAAGCGCGTTTTCTCAACACCGAATTCTTTTAATATCGCGAGTAATAATACTTCTCCCACTGTTCCAAATGCCATGCCAGTAATTAAAGCGACAAAAAAGGAATTGTTGACGAAACTGGGGTATAAGAAGTAAAAAACAAGCGCCAAAGCTGTTGCTTCTACCATAACCAAGGCAATATTGCCAAATATTATTAGTTTTCCCAACTTTTTTAGCTCACGTAAATTTAAGTCTAAGCCAATCGTAAACAAGAAAAATAGCATGCCAAATCTTGCTAACAGTTGAAAATCTCCACCCTGAGAAGCTTCTGAAAACCAACCAAAAATGGAAATGATGGTGCCGTAAATTACAACAGTGAACATCCACGGCATTTTGAAGTATTTATTTAACAAGGTACCTATGACGATGATGAACAAGTAAGTTGAAATAATGAGTGAGTAAATTGAATTCATAACCATTGATCCATTCTTTTTTTTGTGAGGGAATTTTATACTACTTTCAGCATTCTAAAGCTGACCGACAAAGAACTCAAATTATGTCGAGAATGGAGCCGCATACATTCCAGATTAATCAGCTTCACAATTATTCAGTCCTCGTTGAGATTCATGGGCAAATCTACCGGCAGCACTTTTTACCGCTCTAACCCTTACACAAAATAAGACAAGATCAAATTACCTTATACATAGGTTATACATTAATTTCAAATTATTATATGATTTACTTTCGAACAGGCTAATTTATGCCGACAGGGAAAGAAAAACTATGTCAAGTAAAACGAAAACAATAGCATTCCTCGTACTTATAGCGCTAATGACCGGCGCGTGCAACGCGGCAGTCAAGACCTCACCAGATTTTTCGCCGCAACAAATGGCCCCTCAAGAGGAGAATAAAGATCAAATGACGCAAACAGCCTTGGACACAAGCTATGTTAAACAAGACGGCGTGGAAGTGATTTACTTTGCCGGCGGTTGCTTTTGGGGAATTGAAAAACTGATGCAATCCATACCGGGAGTGGTGGATGCCACGAATGGTTACGCCAATGGGCTGGCGGATGTGGCACCTACCTACTCAAAAGTTTCCAGCGGACAAACCGGATATCGTGAAACAGTTCGCGTTGAGTACAAACCAGATCAGGTAAGCCTTGACGCCCTCGTGTTTGCATACTTCCATGTCATCGATCCAACAATTGAAAACGCGCAGGGTAATGACATTGGCTCGCAATATCAAACGGGTATTTACTACGTCGACGATGGCTCAAAAACCACGGTCGAGCGGATAGCGGCTATCGTGAAAGAACGTTACGAAAAATTTGTTGTTGAAATCGAACACCTGGAACGTTTTTTCGACGCGGAAGAATACCATCAGGACTACCTGGACAAAAATCCAGGAGGTTACTGTCACATTTCAAAGACGGAAATGGCATCAATCAGCAATATGATCGTTGATCCAGGAAATTACCAACGCCCAACAGACGAGGAGATAAAAAACATGCTTACCGAAAATCAATACAGGGTTACCCAATTGGCAGCTACCGAACCCGCATTCAACAACGAATACTGGAACAACCACGAACGTGGACTATATGTCGATGTCGTTACAGGTGAGCCTCTGTTCTCGTCCAGTAGCAAATTTGATAGCGGCACGGGGTGGCCCAGCTTCACCCAGGGAATTGACGAGAACGCGTTTGTCTTTATTTCAGATGAATCCTTTGGCATGGTTCGGACCGAGGTTCGCAGTCGGTCAGGAAATTCGCACCTGGGACACATCTTCTATGACGATCCAGTATCTCCAAATGGCACAAGATTTTGCATCAACAGCGCATCCCTGCGATTCATACCGTATGAAAAAATGGAGTCTGAAGGTTATGGCTACCTGATGGAGTATGTCAATTAAATTTGACCAATTTGAAAATGCTTTCAAGATGCCTAAACATAGCAATGGTAAACCAGGCGATCACACGCATCCTGGGAACTATTCAGCGCTATAATGAAAATTATGAAATTTGATATCAATACAATTGTACAAACAGGCTCTAGAACTGAGTACAAAAGAAAATTCAGTTTGTCTGAGATGTATCATTCCTTCACCACCATTCCCGGGGCGATGGTTGAATTGATCAAAAACAAAAAAAAGCAATTGGTTAACCATCATTTCATCGAAAGACTGCAATTGGCTGTCACTGAAGTAAACGGATGCGCGGCTTGTTCGTACGCCCACACCTACATAGCGCTTAAACAGGGCATGAGCAACGAAGAAATTCAGTCTTTTTTGAACAATGACGGGAAGTTCATAAAACCGGAAGAAGCCAAAGCGATCGCTTTTGTTCAGTATTTCGCGGATACTCGCATGTATCCCAAAAAAGATGTTTATCGATACATTTCAGCAGAATATGGCGAAGAAAAAGCAAAGATCATTCTTTCAGTAGCTCAATTAATGACTGTTGGTAACATCTATGGTATCCCCTATAGCGCATTTATTTCAAGACTAAAGGGGAAACCTTACCAGGACAGTTCTTTGGTTTATGAATTAGGCATGCAGATTATGGGGGTTTTCTTCCTGCCAGTTGCTCTGGTCCAGGGACTTTTACGAACCCTTTTGGGTTTACCAAATTTCAAACTTGACGAGAGTGCCGGATAAAGTGTCTGGGAGATACTGAATCGCGCTGAGAAGCATTCGTTTTTCACCGGCAGACCAGTGAACACGATGCTGGCTTCGATCGCTACAGCTGAAGCTCGTATCGCCGGCGCGAATCTCTACTCTCCTGTGCATCACAACTGCGGCGCGATTAGCGTCTTCTCAACGATTGTGAATGGACGCGCGTTTGCGGTGGCGGGGTTAACAGAACGCCAGGCAAAACAATTGGGCATGAGTGTGGTCGTTGCGAAGGACGAATCTCCAGATACCCACCCGGGTGGCATGCCCAACTCAACCTTGACCAAGGTCAAGTTGGTTTTCGCCAAGGAGAATGGCGTCTTATTGGGTGGCTCGATCTCTGGCGGCAAGTCAATCGGCGAAATGATTAACGTGGTCAGCGCTTGTATCATGCATCGAATGACTGCCAACGACATCGTGATGTTCCAGATGGGCACACATCCTGCATTGACGTCCTCCCCGATTGCTTACCCGATTGTCAACGCAGCATGCAAGGCAGTGCTGCCTATTCGGCAATAAACGGCTACAGCTAAGCCGCACAACCACATATTTTCAAGATAAAGAACGCTCCGTGAAACATTCCGGAGCGTTCTTATCATACATTATGAGAGTTGCAGACCTCCCCACGCGGCGCGGTTAACCAGGTGAATTCGTTGCTCCTCGCAAACCTTTGGGGGGATGAATATCCGATCAGGCTCTGTATGCCGAGCTGCACCCCCAACAATAATCCTCACAAGTGGATTTTTCGAGGGCCAGGCTGTGTAGGAGCGAAAGAGCAAGCCATCAAACGGTTGATGAGTGATTCAATAATTTGTTAACCTTCCCCATTACATTAATCAGATAGAATAGGTCTCAAAACATTGAAAGGTATTAACTTTGAAGAAGAAACCTAACTATAAATTTATCATCGGCGGGGTGGTGATTGCCGCGGCGCTGATGTACCTGCTAATTTCCTCTACGATCTCCGGTTCGCAATACTTTATGACCGTCGAAGAGCTGCAAACCCAAAAGGCTGAATATGTCGGCAAAAATGTGCGCATGTCCGGCTCGGTGTTGGGCGATACCATCCAATACGAGCCCAAAACGCTCAGCCTGACCTTTGAGGTCGCGCAGATCCCCGGCGACCACAAGCTCATCCAACAGATGGGCGGAATGTCCAAGGTGCTGGAAGACGCCGCCGCCGATCCCAACGCCCCGCGCATGACCATCCACTACACCGGCGCCAAGCCCGACCTGCTGCAGCCTGCCGCGCAGGCGATTGTCTCGGGCTCGCTGGATGCCGATGGCGTGTTCCAGGCGACGGAATTGCTGCTGAAATGCCCCTCCAAGTACGAATCCGCCCTGCCCGAACAAGCAGAGTAACTTCATCCCGCTAAGGAATTAATTATGGT
>ERZ795055.2874-NODE-2874-length-12772-cov-7.989856_pt1 | contig 12772 bp, 13 predicted proteins | sample MGYA00375139_ERZ795055 | MGnify/ENA primary metagenome ERZ795055 (study PRJEB30184, sample SAMN05720283) | anaerobic digester metagenome | isolation source: active sludge of municipal wastewater-treating anaerobic digesters | place: USA | collected 2015-01-23 ...
TACTGCACCTCGAACTCGGCGTAGATGTCCGCCGCCGTGACCGACGAAGGGATGTCCACAAGCGGTTCGACGACTGTGGCCGGCGTCAGCGTGGTGTTGGACATCGTGGGGGTGTTGAGGGTGTTCTGCAGGTCAGCGACAATCGCAGCGATGTCGTCGATAACCTTGGTCCGCGTGTCCAGACCGAGCGCCCACGTCGAATTGATCGACGCCTCGAACGCGACAACGGCTGCTTCCTGCATTACCTCCGGCGGGAGGGTCGCCCCAAGGTCAAGTGGTAGTCCGTACGGCATAGTTAAATCCTCCTGCTGGAAACGACTGGCGCGAAACTGATCGACGCCAGTGTGAACTCAGAACCTTCAGTATTATAGACCGAAAGTGCGTACCAGTTGGCCCGCAGCCCGCGCCCCGGATCGACCCGCTGGATGCGCAGGTCGGTTGAGCTGGTGCGCGCCTCGTAGCGATAGTCCTCGTGCGTGGGGGTGGTGACACGCAGCTCCATCGGGGTGTCCGACGAAACGCCGAGGTAGCAAGCGGGTACCGCCTTCATCTCCTCCACACCCCAGTCGTTCTTGCCAAGGTCGACGTGGGCGTCAACCGGACCAGTGCTGTCCAGCAGGTAGAGTCCGTCCGGCATTGTGGCATAGCCCCGCGCCGCCGACGTGACCGACCAGCCTTCGTACCGAGTCGCCGCATTGCTCTCAAGATTCAGGCACCAGCCGCAGGACACGACTCGCTTGTACCCATCCGTCTGGACCACGGCAGACGTTCCGGAGGCTGGAGGCGTCAGGTCGATGTTGTCGATCATTGCATCCTTGACCGTTCCTTGCGGGTCGCCGAGAACGATACCGCGCGCTCCGAACCAGCCGACCAGTGGGTTCTCCTTGTGCGGCACGACGAAGGCGGTCCCCGGCACCGCGCCGTAGGGCAGCACGTCTTTGACTAGCTCCGTGGCAGCAAGGTCGGTGCCGGCGAAGAACTGAGTGACGTCGCCGTAGGCAACATAGACGCCCATCTGCGTCGGAACCGCGAGGTCGACATCGGCGGGGAACGTGATGTACCCATAGTCCATCGGAGCGCCTTCGGCACGCTGCCGGCCATCAATCGGGATGTAGTAGCCGGGGCGGGCCGGCGCGCCGAGGTTGATGCGGCTGCCAGAGACAGAGCAGAGCCGCCCGTTCGCCATGAATACCTGCGTTCCGGCAGGCAGCGGCTGCTCGAACCGCCCGTTGCTCTCGCGCAGCCGCGTAGGCTCCGCTACCACGTCCACGCTTGCCGTGCCGACTGCGTAGCTTCCAATCCACATCGGGATCGAGCCGTTCACTGTCGAGACGTACACATTGACGTGGGTAGCGCCGGGGGACGCACCGGGCAGCGCGACGCGGATACCACCATCAGCAGAGAGCGACGGGTTGCTGGACGCAGAGACACCCCCTTCTTCTCCGGTAATGTTGTTGTAGTAGCTGACACCGACTTGGTACGCTCCAGCATACAGCGCGCCGGCGATGTTCGCACAGGTCGGAGCGTTCGGCGTGGCCAGACCCCACGGGTAGGCAATTCCGCCCTCGATGCGCCCGGAGTCAGTGCCGTTCGAGTAGTACAGCACGCCGTTGAACTCGGCCCAACTCAGTGGCGCATCGGCGCTCAGAACCTTGAACAGAGCCTCGGAGTATGCGGGCAGGGTGATCGCGTAGATCGCTGCCCCCCGGCGAAGGTACCCAGCCGTCGCACTCGTCATGTAGAGCGAGTCGGCGTTCGTCATGGCTTGAACCAAAGCCACAGCAGCGCGCCGGCGCACCCTCCCCGCGTTGTCGATGTCGACATTCACCGCGTCCCGCAGCCAGTCGCCTTTGTCTCGAACGGACAGGGCGAAGTCGGGCAGGCGGTTGTTGATCCCGAGGAACGGGCCGGAAGGCTGTGTTTTCATCAGAAATACCTCTTAACGTCAGGGTCGTATTCCAGCGTCTCTGGATTGACCGCGATGATACGCTCCGGCTGCGCTGGTCCGCCAGTGTACGGCGGCGAGAGCTTCCAGCTACCTGCCTCCCCGTTGACGAGTGCGGATAGCTCGGGAGACACGAACATCTGGTCGTGCCGGATTGATGCGTTGCTGTTCACGTACGAGAACGGGTACTCGGAGCCATACCAATACGAAACCACGAACGCGTTCGTTGCCGCCATTGTAGCGACGAGCGCCATTTCGTTCCTCGGCTCTCCACCCGGAGGCAGGCTCGCCCACTTGGTGTCGACTTCGGCTTGGTACGCGGTCCATCCGGCCCATCCAGTGTACGTCGTCGTATCGGAGAGCACGGTAATTGTTTTGTCCGGAAAATAAGTAGAGCTGTTCTCGTTTCCGATCCTCATCCGCCGGCGGATCACGTTGGTAGTCAGCACTCCGGCAGAGAACACGCCATTAACATACACCGCTAGGTTTTCTGTCACGATTGTCGCATCATAGACGACCGTCGAATACCCGAAGTCCCACGCTGCGTTTACGCCCGGGTACGTGTAAATCCCAAGCCCGCTATTCCAGTACGCCTGATCGGCAACGACAATTGTGTTGTCTAGCTCCTCGCTGACGATGTTTACCGTCGTCGGGCGAATCCCATACCCATACGAGAGCACCTTTCTGGCTCCGTCTTTCGCGTAGCACACGCACAGGACATTTTCGTCTCTGTAGTTCCCGGCCTCCACACCGATCTGCATATCGTTCGCAGGGGCGTGAATCGGGTTTGGGTCAGGCATCCTCTTGTACAGGTTCCCATCCCTAGAGTAGTCCGGCGCGTCCCCGTCGGTCGCGCTGTTGGCCTGCGTATCGTACCAATACGCCTTGCACGTTCCGGCTACACCCGTGGTTTGGTTCGTCACAAACCTTGTCGGCAAGCTCCCTCCGGCCTCGTTATGCGAGTACGTGAGCGTCCCCTCCACGGTCGGCATCGTCCCCTCGTCCCCGCCGGAAATGACCAGTTCGACGCACACCGTCAGCATGAACTCGTCCCACCAGTGAATCGCGGCCTTTGTGCCGTCAGGGCTAAAATTAGCGAACGGCCCGCGCGTGAACGCAGATTCGAATTCCCCGTCGGCGATGAAGTTATCCACCGGGGCGTGGTGGTACTCCGACGACAAGTTGTCCGGGGTATCCATCTCGAAAAGAAGGTAGGAGGGGTACGCGATGGTTACGTCTGGCTTCCCGCAGTAAAGCATGAGCTTTGTCCGGAGCGTCGGGTGCGGCCTAGCCTGCATGTGATACACCGTCCCGTCAGCACACCTGTAGGGCCATCCGCCGTCGCCAAACCCCCACCCCGCCACAGGGGAGTAGTTTTTCGTCCTGCCGTAGAGGATCGCGGTGTTCTTGATCTCCATGCCGGCATCGGCCATGAGCGGTGGCGTGTCTATCGGGGGCATCCCGAAGTCGACAAGGTGCGCGTCCCCGCCGAAGGTGTCCAGATGGACCAAGTCGCCGACATCAGGGACAATCGGGACAGACTGGTTGTTGAGCACCGCGCCAGAGGACTCGATCTTCTTGCCGTGCCACGGTTGGAAGAAAGTCGTGAACTCTGTGAGGGAGTCAGCGCCGTCGTCTATCATGGTGTCGGAGGCTCCTTGAAGAAAAACTTTGCGAGCCGGTTCTTCGCGTCCTTGAAAACAATCGTCTTCATCGGGCGGATGTAGAGGACGAAAATACCGTCCGAGGATGTCTTGTATCGCTCGGTAAAATACTCACGGTCTTCGTACCTTGTCTCCTGAAGCGGAGAGTCTATCTTGCTCATGTTGGCAGCTCCACCAGTTCAAAGCTGACTTCTTCTCCGTTCTTGTCAAGCATCAGGAAATGAGAAATTGCTTTGTGCGGCATTGTCGGTGACGTGGACTCGGACAGATGGACCCGCGTCCGGCTAAAGTATACCCGCTCTGCGTAGTTGCGCTCTGTGAGGGGCCAGAACGGGAAGTCTGCAACTTCTTCCGGAGCCGCATTGTGGATGAACCGAACAAGGCCCGCTCCGGATTTTACGACAGTCTCCGACCCGTCAGGGTTAATCGTCGACCGGGTTCTGATCCCGTTCCCGTTATCCATCCGACCAAGCTCCACCCGCTCGAACGCTTTTCCTTGAGCGCCGCCGGAGCGAGTGATGTACGGGGCAAATGGGTCATCATTCATTGGGCACCACCACGATTGTCTGTTTCTCTGCTGCCTGCACAATATACCCTTGCGCCGTCCGTTTGACGAAGATCGCCTGCGCAGTCGTTTTCACCGCGAAGGACTGCTCCTCTGTCATCACGGAGAACCCTTGCGCCGTAGACAGCACCGCGTACCGCTGCTCCGGATCGCCGTCAGTGCCGACCAGTTTTGCGTACGCAGCAACCGCCGCTGCCGCCGCTTCAGCAACTGCCGGAGTGAACACACCCGTGGCGAAGTGCGCCGAAATAGCCTGCGCGCCGGCGGAGAACGACACGGCGAATGCTGCAAGGGCGGATTGAGTCGCTTGCGCACTGGCCGGCGCGGTTGCTGCAACCGGAGTCCTTGCGAACACATACGCAGCTTCGGTTGCGGTCGCGCCGCCGGAGGCGCTCATGTTCAGGACTCCAGTCGCGGAGAACGAGGCAACCGCAGTAGCTGTCTCTACCGCCACGCGATTCAGGTACCCGATAACGCTTTGCGCTTCAGTCGCTGTCGCCGGGGCAGTATGCGTCTTCAGTATCGCGCTGTCAGCAACAGACGCGGACGTCGCCGCCTCGTCCCCTGCGGCCCCGAGAAATATTCCGGAAACCTCGGTCGACGTTGCTGTCGCTTCGCCAGTGCCCTGCGCGCCGAAAGACATGACCAACACCGCTGCCTCACTGGCAGCAGCAGTTTCAGAAACCGCCGAAGAGGTTGAATTCACCGCCGAGTGCGCCGCCGTCGCCGTCGCCGCTTCGTCCTTTGCGGACACCCACTGCGAAAGCACGGTAGTCGAGAAACCGGCAGTTACCGCTTCCGTAGCGGAGGGCGCAAATACCGCAGACACGGAAGCGGTAGCCGCACCGCTGCCGGCCTCTGTAATGTCGACGTAGATGCCGAAGACGGACGGAGACTCAGTTGCCGCTACCGCTTCGGTTATCGCCGACACCGCTGCCAGAGTCACGGCTGAAACTGCATCCGAAGTCACCGGTTCGGTTCTCACGACTGGATATGTAGCAACTGCCGCAACGGAGTCGTTCGCCGTGGCTGCGTTGGTGATTGCGGACACCGCTGCCATCGTGGCGGACTGGGACTCCGTTCCGGTCGCAGCGGCGCTACCTGCCCCCGCCCAAGTCGGCGTCGCGTCGTGCGTCGCGGTCGAAGTAGCTGCCTCATCCACGGCCCCAGTTATCGACCCCGCGCCACCGGAGGCTGTCTGCGTTTCCTGTGCTCCCGTGCCCGTCATCGTCGAGACCTGAACACCGGCCATCGTCGTGCTGTAGTTCGGGAGCTGCGCCGACACAGTAAGCGCGGCGTCGGTAGCGAAGACCACCCCGTCTATCGTTGTCACGCTGCCGCCCGGATATTCAGTTCCGCCGACAAGGTACCCGACGTCCGCGCTCGAAACCCCCGCTACAGACAGACGGCCCGCTGACAAGGCGGCGCTTATCGTCGCCGTCGTCTCGCCAGAGAAGGTGAGCTTGTCCATCAGCGTCTGGTACGTAGTAGACCCAATGTACCCGCCACAGAAGATCGCTTTTGCCGAGGACTGAACGCTACCCAAAAGGCTTCTTCCCGTCGTCAGGTTCGCAGTCGGGTTGGTTATTGTATCGCTGGAGAACAGAAGTCCTTCGATGTCAGACACCGTAACGTCCCCGCCAGCGACATACCCCGTCGTGGACGACTGCGTGCCGACGTGGGAGTGGCGCGCGGTGGCCAGTGCTGCGGAGGGGTTGATAGCAGAGGTGTCGGCGAACAGGACTCCATCTATCTCACTTGTGGCCGTGCCGCCAGTGTTCTTGCCGCCCACGAAGTACCCGTTCGACGAGGAAGAACACCCCGCGAGCAAGTCTCTGGCGACTGTAAGCGTCGCGGAAGGGTTGAGCGCAGACTCGTCGAAGAACATCAGCCCGTCTATTTCCGAGACACGCGACCCGTTGTTGCCGCCACCGAAGATGCCCTTTACTGTCGAGCATGTCCCGGCCAGAGAGTGCCGCGCGCCGGATAGCGTCGCCGTTATGGTCGCGGCAGTAGCCGTCGCAAAGGCGTAGCGGTCGATCTTCAGCGAGGGGGAGTCAGCAAGGCGCTGCCCGCCCGCGACGTATCCATTGCCGATGTCTGCCGGTGTAAGCGCCTCGTTGCCGGCTCCGGAAAGAGGGACGAATCCGGTTTCGACTGTGTTCGCACCGGTCGGCGTAGTCTGGACTGAGGCGCAGTATTGCTTCGCGTTCTGCAGTGTCGCCAGTCCAGCCGACATAGCTTCTGTCGTGAAGTCGATCCTGTTTGCGTTACCGCCAGAGGCCGCGTGGCCGAACCTCGGCGAAGACACGCCTGATGTAAGCTCTTGGTAGTTGCTGACGGTTGCTGCGGTAGCACTAATCGTCTCCGTCGAAAATGCAATAGATGCCGCTACGCTAACAGAGCCGCTCGGGAACCAGTACCCATAGCCAAGCCCTTGAATGCCACACGACAGGCCCGCAGCGGTTGCCCCGAGCGCCGCCGATGGGTTGCTCGTCACTCCGGTCGAGAACGCCAAGGAGTCAATCTCCGTCGTCAGTCCGGAGTCCCCGACGCCGCCCGCGAAGTACGCCCGCTGCGCGTTCTGTGTCGCCCCGGCGTATCTACGTGCAAGCGTGAGACTATACCCGTGCGCGGCACACGTTTCGGAGGAGAACGTAAGGGCGGCGATGGTCAGGTAGTGCCCAGCAGCGCCGTACCCAAGACACTCGTAGCCTACCGTCGCAGACGACGCCGGGGAAGCAGTTTCTTTTGCCGTTGGGGTCGTTGCCGACGGATTGGTCGCGGCTTCCGTCGAGAACAGGATGCCGTCGATTTCAGTGACCCGCCCACCGGCGTCGACTCCGCCCAAGAAGTACCCGTTCGTCGGGGAATAGACCCCGACCAGATAGGCTCTTGCAGCCGTGAGCGTAGCCGACACCGAGAACGATACGTCCGCATAGACCTTGATGCCGTCTATGGAAGACTGCCGTGTCGTCGATACGAGGCCCCCACCGACGTACCCTTTGCCGCTTTCCGTGAGTGTGTCGCATGCCGCTACCCCGGCTCCGCTGTAAAGGGAACCGGCGTTCGATGCCTCCGTTGCGGAGTAATAGCTGCTCACGTTGCTCACACCGGCGGTGGCCCACGTGCCGAGAGGCAGCGTGGCGGCTGGGTTCTGTATCGTCTCGGTCGAGAAAATGAACCCTTGTATCTGCGTGTTGTTCGTGTCGCCGCCGCAGCCGTACCCCTTTGCCGAGCTTGATACTGACCCGCTGTTAAATGTTGCCGTTGACAGCGCGGCAGTGGGGTTGATGGCCGCATCCGTCGAGAAGTTGACCCCGTCTATTTCGGAGGACGTACCGACCACGTTGGTGTCGTACCCACCCATGTAATACCCGAAAGTCGCAGACTGTACGCCGGCCCCATCATCGCGGGTAAGGTTCAGCGTCGCGCCGAGAGTGGATATTGTCTCGCCAGAAAAGACAAATTTCTGGATCGTACCGATAGACAGCCCTCCAGCATTTCTGCCGCCGGCGACATAGGCTGAAGAAGACGAGGAGACAGCGAGTACGGAAAACACGGCTGCGGCGAGTGCCGCCGTCGGGTTGTTGGCGGTTTCGCCAGAAAACTGCAGCCCGTCAATCTCCGTCACCGGGACGTAGGAGTTGTTCTCCCCGCCGAAAGCGTACCCGTACGTGGCGGACTGCCCGCCCGTGCACTGCCAACGACCTGTGTTAAGCGCGGCAGTAGGGTCGACCGCCGCGTCCGTCGCAAAGATAAACCCGCAGATGTCGGCGAGCTTCGTCGTGCCGTCCGCGCCCCAAAGCCCACCGAGCGAGTACCCTTTGGTCGAGCTGTACGCCCCGGCGCTGTTCTGCCGCGCGTCTGTGAGCGTCACGGACGGTGTGCTGGTTGTCTCGGATGTGAATGCAAGCCGCGCCATAGAGGCGAGCGTGCTGCCGCCCCCGTATCCACCCATGAGCGTGCCTGCACTGGAGTCGAAGAACGTCCCTGCCGGCTCGACGATCCCTGCCGGGACGTAGTAATAGACGGTTACACCTGCGCTCGCTTGGGCGTCAGCCGCCGCTACGTGCGATACCGCGTTCGGGTCACTTAGCTGATGCGCAGCCCCCGGCAGAAGTGGCTGAAACAGCCATGACATTTAGGCGACCTGTCTGATTGACCAAGGGATCGCCCGGTCAGTGCCACTGATCTTGATTAAGGTGACGTCCCACCCATGCATCAGAATCAGGGATGGAGAGGCGAGGTTCGGTTGTCCAGTCTGCGCCTGCGCGATGGGGATAAGGTGCGTGACTCGCTGCGTGTCCGCCGCGCGCACTTTCTCCTTAACCTTCAACTCGAACACATCGCCGTTGGCGAGGGCATTCAGGTCAAGAAACACTTGATAGATGCCGTCCGTGGTGACGGACTGCAGGGACGACGTGCCGCTCACCAGCGAGATTTCCGTAGCGCTGATCGTGGCCGAGCCAGAGTAGAGTTCTGCGATTGCCATGATGACCCCTAGTAGAAAGCGTAGACCGCTACGTCGTGCGCAATGGCCGTGCCAGAGGCTTCTGCCCGAACCTGAAGCTGCGCACCAGATGCGATATTGACCGCAGCGGGTTCTGCCGGGAACGGCCCATTGATGTACTCGCCGGTGTTTTCCATAAAGTACCACTCGGCCAGCGTCACGCTGCCAATACCGATTTCCCAATGGTAGGCAATCGCCGTCGTTGTCGTGTTGCTGCTCTGGATCAGCGGAAGGACTGCGCCGTAGCTTTTCGTTGTGGCGCTACCGATGTTCGCCCACGTCGACTCAGCGCCGGTATTGCCCGGCGTGTGGGCCAGTCCAGCCGACGAAGCAGAGACGATACCGAAGGCGTCGCAGCCGGAGAACAGTCGACCGCGAAGGCCCGGATTACCAGAACCGAAATGGAACATGCAGTCCACGGTATCGGAGGCGATGACGCCTTGGTTGCGGATCGCAACCCGCGTCCCTTTCGGGATGAAGATCGGGATGAACAGCGTCCGTGGCCCTTGCGTCGGCGTGCCGAGCCAGCCAGCCAGCAGATTAGGAACGAGTACGACTTCCGAAGCCGCCGCACCAATGCCGATGTCCATCAGCATGTCAGTGCTGGTCGCGCTAGTCGCCGTACCGGCCATCGTCAGCCAGAAGCCGTAAGCATCGTGCGGTAGCGAGGCGGTGACTTGTGACCACGACCCTTTAGTGTTGACCGTTGCCGAACCAGTAGCCCGAGTCCCAAACGTGCTGGTGCTCGGGGTAGCCGGGAGGTTACTGGTTACTTGGCCATCAGCCGAGCGCGGCATGCCTAGTGTCATGGCGCTGCACCGTCAGTAGGAAACGCTTCGCGCGCGTCAAGCCCAAGCCGTTTGATTTCGGCCAGTGCGTTGTTGATTCTCAAACCCATGCTCGGCAGGTCTTCGTCCATGTTGGCCAGCGCCTCTTGCGCCCCGTTGTGGTCGATCTGCCGTGTCAGTCGCGCGTGGTAGTGCGCCTGTTCTTCCGCCTCGAACTGCGCGCGCGTGTACTTCGGCAGGCGCTTGAACTCTCCATACAGGCAGCTCAACTCACGAAGGGCGTCGTTGAGCAGCTTTTCGCCCCACTGCTGCTCGTCCTCGATTTTCCGGATTTCGATCTGCCTCCGACGCCGGTCGAACTCGGATGTGTTGGAGTCAGCGATTTGCGCCTTCTTTTCTTCGATGTCGATTGCGTTGAGTTCCTGCTGGAACTTGTATTCCTTCACCGCCCTGATCTTGGCGAACATACGAAGCCCCGCCGCCCGATACGCTCGGGCTGGAGTTTGCTGCGCAGCAACGACAAACGCCCTGTTCTGGAAATCGGAGTTCTCGAACGGAATGTCAAAGAACGCCGCGTCGAGTTCCTCAAGGATGCTCCCGACGGCACTTTCCGAAGTCAGAACAGGGGGGTTGTTCATTCCGGCATTTCCTCGATCTGGTCGATGCTGAACCACCGCGACTCCTCGATACCGTCGCCGTCTTCGTCAGGCCACACGAGCCTGACTTGCGCCTTGCCGGTCTCTTGGCAGATGGTGTATTCGGTGACGGTACCGACAACAGGCTTCGGCATGATCTGGCGGACAAGCGTCCCTTTTTTCGGCATGGTGTTCATAGTGCTCTCCTTACAGGGATGCGGTGTAGGTTACGGCCAGCGTATCGCCGTTGCCGACAGTCTTGCTGCCGCCGGTGAACGCGCCGGCGGAATACAGTGTGCCCGCCGTCGAGTCGATGGTCGAAACTGCACCGGAACCGAACACGAGGAAGCAACCGCCGACAGTACCGGAAGACCCGATGGCATACGACAGCGCGGCTGACGTAGACTTCGACCCGGCGGCGGCGGCGGACCATGCGACGGTCTTTCGCGGGTCGGTGTAGCTCGGGGCGTTTGCGTTGCCGACTTCGAGCCATCCCGCATGAGACACCATTGTGTCGCCGACCACCGCAGACGAGGCGTTCGTGTTGATGAGTCCGAGATACGGGCCGACGACGGTGTACGCCGAGCCGGCGAGGAACGTGTCGAGCGCGAGGTTCTTGCCGACAGTCGTAACGATGTTGTCGAACTCTTCCGCCCACTTCAGTTCTGTCGGAATCGCCAGAAAGTCTGCAAGCAGCTTACGCCCGTGCAACAGGCGGTCGAACATGCCGGTCAGCCCCTTGCGGGTTAGCCGGTCTCGCAGCGCGCAATACTCCTCGCGGAAGCTCTCGACAGGGCCGGTGAGGGTCGCCTTGAAGCGCCCGTGCGCCTCGGCTTTCTCGACCTCCGCTGCGCTGCAGGAAACATGCGCGCCGGAGGCCCCTTCGGGGTTTGTCGCTTCGAGCTGGTCTTGGGTCTTGTTCATGGTAAATCCTTTCTGCGTGAATTATGGTGCTATTTCGACTTCGACCAGAAACTTGCCGGCCTTGAGCTGCGTTACAACGCCCGTTGAAGATTCTACTTCATGTTCGTAATAGTATGTCTTTGGCGAAAGCCCCGCTGTCTCGGTTGCGGAGACCACTCTGGCAATCGTCTTCGTCACGTTGTCGTGGGTGATCCCCGACGTCTCCGTAAGAAGAATCAGCGCCCGCGCGTCCACGACGTCGTTTGTGACATACACCGTCGAGGGGTTCCACTGCTTCGTGGACTGCAGCGTCGTCTCTTCCCACGTAACCGTTCCGTCTGTGCCGGCGGCTTCCGGGCGATCCGATCCTGACGTCCCGCCTGTAACGCATTTAAGCAGCAGCCGGTCGTTCGCCTTTTCGCGAATGGCCATACGCGACTTGTACCCAGTCAGGTCGACCGGGGTGTGGTACTGAATGAACCCACCAGACGTATACGCCGCCCATGCCCTACCCCCTTCGTCGACAGGATCGACATCGTTGAACTCGATCTCGGTGCCGCTGATGAACAGGGCTTTGTGATAGTCGGAAGGGTATCGCGGCGGAGTATTCGCCGAATTGATCTGCTTGGGGGACGCCACAAGCGTCACCGCGACCGGCCAATTGTTCGGGCACTCGTGCCCTGCGCCAATAGTCAGTCTTGGAGCGCCAGAAGCGAAGGAAATCCCGGTGATGGCTTTGCGCTTGATCGGCTCCACAGCGAAACGAACCACGTCGGAAAACGTCTTTCCTTGGACAACGGATAGGTTTTCTTTGGTGTCCATTACTTCTGCTCCCTATGAATCTTGTACACATCGTTCTCGGTAAGCACCTTGTCTTGCACGACGTGCACCTTCATTTCTGCGACGGTCTTCGCCACGTCTTCGATTGTGTTTTTTGCACCAACACCAAAGATGGTCCAGAACACCGTAACAGCAGCAGAGAAGCCAAGTGCGCTCCATATAGCCTTGTCGTATGATTTGTGCGCAGCTTCGTTCGCGGCGTGCATTCTTTCCGCTTCAATTTCGTGCGCCTTGAGCGCCTCAAACGCTCTACCGATAGCTTGGTCGCTATTTCTGTGCGATACCTCCAACACAGCGAGCCTCTCCAGCCGCTCGTTGTTCTTCTGCATCGAAACGGTGAGTTCGCGCACCGCTTCAGTCAGGGTTTTAACCTCGCTTTGCAATGTGGCGATCTTTTCTGTTGGTTCCGTCATGCTTCAACGCCCTTCGAGATTGCTTTTGAAATGTGTTCGACCGCTTCCAGCAGTAGCACGCGCGCAGCGGCAAGCTCGAACATCGGGCGCTTCGCTACGCGCTCGCCGAAATCCGAGTCTTCGATGTTGTCGGGCATGTCCTGAACGTCGGCGCGCTCGGCATCAAGCAGCACCGTAAGCTGGCTCATTGCAGCTTCGATTGTCATAGCGAGTTGTTCGAGGCCAGCGCGGCGAACTTCATTCATTCTGTAGCCTCTCAACGTACGATTGCAGGTAGTTTAACGTGATTGTGGTTTCGGCACAATCCGCTGCAACTCGGGCGGGAGAAGGTACTGTGTCGGGGCCGGTTTGAGCATCTCCGGGTCGATCTTGGGCAGGCGGGGACACTCCACCGCCACCGGCACTTGCGGCGGCAGCGGTGCGCAGCCGTTTAGCGTAATCAGCACGAACAACAGCAAGGGCAGCAGCCCATCCTTGAGCGGTTTCATCAGCAGTTCTCCGGTTGG
>ERZ795055.2881-NODE-2881-length-12760-cov-4.179536_pt1 | contig 12760 bp, 6 predicted proteins | sample MGYA00375139_ERZ795055 | MGnify/ENA primary metagenome ERZ795055 (study PRJEB30184, sample SAMN05720283) | anaerobic digester metagenome | isolation source: active sludge of municipal wastewater-treating anaerobic digesters | place: USA | collected 2015-01-23 ...
CGTCGAGACCTGCCGGAGCGGGACGGTGATCGGATCGCTGACCGTGCCCAGGGGAACACAGAAGACAAGCAGCACATAGGGGAAAAACACGCCGGCGGCGAACCGCCACCCCCAGACCAGCGCGATCAGCGCGTACCCGCCCCCCAGAAACGCCAGAAGTGAAACCCGGGGCTGCTGCACCAGGTAGCCCAACACATGCAGCATCGTCGCCAGCGCCAGCCCGACCAGGCCCGGCCACCACGTTTCCCGCGGAATTGCCAGCCATTGTTGACGCCTCGACCAGAACAGACCAAGCACCAGGAACGGGATCAGGACACAGTACCCGTCGTCGGCGTTGAGCAGCTTCACAATCGGTCCGCCGGGAAACGAACTCGAACTGTACGCGCCCCAGAGCCAGCCAAACAGGGAAGGACTGTCGACGTAGCCAAAAGTCGAGTTGCCCAGGAAATGGAACAGGGCAAACCATGCGGCCGCCAGCCCCAGGAGGAGCCCTTTGTCGGACATCTGCCGCCAAACACGGGCGAATTCCCGCCGGAACTCGCCCCGCTCGTCGGTCTGGCTCTCTGTTGTTGTCGTCATCCCGGAATGCCGCTCGCGCCCCGCCGCGCGCATCGCCCGTCCCTCTCATCATGCGCGCAGACGAGATTCATCTCATCTGACACCACTCACCCGCGTCGCTCAATCAAATTATGGACAAAGAAATCTGTTGCCTGAATGCGCCAAATCGCGCCGAATGGCCACCCGTACGCTATGAATTTGGACGACGCCCAGAAACAACAGGTCACCGAGTGGCTTCAGCAAGGCGCCACCCTGGCGGAACTGCAGAAACGACTCGAGACGACATTCGGCCTGCGCCTCACCTACCGGGACGTCAAGTTCCTTGTCAGCGACCTCGACGTCCTCCCCAAGGATGTCGAACCGACGGCGCCGACCGACTTGACCGGCGGAAATCCCAAGGCTCCCGGGGCGCCCCATGCGCCGGCCAGCGGCGGCGCCTGGGAACCCAAGACGGCCCCGACACCCCCCGCCGCCCGTGTCCGGATCAGCGTGGACCAGTTGACCCGGGCGGGCGCGGTCGTCAGCGGCAACGTCACCTTCAGCGATGGCAAGAGCGCGGTCTGGTCAATCGACCAGATGGGCCGCCTCGGCATCGCCCCGCAAGAGAAGGGCCACCGGCCGTCGTCCAGCGATGTCCAGGAATTCCAGATGCTGCTGGAACAGGAACTGGCCCGGCACGGCTTCTGAATTCAGCCCGAACGGTCTCCAGCCCCCGGCTGCGTAACCGTTTGACTTGTCCAGCCCACAACTTTAGATTCTCGGCCATCGTGCTGGCTGCTGAATCCAAAGCGGCGGGAGCCGCGGTCAGAGCCGCTCCCGCCCCCGTCTCGCCCCATTCCTGGCGGCGCATTGTCGGTCCTGCCGACGGCTTCCTCAAATCCGTGGCCCGGCGATTGGAGGACCAGGTCGGCGGCTTCGAACCCGACATCGCCAGCTATGTCCGCTACGCTTTGGCCAGCCAGGGCAAGCAGCTCCGCCCGGCCCTCCTGGCCCTGAGCGCCAAACCAATCGGCGCCCTCACCGAAGAGCTGATCACCGTCGCCACCATTATCGAAATGGTCCACCTGGCCACCCTGGTCCACGACGATGTCATGGACGAAGCCCGGGTCCGGCGACGACGCCCCACCCTGTCGGTCCGGTGCGGCAATGCGGTCTCGGTGCTTGCCGGGGATTGCCTGTTCGCGCACGCCCTGGAACTGGCCGCCAGCTTTCCCACACCCGACATCTGCCGGGCCGTCGCCGCGGCCACCAAGACGGTCTGCACCGGCGAGACCCTCCAGACCTTGCTCTCTCAACGCAGAGCCATACTCGGGCGCGAAGAGTACTTTCGTATCCTGCGCATGAAGACGGGCGAACTCTTCGCCCTCTCGTGCAGGCTGGGCGGACGGCTGACCGGGGCCAGTGACGCCGAGGAGCAGGGGCTGCACGACTACGGCATGGCCCTCGGGACGGCCTACCAGATCTACGACGATTGCCTCGATCTGTACGGACGCGAGCGGGAGGCTGGCAAGTCGCTCGGCACCGATCTGGCCGCCGGCAAAGTCACGCTTCCCATCATTGTCGCGTACGAACGGGCCGATCCGGCCCAACGCAGACAACTCGACCGGCTGCTCGCCGACTGGCACCCGGAACGGCTCGCTCCTTTGTGCGCGGTGTTGGAACAGCTCGATGCCCTCGCCGAATCGGTGTCCACCATCCGCGCCCTGTGCCACTCCGCCCGCGAGTCGGTATCGGCCCCGGATCGCCCCGCCGAGCGCCCGGCCCTCGCCGCGGCCGCGGAGTTCGTCGAGCAGATCACCGGCTCGCTGGGGGTTCCATCCTGGAAGATCCCCTCCTAAGATGCCGGCCGCCTTGCACCCCAGTCCGCCCGCGTCAGACCAGTCCAAACTCCCCGTGGCGGATGCCGTGCTGGTGCGCGACGCGCAGCACGGGAAGATGGAGGCGTTCGACGAGCTGGTGCGGCGGTACCAGGAGCGCATTTACGCCACCATTTACCATATGACGTCGTCCCATGAAGATGCGGACGACCTCACCCAGGAAAGCTTCATCAAGGCCTATCGGGCCCTGAAATCGTTCAAGGGCGACTCGAGCTTCTTCACCTGGCTCTACCGCATCGCGATCAACAAGACGATCAACTTCCTCAAGCAGCGCAAACACCGCGGCAGCCAGATGAGCCTCAACGATCTGGATTTCAACGCCGAACATGATCCGGACCTCGTCGCGCTGGTGTCGGACCGCACGCCCCGGCGGGAAATCAACCTGGCCGAGCTCCAGGAGAGATTGAACGAGGCGATGCAGAAACTGTCCGAAGTGCATAGACTGGTGGTGACCTTGCACGACATCCAAGGCCTGCCCCATGAGGAAATCGGGCGCATTATGGATTGCAATGTCGGCACGGTGAGGTCGCGTTTGTTCTATGCACGCCAGCAGTTGCAGGCCTATTTGTCAGACTATTTGAATTAGAATCAGCATGCATCCGGATCACGATCACGATTCCTTTGCAGCCCTGCGCAGGGCGGTCGCCCTCAAGCGCCACGAACAGCCCCCCCCGGGCTACTTCGATCGCCTCCACAGACGCGTCCTCGACCGCCTTCCCCTCGAGCCGGATGTCGAGCCCGAGGACTGGTTTGAAGCCCTCTTCGAGAGATTCCGGCTGCGCCCGGCCCTGGCCGGGTTCTTCAGCTTCGCACTGGGCGCCTTCTACCTCGCCGGCTTGGGCTACTCCGGACGCGTCGCTCAACAACCCCAAGACGCCCCGGCGCGGATCGAGATCGCCAGCGGTTTCGAGCGCCGGCCGTTCTCAGCCTTCGAACATCGAGTGACCTCCGCCTTGGCCCGCGATGCCCGTCCGTCGCGCCCCAGCGTCACGCCCGTCATCCCCGCGGGATTGTCCGCCCCGGGACTGCCGCTCTGGCATCCCTCGTCGGGCGGCAATCTCAACCCGGTGGGCTACGTTGTCCCGTCCCGCTAGCCCTGCCGCGGCTTCCGCCATTCGCTGCGCGGCGGCTCAGCCAATCCCTGCGCCCGGAACGCAGTGCGAAAGTGCGTCTTGGCCACCGCGGGGAGCGCGTTCGCCCCGTGCGCCTTCACGAACGCCGCAGCCGCGGCGTCCACAGCCGACGAAGCCCCCTTGGGGAACTCCATCGCATAGTCCTTTTCGAGACCAGCGAGCCGACGGACAAACTCGTCCCGGGCGAGAATCGACGCTGCGGCCACGGCCAGGTCCGATTCGGCTTTGTGGCGTTGGACCAGCTCGATCTGGCGGCCCAAACTCATCAAGGCCTTGGCCACAGTCGCCTTGTTCGCCGCAAACTGATCGCTGATGGCCCGCACCGGCAGCGGATTCATCCGATGCCGCTGCAGCATCAGATTCTCGATGGCGCGCGCGTGGCCCCACGCCAGAATCCGATTCACGTTCCCCATGCTCGCGTAGAGCCGGTTGTAGGCCGCATTCCCGATCGGCACGACACTCGTGATGCAGCCCGGCGTCTCGCGAATGAGCCGGGCCAACTCGCCAATCCGCTTCGCGCTCCCGATCGACTTCGAGTCCTTGACTCCAGCCCCCTCCCACGCCCGGATGATGGCCTCGTTCACGTACACCCCCGCAACGCAAAGCGGGCCGAAAAAATCCCCCTTGCCGCTCTCATCGACACCGACGCGCGGCAGGAGCAGATCGGGGTTCAGCACCGTCTCGTAGCCCAGGCGCGCCTCCTTGAGAATCACCGGTTCGAGAACGAACTCGACAAACTCGCGCGTCTCCTTCCCCTGCACCACCAGCTTCCCGCTCTGGTACTGAACAAGGTTCACCCGCCCCTTCTCCGCCGCAAAGCGGGCATGCGCCACCTCGCGCCAGGTCCAGTCCTGCTCCCGCAGCCACGCCTCGAGCGCAGCGGCTTGGGCATCGGTCAGTTCGCAGGTGTAACTCGCCAGGGGCGTCGCCATGGGCCCCGACCGTACCGCCCGGCCGCCCCACTGTCCAGACGACCGCTTCGGTCAACTGCCGCGCACTCGAAGGCCGCCATCGGGCGCGATCCGAACTTCGCGGGCGCCCGGTGGAATCGACGAAACCGTCTCGCGCCCGCCCGGCCACCGCACCTTGATCTGGACCGGCATGGTGCCGACCGCCCGAGGCCATGCCATCACCTGCGCCGCACCGTCTTGCGACCAATAGCCCGACCCGGCATGGATCTCGCGCGCCGGCCCCCAACGACCGCCCGTTCCCAACCGGACCACCGCCCCGACCCCGGTGGGATTGCCCGAGGGGCCTTCGATGCGAACGCGCAGGCCGGGGCGGCCGCGGACGTTTCGATACAGCTTCGTTTCACCTGCATTCTGCGTGACGACAAGATCGACGCAGCCGTCCGCGTCGTAGTCCGCCAGAGCGCAGCCGCGCTGTTCACCGTAGACCCTGATGCCCGATTCCTGACCCGGCACGGCGACAAGACCCGCCTGGGCGTCGCCGCGAAGCCAGAGTCCGCGCCCGGCATCAGCCCGGCTCGTCTTGGGCTGCATGGCAAAGAAATTCTGCGCCAGGAAAACATCCTCGAGGCCATCGCCGTCGCAGTCGCCCACCGCGACGCCAAAGGCGGGGGCCAACTGAGCCTCGAATGGGAGGGCCTTGGCCTCGAACTGATCGCCTCGATTGTAGAAGACCATCGAGGCGAGCGCGGTTGCCTCGACTCGAGCCGCGTGCCCGGCGGCCTCGCCGAGAATCTCCCCCACGGTGGCGCGCCCATACTCGAGATGCGTAGACAGCCGGGCATTCAACGCCGGCATCATGGCGGCGACCGCATCCCGGTCCCGCTCGGGCACATCCTGCCCCCGGCCGGGATCGAAGAACGCCTCGATGAGATCGACCCCGCCGCTCCCGGTGAAGTCGCCATAGTAGAGCCGACGCGGGCTCTCAGGACCCGCCTGGTACTTCGTGTTCAAACCCCAGTTCGACACGATCAGGTCCAGATGCCCGTCGCCGTCCAGGTCGCCGGCGGTGATCCCGTTCCACCAGCCTGTCAGTCCATTGAGGGTTGATGGATGCGCGTCGATGGTGAGGGCGTCGGTTGAGCGTTGAACGTTGTGCGTTGAACGTTGAACGTTCACCGCCACATTCCACGCGCGGAGCCGCCCGCGATCGTTGAGGAAGACACGCACCGGCCCCCACTCGCACGCCAGCGCCAGATCGGGCCAGCCGTCCCCATCCAGATCGGTCCAAACCGCCCCGCTCACCAAACCCACGTGCTGCAGAACTGCGGTCTGCGCCTCGTCCAACATGAGCCGTCCGCCCTTGCCCTGGTAAAGGCGGGACGAGGCGGCGAGAGGATAGCGTCCGGGAATCACGCGGCCGCCCACGAACAAGTCGAGTTCCCCGTCGCCATCGTAGTCGGCGAGGGCAAGCGGACCGACACTCGATTGGTCCGCGGGAATCGCTTCCTCGGGACCGCGGCCGGCCATGTCTAACACTGCGACCGCACAGCCGCCGGGGACGCTTTCTTCGTCCTCGTAATGGGCGTGGCCCACAAGCAGACGCGCGGCCGCATCGCCCACGCGCCAACCGACCACGCCCGTCTGATCCCGCGGCGCGGTTTGGTCGCCCGGCGGCACTTCCTGACGGTCGAATCCGCCCTGTCCGTTGTTGCGGAACATCGCCAGCTTCCCGCCCTTGCCCGCGCCCACGGTCAAATCCTCCCACCCGTCTCCATCGAGATCGTGCCAGGCCACACCGGGACCGAGCTGACTGAGCCGATTCGGCAACAACTTTTGGCGCGCGAAATCGTCGAACGGGGTCTCGACATGCCGATGGCCGAAGCGATTCGACACATCCTCGAACAAAGGCCGCTCCGGATTTGCCTGCGGCCGGGGCGCAACCGGGCCGTCCGCCGGCTCGAAAACCTCGTAGCAGGAATCCGCGCGCACGCCGTCGATGAGGCTCCGACGCCCGCTGCGCCAGATCACTTCGAGCCGCATCCGGTTGGTGGGATGCCCGGCGGCGAACGCGCGTGCCCCTTCGTCGCCCGAAAGATACCGTCCGCCGCAGATCACTTCCTGGATTTGAAGCGGAACGGCGCCGCCATCGAGCCGCAGTTTCGCGCCCACCCCGCGCGTGTTGGGCGGCAGGCCGCGCAAGCGCACACCCACGCGCGGCGCGGACGTGTCGTTCCGATACAGCCCGGCGGCGCCGTTGAGGTTGTTCACCACGACATCGAGATCGCCGTCGTTGTCCAGGTCCGCCAGCGCAATCCCCTGCGAGACGCCCACCTGATCGAAGCCCCAATCCCGTCCGGCCTCGGCGAACCGATTCGATCCAAGGTTGCGGAAGACGAGATTGGCCTGATGCAGAGGCGGCAGCAGCAGGAGCTTCTCGGGGACGCGTTCCCGCGGCCAGGGGCCTTTGGCGGCAATCATCGCCTGGGCATCGAGATCCTGGGTGTCGAACATGTGCCCTGTCGTGCAAAGAATGTCCTCGAACCCGTCCAGATCCACATCGAGAAAGACCACCGACCACGTCCATTCCGAGGCCGGCACACCCGCGTAGTAGGCCATTTCCGCGTAGGTGCCATCCCCGCGATTGAGCTGCAAGACGGTGCGGTCGAATTGCTGCCGGTCGTCGAACACACCGAGCCGCACGGAATAGGGATCCATCCCGGCATCCTGCATCAGGCGCCGCCCATGCTGCCGGCTCATCATGTCGGACACCAGGATGTCATCGTGACCGTCCCGGTTCACATCGGCGAAATCGGCTGCCATCGAAAAGGTCGCAGAGTTGCGGATGGCCAGCCGGTCGATGAGCCGGAAACGGCCCCGGCCATCGTTGATCCAAATCTTGTCGTTCGAGTGGAAATCGTTGCAGACATACAAGTCGGGCGCGCCGTCCCCGTTCAGGTCGCGGAACATGGCCGACAAGCCCCAGTCCCGCGGGGCCCCCGCCAGGGGCCGGCCATCCTCGTCGACAAAAGACCCATCCGTCCACGGCACGATGCTGAAGCGCCCGCCACCGTCGTTCCGGTAGAAGAAATGGGGCTCCCCATGCTCGAGCACGCGCCCCTCGGGGGTCAGTTCGAGCCGCTCGCGGTCCTGCGGACGAATCATCCGGCGACCGCCCACGTTGAGAACGACAAAACCGGTCGACCGCACGGTCGTCGTCCGGTAGTTGGCCACGTACAGGTCAAGGTCGCCGTCGCCATCCGTATCGGCCAGAGCCGCGGTCGTGGCGCCGTACGTGCGCACCAACCCGGCCTCCGCCGCTTCGGTGAAGACCGCCCCGCCGCCGTTGAGAAACAAACGGGTCCCTGTGCCGACACCGTTCACGAGCAGATCCAGGTCGCCGTCGCCATCCACGTCGGCAAACACCGCCCCGCTCGAATACTGCCCCCCGCACCCAACGCCCGCCGATGCCGTGATGTTCGTGAAGCGCCCGTTGCCAAGGTTGCGATAGAGGGCGTTCTCGTTCTCGAGCCCGCACAAATAGATGTCGCACCACCCGTCGCCATCCGCATCCCCCAGGGCGACGCCCGATCCGTTGAGCCGGATCTGGTTTTCCGCCGCTCGCCCGGGCGTCAACACGTTTGTGAAGTTCAGACCCGACTGCGCCGGGGTGAGCAGCGTGAAGCCGGGACGCTTTCCAGGAGGCTGGACCACCGGACGAACGCGATAGCCGGCAACGTCTTGCCACGGAGGCAAGGAAGGAATCTCGAGAGAGTGGCATGCGACACAAAGCAGCGCACCCATGAGCCCTGCCAGGTTGATCGAAGGCGGTCTGATCATCGCGGCCTGCTCAGCGCAACGTTCAACATCCAACGTCCAACGAACTGCTCAGGTGCATGTTGAGCGTTGAACGTTGAACGTTGAGCGTTGAACGTTCCTTTCAGCTACCAACGGTTTGCGCACACAATGCATGGGGAGCGTTGACATTCACCCGCTCAATGCGCGCGGGGACCATGAACTGATTTGTAGCCGCCGACGTGAGTCGGCGCTGATTCCTGTCTTTGCGGTGCGAGATGGCGCGGACTCATCCCGCGATGCGGGATGGCTACGGAACCACGGTTCCTGGGGAGCGGAGTTGTGTTTCTTATGAACGCATTGGGACCATGAACCCAAAGCGGCCGTAAACCGCCGCACTCCAAAGGCCCCGCCACTTCGCCAAATACGCTTGAAGAGGCGAAGCGTTTTGAACCGCGGCGGCGTAGCGCTGTTTTCCATGTCAAGGGTCACGGAAAGCGATTAGGCCGCAATCAACCCCCATGCAAGGGCAAAAAAAGAGACCGGGCGCGAGCCCGGTCTCTTGTGTCATGCCTGGTAAAACTACCGGCGAATCCGACCGAACATGATTGGCGCCTCCGGCGTGAACGTGTACGGGCTGGTCGCGCCTGTCACATCCTGCCACGGGCCCAGGATGCTGGTCGCAGCCTGGAGTGTCCCGCCGCCGGCCCATTCCACCGTGATCGTGCCGTCGGCATTCTCGACGATGCGTGTGATCCTGGGCTGATCCGTAGCCGGCGCGTCCATCCGCCCGATGACCGCGGGCACGAAGGCGCTCGGGTCGCCGTTGGCCGGCTCGGCTCCGTACTGGACGATGAAGGTCGCCGCGAAGTTGTCGCCGCCGGTTCCTTCGTGCTGCACACCCTCGATGTAGTAGCGCTTGTTCGCTTCGAGGGCGATGCCCGCCGCCCAAGGAACGGTCACGCCTCCGTCAGGCGACCAGAGATCGGAACGTTTCATGGTCGGGTCGCCGCCGTTGGCGGTGTGCCACTGCAACGCGGCGCTCCAGCCCTGTTCCTGGGCCACCAGCCGCTTGTTCGCGGGCTGATCGTCCGTGCTGATGAACAAGTCGCTGTCGTCGTCCGAGCAGACAAAGAAGACATAGTTGCCCGCGGTCTGCGGGACGAACAACCCGCTCACGCGCCGGGTGAAGTTGTCGGCCACGTCAACCCCGGCCGAGAACGCAGTCAGCGTCCCCAGGAATTCGGGCGCGCCAACGTTGCCGATCTCGACGGCCTGACGGCTGGTGCCGTTGAACCGCTCCTCCTTGAGCGAGCCCGGCACAAAGACCGCGTCGCCCAACACCGTGAGCGTCGCCGCGTCACTGGTGACAGGGTTGGGATAATTGAGCAGGGAAACGACGCAATCGAACTTGGCGCCGTTGTCGGCGAGGCTCGTGACCAGGGAGAAGGTCTTGCCCGTGGCCCCCGGGATCGGGGTGCCATCGCGTCGCCACTGATAGGTCGGCGGGTAGGAAACATCGGTGGTGGCGTCCACCGTGAAGACGGCCTGATCCCATCCATGCGTCGTCACGCTCTGAGGCTGTTGGGTGATCTCCAGCTTGAGCGGGGCCTGCACGAAGCTGCCGACAACGTTCCCAGTCAGGGTCGGCGCCGTCCCGTTGGCCGGGTCGAGCTCGGATTCGAGTTTGTAGGTGGCCGCGTACCAGTCGCCGCCGGCCCAACTCGGATCGTGATGGACCATCAGCATGTAATAGCGCTTCTCGGCTTCGAGCGTGATGGTGTTGCCGTAAGGCCACTCGGTGAGGGGATACTGATCGGACCGATGAGCGGCCAAATGATCCTCGGGCGGGCTGTCATAGGTTTGCAGCCAGCCGCGCGGATCGCTCCAACCGCCGGGTTCGGCCGCGATCAGGCAGAGGTTCGCCGGGTCTTCGTCAGTGCTCAGATAGAGCCACCAGCGATCGGCCCCGGCGGTGAAGAACACGTAGTTGCCGTCCTCGGGCGGAGCGAAGAACGCCTCGAGCGTGTCATAGTAGAGGCGGTTTGGGTCCGCCACCGCGTCGCGGCCAGCACCATTGGCCGGATACTCGAACGCCGACACGAGGTCCATTCGATCTGGCTGGAGGGGGTAGCGCGGATCGTTGAACAGGTTGGCTGGATCCTCGCCCATGGCGTCGCTCATGTTGTTATACTTCTTGCGAAGCACGTTGCCCGGCGTGAAGACGAAGCCGCGGAACTGGACAGTGCTGTTCGGGGCGATCGTGTTGCCCGCAACCGAGCGGTCCTTGACGTTGTTCACGGTGATCGTGTAGATCGCGCCCTCGGTCTGACGACTCGTGGCGAGAAGCACTTCCTGACCGAGGACTGTCGCCGAACTCACCGAAAGCCCCGGAATGTTGTAGTTCAGAATGTTGCCGCCGCTCACCGCGTCGACCGGCTCCGAGAAAAGGACCACCGCAGTCAAGAAGTCGCTGCTTCCACGAGCCGAGACGAGGGTGGGCGCCAGGGTGTCGGCGAACACCGTCAGCGTCGCCGCCTCGGTGGGCTCGTTGATCGCCGGCACCATGCAGATGGCACGATACTGGGCGCCATTGTCCGCAAGCGTCAGCGCGGGTGTCGTGTAGGTGGCCGCGTTGGCCCCCGCGATGTCCGTCCATGTCCCCGCGCCCGGGGCGCGCCGCTGCCATTGGTAGGTGAGGAGTGAACCGTAGAGCGAGGAGCCGGTCGCAGCCACGCTAAACACAGCACTGCGCCCCGCCTCGATGTTCGCGTCCTGCGGATGCTGGGTGATGGTCACCGACGACCCCGTCGGGTCCAACAGGCAACCGATCACTCCGCCAGTCAGGGTCGGCACGCTGCCGTTGGCCGGATCCGTGTCGCCCTCCTTGATGTAGGTGGTGCCGAAGTCGTCTGCCCCGCACCAGCTCGGGTCATGATGGATCTGCAGCATGTAATACCGCTTGCCCTTCTCGAGCGTGATGGTCGGAGCCGTCGCCCATTGATTGTGCAACGACTGGTCCGACCGGCGGGCTTCGAGGCTCCCGGAGTGGATCTGCGTCCAACCGCGCGGATTGCTCCAACCACCTGGTTCCGCCGCGATCATCACCAGGTTCGCCGGATTGTCGTCCGTGCTCAAATAGAGCCACCACCGGTCCGCACCGGCCGTCAGGAACACGTAGTTGCCGTTCTCAGGCGGGATGAAATAGCCCTCGATGGTGTCGAAGTAATTCCGCGTCGGATCCGCGACCGCATCGCGCCCCGCACCGTTCGGGGGATACTCCCACGCCGTGAGGAGATCGGCCCGATCCGGCTGGTTCGGATACCGCGGATCGTTGAACAGGTTCGCAGGATCGCCGCCGGCGTTGTCGCTGACGTTCTCGTACTTCTTGTGAAGCACCGTCCCGAGCATGAACGCAAAGGTCTTGAATGTGGCCTGGCTATTGGCGGCAATGGTGTTGCCGCTGGCCGACCGGTCCTTGACGTTATTCACCACCAGCGTGTAGCTCGTCCCCTCGGACTGTTTCGAGGTGGCCAGCACCACGGTCGCCCCGTTCACCGTCGCCGAGTTGATGGTCAGGCCGGCAATGGCATAGTTGTCCTTGTTGCCGCCACTGTCGACCGCCACCGGCTCGGAGAACGTCACCACGACGCCCAGGAAGTCCGTGTTCCCTTGCGCCGAGATCAACACCGGCGGGGTCGTGTCCTGAACCACTGTCAGTGTCGCCTCGTTCGAGGTCGCCGTCCCCAGCGTGTTGCTGACCTCGCACTTGTACTTGCTCTGGTTGTCGCTGAAGCTGACGCCCGTCAAGGTCAGCGTCGGATCGGTCGCCCCGTCAATGGGTGCGTTGTTCTTGTACCACTGAAAAGCCAGTGGCGCCGAACCGTCGAAGCCGATGGTGAACGTGGCGGTCGCCGCCTCGTCGACGGTCTGACTCTGGGGATGCGACGTGATGGAAGGCCCCACGCCTGCGCCCTGAACCACGGTCGTCACGGTGAGATCGTCGACCTGATGGAGCGCGCTCTGGCCGCCGGCGCGGGCGCCGATGGCGAACTGGCCCGCGGAGGGAACGAAGTCGGGCAGGACCAGGTTGGTGAACACGATCGCCCCCTTGTAGCCCACGTTCAGCGTGCCGCTCCGGGTGAGCTGAATGAAGACGTCTTCGAACTGGCTCGTCACCATCTCGGGCTTGGCAAACGGCGCGATCGCCACGGTGGTTCCCTCGTAGTTCACCTTGATGGCCGGGGAGGTCTCGCCCACGTCAGCGTTGACGTAGATGTCAAAGCTGACGGTGATCCCGGTGCCCACGCCTTGCTCGCCAAAGTTCGAGGTGTACGAATAGATCTCCGGGCTGAAACAGAACGCTGCGCCGTCTGCTGGCTCGGCCGATCCGGGCCCGATCTGCAGCTTGAACCTCGCGGTGAAACTCTCGATCGCCTGGTACGCGTCCAGATCATCCAGGATGAACGTCCCGATCGCACCCGCCTCG
>ERZ795055.2884-NODE-2884-length-12759-cov-4.257084_pt1 | contig 12759 bp, 11 predicted proteins | sample MGYA00375139_ERZ795055 | MGnify/ENA primary metagenome ERZ795055 (study PRJEB30184, sample SAMN05720283) | anaerobic digester metagenome | isolation source: active sludge of municipal wastewater-treating anaerobic digesters | place: USA | collected 2015-01-23 ...
CCACGAGGCGGCATGCGCACTTGCCGATGGGAAAAAGGTGATAGTGTTCGATTATGGCGGTGCGGGTAGTGCGCTTTACCAAGCCAAGAAGACAGGAGCTGTTTCAGCGGAACTCGAAAGAGTGGGGATAACGGAAAGAAATCTTGACCAGATCATTCTCGGGAGCGTTGATGCAATAGATGCGGATATCGAGGCGGCGCTTGGTAGTCTCGCAGTTCCACCGGCTCGAACGGAAACGAAGAATCTCGAGGGGACAGTTTCGGGCGAACAGATCGTTGGCGGCTCGTTATAAGAGGAGGGAACAGTTCAGTCTGGATCTCAGATGAGTGAAAACTTAGGTGGAATCAGCCAGATATCCGGAAGTTTTGGCAGGACTAGTAGGAGTCCTGAACCCCCAAATGCAGTTTAAGCTAAAATGACGCACATTCTTCAACCAAACAAGTTCTAACCTTGTCCCGCCAGCGACCCCATATTGACCTGAAGTCGTGTCACCACGTGACTGGAAGAAGAAGTGCGCGCCGAAGCGGTTGTGAGGAATATCTGGCCGTTCGCCAGGTTCATTGAGGATGCCGCATCGGAATCGTGTAAAGTGGTGAACCTCCGCTAACTTTCCCAGGAGATAGGCGTTTCCCCTACGACGATCGCATCGTATTATCAGATCCTGGATGATTGTCTTATTGGGAAGAGGATCGAACCGCTGACATGAGCTCGACGAGGAAGAAGCTGACAAAGGCGCAGAAGTATGTGTTCTTCGACCTGGGCGTGCGGCGGCGCAGGAAGGGACGGAGATTCCGACAGTGCGCTTTTAATCTTTACATGACACATAATTATTGACTAGTTGCTTTTCCGGATAGATTTCGATAAAATCTTCTAGCAGAAGGAGGTGCGTATGTTTAATAGGCTGATAGTAGTTTCTTTCGTGTTTACGCTTGCAACACTCTTTTGCGTTTGTGCATCTGATGCGGTTGGCTCAGCCGCCATCAAGTCGTGTGAAGGCAACGTCATGATCAAGGCCGCTGGTATGGACAAATGGGTGCCTGCGAAGCCCGGTGCCGTTCTCAACAGCGGCGACGCTATACAGACCAAAGAAGGAATGGCAGAGGTTGTCTATCCGGATGAGTCGGTCCTCAAAGTCAAGAACGATACCTCAATGACACTCTCAGAATTGAAAGACGGAGGAACCGGCCAGCTGACGAGAAAGATTAAGATTATGGTGGGCGACATCTGGGCGAAGATCACTCCGGGGACATCGACAAGAACGGAGTTTGAGACGCCGACCACGGTTGCAGCGGTAAAGGGAACGGTAGTGAGCTTCTCCGTCGACGCGAACGGCGTTACGCAGATCATGACCCAGACCGGTCTGGTCAAACTGCAGATCGGCGAGAGTATGTCGATCGACCTTGGCGGCGGCAAGGCAGTTCAGGTCGCCGTAACCGAGAACGGTGCCAGCATAACCGGCCTGCAGGGAACTACAACGATAAATCTTTTTAACGGCACTTCGATAAAGTTGGAACCGAACGTCACGGTCGCCGGCCCCCTGAATAAAAACAACTTGCAGATCACGACCACTGCCGGCACGGCAACGGTCACAGGAAGAAACGGTACGAAGCAGGACGTTCGTCAAGGCCAGAAGCTCGTCATCTCCCCGAACGGGACGTTCGGTATCCCGGTGACTGATACTTCGATGTTGAGGAATAGTTTATTGCTTAATCAGGTTCCGCAGCAAAACACGACCAATTCAACCACTTCGCTGAGCGGAAAGGATTATGCGCCGTCTAATAACAATAACCCATACGTCAATCCGGCCGGCGGCAATATGGGAGATAAGAAAGACATAAGCCCGAGTAATCCGTAGGACAGTGGTAAATAGGGGCTGACTTTGTTTCCAAAGGGTTCTCTGTTTTTGAAAAAGGCCTTGGTGGCTAACATGTCATTGCAGTCTGGTGGTGTCATGGCTGCCTATGTTAGCAATGTTCTAACCTTTTCCCGCCAGCGACCCATCTTTCCTCCAATCTTTGTAAGTGTCTAATCATCAATGTTGAAACAGGTTCGAGCCGATCTGAGTTTGCTGGCACCCCTAAGGGGATATCGAAAATCTGGTTAACCTTAAGATTTTATCCATTCGTGGCTTACCTCTGCTAAACAGAGGTTCGAACCAAACATGTCCCCTTGGACTTACCCCAATATTTCCCAGTAGAAATAGCTAAGCGAAGGCAAATCAAATAGATGCCAAGAAACAGAAGTGGGAGAAGAGTTTTTCTAAAAAAATAGGGATACTTTTAAGGAAAAAGAGAAATCCTCCCTGTGGTAGAACTTATTATCGGCAAAGAAGGATAAGTTCTTACAGGTCAACAAGGAGGATTGGATGAATAGAAGCAAAATAGCGGAGAAGATAAAACGGCAAATGAAGGAATTTTCGGGGATACTTTCGGAAGGGTTACTGAAGACAGCGCGGCGTTGGTGGAAGAAGCGCTCTATGGTATACAGACGGAACATCCGCCTCACCTCTGCCGTCAAAATAAACAAATAGGTTCACAAGCAATGACGCGGCGCGTAAGCCGCAAAAAGGAGGTGATATATATGAAAAAGGTTCTGTCATTAATTGTGGCGCTCGTTTTTACCTGCGCGTATTCTGGGATGCTGTATGCGGCGGGCTTTGATATCGGTGCGGCCGCTAAAAAGGCCGGTATGTCAGTTGCGGAGAGCAAAGTCAAAGAAGCAGCCGGCGTTGCCGAAAAGAAGTCCGAAGAAGCAGTGGAAAAAACCGCACCGGTGGAAAAGGTCGGAGAGATAACCGGCGAGGCCAAGGAGAAGATCGAAGGAGCCGCCGTGGAAGAAGCTCCAGAGACGGTAACAGGAACAGCCCAAGGAACCGCCGTAGAGAAAGCTCAAGAGACGGTGGAAAAGGCTGCAGAGACGGCAACAGAGAAGGCCGGAGAAGCGATCCAAAAAGCGACTGAGAGAAAGTAACAACAATAAACCGGCATGTGCAGCAAAGATGTAAGGCAAAGGATTCTGTTGAACAAACAGCGTCCTTTGCCTTGTTTCTTTATAATAGTTAGCAAATATCAGTTAGATCCTCACCATTTGTTATCAGTGACCTTCCCCCAAAAAACAGTGCCACTCATAATTAGAAAAAAGGGGGTATAATACCCCCAGGAGGAGGTGTGGCATGAAGGGGTCAAGGTACACGTAAGAGCAGATCATAGGTATATTGAAGGAAAGCGAAGCAGGAGTAAGCATACAGGATTTATGCCGTAAATACGGCATGAGCGATGCCACGTTTTACAACTGGAAGACAAAATATGGCGGTCTTACAGTAAGCGAAGTCAGGCGCTTGAGGACATTGGAGGACGAGAACCGGCGGTTAAAGCATATCGTAGCCGACCTGACGCTCGATAATCAGGTTCTGAAGGCGGTAATCGCAAAAAACTCGTAAAGCCCAAGGCGAAGCGTGAAACGATACGATATGTGATCGAGCGCTTTGGGCTGAGCATCAGGCGGGCTTGCGGGACTATCGGCCTCTCCAGAACAAGCTATGACTATAGGCCAAAGGAGAAGCCGGAAGAGATGGTTATCCGCACACGGATGAAAGAGCTGGCGCAGCAGCGACGATGGTTTGGATGTCCGCGACTGCACGTCATGCTGCGGCGCGAAGGGTTCACGATCAACCATAAGCGAACAGAAAGGATTTATCGAGAAGAGGGATTATCGCTGAGGATCCGCCGGCGGCGCAAGATGGCTTCTGTCTTGCGGACTGAGTTGCCGAAGCCGGCACATCAGAACCACATCTGGAGCATGGATTCCATAAAGGATGCCCTGGTGGATGGTCGGTCGATAAAAGTGCTGCCGATCATTGATGAGTTTACAAGGAAGTGTTTCAGGTTTGAAGTGGACACGTCGATTACTGGCGCACGGGTTGTCCGAACGCTTGATGAGATAGCGCAGACAGAGGGAGTTTTGCCGGAGATCATTATCGTGGATAATGGTCCGGAGTTTATCGGCAAGGCCCTTGATGCCTGGGCGTATAAGCGAGGGATAAAGCTTTCGTTCATCAACCCAGGGAAGCCTGTCGAGAATGCGTATATCGAGAGTTTCAACGGGAAGTTCCGGGATGAATGCTTAAACGAGAACTGGTTCATGAGCATGCATAACGCACGAACAATCATCGAGGAATGGCGGCAGGATTACAACAACGAAAGACCACATAGCTCGTTGGGGAATCTGACAGCGGAAGAGTTCATTAGGAAGCTAACGGATGCTGAAGTCGTTGTTTCAGCATCAACAGAAACCTCTAGTTATTAGTGGCACAATAAACGGGGTAAGGTCACCAGGATACACTTCCTCCGACATTGCACAGGTTGAAAGATTTGGCCAAGAAGAAACATATGGCGAAGCTAAAGATAGATTTCTTGAAGAAGCAGATATCCAAAAAAGTTTTCATACGGACTCTGGGCTGCCAGCCCTTAATATAAAATAAGGGAGAATTATAGATGCCGCTTTTAGTTAAAGATAAGGTTTTACCTACGGTCATACGCATGGCTGTTCCGATGTTGGCCGGGACATTCGCCATGAACGCATACAATTTAGTCGATACATGGTTTGTCTCCCGGTTAGGTACCAATGCGCTGGCCGCGATGTCGTTTACATTTCCGGTAGTCATGCTTTTGGGTTTTGTTATGCGGGGGTTGGGGACTGGCGCAATGACGGTTGTTGCTCATGCCTTGGGAAGGGGAAAACAACAGACCGCGGCACGTATTACAACGCACGCGGTTTTTTTATCATCGGGCGTAGCTTTTTGTTTTATGGCAGTTGGACTGCTGACGATAAAACCGCTTTTTGTGAGGTTAGGGGCGTCGGGCGAGGTGCTTGCTCTCACTCAGCAATACATGGTGATTTGGTATTGGGGATTAGTCTTTCGGATCTTGCATATGATGTTCGCTGATATCATTATTGGCACGGGGAATACAAAAGCGGTAAGTTCCTTGATGGTCGGGGGGACTGTGCTGAATTGCATCCTTGATCCCATGATGATCTTTGGATTATGGGGTTTTCCAAAGATGGGAATACAGGGAGCGGCTTTGGCTACGGTGATTTCCGAAACGTGCGTTTTGGCCGCAGCATACTATCTTATCCATAAAAAATATCAGTTAATTCTTTTTATTTCGCACTCACGCCTCCGGATCGTGGCATCATGGCGGAAGATTTTGCATATCGGGATACCGACGATGTTAAGTTCCATTTTGACTCCGTTATCTGCCGCGATCGTTATTAAGATCGTGTCTGGTTTCGGTCAAGCCGCGGTGGCCGCTGTGGGGGTTGCCGGCCGCATCGAAATGTTCGCTTTTATGATTCCTATGACGGTAGGCATGTCGTTAGTGCCGTTCGTGGCCCAAAACTACGGAGTAAAACGCTTTGATCGAATTCAAACGGTGCGTAAAGGTGCTTTTGCTTTTGCATTAATCTTTGGGCTGACCATTGCGGGAGTTTTCTTGGTTATCGCACGTCCGCTCGGGAGGCTTTTTTCTTCTGATTCTGAGGTTGTTAATACCTTAGCGCAGTATATTCACATTACTTGCCTTGGATACGGATTCCTGGAAGTGCATCGTTATGCGACCTTTTGCATGACGGGCATCCATCGGCCAATCGTTTCCGGTATTTTGAATGCCATCCGTGTAATTGTCTTGATGATACCCTTGGCATATTTCGGAGCGAAATTATTCGGAATTTCAGGAGTTTTTTGGGGAAGACTATTAACCGATGTAATTTCCGCTGTTATCGGAATTATGTGGACAGGGGTGATTATTAAAAAAGCATCCTATAATCCTCTATCGATACAGTAATCTCATAGGATATTCCAAATATCCTTTTTATGCTTCACCCACACCCGCAGCTTGTCTTTTGCTGGTCATTTCTTCCGCGGTAGCCGAGAATATAAATGTGCGGAAATTCCTCGGGTCAGAGCACCATACCAGATGGAAGGATGACTTTTATCGACTTCGTGATCGTGTTGTGCATAAGGGCTGCGAGATGTTTCATTTGAAGATGCGAAGAAAGCTATAGTTGCAGGGTTGAAAGCAGCATATGAAGTTCAAAACTTGTGCCCTCGATATATTAGAACGCTGATGTGGTCAGTGGCAGCGCTGGAGTTAGGACATATTCATCAGTCAGCAGGACGGCTTTCTAGGATATTTGAGGCATGAATTGGGTTTGTTGTTGAGTGTTGAGAAGGCCTAGCATCTGAGTGTTGCCGATACGGGATAGTTTGATTTTGAAGAAACGCCTTGTACCGCAGAACTCGCCAAAGAGATCATTTGTAGTATGTTGCAGTCTAGATGGCTGGGTAGTAAAATATCGACATGCAATTTCCCATCAAATAGGTTCTAACCGTTTGTGGAGCTCTCGCACATCGGGAGCGGTTTGTGTATACCAATGCTGAGTTTACGATCTTTCAATAACAGGTTCGAACCGAGACAGGAGAGTTAAATCTCGTCTTAGCATTTTCGGTATAATTAAATACCTTATCAGCACATCATGAGTGAATCACCACGGCCGTAAGCCCATAGCGATTCACTGCAGAAGCACATAGATATGAAGAAGAATTTAACAGAATATTGGGTCCTGTTCTAAAAAATGAAAGAAGACGGAACTTTTATGGGTATTTTTAAAAAAAGGAAAAATCCGAATATTGCATAACACCATAACACATGGATGAATTGGTATGATATGATCAGTCGTTGTGAATTGAGAAAGCAAGAAAGATTCGCACAATTGAAGGAGCATACCCGAAAACATAACCATGCGCGGGTGAAGGAGACGTTCGGCCCGCTCGGGATCGGCGCCATCCATGTGCCGGTGAGGACGGAGGCGGAGATCTCGCAGTTCGATTCCGACGAGGAGCGGCAGTCGTTCATGAAAGAGCTGGGGATAACGGAGCCGGCGATCGACAAACTGAACCGCGTCTGTTGCGAGTCGCTCGGCAGCGAGAACAAGCTCAAAGAGGCAGGGAAGCTGTACCTCAAGGGTAAAGGCTGCGTCGTCGAAGACGGAGACATTATCGATTTCAGGTTCAGCGTGTGATATAATCACACACCGAATGGCTGATACATACACGCGCTTCGTTTACGGAAAGGATAACCGATGAAATCTTTCAGGATGATCATGCTTATTGCGAGCGCGGTCATGTCCCTGGCGCAGGGGGGGGTCTGTGCAACCGATTATACCTGGATGGGGGCTGGCGGGAATGCCAACTGGTCAAACACGGGCAACTGGAGCCCGTCGACCGGTTACCCGAACGGTTCCGGTGACACGGTGCAGATCGCTGCCGGCGGCGGTTCGACGGCCACCATGGATACGGGCGGCATGACGAGTTCTCTCACGTTCCAACGGGGCGGCGACTTCGCCATAGACGGAGGCAGCACGCTTATCCTCTACGGAGGGACGCTTACCGTTAACGACAACTTCAACTACACGATCAGCGCGCCGCTCCGGATGTCCTCCTCTGGGGCATTCACCAATAACGGCTCCGGCGCGCTGACCGTCGGCGCCATCGACCCGCAGGGAAGTCAGCTTACCTGGAACACCTCCTCCTCGTCGGACGCGGTGACCGGGATCATCAATAATGCAACCCTAGTGAAAAGCGGTACAGGCACACTAACGCTGAGTGCCGATAACACCTATACAGGGAAAACGACGGTCAGTGCCGGCACTCTGCGGATATCGTCAGATTCAAATCTGGGCACGGCGCCGGGTGCAGCGCAGGAAAATATTGTTATCGGCGGCCAATATCCTGTTCTTGGTATAACAGAGACCATGACACTTAATGCAAAGCGCGGCATCACGTTGAGCACCAGTGGCGCCAGCATCAACGTCGCCGGCGGAAAGACGGTGACCTACGACGGCATTATAGCAGGAACAGCCGGCGGCTCTTTTTCGAAGAGCGGGGCCGGAACGCTTATCCTCGGCGGCGTCAATACGACGAACAGCCAGGCGTATGCGAGCGAAGGTAAGCTCGTCATAAACTCGGGCGGGAGCATCGGAAATGTCATCGTATCTAGCGGTACGTTGGGCGGGACCGGTACCGCCGGAACCGTTGCGATAGTGAGCGGCGGGACGATCATGCCCGGTTCTGCGGACGGGACAGCGTACGGCACCTTGACGACCGGGGCAGAAACCTGGTACGGCGGCAGCACATACGATTGGCTGGTTGCCGGTAATTCAGGCTCTTTGCTGGATATGGGAGTCAATCAACTCAATCTCAACAATGTGACCTCCGGCAGCAGGTTCGCGATCAAGATCACCGGCACGACGACGGGAACATCGGAAGGTCAAACGTTTACGATCGCGCAGTACGGTTCGCTGTCAAAGTCCTTTGCGTCCGATCTTTTTACGGTCACAAACAATGCCGGAGGATATTTCACCTTGAGCGGCAACGAATCTCATCTCCAGCTTACCTATTCCGCGGTCCCCGAACCGTCTGTCGTGGGGCTTTTCCTGATGTCTCTGCCGTTTGTGGGCGCCGCCGGCCGGCGGCTGTGCGCCAAACGGAGGTAATCGCGAATTAACCTGGCTTTCCCAGCTGGAGCACCAAAACAACTATTTTTACCCCGCCTTCTTTCACAAATACTTGCCAAGCAGCCGTGGCATTTTCTAAAAGCCGCGTACTACAGACCTGCCCGCCGCTGAAATCGTATCTGAATTTTCTCTTTTATCGCCTATTCATACATACTCCGCGTGATCCAATAAAAAAATACACAAAAACCCTCGCTGTTTCAGGTTGATTTGCGTTGAGGGTGGTTTGATAATATGGTATCATTAACATGATCTTGAAAATAAGATCGGGCTATAGTCTTTAGTCCCTCGGCCGCGAGGAAATCTTACTTTGTTTCGATCTGCGGGAGTATGATCAGCTCATTGGGGAAGATGTCATTATGCACGTGCAAATCCGCCCTGCTGCCGTAGTGTTTAATGCAGAATATTCTAATCTTTTGACCATGGTTCAGAAGCGTATTGAACTCGAGTGCCGTTACAAGCAATATCATGCTTTAGAACTTCACACACGGCATCTTTTTGAATACGCACTTGAATTCGGACGTTTCCTTTCGGTGGTCTATCGTTACCAGCTTATTCACGCCTTGCGCGAAGAGGCGCTGTGGTATATCAAGGTGTTTGAATCTCACGGGTGGGAGAAGGAGTCTTTCCGGTTGATGGTAGACAGTTGGATCATTGCCATCGAAGGTGTGATCAAACCTCCCGAATGCAACGAGCTCTCGAAACCATTAAAGGAGCTTCTGGATGGTTTAGTTTCTCTGACTGACGGCCGCGCCGGCCGATCCAAGATCTCTGAATTCAAGGCTGATCCGGCGCTGATCGAGCGGTTGATGAAGGGTGAGATGCAAGGAGCGCGGGATATCGTTTCTTCGATGCTGGCGCGCCTGGCGTCGCCGGACCGTCTGATCATCGAAATAATTTTGCCTGCCATGGTTGAGATCGGAGAGCGCTGGGAACGTAATACCGCGGAAGTCTTTCAGGAACATCTCGCGACGGAGACGATACGAAATCTTCTGGCGAGCCTCCCGGGCATGATACAAAGAACCCTGCCTGATAGCAAACGAACTGCCATCGTTTCCTGTGTGCCGGGAGACGAACACGAACTTATCCCTCTTGCGTTAGCGGCCTATTTGGAGATCCGGGGCTGGGATGTAAAAAATCTGGGCGGTAATCTGCCGGCCGATCAAATTGCAGCGGCGGTGGATGCGTTGAGCCCGCATGCGGTTTTCTTGACGCTTACCATGCTTTCAAGATTAGATAACGCTATGGAGGTTATAGCCCGGACGCAACGGCAAACGCATAAAGCCCCGATTATTTTTGGCGGCCGCGGAGCTCTGAGGGCGAAGGATGTCCTTGAAAGCGCGGGAGCGCTGGTCGCCGGTGATTTCGACGAAGGCCATCATCTTGGTTCCGGAGGGCCCCGGCATGCGTAGCCGAACCGCCTTTCGCATGGTCGTTCACGACCGGACCTCGACGGTGGGCGCATTGTTTGGCGTTGTCGCTATCGTTTTTCTTGTTGGCCAGCAATTGTCCGTCCTTTTCGGGCTTTTGAACTATATGTCCGTGCTTGTCGATCACAGCGGTGCGGACGCATGGGTGACAAGCGCCTCTATCCGGAACGTGGACGCCGGTAACTTCGTGTCGGGGCGTTATCTGGACCGCGTGATCGGCCTGGCAGAGGTGGAATGGGCGGAACCTGTATTGATCGGGGGCGGACTGTTCAGGACCCCTGACAATTCTTTTGAATCTGTCCGGGTAGTAGGCATTCGCCGGCCCAGGCTTGCCGGTGGGCCTTGGGCATTTGCCGAAGCTGATGAGAGCGCTCTTTTAGACCTGGAAGCCGTCACGGTCGATCGTCTCGATGTGCCAAAGCTAGGGCTTCCGGTTTTGAATGAAGTGACGGAGATCGGAGATAAACGGGTTCGTGTCGGGGCCGTTACCGAAGGCGCGCGCGGATTTCAGGGGACATTGATCTTTGCATCTCTTGAAAGAGTAAAGGAGATGGCGCGATTAGTTCCGGGGCGGTATTCAGCGATCCTCGTTAAGTTCAGGAACGGGACAGATAAAACCCAGGCCCTCACACAACTGCGCCGCATCTTGCCGGAATGCTCCGTGTCCAGCCGGGAGGAGCTTTCGCGTCTTACAAAACTGTATTATTTCACGAACACGGGGATCGGGGGGAGCTTCGGTTTTTCAACGGCGATAGCCGTTCTTATCGGAGCCGTTATCATCTCGTTGATGATGTATACGAGCGTTCTCTCGCGAGCGCGGGATTTTGCCGTCATGCGGGCGATCGGCGGCAGGAAACGGGATATTGCCGTTGTTGTTATCAGCGAGGTATTGATCATTGCGGGTGTTGGGATCTTTCTCGGTTTTTTGCTGCTCTCAGCCCTCTTGAGAGCGACAGGCGGGTCTTCGATCCCCAGTTATTTTCCGGCATATATTCCTCCGGCCCTTGCTTTTATAACGCTCATAATCAGTATGCTGGGCTCCTGGGTGGCTATGCGTGTGGCTCTCAAGGCAGAACCGGCAAGCGTGTTCCATTAACCCCGTGTGAGACTGCATCGTGACACGATTAGAGCTAGCAAAGATTGCCCGTGACTTTTCGGATGGCCGTCAAATACGGCGGGTTCTTTTTCCGACGGATGCGGTGTTCTCCTCGGGAGTATTGACGGTGATAGCCGGGCCCTCGGGAAGCGGCAAGACAACGTTGCTCTCGATCATGGGATTGGTGTTGCATCCCTCGGAAGGCCGCATGCTTTTTGACGACCGTGACGTGACGGCCCTGTCCGATCAAGAGGCTGCTTTTTTCCGGCTCACCTACTACGGTTTTGTGTTTCAACAGCCCATGCTTATCGAGGGGCTCAGTGTCGTTGAAAATATACTTCTGGCTCTTGGTGTGCAGGGATCTCGCCTCTTGCCTGCGGCGCGGCACAAAGCGGAAGAAATTTTAAAGAAGCTTGGGCTGGAGGGCGTATCGGATATGCAGCCGAGGCTTCTTTCGGGGGGCATGAAGCAGCGCGTTTCGATTGCCAGGGCCCTCATCAAGGATCCGGCTATTCTCCTGTGCGACGAACCGACATCAGCGCTGGATGCGGAAAGCGGCCAGGTTGTCATGACCATACTCAAGCGCATTGCGCGCGAAGAAAACAAGATCGTTGTCGTCGTTTCGCATGACGCGAGAGTTTTCCCTTATGCCGATCGTTTGATAAAGCTGGAAAATGGAAATAAGGTGTCTGATACATTCGCCAGCAAACAGTCAACACGTACTTCTCATCGGTTTTCGTAGCGAGACAGCGTAGATGTCTGTGGATGCGAGGCATGCGACAGAGAACTTCGTAGGCGTACTTGAACTGTACGTCGAGAAGTTTGACGGAGCATAACGAAGCAGACACTGGCATATACGCTGTCGCAGTAGAAAATCGATGAGAAGTCGGGTTAAGAAAGGAAATTATCCGATGAAATCCATAAAGCTCGCAGCGTTTATAATTTTTATCGCCATGGTCGCGATCGGGATGTTTTTTATTCGAAGCTCCTTAACAAAGGCCGCGGCCCCCCTCGAACCGGGCCGGACACCTTCCCTTGCCGGATCCCCGGTCCGCGTGTACGGTTTGGTCGAACCTTTGGGACGGGAAGTGTTTGTGGGCCCCTTGGAGGCCAAACGCGTTATAGAAGTCGCCGTGAAAGAAGGGCAGCGTGTTAAGAAAGGAGATCTTCTATGCCGTTTGGATGATGATCTGGAACGCCAGGCGTTAATTATTGCCGAACTGCGGATCGAAGAAGCCGTCAAACGCTCACAGCTTAAAAATGAAGAATTAAACAGGAAACTGGCTCTTCCAACGGGTTCTGTTCCCGTGCTTGAGGTTGCCTTGCTTGAGCTTGAGGCAAAAATTGAGGAACAAAAGGTTCAGACGGCGCGTGTAGAGGCGGATCTGCGGCGTGTGGAAATAGAAAAACTATCTTTGCGCTCTCCCATTGACGGGATCGTTTATAAAATTGATGTGAGGGAGGGCGAACAGTTGGCTCCCCAGGATTATGTGCGGATTGTGGTAGGCCATGAGGAAAAGCAGGTGCGTCTTTTTGTCGAAACGTTCTGGCTGGGGCGGGTTGAAACAGGCCAGCGTTTCCGGGTGTGCGAGGTTGATACCTTGAAAGAGATAGGCACCGGATCCGTTGTGTCTGTTTCTCCTTATGTGGGAGCCCGTGATT
>ERZ795055.2887-NODE-2887-length-12750-cov-3.085309_pt1 | contig 12750 bp, 14 predicted proteins | sample MGYA00375139_ERZ795055 | MGnify/ENA primary metagenome ERZ795055 (study PRJEB30184, sample SAMN05720283) | anaerobic digester metagenome | isolation source: active sludge of municipal wastewater-treating anaerobic digesters | place: USA | collected 2015-01-23 ...
CAGGCCGCCCGACGGATTGGTGACGACCTTGCCGCCGTAGGTGTTGTCGCCGTCGCGCACGAACTTCTCGGCGCCGCCTTCCGGGCACAGGCCCAGGCCCTCGTAGGTGATCAGTTCGTTCTGCGCGAAGCAGTCGTGCAGTTCGACCACGTCGACGTCGCCAGGGCCGATACCGGCCGCTTCATAGACCTGGCGGCCCGCATCGCGCGCCATGTCGTAGCCAACGACGCGCATCATGTCCTTCGCGTCGAAGGTGCTGTGGAAGTCGGTGGTCATGGCCTGGGCCGCGATGCTGACCTGGGCGTTCAGGCCGTGCTTCTTGGCGAAGGCCTCCGAGCAGATCACGGCGGCGGCGGCGCCGCAGGTGGGCGGGCAGGCCATCAGGCGCGTCATCACACCGTCCCAGAGCATGGGCGAAGCCATGACGTCCTCGGTGCTGACCTCCTTGCGGAACAGCGCCAGCGGGTTGTTGACCGCGTGCCGGCTGGCCTTGGCGCGGATCGCCGCGAAGGTCTCGAGCCGGGTCCCGTACTTGTCCATGTGAGCCTTGCCGGCGCCGCCGAAGTAGCGCAGTGCGAGCGGGATCTCGGGGTGGCCGACGAGCGCGTCGGTGGCCTGGTCGAACTCCTCGAAAGGCGTGGGGCGGTCGGTGAAGGCCGCCTTGATGGCGCCCGGCTGCATCTGCTCGAAGCCCAGCGCCAGGACGCAATCGACGGCACCCGACTGCACCGCCTGACGCGCCAGGAACAGCGCCGACGAGCCGGTGGAGCAGTTGTTGTTGACGTTGACGATCGGAATGCCGGTCATGCCTACCGGGTACAGCGCGCGCTGGCCGCAGGTGGAGTCGCCGTAGACATAGCCGACGTAGGCCTGCTGGATGGTCGCGTAGTCGACCCCCGCATCGGCCAGCGCCAGCCGGGCCGCCTGCGCCCCCATGACGTTGTAGGGCTCGCTGGCACCGGGCTTGGCGAACGGGACCATGCCGACACCGGCGACAATGACTTTCTGGTTCATGGCGCTGACTCCTTGTATTGAAACGTTTCGGACTCGGACACTGGGAGGCCGTGGGCCTCAGCCGCCCTTGTCCGCACTGGCATACTCGGTCTTGAGATCCCGCTTGAGGATCTTGTTGGCCGCACTGATCGGCAGCGACTTGCGGAAGTGGATCCGTTTGGGCGCCTTGAAGCCGGGCAGGCGGCCACGACAGAACTCGATCAGCTCAGCCTCGGTCACCTCGGTTCCCGGCCTGGCGATGACGGCGGCCGTCACGGCCTCGCCCCAGCGCTCGTCGGGCAGCCCGAACACGGCGCACTGCATCACGCCCGGGTGGGCACCCAGCACGCTCTCGACCTCCTGGCAATAGACGTTCTCGCCGCCGGTCTTGATCATGTCCTTCTTGCGGTCGGCGAAGAAGTAGTTGCCGGCCGCGTCGCGGAACAGGATGTCGCCGGTATGGAACCAGCCGTCGCGGAACACGCGGCGGTTGACCTCGTCGTTCTTGTAGTAGCCCTTCATGATGACCGGGCCGCGCACGATCTGCTCGCCCGATTCGCCATCGGCCACGTCATTGCCGTCATCGTCGACCAGACGCACGTCGGCGGCCACCGAGGCGAGGCGGCCGACCCAGCGGCCGTCCTGGTTAGGCATCTGCTCCCAACCATCCACCCAGCCACCTGTCAGCAAGGAGGCGGTCGATTCGCTGGAACCTTGCACCGAGAAGAAGCGCGACGACGGCGCCGCCTGCTTCCAGCCATCGATCATCGACTTGGGGATCGTCGAGGCCCAGGTGCCCAGCTTGGTCACGCAGCGGAGATCCGAGGTGCCGAAGTTGGGGCACGACAGCATCGCCACATACAGCGTCGGAGGCAACACCGTGACGCTGAGCCGGTGACGCGCGACAAGGTCGATCATCTGCACCGGTTGCGGCACCTGCGTCATCACCATCGTGACCTGGTTGGCCAGGGCATAGGTGGAGAACAGATAGCCGGCGACGTGAATGAGCGGCAGGCTCATCAGCAGGCTGTCGTCCTGGGCCAGTCCGAAGTTCAAGGCCCATGCCAGATGGGAGGCGTAGAAGTTGGCATGCGAGGTCAGAACACCCTTAGGCGCCGACTCGGTACCGCTGGTGAAGAACATCGTGGCGACGTCGTCGCTGTCGATGAGGACCTGAGGTTCGTCGGCGGGCCCCGAGGCGAGGTCGGCAAACGCCAGCCAGCCGGCAGGCGCCGCCTTGCCGGACACGCTGATCTGAACAAACTGCTCGACACAAGCCATCTTGCCCAGCACCGCGTCAACGTTGCCGAGCAGAGCATCCTCGACGAAGAACCACCTGGCCTCGGCGAACTCGATGAGCTGCTGCACGTCCGCCGGCTGCAGCATGAAATTCACCGGCACCAACCAGGCGCCGATCTTGTGCAGCGCATAGCCAAGCGCCAGGAAGGGCACGTTGTTGCGCGACAGCGCGGCCACGCGGTCACCCTTCTTGATGCCACGGCGCAGCAGGTTGTTCGCAACGGTATTGACCAGCGCGTTCAGTTGCGCGTAGCTGTGGGTCTGCGCGGCGCCGTCGGTGGTGTAGAAGATGACCGCGGGCTTGTCTCCGGCGGCGTTCGCCGCACGGCGAAGGCTGTCGCCCACATTCTGGCGGCGCAGCAGGTTCATCTCGAGTTCGGGGTTCATGGCTTCCTCGTTCTGTTGTCGGTGGATGGCGCGCCGACGGCTACAGCCACAGGCGCTCGATCTCGTGGCGCTGGATCTTGCCGGTGCTGCTGCGCGGAAAGGCCGCCAGATCCACGACGCGGAATTCCTTGGGAATCTTGTAGCTGGCCAGTTGCTCGCGACAGCGCGCCTCGAGCGCTTCGGTGTCGGCGGCGGTGCCAGGCTTGAAGGCGACGAAGGCCACCGGCACCTCGCCCCAGCGTTCATTGCGCTGGCGCACCACGGCGGCGTCGGCCACCGCAGCCTCGGCCAGCAGCACACGTTCGATCTCGGCCGGGTAGATGTTCTCGCCGCCCGACTTGATGAGGTACTTGGCGCGGTCGACGAAGTCCAGCGTGCCGTCGGCGCGGCGCACGAACAGGTCGCCCATGTGGAACCAGCCGCCGCGGAAGTCCTGCGCGTTCGCCTCGGGCGCATTCCAGTAGCCCGAGAACAGCGTCGGCCCGCGCAGAGCCGCCTCGCCCGGCGTGCCCACCGGCACTGGCCCGACAGGCAGCTCTGCGACGTGCAGTTGACCCTGGGCCGCGACTGGGCGGGTCTCGCCACCCCGGCGACCGCTTCCGTGCCGCGCGGACTCGCAGTACCGACCCACAAGCGACATCCGCGTTCCTGAACTCGGGGTTCTGAAGCAGTCGGTCGTATCCGTGCCGTGGCCCACCCGGACCACTCCGAGCTCACTCCGAGCCATTGCTGGCGCACACGGCCTGCCTTACCATTGGCGCCAAGGCGTCTGAGCCGAACCTGTTCCCGGGTTAAAGCAGACACACCATCTCGCGCCACCGAACGGACTCCAATCCGGGTCGATGCGTAATCGGGAAACGTCGACCATGCAGATCGGAGGACCGTATGGCCGCTACACCCCTGTGCGAGGCACCGCTCGCCGCCCTCAAGAAGTCGCTCCGCGACGAGTTCCCCCACGTCAAGTCCTCGCACCTGAGCGAGGCGCTTGCCCACAGCCTGGGCTTCCGCACGTACGCTGCCATGCGGGCCGCGATGGTCGGGCCGGAGCAAGACCGTCCCTTCACCCTGTTGCAGACTCAGCGCTTTGTCGAGCGCCTGAAGCAGCTCGGCTACGAAGACGACCCTGAGTTCGACTTCGAGATGACCATCCTCACGCCGGTGGCCGGCGTCGTCTCGACCGTGCCTGACTCGGCCTACGAGATTGAATACAAGACAACGAGGCAGAAGGCCTGGCGCAACCTGATGGTGTGCGCCGTCAACGCCGCCCTGGCGCAGAAGTTGTTCAGTCTCCGGCCTGGCGACAACCGCTTCCCGGACAACATGCGCCGCGGCGAGCTCTTTGACTTTGTGCTGCCCAATGGCATGTCTGCCCGCGGGTCGGTCTCTGACGCCGGCTTCAACGAGCTGTCCGTGCACGCCGCAGTGAATCCCAAGGGCGACATGGTCCGCGCCTTCAACGCCGGATTCGACGCCGGCGATGCCTTCGCCACCACCTGGATCGAGCGCGAGCGCGGGGCGTGGATGCAATCGTCAGACAGCTCGTTCAACTGCCGCAAGGCCCTGCTGGACCAACTCGCCGCGCTGCAAGTCGCGCCGCAGGGCTTCGGCGACCGTGGGCTGGTCATCATGTAACGAATGGGGGCGGGTCCGGCGTGGCACCTACTGCCTAGTTCAGCCACGGCTGATCACAAAGCGCATCCGAAACGGCCTCCTGCTGGCCGATGCTGCACTGCGCCATGACTATGAATGTGAGAGCGACTCGACGCTTCTCGAGCACTCCCTGAAGGGACTGCCATGGCCAAGTCCCCCTTTCACATCACCCCGCTGCACGCCGACCTGGTGCCGGCGAAGTCCTCGACCCAGCTCATCTTGGGCTCAAGCCGCGGGGCCGCTGCCGGACAGGTCCACGATTGGCAGCGTGCTCATCGCATGCAGTCAACGTCGGTGCGTCGAAGAAACGGTTCAGCAGGCATGCCGGCCGCCGAGGCACATCTGACCTACCTCTTCGGATAGTCGAAGATCACCTTCGCCAGCTTAACCTTGCCTACATCGGACCATGTCTTGGTGTCAAAGTCGAGTTCGACGACCGCGCAGGTGGGCATGTCGATGATTTCGCTCGACAGTCGATGCGCGAGATCGGTGAACTCCGGGTTGTGGCCGAAGAGCATCACGCGGTCGAGCTTCTTGTCGAGCGCGCGAATGACAGCGAGCAAGTCATCGGCGCTGCTGGCATATAGCCGATCATCGGTAACGATGTCCTTGGGCTGGTAGCCGACCGCTTCGGCGAAGAGTTGGGCGGTCGTCAGCGCGCGTAGCGCCGGGCTCGACAGGACGAGATCGGGTTTCACATCGCGCCTGGCCAAGCGTTTGCCCATCTTGGGCGCGTCCTGCCTTCCGCGATCGTCCAGCGGTCGATCCCGGTCGGCCAACGACGGATCGTCACGACTCGACTTGGCGTGCCGAACGAGAAACAAGGTCTTCATGGCTTACCCCGCGGCTGCCGTTCGCCGCCACCCCATTTCGCACTTCCGCGCACTTGGCGCGATCGCTGCATACGATACGCCTCGCTGGCGCTGCAGCGTGAGACCCGGTCACCGACATCTTGCTTCAGCCGCCAGCTCGGGCTTGGCTTCGGGCCTCTTCGCCCGGTTCCGATGCGCCGGTGTCGCCTTCGGGTCTCGCGCCACCTGGAGCCAGGCATCCTCCATCAGTTCGTAGGTCCGGTGTCCGAACGACATCGCTCCCGCTACGTCCATCACGCGTGTCCAATAGAGGCCCACCTCGCCGTCGGCGACCATGTTGTGGTGGTCGCAGCGGCCGTCCAGCGTCACTTTGAGCGCGAGGGTCAGAAGCCCCACGGGGCTGATTCTCTCCCGGGCAACAAATCGTCAGTCGGTCATCCCACCGCCACCCTCAGGGGCCTACCGCATGGCCCGACGAATCTGTTGATCCAGCCGCTCGGCGTCGTCGTCCGTGCGCAGATACGCCCAGATGGGGAAGTGATCGGAGAGCTGATAGGTGAATCGGCTCGTCGCGACGCCGTCGAACCAGGATGCATCGTCCCGACTGAAGACGTCCAGGACACCGCCGACATTTGTGAACGCCTGGGTGAAGTTCGGCAGATGAAGGATGTGGTCGTAGTGCTGATCCTTGTCTAGGTTTGTCTTGATGTCGTCCAGGGCGGTGATCGATTTCAGGCCCTTGCCCTTTAGGGCCGCGAGCATGGCGTCGTCCTCGGTGTTGAAGTCCCCGAACACCAGGACGTCGGAGTCCACGCGCTTCTCCCGCGAAACCTTGCCCTTCACCCAGTCGGCGAAGCGGGTGATCTCGTCGAGGCGGGCCTTCTTGCTCGACCCCCAGCGGATGTGGGCCAACATGGCCACAAAGTCGAAGCCTCCTGAGCGGAACGCCGCCGAGTAGGGCGCCCGCCAGAAGGACTTCTGGCTGATGTACTCGTCGCCCACCTTCTCGCGCGGCGCGATGCCGCTGCCGGCCAGACCGCTGAACTGGACCGCGCGCTGGTCGTAGACGAAGGCCAGCCGCTCCCAATTGCCGCCATAGTCCTCGGTGAGGTCCGAATAGACCACGCTCCAGTAGGGCCCGAGATAGCCCAGGACCGTCGCCAGGTCGGACAGGTTCTCGCCCAACTCGACGACGGCGATCAGGTCGAACTGCCCCATGATCTCCGCGATCAGGTGCAGGGCCAACGGATGGCGGGCCCCGGACCCGAACTCGCGGATGTTCCAGCTCGCCACAAGGATGGATTCATCCAGTTCGGAGGCAGGCAGTTCCTTGCTGGCGATCCGGTCTTGTAGCGTGCGCAGGATCCTGGCCGAGCGGACATCGAGTGGGCCGTGGAACATGCAACCTCCTTGAAGCCAGAACCGGAACGCGCGACGCAACATGATGCCCGATGATGAGGATGCTGGGGCAAGGTTTGAGCTGGGACCGCGCGCGAAGGTCTCAGGCCTTGTGGTTGCGCTGTGCCAGCCATGGCGTGCTCGCGCAGGCCCAGTGCAGCGTTCCCTTCCTGGAAGTGCCCGCATCGGCCCGGCCCGCGGCTCGTTCCACTCGTACGGCAGCGCAGCGTCGAGGCCGGACGACCGCGTCACTTCACTTGAATTGGCCCGCTGCGGGCTCATGTCTCGGCGATGAGCTCCGAAGCCGTGACCGCCGCGCTGCCGATGCTGCTGCTGGTGCTCGCTGCGGCAGCCATCGTCGGCGCACTGGTGGGCCAGACCTGGTGGACGCAGCGCCGGCGTTCGCAGATCCGGGCGCGTCCCTTCCCGGTGCCATGGCGTCGAGTCCTGCGCCATCGAGTGCCGATCGTCGCGCGTTTGCCGTCCGATCTGCAGATGCGGCTGCGGCGGCACATCCAGGTCTTTCTCGCCGAGAAGCCGTTCATCGGCTGCAATGGACAGGCGATCACCGACGAAGTGCGCGTCACCATTGCGGCCCATGCCTGCCTGATTCTGCTCGGCCACGAGCGACCGGAGTACTACCCGCGGCTGCGCCAGATCCTGGTCTATCCCGATGCCTTCGTCGTGAATCGCGAGCGGCCCCTGGGCGCGGGCCTGATGCAGGAGCGACGGCGCACGATGGTGGGCGAGTCGTGGGGTGAGGGCCAGGTCATCCTCTCCTGGGCCGAGGTGGTGGCCGGCGCGGCGGATCCGTCCGACGGCCACAACGTGGCGCTGCACGAGTTCGCCCATCAGATCGACCAAGACAAGGGTGCAGCCGTTGGGCAGCCATGGCGACCGAGCGCCGCGAAGCGCAGACGCTGGTCCGCGGTGATGGATGGCGCATTGCAGCGACTCAGAGAGGAGCCCTCGGACGTCATCGACGGCTACGGAGCGAGCGAGCCATCCGAATTCTTCGCCGTCGCGACGGAAGCGTTCTTCGAACGGCCGTCCGAGCTCGCTTCCGAGGCACCGGACGTCTATAGCGAACTCGTCGGGTTGTACGGCGTGGCCCCGACGTCGTGGTGAGACCGCTCGCCAATGAAGCGCAACGCCGTCATCGATGGCAATGCCACGCGCGCTACCACTGCGGCCGATGAAGGTCAAGTTGCGAGGCGCAGCGGCCAGTCGCCTCTCGTGGTGCTAAGCGTCAGGTATCGGCAGCGGCTGGCTTGCGGCGCCCGAACGTGAGCGGCGGCAGCCAGTCTGAAAGGTCCTTTCAGAATCGGACGACAGCTCCGCAGCGTTAGGAGTCAGTGACGGCCAGCCGGCGTACTCACCCTCAGCGCCATCAAGCAGTCGTTCGACACGCCTGCGGGCCAATTGCCGAAGGTCGGCCCTGCCAGGCGAAGCGGGCACAGGTTGAACGGACTCGCTTGGCCCATATGGCAAAGCGAGTCAACTACCTCTTCTTCGTCTTCTTCTGGAAACTCAAGACTCCGTCCAGTTCCTGCAGGCGACCATCGTCCTCCTGCGCCACTGAGCCACTCCACACCTTCACGGGTTCGTCTGGGCCGCCGTCCGGCTCGAACCACAGCAACGAGAACGTCTCCTCAAAGGTCGGATAGTGCTTCGCCATCTCGGTCAGGTCGTAGCCATTGGGCCAGTCTCGAAACCACACGTCCTGCGCGACGCGGGTGTCTTCGCCTGACCACTCGCCCTCTCGTACAAGCCGATGGGCAACCGATCCGGGCGGGATCGGCGACCTCATCTCGACCCAGGCATTGAGTTCGCGCAGAGCCTTGGAGCGCGATGCGTACCGTACCACCGTCGCGTCCATGAACACGAAGGCGCACGGATAGTCGGTGACTGCGGCCAAGCGCGAAGCGCAGGCAGCGAACGAGACCACGTACCTCGAGCGCAAGCGTTCGACCAACTCGAACGAAGGTTGGTCCTGGTCCACGTCGCGCTTGAACGCGTCGAACGGCATCAACAGTTCGGATGCAAAGATGTCGCACGCGATCTCGTTGTCGTCGCGCTTGGCGTAGGACCAGGCGGGGGTCTCTTGATGATTCGAGGCAAGGCCCAGCACGAGATGGCCCACCTCGTGACAAGCCGAGAATCGTTGGCGCTCACGCCGCTCCAACTCGTTGACAACGATCGACGACTTTCCGTCCCGACGGGTGAGAGTGTAGCCGGACTCCCCCGGGTGCATCTCCTCGGTCGTGAGCTTGGCGTTGACTTTCCGAGTGTAGACGGTCAGATCCTTGTCGATGTTCGACAGATCGAGTCCCGCCATGAACTGGCGCGCCTTTAGGCGAATCGCCAGTTCGTCTATCACTCGTCGTCCTTGAGTGCCTTGCGGACGCGCGCGGCTATGGCCTCCATATCGGGCCTTCCGGCCCCGCGATGCCGCATCGTCGCGCCCATCTCGAACATCTCTGCCGTCAAGTCGGTGCCAAGCACATGCTCAACCCAGTCGGGGTTGACGTCATTGCTCATCATGAACTGGGCCATCTCGACCTCCCGCGGTTTCGCCTTCAGCACCCGCAATAGCCGTTCCATCAGTTCGCTAGAAGGTGATTGCTTCTCCCCTGTCTCCAGGCGGTAGATGTAGGTGTGGTCGATGTCGGCGAGCTGACCGAGCTCCCGCGATGACAGGTCTCGGGCCTCGCGCAACTTCCGCAAGAGCATCCCCAGGCCGGACTGCGTCATGAAGGCTTCCTTTCGCTGAAAAATAGGTGTAGAGTGTTGCCTGTTCAGGCAACGGCCGCGAGAACCAGCTACAGACCGAAGATCAAGACGTCAACAATGCCCGTTGCCTGTGCAAGCAGTGACTATGCCACCCAAGTCCCGCGCCCGCAAGCGCACCATCGATAGGAGTGAATCATGGCTAAGAACAAGCCTCTCGGCGACAACGCCCGTGTCGGCGCGGTCCGTGACCGTTCGCAGGTCTTCAATCCGCAGACGGAGGTCTGGACGAAGCGGGAAGCTACGACCGGCCGCTTCATGGACCAGAAGGCCGACGGGGATCCGTTCAAGGGCGTCCGCAAGGAGAAACCCGTGAAGTAAGGAGCCGCGGGTCGGCCGCCCTGCGCGGTATCCCGCCATCCATTGGAGCGCAATATGTATCGCGACTTGCCCGTCGTTCCCCAGCGCCGTCGTTTCTCAACTGGCGCTTCGGCTAAGTTCTTCTACTTGGCGGAGGCCATCGCGCGTGTCTACGAACCGACGCAGACGCAGTTGAGCGACCTCGACCGCGCCTACCAAAGCACGGGCGAGTACCTGGTGACCTGCCCCGAGTTCGATGGCCTTCTGTACCAAGTACACGCGCACGGCTCACGGCAGCTGGGCACCATGGTGCGGCCGATGGACGAGTCGCGCGAAGGCTTCGACATCGACCTCGCCGCCTGCCTTGCGCGCAACGGACTCATCCGATACGGTGGCCCGGGCGGGCCGGCGCGCCTGATCGAGCATCTCTTCGTTGCGGTCAAACGCTACGCCGATCGTCACGGCCTGAAGATCGAGCGGGATGATCGCTGCGTGACGATCACGTATGCCGGTGGAATGAAGGCGGACTTCGCTCCCATCATCGACGACTCATCGCACATCGTGGTGTTCGGTGATACGCACGGACGTATCCCCGACCGCGACCTCCAGCGCTACATCTCGACAAATCCGCGCGGCTACTGCCGGCTGTTCGACAAGATCGCACTGATCGCTCCTGTCTTTGAGCGCAGGGCTGAGCTCAGCATGACGTTCGACTCCATGCGCGAGGCGGAACTCCTTCCTCTCCCTGACGCGGAGGAGGTCTTCGCGCGACTGCTCTCGCGCTTGGTTCAGCTCACCAAGATCAACCGGAACGTCGCGTTTGGTGCCCCCAAAGGCGGCGTGAACTTGGCGCCGCCGTCTAGCCTTGTGACGACCCTAACGGCAAACGCGTACGAGATCGAAGCGCCTAAGCCGCACGATGGCCCGATGGACTTGCTGCTGGACATCGTCGCGCTGATGCCCAGACTCATCAAGCGCTTCGAGATGCCCGACGGCAGCGAGTTCTGGCATCTCGACAACCCGACGGCCCAGAGCGACAACCTGGCAGCTTGCATGGAAACGAAGGCCAAGCAGAAAGCCTTTGATGCTTGGCACGAGCGCCTTGTCGCGGATCTCACCGCGCTCGTCGATGCCATCGAGCGCTGTTCGGGCATCGACACCATTGCGCGCGCAGTCGAGAGTGCATTTGGTCCTCGAGCCCGAACCGCGGTTCTGCAAGATAACGGGCAGCGACGGGAAGCCAATCGCTCCGCAGGCCGTGGCATCTTCGTGGTGGGGTCCAGTGCTGCCGTGGCGACCGCCGCCCGTGCTCATACCCACTACGGTGACTGAATGCGAGCCGCGCCGCCTGTTCGTGTCCCCACACTGGCCGAGCGGGCCCTTGAGCTACGCGGTCTAGGCATTCCTGGCGCGCGTGTGCAGTTGATGCAGGGGCGCGAACTTCGCTTTACGTTCTCGATCTCTCCGACGAGCTTCTCGCGCCACTACCGCTGCATGCTTGTGGTGACCCCGAATCGTTGGCCGCGGATGGTTGTGCTGGAGCCCAATCTCTACGCGCTGGGAGAGGGCCAGACCCCGCCTCACATCTACCGACACGATGGGCCAGGCACCACCCTGTGCCTGTGGCTGCCACGCAAGAACGAGTGGCAGCCGCAGATGCGGCTCCTCGACACCTACTTGGCCTGGACTGCCGAGTGGTTGAACTACTTTGAGGAGTGGCTGGCCACGGGTCAGTGGGCCGGGGGAGGCGAACACCCACCGACCCGAATGAAGCGCCGTGTTTCGGCGAGCAGGCTAGCGCTCTCATGAGTTCGCTCAACATTCAACGGTTCTTCAAGATGACCCAGGCTGTTGAGATGGGGCCTTGGCAGTTGGCGTCGGGCGAGAACCTACGGAAACATCGCTCATCTCCGGCGTCGCACTGAGAGGCCAACGATGCCGCGATCGATTGAAGAAGGGTTCGAGGACTTCCTCGCCAAGCTGAAGGCCACGGCCCCGGAGTCCGACTCCGCCAAGCGACATCGCGCGTCCATCGAGGCCTGCTTGAAGAGCAACTTCGGCCTGAAGCGCTTCGTGCGCATCGGATCGTTCGGCAACGGCACCAGCATCTCCGGGTATAGCGACGTCGACTATCTGGCGTCGATTCCGACGTCGCAGCTGACCGAGTCCTCGTCCTACTCGCTGACGAAAGTGCGTGATGCCCTTGAGGCGAGATTTCCGCGCACGGGTGTTCGGGTGAACACGCCGGCAGTCGCCGTGCCGTTTGGGACCTACAGATCCGAGACCACTGAGGTCGTGCCGGCCGACTACATCAGCGAAGTCGACGGCTTCAAGATCTACGAGATCGCCGACGGCAACGGCGGTTGGATGCGCATCAGCCCTGACTCGCATAACGACTACGTCGCGCGTGTCGACGCGAGGCACGCCGGACGCGTCAAGCCGCTGATCCGCTTCGTGAAGGCGTGGAAGTATTTGCGCAACGTCCCCGTCTCGTCCTTCTACCTCGAGATGCGGGTTGCCAAGTTCGCTGAAGGCGAGAGCAGCATCGTCTACGACATTGACCTCAAACGTGTCCTGCGCGACCTCTGGGACCACCAGCTGGCGATGCTGCAGGATCCCACGGGCTTCTCCGGATACATCGCGGCTTACAAGACCGAGGTCCAACGGCAGGATGCGCTGTCGAAGCTCAGCACGGCGGTCGTTCGCGCCCAGAAGGCCCGGCAAGCGGTCAACGATGGAAAGATCGCCGAAGCGTTCGAATGGTGGCGCCTGGTGTATGACAGCGCCTTTCCAACCTACTACTACTGACCGCCTGGTGCAGTCACTGACACCAACGGAAGGGTGCGCTCGATGTCTCGCTCAGATCCCGTTCGTACGCGCTACTACGGCGCGGTTGAGATCGCCGACAAGGTCTCCGACTGGCTCTTCTACGCCAACGCCTTGCTGTCGGTCGCATCACTGCTGGTGGATAGGCAGGCGCATCCGATCGCCTATGACTGGATCCTGATCTTCTTCGCGGTGGCCGTTGCCGCGCTGTTCACCGTCGGGCTCGTCAGCCGCCTATATCTGACGCCGCGCGCCGAGGACAAGCGCCGGCAAGACTTCTTCACCAGTGCCTGCG
>ERZ795055.2888-NODE-2888-length-12747-cov-4.168689_pt1 | contig 12747 bp, 11 predicted proteins | sample MGYA00375139_ERZ795055 | MGnify/ENA primary metagenome ERZ795055 (study PRJEB30184, sample SAMN05720283) | anaerobic digester metagenome | isolation source: active sludge of municipal wastewater-treating anaerobic digesters | place: USA | collected 2015-01-23 ...
TAAAAAAGTCCCGGGGAGAGTTCTCCCCGGGGCTTGTAGATTTATCAGAGTGCAGCTCACACCTTACCGCATAACAGGGAGGCATGACATAGGTGCGTGAATTCATCGAGTTGATGCGTGAGCTGAACCATCAAGATGGCACAACCTTTATATTTTCTACCCACGACCAACGGGTGATGGCACACGCCGATCGCATTGTGCGCGTCGTGGACGGCCTGATTGCCGATGATGGTTTGTCGAGCGCCAAGCCCCACGCGGCGCAGGGTTAAACGATGACTGGCTCAGCGTCGTTGCGACTGCTTGCGGTGTTGGCGCTCCGGAATCTTTGGACCCATCGCGCCAAGAGCTTGGTGGTGGGAGCCTTGATGGCGCTCGGCACCTTTTTACTCGTGCTCGGCAATTCGCTTTTGGCTTCGGTGGAAGTCGGGATGGAGCGGAGCATCACCGGCAGCATCGCCGGGCATATGCAGGTGTATGACAAGCACGCCAAGGATGAATTGGCGCTGTTTGGCGGCGGCATGATGGCCTCAGATGACATCGGCCAGATTTCGAGTTTTGCGCCGGTGAAGGCGGCCCTGAAGGACCTTCCCGATGTTCAAGCTGTGGTGCCAATGGGAATTACCATGGCCACTGTGGCGCTCCCTGGGGAGCTGGAGTTAACGCTTACCCGCATGCGGGAAGCGACCCATCAAGGTGATGCCACTTCGCGAACGCGTCTGTTTGCACAGGTGTTGCAAATTGTTGCGCAGATGAAAAAGGACACGCAGCACACGCTGTCACTTACGAGCGACGTGGCCCGCGTGGAGCAAGACGTGGCCATCTTCGACCATGTCACGGCGCCGGAGTTTACGCTCTTCCTCGAACGCACGCCGCTCGAAGCCCTGGAGTACTTGGACACCAAGTTGGCACCACTCGCGGGTGACGGTCGTACGGCCTACATGCGGGTGTTGGGCACCGACCTGGATCAGTTCACTAAAGAGTTCGACCGCTTTGTGCTGATTGAGGGGCAGCTCGTACCCCAGGGCAAGTCGGGCATGCTGTTATCACGGCGTTATCGGGATGAGTTCTTGAAGAATCCGGTGGCGCGCGACCTCGATAAGCTTTACGACGCGGTGGTCGTGCAAGGGCACCGCCTGGCGTATGACGCCAAGTTGCGCGATCAGGCTCGCCGCCTGCCCGCCCAGTACGCGCGCATCACCTACGACGTGAGTGCTGAGGCCGCGGCCAAGTTGGAGGCGGCGTTGAAAGCGGAGTTGAAGCTGCCCGACGCGAATCTGGCCGACCTGATGAAGGCGTTTCTTACGATCGACGACAACAACTTGGCGGCGCGCCACGCCTTTTTCGAGGCTCAGATTGTGCCGAATATTCGGGAATACACTGCGGAAATCGGCAAGCCCCTGACACTGCGGAGTTTCACCAAGAGTGGCTACCTAAAGGCGGTGAACGTACCGATCTACGGCGTGTTTGACTTTAAGGGGCTCGAAAGCTCCGATTTGGCAGGCGGTCAAAATCTGATCGACTTGCCAACATTTCGTGAGTTGTTTGGCGCGATGAGCGAGGCCCAGCGAGCGGAGTTGGCGGCGGTCAAAGCGCGCGTGGCCACTCGGGACGTAGGTCGCGACGATGCCGAGGCTGCGCTGTTTGGTGACGCAGCCGACATCCAAGGCGTTCAGGCACAGGCGGCCGTAGGCTTTGATGAGTTTTCTGGGGAGGCTTTGGGGGACATCAAGAAGGCGGCCGAGGCTGCGACGGCCGATCGCCGCTTCACCGCGGTCGACATCGACAACGGCCTCGTATTGACGGCGGCCGTGGTGTTGAAGAGCCGCGACCGCTTGGTTCCTGCACTTCAAGCGGTACAAGGCGCGCTTGACCAGGCCAAGCTTGAATTAAAGGTGGTCGACTGGCAGAAGGCGGCAGGCCTTGTGGGGCAGGTTATCTGGGTGATTCGCGGCATCCTTTATGTCGCGATTGGCATCATCTTTCTGGTCGCACTGTTCATCATCCACAACTCGATGGTCATTGCCACGATCGACCGCACGAGTGAGTTGGGTACGATGCGCGCCATTGGGGCGCAGCGTCTGTTTGTCGTGACGATGTTCATCGCCGAGACGTTGGTGTTGGGACTTATCGCCGGCATTGTCGGCTCGGCGCTGGCAGGGCTGTTCGTAGGATATTTGGGGCAGGTCGGCCTGTCGGCAGGCGGTGTCGATGTGTTGGTGTTTGTCTTCAGCGGCCCACGCCTCTATCCGAGCGTTTCGCTGATGCACCAACTTGCAGGAGTTGCCACGATTGTCGTGGTGAGTCTGATTGCGACTTTTTATCCTGCCCTCTTGGCCAACAGCGTGCCGCCGGTCGTGGCGATGCAGGCCAAGGAGTAGCCCATGCGGATGTTGCTCGTCATTGCCTTTCGCAACTTGGTACAGGCTCGGCGCCGCACCGCGCTCATCGCCACCGCGCTTGCCATTGTCACGATGGTGATGACGCTGTTGTTGTCGTTGTCGCAAGGGCTGTCTGAGACGCTTTTGGTGTCTGGCACCACCTTGTCATCGGGGCATGTGAATGTTGGCGGCTTCTACAAGATGTCGCCCCGCGACGCGTCGCCGATCATCAACGACGAGGCCAAGCTTACCCAACTTATCAATGACAACGTCAAAGGCGTTGACTACGTGGTGGGGCGGCTGCGTGGTTGGGCCAAGGCCGTCAGCCCCAAAGGCAGTGTGCAAGTCGGAATCACGGGACTCGATTTGAATCGCGAGCCTACGTTTGCGCAGCGTCTGCAGGTGGTGGCCGGAGACGTGCAGTCGCTACGCGAGCTCAACACCGCCATCATCTTTGAAGCGCAAGCCAAGCGGTTGGAGGTCGGCGTCGGCGATGTCGTGACGTTGTCGTTCGAGGCATTTACCGGCCAACGCGACACAGGCGAGGTAAGGGTGGGCGCAATCGCCAAAGATATGGGCTTTATGTCGGGGTGGAGCCTGTTTGTCTCTAACGACTCTTTGCGCACAATGTATCGCATCAAGTCTGACGTCACCGGTGCCTTGCATGTCTACTTGAAAGACGTGGGACAATCGGCGGCAGTGCTAGAGCAGCTCCAAGGCGTCTTCAAGAACGCGGGCTACACCTTGATGGATCATGAGGGTGCGCCTTTTTGGATGAAGTTCGAGCGGGTCGGCAGCGAGGATTGGACCGGGTTGCGTTTGGATTTGACGACCTGGGATGAAGAGTTGGCGTTTCTGCAGTGGGTGGTCACCGGCCTCGATATGATCGCCTTCTTTTTAGCGGCGATTCTTATGGTGATCATTGGCATCGGCTTCATGAACACGATGTGGATTGCGGTGCGCGAACGCACTCCGGAGATCGGCACGATGCGGGCCATCGGCATGCGCCGACGCAAGGTTCTGGTTTTGTTCTTGTTGGAGGCTACGATGTTGGGGCTCATTGCCACCGGGATAGGTGCCCTGTTGGGAGGGCTCGTGGGGGTGACGTTGGACCATGCCCAGATCCGCGTGCCTTACGAAGCCGCGCAGGCGGTTTTGATGAGTGATGTTCTCCACCTATCCGTGAAGCCTGCGCTGCTGATCAAGTCGGTGTTGGGCTTCACCTTCATTACGGCATTGGCGGCATTGTGGCCCGCGCTGCGTGCGGCACGGATGCGGCCTGTCACCGCGATTGGACACGTGAGTTAGTCAGGAGGCTTTACGATGATGGTGTCTGGGCTCGCAATAGTGCTCGGCTTGGTGCAGGTCGCGCAGGCGGCGCTTTCCAAAGAAGAGATGGTGAAGCTCTTGGCCACCATCGACGATCGGCAAACCAATGGCGGTGATTACAAAACGCTCGCCTACATCGAGCAAAAGCAACATGGCAAAGATGACCTGCTGTACGAGGCTGTGGTGTACCGCCGTGATGCCGATGACAAGCTGATGATCTTGTTTTTGAAGCCCAAGGCGGAGGCCGGCAAAGGCTATCTGCGCTTGGACAAGAACCTCTTTATGTACGACCCCTCGGTGGGCAAATGGGAGCGCCGCACCGAGCGCGAGCGAATTGGCGGCACCGGCTCGCAACGTAATGACTTTGACGAGTCGCGTCTGGCCATAGAGTTTGACCCCGCATACGTGGCCGAAGAGAAGCTAGGCAAGTTTGCTGTGCATCATTTGAAGCTCACCGCCAAACCGGGCGTCGACGTGGCATATCCGGTGGTGGAGCTTTGGATCGATCCGGCGTCGGGGAACGCCCTGAAACAACAGGAGCGCGCGCTTTCGGGTAAGTTGATGCGCACCGTCTACTGGCCAGCTTGGAACAAGGTGTTCAGCCCCTCCAAGGGCGCCGACGTCTACTATCCGAAAGAAATTAGGATATTCGACGAGATCGAAAAGGGCACGAGCACCACCGTGGTGCTGCAAAAAGTTGACTTGTCGGCGCTCGACCCCAACATCTTCACGAAGGCGTGGCTGGAGAGTAAGAGCCGATGAGCGTGGCGCTGTTGTGCGCACTGGTGCTCGCCCAGACCGAGGCCAATCGTGACGACGCCATTTTTGGTGGACCAGAGGCGGCGATCACTGCGCCTGAGCCTGCCGCCGTGGACGTCAGTGATGCTGCCACAGAGCAACGCGACGCTGGCTTCTTTGATCGGGAGGGGGCCCAAGACACAGGCATGTTGCTCAAGCAGCGCACCGACGATAGCGACAACAAGTTGGTGTTGGGCGGCAAGCTCTACCTGCGTACGGAGTACAACGCCTACCGCGACGGGGTGGCCAGCGAGTTTCCGTGGCAGAGTCCGAGCTACCTGGACTTCTACGGGGATGCGCGGCCGAGTGAGCGGGTGCGCGCGTATACGAGTGCTCGGCTGCGCTACGATTTTTCGGTCACCGAGGGCGCACTCGATACCAACGGGCAGGTGCGGCGCAAACAGCAGATCGCGCTGAACGAGCTCTGGCTGAAATTTGATCTGGAGCGCGTGGTGTTTGTTACCGCGGGCCGGCAAGTGGTGCGCTGGGGGGCCGGGCGTTTCTGGAATCCCACCGACTTCCTAAACAGCCAGTACAAGGATCCGCTGGCGGTGTTCGATGAGCGCTTGGGGCTTGCGCTCGTGAAGGCACACCTGCCGATTGAGAGCCTGGGTTGGAATTTTTATGCGGTGGCTAATTTGGAAGATGCAGCACGCCCCGACGAGGTGGGTGGAGCGTTGCGGGCTGAGATGGTGCTGGGATTGGCGGAGTTGTCGCTCACGGCGGCCAAGCGCAAAGGTACGCCCGCGCAGTATGGTGTCGATCTCTCGGCAGGTCTGGGCCCGATCGATCTGAAGGGGGAGGTTGCTCTGCAGCGAGGACTCAGCGCGCCGTTTTATCAGGGGCCGTTCAATCTTACGGGCCTGTCACCGCCCTACGACGTTACTGACTTGGCTGAGCCAACGCCAAGCTTGCGCGCCGATAGCTGGTTTCCGCGTGCGGTGTTGGGGTTTGAGTGGGGGCTCAAGTACTCGGATGACGATGCGCTCTATGTGGGTGGCGAGTACTTCTACAACAGCATGGGCTACCGGAATGTCGACAAGTACGCCTACCTGTTCATGCGCGGCGCCTACGTGCCGTTGTACACCGGCGTGCATTACGCAGGGGCCTACGTTTACCTGCCGGCCCCGGGGCCGTTCAATAACACCACGTTGTTGGCCAGCGCCCTTGCCAACCTCTCCGACCGTTCGTTCCTGGCCCGCTTTGATTATCGCGTGCGTATCCTCACCTATGTGGATCTGCTCACCCATGTCGCGTGGCATGGCGGTGCTAATGGCGAGCTGCACTATGGCACCGACGTCCCGGCGCCCGCGCGAGCGCTTGCGCGCTATGGTCAAACCTGTGCCGAGGGCGCAAGCCTCATGGGTGACACGGGGATGAGCCCCGAGGCCACGCAGACCTTCTGCCAGAACGGCTGGCACGTGACGCAGCCGTTTGTAGACGTGGGCGTGGGGTTGAGTCTGGCGTTTTAACGCATGGTCGTATAGCACCAGGCCTGCGCTCAGCAGACTCATCCGGCGCGCGTTGTGACGACGCAGTGGTTCAAAGAGGTGTCTGTAAGGTGTCGATTCTATTGGCTATTTTTATCATTATTGCAAGGTGGTGACTTCGGCGCACCCGGGTTTCATGGGCCGTCGATAATGGCCAGCGGTGGGGTGTGTCTCGCCAAGGAGTCGCGTGATGCCGATCAAAACTGTTGATACTCAGGCTGCATTTTCAGCGATCGTGCGTGCCAACGCCCAAGCTGCGGCCGGTAACAATACCGTGGTGGCGAAGAACGAGCGTGCGAACCTGGATCCCTACCTACTGAAACTCGACGACAGGCTGCGCGCCGAGCAAGGCAAGCATGGCCGTGTGACGGTGGACAAGTTGGAGGTGCGCGCGGAGCGTGAGTTGCAGCAGGCGTTGGCGCCGCTGCAGGCCACCAGCGTTGCCGACGCTAAGAGCGTTTCCAAGGAAGAGGTCGCGCAGGTCGCCAAGGCTGATCCGGAGCTGGGCGCCATGTTGCAAGTCGCTTACGCCAAGGCCGCGCGTCTGGTGCCGGGGCGCGCTGGGGACGCCGAGCGCGTCAAGGGCTACTTCGAGAAGTTTGATTTCGCGAGCAACCGCCTCGGGCGTAGCGTCGATTTCCTCAAGGGATTGGGAGTCGAACTGGATGCGCGGGCCCAGTGGGGTGACCGTGAGCACATACCTGCGCCCGTGCTGGGCGCTTTTGACTACTACTATCAAGCCGAAGCGCACGATATCGGCAGCGTTGTGCTGCGCCGCATGACGATTGCGGGCCAGGACATCTACACCCTGTACACGACCACCGACGGCGACAAGAAGTTTTTGGAGATCTATGACTCCACGGGGCTGCCGTTGGCCTCGGCACGTATCAACGCCGAGCGGCTGTTGGGCTGGGATCCCTATTTTGGTCATGCCCGCCAGAGCACCTTCTTCGTGCAAGCGGCTGAGCACACTGGCGACAAGCCGCTTCCCGACGGTTGGGTCCCGGAGTTGGTGTTGGATGCCGGAAAAATCACGCATGAAAACGGCGTCATGCGGGGATTTGACACCGTGATCCCAATGACCTCCGAGCAGCTGCAGTTGGCCTGGGCAGGTCTAGAAGTGCAGTGGGATCGGGTGATTGGCATGCGCGTTTTGGGGCCGGATCCGGTCGAGCTTGGGATGCAGAACCACAGCGGGGTGTTGCGCTTGGGCCGCTACACCGACCCGCAAACTGGCACGAGCTACAAGGTGGCCGACTGGAAAGACGTCGACGACGACAGCCGCACGTTGTTCTTCACTCCCGGCCAAGCCGGCACGCTGGCCCTCACCCTCGATCAGTACAACAACTAAGCCCTCCTACTTGCCGCGACCGCGGGAAGAATCGCTAACCTTTGTGTCACCCATAAACCTCGACGGAGGTTTTGCGTGGCTTACGAGGATTTTGTCAGGCGTAACGTTCCCTATGTCGCCCCCGTGACCCAGGCGCGACTACGCCAAACCCGGGTTCTGATTGCCGGCTGCGGCATCGGCAGCTTTGCAGCCGAGGCCTTGGCGCGCTTGGGATGTGAGACGTTCGTCTTGATCGACCCCGATGTCGTCGAGCTCTCCAACCTGAATCGTCAGTGTTTTAGAGAGGCTGACGTGGGCCACTTGAAGGTCGAGGCGCTTGCGGCGCGACTACGTAGCGTGCGGGAGAGCATCTGTGTGACCGCGCTGCCTGTGGCCATCGGCCCTGAGAATGCAGCCGCTTGCGTGGCGCAGGCCGACTTGGTGATTGACTCGGTTGACTTGGTGAGCGCAGCGGCCGTGGTCGCGTTGCACGATGCCGTGCGCGCCGCCCATAAGCCGGCGATCACCCTCCTGAATATTGGTTTTGGTGCCGGCGCGATGGTGTTTCCAGCGCACCATCCGGTGAGTTTTCGTGAGGCGTTTGGGTTACCGGCGCAAGGGTCGCTGGTGGGGACATCCTACCTTAGTTTCTTTGTGCCGATTTTGGGGCGGCTCGCACCTTACATGGATCCGCGCGTTAGCCAAGCGTTGGCTCCCGTGCTGCAGTTGATGGCCGAGGGCAAACCGTGTCCGGCGCCGCAGGTTGCGACCGGGGTGTTTGCTGTGGCGCATCTGTGTGCCCATTTGACGACCTGCTTGCTGGCGCACGAGGCCGTCCCCGTGGCGCCTGAGTTCATCCTCTATGACCCGGTCAAGGCGATCGCGGCCAGCGCGATTTCTTTGGGTCAAACGCAAGCGATTGCGGTGGCTTGAGGCGCCCGGTTGCGCACGCGGTCGCCATACCGCATCATGCAGTGATCCGCCCAGCTGGCGGTTTGCTAAAGGAGCGCAATCGTGTGGGCGGCTTGGGCTGTGTGGGTGATGGCAACTGCCGCCGAGGCGTTGGCGCCGGTGCCGCGTACTCTCACCGTGCTGAGTTTGGCCACCAACGAGCTGGAGCTTGCGCGCGAGCGCCGCTGGCAGACCCGCCTGGCACTTGCTCTCGACGAGGTGAGCGTGGAGATGCGTGCCGTGCCGCAGTCGGACTTTGCCGAGCTGTCGGTGGGTGCGCAGCAGGAACGCGCGTTGGCTTTGCTTGGGTCAACGGCTGTTCAGGTGGTGTTGTGGATCGAGCCGCCCAAGGCTGCATGGGTTCGGGTGAATTTGGTGTGGCTTCAACGCGGCCAACCCCACTATCACCGGCTCGAAGCGCCTGAGGTCGCACGCGCCGATGCCGATCTGGCGTTGGCGGTGCGCGAGTTGTTTGCCCAGCTGCCATGGGATGAAGTTGGGACGCCGGAGAGGGTGCCCCCCGTGAGGCTCTCGGGCCCAGCGCTACAGCGGGGTGCGGCGTCGCTGGCGGTGGCAGGATCGGAACCGTTGCCGTTCGCGTTCAGTAGCACTGCGATTGCGCTGGTCGGGGTGGCGGGTGGACATGAACCATGGCGGGCTGGCGTGCGGCTGGGGGGACTTGCGTGGGTCTTTTACCCCCTCGGGGTTGGCGCCAGCATAACGGCTATGACCAATCCGGAGTCTAGCACCTATTTGGCGCGCTATGCCGTCACCAACATTGCACTCATGTCGGAAGTTCAAGCTCAGCTAGCCATGACCGCAACATCGTTTTTAGAGCTCAGCCTGCGTCTGGGGGGCGACTATGCCTATCAGCGCTATCGCAACGTCGGCGGGCTGCCCGTGCACAGCGGTGTGTCGTTTGCGGGAGGGGCCTCCGTGGCCTCCTGGTTGCGCTTGGGGGGGGCGTGGCAAGTCGGCGCGGCACTGGAGCTTTTGCATCGCCGCAACGTGGTGGAGTTGCGGCGTCAAAGTGATGGTGAGCGCTTGTCGGCCGAGCCCCACACCTTGATGGGGGTCAGTCTGGGCCTGCGGGTTTTGCCATGAGGTGTGTGTGAGCGGCGCAACGGGAAGAAAACCTGGGGCTCATGACACCGATCACCAAGGTCCCGATCGGATCGGGCGCGAGATCGCGACAGTTTCCGGCGATTTGCGTTCGGACCGCGAGCTGGTGGCCGCGGTGGTGGCAGGCGACATGCAAACCTTGGGTGAGATTTATCGGCGTTATGGCCGGCTGGTGCTGAGCGTGGTGGCTCGCAAGCTGGGGCCCCGCGATGCTGCCGATATCGAAGACCTTGCCCACGACGTCTTGTTGACCTTCGCCGATCGAGCCTCTGGCTGCCGTGAGCCAGACAAGCTCAAGAGCTATCTGTGCGGCATCGCTCACTTCAAGGCTCGCGAGGTTGTGCGCAACCGCAGTTGGCGCCAACGGCTGTTGGAGCGCTTCAGCAGCCGCACCCACGCCTTGGACCCTTATGGGCCACTGCTGGCGCGCGACGAATTGATACAGGCGTTGAGTCGGCTGCCCGAGAACCAACGCGAAGCGTTGATTCTCTTTGAGGTGGAAGGCTTGCCCGTGACCGAGGTGGCCGAGATTTTAGGCGTTGCGGTTAACACCGTATGGACCCGCATCCATCGAGCGCGGCAAACGTTGCTCAAAGCCGTGCAGGCAGACTTGGCTCACAGCCATGGGGGGGAACCATGAGCGAGTGTCTGGGCCTTGACGGGTTCTTGGACGGTGTCCTGTCTGAGAACCAACGGGCGAGATTTGTTGAACATTTGGCGCAATGCCCGGCCTGTGCCAGGCGACTCGCGGGGTGGCGGCGGGTGCAGGCTGCGTTGCCCGCGTGGGTTGCGGTCCAAGCGTCGGTGTCGGTATCTGACCACTCGGTGGCAAAGTTGGTATTGCGTGCGGAGCACCGCCCACGGCCCCAGCACGTCGAGCCAGCGGTGCGTGAGCATCGACAACCGTGGAGGTTGCTGTTGCCGGCCGCGGCTGCGTTGGCGTTGTTGTTCACAACGAGTGCCGTGGTTGCAGCGACGGCTGTTTGGTTGCACGAGCGGCAGACGTCGCAGGCACCGGAAACACCCGCGACAATGCCAATACCTACTCTCGATTCAGCGCCGGCCCACGTGGTGCCACCCACCCCCGAGTCTGTGGAGATCGCGCCTGAGGTACCTGCGCCCACCGCGCCTCTGGAGGCGGTGCCGACCGGTATTGCGCGTCTGCGCCCGATGCCAGGGCGGGAGGCTAAGAACCAAGTGCCGCGGCGCGATCTGACCGGTTGGCAGACGCTGATCGTTGCTGGGGAGGTTGCCCGGGCGCAGTCGGAGCTCGCACGCTATTTGGCTCAGGTGCCGGGCGACGTGGAGGCGTGGCTGTTGTCTGCCGATGCACAGCGCAAGGCTCAACACTATCAGGGGGCGGTGATGGCCTATCGCGAGGTCATGCGCCGGGGTGAGCCTTCGGCGCGTGCTCATGCGCGTCTGCAGGCCGCCATTTTGTTGCAAGACAAACTTGGGGACGTGGCGGCGTCGATGCCGTTGCTGGAAGCATTGGTTCAGCAGCCGCCGCAGGTTCTGGTGTTGCGTGAGTTGGCCAACTTCCGTCTAGCGCGTGGCTACGTGGACCAAGGGCAGCGAGAGCGTGCGCTGCTGTTGTTACAAGATTTGGCCCGCACGGCGACCGATCCTGCTCTGCGGCGAGATGCGCAAACAATGCTTGGGGAGCTGGAGCCGCCTCGTTAGGCGGTGCACGGTGGAGCTGTTGGTATGAAGAAGGTACCTCCGCCCCGAGGCGCGCACCTGCGCGGGCGGCGCAAACGTCGCAAACGTCGCATGCTAGACCGCCTGCTCGGTTGTCTACCCGGGCCGGTGCGCCATAGCTTGATTCGTTCGCGTGCCGTCTTCAACAACGCGTTGATGGATGGCGTCTATGTCGACGTGGCCACCGATGTAGAGACGTACCTCGCGGCGTTTCGGTTGGTGCACGAAGCGTACCTCGGGCGTGGGTGGATCACCCCACAACCCTCCGGGCTGTGGGTTACGCCCCACCATATGCTTCCGGAGTCGACGATCTTTGTGATGCGCAAGGGCGATGCCTGTTTGGGGACCGTGGCGCTCATCGAAGACTCAATGATGGGTCTTCCAATTGACCACACCTATCCCGTTGAGACGGCGAGCTTGCGTACCACCGGCGGGCGTTTGGTGGAGGTGGGGAGCTTGGCCATCGTGCCAGAGATCCGCGGCAGTGGCCTGGTGGCCCTGCTGATGGGCGCGATGTGGCGTTACGCGCGGGAGCGGTTGCATGCGTCAGATTTGGTCATCGCGGTTAGTGCTGACGCCGATCAGTACTATGAAGCACTGTTTCATTTTCTGACGTACACCCCGGTGAGACACTATGAGGGCTTTGGTACTACGGCGACGGCCAAGGACTACGATCCCGTGGTGGGGTTGCATCAGAATATTGCCGCGGCGATGGCCTTCTCCGACGGCTGTTGGAAACTTCCCCCCGAAGGGTGTTTCAACATTCGCTCACTGATCGAAATGCCGTTTCCAGCCACCTTCGAGCACGTGCCACCGCCTCACTTGGCCGAGGCGGAGCTCACCCGCTACAAATTGTCGCGGGCGGTGTTTCAACGCCTGTTCGATGAGCACACCGGGTTGCTGGCGAACTTGGATGCGCGTACGCGCGCCTACTTGAGTCGTTCCCGCTCGCGCGACACGTTGCAGTTGCCGTTCGACCCGCGGCTGCTGCCGCTCTTGGAGGGGGCGGCGGCAGGTTAACGCAGTCGCGCGCAGCGCACAGCGATTCCGGTGGTCGTAGCGACGCCTTCGACCCAGGTGACGCACACCCGATTTTCATCCGCAGCCAGGTTGGGTCTTTGCGAGGTGGCGCTGGAGTTGGAGACGCCGCCAGCAAGAGCGTCCGATGTCAGGTCGACAAACGCCGTGCTCGTGCGCATCCGGACGTAGATCTCATCGTTGCCAGTTCGGTCGTCTTGCCAAGCCAAGAACAGTCCCGCATCGCTGTTGACGGCGAGGGCCGGGGCCGTGGCGCGACCGAAGCTGCGACCTCCGTTTGGCAGGGACACGGCCTCTGCGCTTGACCACGTCGAGCCATCCCATTCGCCGAGCATAATCTCACCTGCGGCCATCGCGATGACTGTCCGTGCGCCCACCGCCACCACGGGCACAGGGTCCGCGGAGATTCCCAGGCCAGAACCGCTGGCCGAGCCGGTGCCCATTTCTGCCCAGCTTGTGCCGTCGAATTGCCGCGCGTAGACAAAACCATAGATGTCATCGAGCCACGTGACGACGAGCGTGCCATCATGAGCCAACGCCAGGCGGGGTGACATGGCCATCGTCTCCGGGTTGCCGCTGATGCCCGAGCCGCTATCGGCACCAGGCCCGA
>ERZ795055.2890-NODE-2890-length-12736-cov-21.944642_pt1 | contig 12736 bp, 16 predicted proteins | sample MGYA00375139_ERZ795055 | MGnify/ENA primary metagenome ERZ795055 (study PRJEB30184, sample SAMN05720283) | anaerobic digester metagenome | isolation source: active sludge of municipal wastewater-treating anaerobic digesters | place: USA | collected 2015-01-23 ...
GATAGATCGTGCCGCCCTTCATCGCCTTGTCCGTGCCGCGATGCACCACCAGCGGGAAGGTCGACAGCGTCAGCAGTTCGTAGAAGATGAAGAAGGTGAACAGGTTGGCCGCCATGGCGATGCCCATGGTCGCCGTCACGCACAGGCTGAAGAAACCGAAGAAGCGGCTGCGGTGCGGCGCGCCTTCCAGGTAGCCGATGGCATAGAGGGTTGTGAACAGCCACAGGATGGCCGACAGCGTGATGAACAGCATGCCCAGTGCATCGACCTTGAGCGCCAGTTCCAGACCCGGCAGCACCGCGTAGCGCACGCCGTACTCCTCGCCGGCCGCCACGCCGGCCAGCAGTAGGGCGACTAGGCCCAGCTTGGCGATGGCGCCGAACACGTTGAGGAAAGTACGCACACCGATCCAGGTCTCCGGTAGCGCGAAGATGATGAGCCCTGGCAGCAACGAGGATGCCAGCACCGCCAGCGGCAACAGTTCGTGGCTGGTCATGCCATCGCTCCCAGCAACTGCATCAACTCGACGCCGCGCAGGCCGAGCAACACGCTGCCCGCCGCGAGCGCGAATGCGCTCCACTCCAGCGTGCGGGGTACGGGCGTGAGCGTCGCGCTCGCCGGTGTCAGGAGGAAGGCCTGGCGCAGCACGCGCAAGACATAGACTGCCGCCAACAGGCCGCCGGCCAGTACCACCACAGCGATGATCCAGTGGCCCTGAGCCAGCGCCGCCTCGATAATCAGCCACTTGGCGAGAAAGCCCGAGGATGGCGGCAACCCCATCAGCGTCATGCCGGCAAGGGTGAAGGCGAACATGGTCACCGGCAGGCGCTCGACTGCGCCGGCCAGACCGGCCACCGTATCCTGCCCGGTGGCCTTGATCAGCACGCCGGCAGCGGCGAACATGCCGGCTTTGGCCAGGCCGTGGGCGAATACCTGCATCACGCCGGCATGGAGCGCGCCGGGAGCCGCGAGCAGGGGAAAGATCAGGAACAGGTAGCCGAGCTGCGCCACCGTCGAATAGGCGATCAGGCGTTTCAGCTTCACGGCGCGAATTGCCTGCCAGGATCCCCAGAAAATCGCTGTAGCGCCGAGTAGTGCCATCAGCCAGGCGAAGGCGGGCAAGACGGCTTGCAGCGGCCCCAGCCAGAGCCGCAGGATCAGGTAAAACGAGGCCTTCACCACCAGCGCCGATAGCAGCGCCGAGACAGGTGCCGGCGCGCCACCGTGCGCCGGCGGCAGCCAGAAGTGGAAGGGGAACAGCGCTGTCTTGAGCATCAGGCCGGCCACCATCAGTCCGCCGGCAATCCACGCCAGGCGCGGTGCATCGTCCGTCACCAGCGGCAACAGGGTGGCGATCGACACCGTGCCGTAGACACCGTAGATCAGGGCGACGCCGAGCAGATAGGCGCCCGATCCCACCAGCGTCGCGAACAAATAGCGCAGGGCGGCGGCCACCTGTTGCGCGCCGCCGCCCGCCGCGACCAGGCCCACGGCGGCGAGTCCGACCAGTTCGAGGGTGACGTAGAGGTTGAACAGGTCGGCGGAAACGAACAAGGCGTTCAGGCCGGCGATCAGGAAACCCGTCAGCGGCCAGAACCAGGCGCCGGCCGGATCGTCGGCCTTGAAATAACTGCGCGCATAGATGGCCAGCGGTAGCGCCACGGTCTGTGTCAATAACAGCATGGCGGCCGAGAGGCCATCGACGGCGAGGTCGATGCCCAACGGCGCCCCCCAGCCGCCAACAGCATGACCCGCCGTCCCGTATGCGCCGACTTTTTGCGCGAGATCAAAAGCCAGCCAGCATTGCGCCGTCAGTCCGGCGATGGCCGGCCACGCGCCGCGCCCCGGCCCAAGCACTAAGGCCAGCGTCGCCCAGGCGAGCGGCAGCAGGATCAGCCAGACCAGGGGATCGAACAGGGGCTCACTCATCGACATCGTCCGGCAATTCGAGCTGCCCGCTCAGCGCGTGAAATTTGCGCACCAGGGCCAGGGCCAGCGCCGTGGCGGCGACGGCAACGACAATGCCGGTGAGTACCATCGCCTGCGGCACCGGGTCGGCGACGTCGTGACGCTGAGCCAGTCCCACCAGCACGAGGAAGGCGCCGCTGCCCATCAGATTGAAGGCGAGGATGCGCCGCAGCAGGTGGCCAATCAATACCACGCCCGCCACCCCCATTGCGAACAGGGCAGCGCCCGCCAATGCGAACACGAAACCGCTGCTCATGGGAGAGCCCTCCCGCCATCCCCCTGCCCGGGGCAGGGGGTGACGGTGATGCGCAGGCGATGCTCGCTCCGGGGGGTTGGCTGCGCCGCCCTTGGGGCGGCCCGTCGGGCTGCTCTCATGCCTCCTCCTCGCGCGAGAGGAAGAGCAGCAAGCCAGCGAGGATCAGCGCCAGCGAGACCGTGAGACCGCTCTCGATCAGCAGGATCAGCACGCCTGCCGCAGCGGGTGGATACTGGAGCAGCGAACCCTGCGTCAGCAAGCCGGCCGCCACCGCCAGAAAAAGTGCGAAGCCGGCCGCCAGGCCGATGCGCAGCCCCAGCCGGGGCCTGCTCCAGCCCGGCAGCAGTCCGACCAGATGCAGCAGCACGGCTGCCGCAGCCAGCACCGCGCCAGCCTGAAAGGCGCCGCCCGGGCGGAAGGCTCCAGCCCAGAGCAGATAGACGGCGACGACGATCATCAAGGGGGCAGCCAGTCGCGCCAGGGCCTGGAGCACCGGATGCGCTGCACGGGAGGGTGGTGCAGGCGCCTCGCCGACCACCGCCAGGATGGCCAGCAGGGCCAGCAGCAGCACCGCGATTTCGAGCAAGGTGTCGTAGCCACGATAGTTGAGCAGCACGGCGGTGACCGGATGGGTCACGCCACTCTCCGCCAGATGCGCCGCCACCGGTGCGCGCAGGTCGACGGCAACCGGCCCCAGTTCCAGCATCGCGCCGGCGAGGGCGGCGACGAACGCCAGGGCGAGCGTGAGGACGAGGGCAACGAGCAGCATGCGCTTCATGGCTCCGCCCTCCGTCGCCGCAACACGCCATAGGCGTCAAGCAGCAAGGCACCGGTGAGGCCTGCGCCGATCGCGGCCTCGGCCAGCCCGATGTCGGGCGCTGCCAGTCGCGCCCAGGCCAGGCTCATCAGCAGCCCGAAAACGATGAACAGCACGATGGCGCGGTCGAGTCGGGGTGTCGCCAGCGTACGCCAGGCACTCCACACCAGCGACAGCGCGAGCAGGAGATCGAAAGCGAACGTCATCTGTCCCGTCCCTCCCATCCTCCCCGCACGGGGAGGTGACGGGTGTTCGCCGCTGCGCGGCTCCGGTTCGTTGTTGGCGCCCACCTTGGGGCGGCCCGGCGGCGGACGCTCATGGCCCCTCCTTGCGCCAGGGCGCGATGCCGAGCTGGTGGGCGCGGCGGGCGATGGCGAAGCCGATGCTGGCGCTCGCCGCCATGACCAGAGGCCAGATCAGCAGCAGTTTGAGCGCCGCCGCGAGGCTTTCGGCCTGCAGCGCGAGTCCGAGCACGACGCAACCGAGGCCCAGGTTGTCCGCCTTGGCCAGCGCATGCAGGCGGCTATACACATCCGGAAAGCGCAGCAGCCCCACGGTCCCGGCGAAAAAGAAGAAGGCGCCGGCGACCAGCAGGGCCATGCTCAGCCACTCAATCATGCCTGCCGTCCTCGCCCTGCCAGGCCAGCTTGGCGAAGGCAATGCCGCCGATGGCGGCCAGCAGCGCCAGCACCAGTGCGACATCGACCAGCGCGGGCAGATGCATCGCCTGCGCCAGAAGCATGAGAATGCTCGTGCCGGTGGTGCCGATCAGCAGCGCCATCAGCATGCGGTCGGCCGACGTCGGTCCGCGCGCCGCGACGATCAGCGCGACCACCAGATTGGCGAGCAGGAACAGCGCGACGGCCAGCACCAGCGTATTCATGACACCTCCCCGAACAAGCCGGCGACCGACGCTTCCAGTGCCCGGGTCTCGGCAACCACCGGCTGGGAATCATCGAGCACATGCAAGCGCAGAGTCGTGTCATCCAGATCGACACCGAGCGTGCCCGGCATCAAACCCAGGGCATTGACCAGCAGGATGCGCGCTCCACCCGGCGGCAGCGTCACCCGCAGTTCGATGATCCCGGGCCGCAAGGCCGCGCGCCCGCGCAGGGCCATCGCGGCCACTTGCATGCCGCCGCGCAGCGAATGCCAGAGGAAGAAGCGGAGAAAGCCGACCAGGCCGGCAAGGCGCATGGGTTGGGTCCCCGGCGGCTGCAGCTTGATGCTGGTCCAGGTCGCCGCCGCGACGGCGACGCCGCCAAGCAGCCAGCCATCGTGGCGGCCTTCCGCGAGGATCCACCACAGGACGACGAACAGCAGCCCGCGCAAGAAAATCGACCGTATCATCGTGCCATCCCGTCAGCGCCGGCGGACCCGCCAATGACGCAAGGTGATCACGGCTAGCGTGATGGCGGTCAGCGGCAACACCATCGTCGTCATGGCCGCTCCGTAGGCCGCAAGTGCGTCGTGCTGCTGGGCGGCGAGCAGCAGGAAGGCCGTGTAGGCGGCGTAGTAGAACAGAAACAACGCGCCTTCCCAGCGCTCGATCGAGTGACCGGAGAAAAAGATCGGCAAACACGCGAAAGCCACTGCAATCATGACGAGCAGGTCGAAACTGAGCATGGCCGGCGCCACCGGCAAAGCCGCCGGTGCGACCAGGCTCGAAACTCCTAGCACCCCGAGGATGTTGAAGGTGTTGCTGCCGATGACGTTGCCGACCGCAATTTCGCGCTCGCCGCGCAGCGTGGCAATGACCGAGGTCGCCACCTCGGGCAGGGATGTGCCGGCGGCGACGATGGTCAGGCCGATCACCATTTCGCTCAGACCGAGGGCCCTGGCAAAACTGACCGCCGCATCGACCAGCCAGTGTGCGCCGAGCACGAGCAAACCGAACCCGCCGGCGATCAGCAGGAGTTGTACGCTCCAATGGCGATCCCACGCCAGGCCCTGCGGCGCGGCAAACTCCGCCGCGTATTCGTCTTTCGTGCTTTGGGTCTCCTTGCGGCTCTGCCGGATCAGGAACACGGTGTAAGTGACGAGCAAACCGAACAACAGCGCGCCATCCAGCCGGCTGATGCCGCCATCGAGTGCCAGCGCGAACAGCAGCCCCGAGGCGCCGAGCATGACGGGCACTTCCTGGCGGATCAACTGCGGGGCGACGACCAGTGGTGCGATGATTGCCGATACGCCAAGAATGAACAGCACATTGAAGATGTTGCTGCCGACGACGTTGCCCAGCGCGATGTCGACCTGGCCGCCCCATGCCGAACGCACCGAGACGGCGAGTTCCGGCGCGCTGGTGCCGAAGGCCACGATCGTCAGACCCAGTACCAGCGGTGAAATGCCAAACGACAAAGCAAGCTTCGAGGCGCCACGAATCAGGATTTGGGCCCCGAAGACCAGCGTGACGAGGCCGAGTACGAAAATCAGTGCGGTCAGTTCAGTTTCTCCTTGAAGGCGGTTTCATCTGCCCCAAGCAAGCAAAGTGGCGAGTAATGCACCGTGGGGGGGAGGCAAGATGACCGGTTCTCACTTGGATGGTTCGCTCCGGAAAAGAATTCCCTGCCCCTGGCGCAAGAAATAGTGGCGGGCAGCCAGTAGCGCAACGAAAGCCAGTGCACATAAAAATATATCCAAGGCATCGACGTCGGCCTTGAACGTCTTGCGGGCGACGACGAACGCCAGCAGTTCGAGAATCGCTTCGAGGCTGTGCGTGAGTAGCGTACGGACAAGCTCGATCCCGATAACCATCAGCAAAACCCGGTAGATCAATTCATAGAACGTCGCAGTTTCATGCCAGTTCATGCGCACCAGTTCGGTCGCACTCGAGATCCCGTAGGCAATGATCCCGGCAACGATGCCGGCCGCCAAAAAACGCTCGAGCCAGGTGCCGAATAACTTGGCAAGGGTCGTCAGTCGTTCTGCATTCACGGTGCGTCTCCTTTGTTGCGGCCGTCTGGTAATTGCCAAATGATACAAGCAGTATGTGGCTCTGGATCGCAAGAGCTACGTGTTCGGGACACGCAGGCCTGCCGCTGATCCGGCCCTTACTGGAAGCGGCTGTTCCAAAGGCAACTTGCCGTCAGGGGCCAATTCCAAATATGGCCGAGTCGGGGCAGTGTAGATATCAATTGGCTTGCCGAAAACCGGACATCCAGCGAAAGCCATAGCCTGGAAATTGGACGGACATCGAAGGGCAGGTTGTGGCCGATTTGAGACCCTTGCTCAACGGCACACATCAGATCAACCCCGGTCTCAACAACCGTGCCGATCGCTGCTTAACGCCTCACGGGCAGCGGACCGCTCCAACTTCCCGTTACTTCCTCTCGCCCCAGACCTCGGCCACCCGCGCATCGCGCCCGCAGGCGGCGCGGTAGTAGCCGTAGCGCAACGGGTTTTTCCGGTAGTAGTCCTGATGGAATTCCTCGGCCCGCCAGAACATCGATGCCGGGGCCAGTTCGGTGTAGATGTTCTGGAAGCGACCGCTTCTTAACAGCATCTCGCGGCTGGCTTCGGCGACCTCCCGTTCCGCCTCGTTCTGCCAGTAGATGCCGCTGCGGTATTGCGGACCGACATCGCAGAATTGTTCATCCTTGACCGTCGGATCGATATGTCGCCAGAAGTAACCGACCAGTTGCGGGTAGCTGATTCGTTGCGGATCGTAGATCACCCGAATCGCTTCGGTGTGCCCGGTGCGCCCGGAACTGACTGCCCGATAGCTCGGGTTTTCGGTCCATCCGCCGGTGTATCCGGATTCCACGTCGACGACACCCGGAAGTTTCTCGAAATCCTGTTCCATGCACCAGAAGCAGCCGCCCGCGAAAATCGCCGTGGCAACCGGGCCAGCGTAGGGCGGCGGCGGTTCCGCTTCGGGCATCTGGGCATGGGCGGTGAGCGCGACGACCGCTATGACCGCTATGACTGCGGTCAACCTGGAAAAAAGGGATGTTTTCATGTTCGCAGCGCCGGCAATGGCGCACCCCGGACCACGAAGGCCAGCGCGACGCCATTGTTGCAGTAACGCTTGCCGGTCGGCTTGGGGCCGTCATTGAACACATGCCCCTGATGCCCGCCGCAGTGCGAGCAGTGATACTCGGTGCGCGGATAGATCAGCTTGAAGTCGGTCGTGGTGCCGAGGGCGCCGGCGATCGGCTGCCAGAAACTGGGCCAGCCGGTGCCGCTCTCGTACTTGTGGGCGCTGTCGAACAGCGGCTGGCTGCAGGCGGCGCAGATGAAGGTGCCATCCCGTTTCTCCTCGTTCAGCGGGCTGCTGCCAGCGCGTTCGGTGCCTTCCTCGAACAGGACGTGATAGGCATCCGGTGGAAGCAGTTTGCGCCACTCGTCGCGGGGTTTGGTCAGCGGGAAGGGGGCAGCCGCGCCGGCTGTACCAAAGGGCAGGGCGCTGGCGGCCATCAGTCCGGAAATCCGGAAAATCCAGTTGCGGCGGTTCATGATTTCTCCTGCGGTTAACGCCGGCGCCACGAACGGGGCGCCCGACGTTTTAGAACTTCTGGTACTTAGTCGCTCGAACCGGGGTTTTGTTACAAAATAATTGAGGTTGCGGCGGCGTGCCGGAGGTCATGGGCCGGTCCGTGCGCGATGCGCCGGTAATAGGACAGCCAGGCCGGCGAACCTGGCGGCCAGTTGGCAAGGAACTGGCGTTCCCAGGCGGCGGCATCGTAGGCGACCGGCAGGGCATGGATGTGGACGCCGCGCAGCGTTGCGCCGTAGAGCGCCGTGTCGTCTGGGGGCGTAAGGCTGATCCGCGTCAGCAGCCCGGCGCGCCGGCCGCTGAAATTCGGCATGCCGGCGGCGCCGCTGTTGATCACCAGACCGGCGCGATCGCTGCCACGAAATGTCCGAAGGGCGGGCAGACAGGTATGGGTGCTGGCAAAAACGTCGACATCGGCGCGCCGGAAGGCTTCGCGCACCCATGCCGCATTGTCCGGATCATCCAGCGCCGCGGCGTCGAAACGCCAGCCGGCAAGGGAATCGGCGTCGCCGTGCACGATGCCGATGCGGCAGTCGCCGACCGCGTAGCGGGCCACAATCGGCAAGGCGGCAAGCCGTTCCAGCAGCGCCGGGTGCCGGGTCGCGGTTGCCTTGAGCCGGGCGTGGATACGGTTGGAGCGTTCGACGACGGCGCCCTCGACATGCTCCGGGTAGGCGCAGCCGCAACCGGCGGCATCGCCCGTCGCACCGAGTTCGGCTTCGACATTGCCGAGCGTGGCCTGGTGGGCCAGAACGCGGCGATTGATTTCGGCAAAACCCGCATCATCGACGTTGAACCAGTTGAAGTCGCCGTTGAAGACGATGCTGACCGGCCTAGGTTCGCCGGCGGCCATGGCCTCGATCGTATCCAGCGCCGGCAGGTTGCCGTAAAGGCCGCCGACGACATAAAGCGTCTCGGCCGCGCCGGCTGGCAGCCGGGCGAGCGCCTCGGCGCCGTGCCGGTAGGCGAGCGGGCAGGAACGGCCGGCCAGTTGGCTCACGACAAGGTCTCGCTGATGTCGCCGGGCGCAATCTGCCAGTGCTGGCTCTCCTCGCCGGTATCGGGCCGGTACAAATTGACGAGTTTTTCGTCGTCGACCGCGGCAATCGGCAAATCGAAGGCGATGCGGCCCTGCCGGAGGCCGATCACCCGGTCCGCCAGCAGCGGCAGCAGGGACGGGTTGTGGACGACGGTGATCAGCGTCGCCGTGGCGGCAGCCTTGCGCAGCAGGAGGCAGACTTCCGCCGCCGCCGCCGGGTCGAGCGCAGCCGTCGGCTCGTCGGCCAGAATCAGGCGCGGCCCCTGCATCAGCAGGCGGGCGATCGCCACCTTCTGGCGCTCGCCGCCCGAGAGCCGGTCGGCCCGCATGCCGGCGCGCGGCAGCAGGCCGACGGCGTGCAGGGCTTGTTCGGCGCGGGCAATTTCAGGGGCCGGGAAACAGCGGGTCCAGCTCCGCCAGCCGGTGACCCGACCGAGGCTGCCGATCAGCACGTTGTCGAGGGCGGAAAGGCGGGCGACCAGATGCAGGCCCTGCAGCACCTGGCCGAGTTCCCTCCGCAAGGCGCGCAATTGTGCGGCGGGCAGCGGCTGGCCGAGCTGCCGGCCGAGTACCTCGACCTGCCCGTGGGTCATCGGCATGAAGCCGCTCAACAGACGCAGCAGGGTCGATTTGCCGGCGCCGTTGTGGCCGACGACGGCAATCCGCTCGCCGTGCCGCACCGTCAGTTGCCCGACCTCCAGCAGCGCCCGGCCATCGGCGGCGCAGAGCACGGACTGCAGGGAAATGCAGGGCGCTATGCTCATGCCAGCGCCGTCCGTATCCGCCGGCTCAGCGCGTCGAAGGAAACGACCAGGGCGATGACGACGATCAGTACGGTCGCCAGCCGTCCCCACTGGAAAAGCGCCGTCGCTTCGGTGATCAGCAGGCCCAGCCCGCCGGCGCCGATCAGGCCGAGGACGGTCGAGTCGCGGATGTTGAATTCCCAGACATAAAGATGGCTGGAGACGAATTGCGGCAGCACCGACGGCCACACCGCGTTGAAAAATACCGGCCCCGGCCCGGCACCGACGCTGCGCACCGCATCGATGGCCGCCATGTCGAGCGACTCGATGGCTTCGGCGAACAGCTTGCCGTAGGTACCCATCGAGTGCAGGCCGATGGCCAGGATGCCGGCGGTCGGACCGAGGCCGACGATGCCGACCAGTACCAGCCCGAAAACCAGGGTGTGGATGGAACGCGCCACGTCGAGAATGCCCTTGGCCAGCCACGCCATCGCTCGCGGGGCATTGAGGTTGCGCGCGGTGAGCACGGCCAGCGGCAGGGCGAGCAGGGCGCCGAGCAGGGAACCGAGGGTGGCGATGCGGATCGTCGTCCACGTTGCCCGGCCGAGGCCGGCCAGGTAATCGCGCTCGACCATCTGCCGGTTTTCGGTGCGCAGCACCGTGCCGTCGTCGCTGCGGTATTCCAGATGCGGGTTGCCGAACCAGGCATCGAGAAAGCTCGGGCGGGCGAACTCGCCGGCGGTTTTCATCAGGTTGGCGATCGGGTTGCGCCCCAGCGACAGTTCGTCTTCCCGGGCCAGCGAACCGAGGCAGGCGGCGATCAGCAGCAGGTAGATCAGGGTCAGCCCGAGAAAGCCGAGGCGGCCGCTGAATCGGCGACTCGGCGCAGGGCGGCCCGGAGCAGATGCCAGCATTACTTGACCTGCAGTTTCCCGGTCGCCAGCCCGGCATCGCGGATCGGCTTGTAGAACGCGTTGTCGCGGCTGACGAAGCCGGTGTAATGCGGCGGCAGCAGGTCAGGCCGGGTTTTCAGCGCCGCGCCGACATCGTTCAGGGCGCCCTGCAGCTGCCTGATCAGCGCTGCATCGCCGGCCAGCGCCTTGCTGACGGCGAACGCATCGTTCGGCAGCGGCGCCGACGTCCAGATGATCTTCGAACGCTCGGGCTTGATCAGGCCCTGTTCGATCATGGCGGTTCGGTTGCGGTTGTAGTCGGCGCCGGCATCCAGCACGCCCTGGGTGACCTGGGTCTCGATCGCCTGATGCGAGGTGTGGACGACCTTGCCAAAATAGTTCTCCGGCGTGATGCCCTGGGTCATCAGGTAGTGCAGCGGAATCAGGTAGCCCGAGGTCGAACCCTTGTCGCCGAAGGCGAAGCTGCGCCCCTTGAGATCGGCCGGCTTGTCGATGCCGGAGTCGGGGTGGGTGATCATGATCGCGAAATACTCGGGCTTGCCGTCGTAGAGGATGGTGGCGATCGCTTGCGTGCCGGCCTGGTGGTTGGCCAGCACGTAACCCCACGGCCCCATCAGGGCGAGGTCGGTTTCGCCGTTGGCCAGCGACTTGGCGAGGCCTTCCCAGCTATCGACGGTGCGCAGTTCGACCGGACGGTTGAGCCTGGCCGCCAGATAGTTGGCGAGCGGCCGGTAGGTCGCGTCATTCTTCTCGCGGTCCGGTTGGAAAAGCCCGACGCCAAGCTTCAGGGGCGGTTCGGCAGCCAAGGCGCCGCTGGCGAGCATGGCGGCGGCGAGTATGGCAAGGAGGCGGAAGAGGTGTTTCATCGGAATTCCTGTCGTTCGCCAAGCGGGGTCACAGCGCAGCTACCGGCTGCCCGGCAACCAGCGCCGGCTCGAGCGCGCCGCCGCAACTGCTGCCTTGCCCGGCGGTGCAGCCATAGCAATGGTCGGCGATCCCGATCGGGCGGCCGGAAAGGTCGATATCCAGCAGGTCGGCAAGAAAAACCGGGCGGGCGGCAGCGCCGCCCAGAGGCAGTCCGAGCATCTGGTTGAAGTCGCAATCGAAAACCTCGCCCTGCCAACCGACGGAAATCAACGTCCGGCACATCACGCCGTCCAGGTTTTCCGGCCGGTAGGCGCTTTTCAGCAGTGTCATGTAATCGTCGAACTCGTTGCGCGACACCAGTTGGCTGCCAAAACGCTGGATCGGCATGTTGGCGATGGTGAACAGGTGGTTGAAGACGACGCCGTAGCGGGTCGCCAGTTGCTCCTTGTACGCCTGTTCAAGCTTGATCTGGTCGGGCGGCAGGCTGGCGCCGAGCGGGTTGTAGACCAGATTCAGGACACGGCCGCTTTCCGGCAGGCCGTAGCCGAGCGCGTTGAGCCGCCGCAGCCCGTCGAGGCTGGCCTGAAAAACCCCGTCGCCACGCTGTTTGTTGACGTTCTCTTCGAGATAGCAGGGCAGCGAGGCGACGATTTCCACGTGCTGTTCAGCGAGGAATTCGGCCAAGGTTTCCTGACCCGGTTCGCCCAGAATGGTCAGATTGCAGCGATCGATGACGCGCAGCCCCAAGGCCCTGGCGGCGCTGACCAGACGCCGGAAATCGGGATTCAACTCGGGCGCGCCGCCAGTCAGGTCGAGCGTCTGGATCCCGTGCCGGCGGACGAATTCCAGAAGTACCTCCATGGTTTCCCAACGCATCTGCTCGGTCCGCTTGGGACTCGCCGCCACATGGCAATGAAAGCAGGACTGATTGCAGCGATAACCGAGGTTCGCTTGCAGGGTTTCCGGCTTGCGCCGCCGAATGGCCGGGAAATCGGTGTTGACCAGCAGGGGAAAGGTGTCGCGCATCGTTGTTCTCCGGAGGGGGCCTGTCTTTTAGTCGTCGCCGGCCGCCGTTTCTTACACATTGCCGGAACAAGTGCCCGAAGCCGGCGGCCGGTTGCCGGCATGAATCTTACCTCGTCGCGCCTGGCTGGGCGCAAGGCGATTGTTCCTGTATGGACAGAACCGGGGAATGTTCGCTACAATGCGCGCCTTCTTCGACGGCGGCTGTAGCTCAGTTGGTAGAGTCCCGGATTGTGATTCCGGTTGTCGTGGGTTCGAGCCCCATCAGTCGCCCCAGATACAGACCCCCGCAGGCCGCAAGGTTGGCGGGGGTTTTTCTTTGGAACCGTCATGTCCGGTATTTCGCCGCAAGCCGTGTTTTCGGGTCTTGAGCCCGCGATCGTCTGGAATCATTTCGCCTTGTTGTGCGCGATTCCGCGCGCCTCGAAGCAGGAGGCGAAACTGCGGCAACACCTGCTGGCCTGGGCCGGTCAGCGCGGGCTGGTTGCTGCGGTCGACGCCGCCGGCAACCTGATTATCCGCAAGCCGGCCAGTCCGGGGCGAGAAAACGTCCCGGGCGTCGTCCTGCAGGCGCATCTGGACATGGTGTGCCAGAACAATGCCGATACGCCGCA
>ERZ795055.2902-NODE-2902-length-12717-cov-4.120123_pt1 | contig 12717 bp, 12 predicted proteins | sample MGYA00375139_ERZ795055 | MGnify/ENA primary metagenome ERZ795055 (study PRJEB30184, sample SAMN05720283) | anaerobic digester metagenome | isolation source: active sludge of municipal wastewater-treating anaerobic digesters | place: USA | collected 2015-01-23 ...
AGGATGTCCGTCTTGATCTTCTCGAACACTTCGCCCAACTGCTGCGCGATGACGCCCAGTTTAATGCCCAGCGCCTCGATCTTCTGGTAGGCCCCGATAGCCGCCAGCGCCTCTAGGCCAGCGGTCATCATCTCCATCGCAGCGGCAATGTAGCCAGAAAGCAGGCTCGTTTCCTCAGTGATCTTGCTGGCCCAATCCGTCGTCAGCGACTCAAAGACGGGCAGCAGCAGGTACAAGTCCGCCTTAAACTTATTGACATGCTCCATCAGGTTGAGCTTAGACACATACTCGCCCAGCGCCGTTAGCGCCTCAATAGCGGGCTCTATCACTCCAATAATCTTGTCTACCGACTCCCAGAATGCGACCGCCTGCGGATCCATCTGAGTGATAATGCCCTCGCCTGTAACGCGGTTGGGCCACTCTAGCCCGCTTGTCAGGGCACGCATGGCCTGGGCCATACTGCGCGCAAACGACTGTGCCTGCGTGATAAGATCGTTCCCCGCTGGCTTGTAGGTCAGCAGCTTAGCAATCGCGTCTATGCCCGGCTCCACAATGCCGATGATTTCGTTGGCGTCGCGGAAGAACGCTATCGCCTCCGGCTTGACCTGCTCGATGATAGACTCGCCCGTCATGCGGTTGGGCCAACCTATGCCGCGCTGCAGGCCATTCACCATCTGCGCCATCTTGCGAGCGAACGCCTCCGAAATTGTCCCGATGTCACCCGCAGGTGGCACATAGGTCGCCAGCGCCGCAATCGCATCAATGGCGGGCTTGACCACGTCTATAATCTCGCTCACGCTGGCATAGAAGGCGCGGGCGGGCTTAGATGTCTCGCCCATGCCCACCGCCGCCAGTTCCAGTTGCCCGACGATCAGCCATAGATCGTCTAGCAGTTTCTTGATCTGGCTAGTTAGATTGGCCGCAGGGCGCACATAGTCGCCCAATTCGGACACCGCCTCTACCGCTGGCCCGATGATATCCACTAGCTCCGCGATGCTCTTGTAGAAATCGCGCGTCGTCTGGGATACGGGCATCATGCCCTTGCCCTCTAGCTCCAGCGTGCCCGCGATAAGCCAGAGGTCGTCTATCAGGTTACGGGTCAATTCGGCATAGTCGCGCTGGACAGGCTCCCACTTTTCCAGGTCGCCCAGCACCTCAATGGCGTCGCCAATAAAGCCAGTCATCTCGACCACACTGTCATAGAAGGCAATGGCCGTCGCGCTGGCAGGCTTCATCTCACGTGCCGCTTCTTCCAGCGCCGTTACCACGTCCGTGATTTGCTCGGCCAATAGCTTAGTAATGGCCGGGAAGTCTACCCGCGCCCGCTCCCATTCCACCAGTGCTATGATCGCTTCCAGAGCGGGCTTGACAAACCCGATGATGCCTTCCATTGCCTCATAGACTGCCTTAGCCGAGAGCAGCCCAGACAGCTTATACTCCTTGGCGGCGCTTTCCAGCGCAGGTACAATCTCCGAGATACGCGCCACCAGCGCCGTAACCTGTTCGGCTACATCCTGGGTGCGCTCCCATTCTTGCAAGTCGGTGATGGCTTCGATGGCCTTGGCGATGAAGCCCACTATCGCCTCGGCGCTCTTGTATATCTCCGCCGCCTTGCCTAGCGCCTCCTGGTCGAAGTCCTTAGACGCCAACTCCAAGGCGGGCACAATCTCCTTGATGCGCTCTAGCAGGGCGGTCATCTGCTCGGCTACGCTCTCGCGCTGCTCCCATTGCGCCAGCGCCATGATAGCCTCCAGCGCAGGCTTGACCAGCCCGACCACCGCCTCAGCCGCATTGCTGAAATCGGTCGCCGCCTTGATCTCCTCAGCGTCCATGCCTAGGGCATCTATCGCGCCGGTGATCTGCGTGATGGCGTCCTCGATAAACCCGCGGAACCGCTCTAGGCCCGTCGAAACGCCTGGGGTAACCTCGAACCCTTCCAGCTTGAGAATAGCTTCGCTGGCCTGGGTGACGGCCTTGTTCAGCGCCGTGACCTCATCCGCCACCGCTGAGATGGCTGACTGCGTAGCCGTTGCTGCGCTGCGCCCCGCTGCCTCACCAGCTACACGCCCCGTAGCAGCAGCCTCGCTCGTCACGCGGGCGCGAATGCCTGCAAAGTCTGGCGGCGGAATGTCGATCTTGAATGCCGCAACCTTGGCACGGGCAGCAGCCAGGCCCGATTGCGCCGCCTCCACTGTGGCCGCTTGCGTGGCAACCCAGATGTCTACCTGATTCTGCGCTTCGTCCGCTACGCCAAGCGTAACCGCGTGCTCTAGCTTGAGGCGTTCTTGCCCACGCTTGTACTCCATGAGCAGGGCCTCGGAACCGCCTGCGAATAGCGTCGCTAGAATCAGGCCTTGCTGAGTCTGCTCTAGTTTCTGAAACTGCTCGTTTGCCATGAGCTGCGCAGCCATGAGGCGGATGTTCTGGTCGCGTTGCTCGATTAGCTCCGCAACGTAAGCCTCCTGCTGCTGTGCCTGCTGAATGAGCAGGTTGCGTTGCTGCTCTTGGTTTTCGATAGAGTAGGCGTTATCGGCCTGGGTGCGCGCCTCCTGGAACTTGGCGTCTAGCTTGGCTATCTCTTCGGTCTTGCCCATCTCCAGGAGCACCGAGCGTTCGGCCTGATATTCCTGCTCAGCCTGGGCGCGTTCCAGGTTATAATCGAAGGCGCGCTCTACCTGCTCCTCGGTGAACTTCTGGTCTAGCTTGGCGAGCTTGTCATAATGATCTTCTGTAATCTTCTCAAAGGATTCTTGCGCCTTGACCATCTCGTCAGACTTGAAGGCCTCGGCCATCGCCTCGCTGACGACTTCGGCGGTTTTCTCCGACTCCACGCGCATCTTGAGAAAACCATCGCCCGCGTCTTTCTCCAAGGCGCGAATCGCGTCCGCCGCCGAAGGCGCAGCATCCGCCACCTGTATCAGCCCGTCGCGAATACCACCGAATACGCGGTCGGAGGCTAGTTCCTCACCCACCGCCGCAGCATCGCTCATGCTGGCGCGTAGGGCGTCATACTCCTCGCGGGTCAGTGCCGCCGCCATAGCATTGTTCGCCATGACTGCCGCCTGCTGGTCATACTTGCTCATGCTGGCATCTATGGTCACTAACTCTTGTTGGCGGGTCGCCAGGTACTGCTCATAGCTGTCTGTAGAGCGGACGAGTGCTAGCGTCTCCTCATTGCGTGCCGCCGCCTCTTGCGCAGACATCTCATTCAACGTCTTGACTACGTTGGAGATAGCTACGCCCGCTGCGACAATGCCTGCCGCTGCCAGCACAATCGGGTTAGTCGCTAGAATCGCCGTAACCGTGGCAATCGCCGCAGATACGCCCAGAATCTTGACATCTAGCCCGCCTAGGGCGTCCAGCAGTTTAGCAAAGCCAGTTAGCACCATCGGAATGCCGCGCGCCGCCAAGTCTACAATCTGCGGTAGAATCTTGTTCAGCGATTCAGCCAGTCTTGCCGCTGCCGCGCCGATAGACTCCATTGCGGCGGTCATGCCCTCGCCCTGGATAGCCTGGCTCATAGCGCCCGTGATAGAGGAGAGGATCGGCACCAGTTGGGTGCCCAACGTATTCTTGAGGTTAACCATCGCCGTGTTGAAACTGGCGAACTGCGCCGCTGCGCTGCCCGCGATGTCCGGCATAGCGGCGGTGTTGGCTTGCAGCTTCTGCATGACCATGTTCATCATGCCGATCTGCTGCTCGCTCTTGGTCAGCGAATCGGCGCTTTTGCCGATGCTCTTGGCGTAGGCTTCGTTGGCTTCCGTGAGGTTGACCTGAATGCCGAGGTTGTCGAGGATCATAGGCGAGAGACGGCCAACGCCTTTGACCAGCGAATCCAGCATGTAACCCATATCCTGCCCGCTGGCCGCTGCCACCTTGCCTAGATACTGGAACGCGCTGGGAAGTTGATCGGCAAAGCTCTTGCCCACCAACTGCGCGGCAGAGTTGTAGGACTTCATCAAGTCCACATCAGCCACCATGCCCGCGCTGCCCTGGCGCAGCGACGCGAGCATTTTATCCGCGCCACCTGACACGCCCTCGAAGGCGGATGCCACCTGCCCGATACCCGCTGCCTGTACCGTGATGTTCTTCAGCTCGTTGGCGATCTTGGCGGCGCCAATAGCCGCCGCCACACTGCCGAATACCGCTGCGATGGACTTGAATGACGCGGTGGATTTTTGGGCGGTCTGCTCGGTCTGGCCACTGATCTGGCCTAATTGGCTTGTGTACTGAGCAAATCCCTTATTCCACTCGCGCAAGTCCATAACGGCCTGAAGGCCAACCTTATCTAGTTGTTCAGCCATGTTGTACCCTCGGCACTCGGCTCAACATGCGCTCTCGCTCCTCTTTCGTCAGGTAGCCCCAGTGCTCGATCAGCCGCTTGACGACGTGATAGGCCAGCGCCTCGGCACGGCTCCAGCGTGGCGCTCTGTCCCACTGGTGCGGCATGACGCCAAACCGCTCCGCCGCCTCTAGCTCACTGATCCGGCTGTGTATCCATAGTTCGCTCGACGCTGGCAATAATGCCCGCAACGCGGGCCCGGATGGCCCCCGCAGCCTGGGCTCGTAGGCCTTGACGAAAGGACTCCAGTTCGTCCGGCTTGACCGACCCCTCCATCTGCAAGGCGAATAGCTCCGCTGTGATCTCGGCCAATTCGGTATTCGTCAGGCAGCGCTCCGTAATCCAGCGCGCTTTGAGTTCTAGCGGGTCGATTGGCAATACTGCGCCCAACATGCGGCTCACCGTCTGCCAGTACTGTGGGTCATCCATCCAGGCCCCGTCATCCTGACCGGAGTGGTAGTCCGCGATGCGCTTATCTGCGTCCTCTGGCTCTGGCACGCCAGGCACGCCACCCTCAACAGTGATGCCGTATTGATACCAGATGGTGATGCGGCGGTTGCTCTTTTCGGTGTCAAGCCGTTCCTTGGCTTGCTGGTAGGCGTCCCACCGCGCACGATTACGCGCTGATGTCTGGGGGTCGGCGGGGTCATCTAGCGTGAATTGTGTATGGGGGAACCATTGCGGATCGCCCTTCGTACCATCGGGGAACTCCGGCGTGATGAAAAACCCCGGAGGGTCGAGCGGCACGCCCTGTGTGCGTAGCTCCCTCTCGACCTTTTCCAGGGCCAGCTCTACAACCTGTAGCGGGATACGTCGCAGGCGCAACGTATAGCCGGATGTCGTCTTGTACTCGTGAATTGCCATGTTCCTCTCCCTGTCTGTCTTAGGCCGCGCGTCGGGCGTGGCGCAGGGAGAGGTGTTGACACCCCGCCCGGCGCGCGATGTGCCGCAGTGTACTGCGATGGTAGGCCGCTCTCCCCCGGCCTAGTGATAATGTACTACCCGTTAGGCCTCGTACACGTCGTAGATGCCGCCCAGCGGCCCGGCGTCCGCAGCGCCCACGAACATGGCGTTATTGTAGCCCGCGCACGCCATGACCTTCTGCGCATACAGGGCGTCCGCCGCAATAGCCGTGGTCGCCTCGACGTATTCCCAGTCGTAACCGCCGTTCACGGTGCGGTAGACCGCAGGCCAGAACGCGGCGGTTTTCGTGTGGCCCGTCGCCACCCACATGCAGAAATCGTCTACTCGCTCGATATCCTGAATGGCCTCACGCGCCGTGCTGCCCACGGTAAGCGGCAGGACGCGGGCGCTCCAGGTGTCGCCGCCGTTCACCGAGTAGTAGAGCGACCCGTCCTCGAAGCCGATCCACAGGCGGTTGGCGTCGTGGCAGACGCAGGCGGTCGCCATGACCGTCGCGCCAGGCCCGGTCATGGTAATGGCGCGCCAGTGCAGACCACCATCCGTAGTGACATAGACCACATGGCTCGCGCCCGTGCTGCCGCCTACGCAGATACCGACATTCTCGTCAATAAAGAAAATGTCGCGGAATTCGTCAGCGACGCCCGTGAGCTGCGTAGTCCAGGTGATCGCCCCGTCATCGCTGAAATAAATCTCGCCGCCATCCGAGCAGGCCCAGATGTGGTAGAAGTCCAGCGCAAACAGCGACCCTTGGTGCAGCATGAAATACGCATTGGTCGCGCACACGTTCACCGCCGTCCAGACGGTCGTAGCGGGCGCGCCCGTGATGTCCACGTCGGCATAGGCGATTTCGGGCGGGTTGGCCGCGTCCGTCGTGCCGCGCGCCACGATCAAGCGCATGGTCTCGTTATCTACCATAACGCTCTCGATGCAGGCAATGTCCTCACTCACCGCGAACGGATCGGCGCTGGTTGTAGCCCAGGTCACGCCCCCATCGGCAGAGTAGAGCACATTGGCGGACACCGCGCCGGTGCGGTTGCACGCGATGTACATCAAATCGCACTTTTCCAGCGCGCTTCCGCAGTCGCCCTGGCAGCGGTCAAACGGAATGCCCGTGATGTCGCGCAGCCCGTTTACCTCGGACGTGGTGCGCCGCACGACATTGATCGCGCCAAAGTCTGCGACATCCTTGCCGCTGAATTCCATCGAGTGCATGGCAGCTTCGTCGCTGTCGCGGCTCATCAAGCCCGTCTTGGTCTTGCTTGACGCCTTGGCGTACTGGAACACCGTACCACGCGTGAAGTTGAGGAACGTGGTTTTGGGAGCGCAGGGTACGGTAGTCCAGTAGAGATTGACGTCGCACCCGATATCAACTTGCTTCTCCAGCCAGTCGCGGCTTTTGGGCAGCAGGCCCTCGACGCTCGTGGTGGGCAGTCCGCCAGGCCCCTGCGTCACGGCCTTCCTGACGTACCTCCCCGGCGTCACTGGGTCTTGGCAGATGATCTGATCGGTGTCGCCCAGCGGCGTCTCGATGTCTCCGAGCACGTAGCAGCCCAGGGCCACCGGCACCGTGTTCGGTGCCGCCTGCGCCCAAAGCTGACTCATCGTAGTCCTGACAATATCTTCGGCCATGTGTTACTCCTTGGCGGCGCGGATCGCGCGCCGCAATGATTCGAGTGTCACCCGGTTCGCCGCCTGTACCGCATCGCCCAGCCGCATCGCCAGCTCGGACACTGTCCAGATGCCCTGCTGCCTCAGCGCCTGCGCGATAGCCTGCGGCGTCGCCGGTGCGATTAGCTCCTCCCAGCGCGCACCATACGGCTCACCCGCCGCTAGAACATCTGCCGCGACCCCTAGCGGCGTCAGTTCCTGAGCGGGGATGTAGGCGCGACGCCAGTCAGTACCCACAATCCATTCGACCAGCGCCACCTTGCCTTTGCGCTCCACTACGCGCACAGCGACCAGCGTAGGCGCAGGCGCTTCCTCAGGCGCGGGCGGGCGCGGGTCGTCTGTCACCACGTAGGTGTGCAAGGTCGGTTGACGCCGAGATGTGTGACCACCTCCTTTCGGGCCATCGTCCGTGACCGTGACCTTCGTCATAGTCCCTCCTACTTGCGCCGCCATTTAGCGATGGCGTCTGCGACCGCCTTCTTGAAATCGCTGTGGTAGCGCTGGTGAATTGTCTTGCTAAAGTTGCGCGGCTCCGTGCCTGGGTGCTGCACCTCTTGTGCGTACACCACGGGCCCACCGCTGGAACCTGCGCTTGCGCGCAGGCTGTTCGGTTTGCTTTTCGGCTGGAACACGGACGGGAATGCCAGCCTCGGCGCATTGCGCGCCCGGATGATGTGCGGCTTGGTGCCTTTGTCCGTCCAAAGCCAGCGCAGGTCATCCGTCTCTACTGTGCACTGAATGCCCTTCTTAGGCGTGTTGCCCAACGCCACCTTGATCTCAAACTTCGGCGGGTCATTCCAGGTAGACGTGACACGCTCTGCTGCCGCTTTGAGAATCTCGCCACCGTCGCGCATGCCCTGGGCCATCGCTTCCATGATCGGCCCTTCGGGCTGCGGTTTGGCTTTGATCGCTTGCATCTTGACGACCATAGAGCGTATCCTCGCTCAGGCTACCTCAAACAGCGCGCCGCCGTCCTGGTTCAGCAACCCCAATAGCCCCTCCACATCGCGGGCGTCCACATAGCCCATACTGCGCCCGTCTCCGAACTCGTATCGGTGCCCTGTGCAGGCCCCCGTGATAATAGCTTTCCTTTCGGCGCTATAGCGCAGCTTGCGCAGCCCAATGGCGCCGAAGATCACGCCGTTGCTTTCCGGCGTATCCAGTGCCGAGACGAGCGACCCGGCCCCTAGCGTCTGCGGGCGCGCCGCGCCCCCACCCCGGCACCCTCAAGCCATTCCTACGGGTTCCTCTTGGTGTAGTTGTCATAAATCTCTGCCGCGCGTGCATCATCCCAGGCGACCTCCGCCCAGCCGATAGCCGCATGTTCGCTACCCGTCTCGCCCTGGCAGACTTCGTAGCGCCCGTCACGGATGGCGTCAAGCATGCCCTGCGCACCCGTCATCCAGGCTTGCCGGATGGCGTCTGACATGAAAAACTTGCCCGCACACGGACAGTCGTAGTAGATCGCCGCCAGTTGGCAGTTGAGCATCGCCAGCGCCGATTGCGCGCCTGCCGATAGGGTGCAGGAATCCGCGCCGGAGGCCGCCCTTGCAATATCGATATAAGTGGATGTAAGATCAAGGGCGACCTCGGCGCGCATCTGCTCGTCGGCGGTCAGCGGCCAGTCGCAGAGCATGACCCTGGCGTACTGCTCTGCCGACGCGTACCGTGTCACTTGTCCGCCTTAGCGCGAGGCGCTTTTGCGGCCTTAGCCTCTTTATCCTTGGCGATCTTGTCCTCGACTGCCTTGCCCAGCAGCTTGCCCAGTTGCGAGGCTTTCAGCTTCATCTCGGACAGCGCCTTCTCATCTAGCAGTTTGATGTCGCGTGGCAGCGTTTTGCCATACTGCTCCAAGACTGCCAGAGCATCAGGCTCTACGCCCAGGCGCGCCAGCTTCTCCAATCTCGGCTCCATGTGAACCTCCTGTGTCTATGGTCGTTTCTGTATACATTCGGTTGCCAATTCGCCCTAGCTATGCTATACTATGTCTAGACTAGCACGTTGGAGGCAACCGTGTCTACTAAAGAGCGTCGCGATAGCCTTCGCGCACAAGGCATCTGCGTTCATTGCGAATCGCGGCGAGCCGTGCCGGGCCGCGTGCGCTGTCAACAGTGTCTTGATATGGTCGCCAAGTCTGCCAAAAAGCGGCGCAACCGCCTCCTTTCCGAAGGCCTTTGCCCAAGTTGCGGCAAACGCCCACAGGCCGAAGGGACTCAGGAGTGCGAAGAATGCACGGCAAAAGGTAAGCGCCTGAGCGATGGCATTCGCGCCCGTCGTCAAGCGGATGGCCTTTGCCCTACATGTGGGCACCCAGTAGAGCCAGGATACAAACAATGCCGCGAATGCCGAGAATACACGCATTCTCACACATCGAAGCGCGCTAACCGCTTGGCGTCTGCTGGCCTGTGCGTTACGTGCGGGATTCGCCCGGCGGAGCCTGCCAAGAAACAATGTGCGGCATGCTTGCTTGCCAGTACCGCTAGGTCTATTGAGTCGCGCCGCCAACGCGTAGCTCGCGGCGTTTGCGGAACTTGTGGCAAACAGCCCATAGTCCCTAGCCGTCATGAGTGTGCTGACTGCCTTGCCAGACGTCGCCAGAAGGTTGCCGCAAAGCGAGCGAGCTCTCCTGCTCAACGCATTATAGAACGCGACGGCCTTCGCTGCCGTCTTTGTGGCAGCTCCGATATGCGCCTTTGCGTTCACCATATTGACGGAACGGGTAGAGAGAATGGCCGCCATAACGTCACCGCTAATGATGACCCTTCTAATCTGATTACCCTTTGCGATTCGTGCCACTATCGTATTCACAAGCTCGCTCGCTTTTCGCAGGACATAGACCTTGCCATACGTTTGGTGTTGGCCCTTAGACCTAAGGATTCGTCACGCTAGGTCCATTAAGTAGGTAGTTGTTTATCCAGGCGTCGGTCGCTGCGCTGTCGCAGAAGGTGCCAAAGTCCGCCAGCGCGCAGGACAGGTAGTTGCCGCTCACGATATTGTCGCCACCGCTATGCGTGTCAATGCCCTCCAGCGCCACGCCCACGCCACTTTGCGCCGTGCCGTTGTAGATCCAGTTGCCCTGAATCAGGCTATCTATCGTCTCTGCCACGATGATCGCCCCGGACTGACCCAGACCGCAATCCAGGAATCGGTTGCGCTGAATCACCAGACTAGCAGGCGCGCTGTCGGCTGGATCAGAGTAGATACCCGCCTCGACACACTCCACGAATTCGCAGTCTTCGATGAAGGTGTTCCAGGAGTATTCAAGCTGAACGCCATAGTCCAGAGCATCGCCAAAATAGCAGTTTCTGATATGCGCGCCGTCGCCCCAGGCGGTCGTGCCATTCCACTCGCAATAGATACCCGTGCCACCGCCCGCGCCATCATCCGATTCGCAGAAGGCAAAGCCTTCGATAAGCACATCCAGCGCAGAGATAGTGCAGGCGATGCCAGCCGCCGTGGGTGGCTTCCAGATAACGCCGATGGGCGAGCTAGGCGCAAGCCCGATGATGCTGACGCCGTGCTTGTTGACCGTGACCGCCTCTTCGATAGCCGCCGTGCGCCCCGCCGTGGCGGTGCCATACGGCCAGTCGTTGTTGGCGCTTACGGCAATCACGTCGCCCGCAAAGTTGGCGCAGCGCGTGAGCGCCTCGGTAATGGTCTTAAGTGGCTGCTCTGGGTCAGTGCCATCCGCGTCATCGTTGGCGTCGGCATGGTTCGGGTCGACATAGTACACATTGCCAGTTGGGTTGGTGCGGATGCCCAGCGGCACATCCGAGCCAGGTACGCCGAACTGCCCTGGGAACAGGGTCTTGAAGCGCAGCAGGGGCGCTTTCAGTGTGACATTGCTTGCAGGCATATATCCTCCTTCTAGGCCGCGACCACGTTGGCAGTCGAGGTGAGCGGCGTCCACCACAGGTTAAAGACAATCGTACCATCGGTGATCGCATCCACTAGGATATCGGCCTGAATGTCCGCGCCATCACCGATGATGTAGGAAAGCATTCCATTCGCCAGCGTATCCAGCACTGTGGCAGGCGCAGCGGCGAACCAGATGTCGCCTGCGTCAATATCCACGCCCGTGGTAACGGCGATGATCCCATCCACCGTGCCAGGGGTGCCGACACTGATGGTCGCGCCCGCGCCCGTTGCCAGGTTTTCGGTACAGATCGCCACCAGGCGTACGATCACGGCACCCGTGACCGTGAACAGCGCCACTGTGCCTACTGCGCCGCTGCCAGCGCCGCCATCGAAGGCGACTGTTTTGCTCAGGTACTGGCTCCCAAAACCGCCTCCAACGGCGGCGTCATACATCACACTTGCCTTGACCATTTACAACCTCCGTCTCTCAGTTGGGTTGAACATGGGCGGCGCTTCGATGATCGTCTTGCCCTTCTCGACATAGGCCCGCTGGCGCCCCTGCGCCTCCCGCACCTCGATGGTCACGGGTTTGAGTTCAGCGACGCGCTGCTCCAAGATGCCACGGGCGATCTGCACAGACATCGCCGAGGCGCTGTAGCGCACCAGTTCGGTGATGTCGGCAAACGTCCAGCCCTCGATCTTTAGTTCTGGCGCATCGCCCTCGCGCCACTTGCGTAGGCCCAGGGCAGCGGCATGTTCGTCGCTGCCTGGCTCCACATAGTCAGTCTGCACCATCGTCTCGCCGCCCGGCCCCGGTATCTCTCTTGTCTCAGGCATGATTCACCTCTCCCTTAGTCATTTACAGTCTATTGCTGTTTACTATGCCACGGTGCCTGACGAATAATAGATCCCCCTGAAGTCGAACAAATTGCCCTCGGTGCCATCCACATACGTGCCCCATTCGTCCATAACTTTCAGGACGATGTTGCCCGTGGCAAAGTCCCCGAAGAGCGGCGACACCGGCGCGCCCGTGCCCGCGAAGCTGGAGAAGGTCTCCTGGTCGCTCTTCTTGCGGATGACCATCGGCGCGGGCATGCCCTGCCGCCGAATCAGCACCAGGCCGCGCACGTTCTCGCCGCCCCTAGGATCGGACATCATCCACCAGGGGATGTTGGGCGCGGTGAACGCGATATGCGGGTCTTCGATGATCTCGAACGAGCCGCGCACGACGTTGATGCCATTGGTCGCCAGTTCGGGCACCAGCTCAGAGTTGAGAATCTGGCGCGCCGTGTGCAGGAGGCCCGTGGGCACCACCAGATAGCGCGGCGTGACGTTGATCGGACTGCCCGTGGTGTCGGTGCGCGCTGCGAAGGCGAGTTGCGCCGTGCTGACGCGCGTGCTGGTCAAGCGCCCCGTGGTGCTGTAGTTCGCGCCCAGGCCCACCAAGCGGGCGATGGACGTGGCGTTGTTATAGAGGCGCGAGACGAACCGCTCCAGGGTGCGGCGCGCCGACTGGCCCATGTCGCCAGCCATGTTGTTGAAATAACCGATGTCGTCGTCCACGATGGCGCGCATGCTGAAGTCGAATTGCTTCTCCCAGACCTCGACCTTCAGTTGCCGCCGCACCGCGTCCACGACGTGCCCGGCCATCGGCTCGCCCTTCTCCATCACGTACTCCAGATCTTCCAGCGATGACCGCTGCTGGTACCGGGTGACGTACTGGTAGTTGGGCGCGGTGTCCTGGTAGACCAAAGGTTCGAAATTGAACCGCTTGGTCTGGTACGCGGGCAGGGCCAGGCGCTGTACGAACTCGCCCAGGGCGTAGGTGAAGTCGCTGGAGGTCATGACCTCTTCCAGCTTGCTCTCCGGCCCGTCGAAGCCCGTTTCAGTCAGGTGCAGTCCGGTCAGGCTGCGGTCGAGGAAGC
>ERZ795055.2905-NODE-2905-length-12706-cov-4.878508_pt1 | contig 12706 bp, 6 predicted proteins | sample MGYA00375139_ERZ795055 | MGnify/ENA primary metagenome ERZ795055 (study PRJEB30184, sample SAMN05720283) | anaerobic digester metagenome | isolation source: active sludge of municipal wastewater-treating anaerobic digesters | place: USA | collected 2015-01-23 ...
GGTCGGGGACGAGGACGTCCCCACTCCTACGCCTTCGTGTGCACGATCAGAGCACCGAAGGGGCGACGTCCTCGCCGCCCGCCAACACATTGTGCGACTCCATTGGTCGGGGACGAGGACGCCCCCACTCCTACGCCTTCGTGTGCACGATCAGAGCACCGGAGGGGCGACGTCCTCGTCGCCCGCCAACACATTGTGCGACTCCATTGGTCGGGGACGAGGACGTCCCCACTCCTACGCCTTCGTGTGCACGATCAGAGCACCGGAGGGGCGACGTCCTCGTCGCCCGCCAACACATTGTGCGACTCCATTGGTCGGGGACGAGGACGTCCTTGATCTGATCTCTGTCCTCTGACTTCTGATCGCTGCTCGATCATCAGCGCCGTCTCACGACGGCGGCTACGGAGTGGCCGCAGACGTCCGACGACCGCGAGAAGAGTTCGCACTGACGCACTGACGCACTGACGCACTGACGCACTGACGCACTGACGCCGATCAGCGCCGTCGTCAAGCCGCCCAGGGCGGAGGGTTGTTGAGGCGGTAGAGGATTTCGCCGGCCTTCGGAACCATGAGGATGCCCTCGACCTCGCGTCCGGCGAAATCCCCGGGATCGAGGCTGTCCGGATCGCGGTAGCCGAGGTTGACGGCCCGGCAGAGGGACTCGGGGATGCGGGTGGCGAGGGTGACGCGGGCGCGCGGATGTTCGACACCGTTTTCGAAAGTCCCCAACCCGTGCACGTGGGTCGAGTGGGCCAGGACGCCCCAGGGGCACTCTTTGAACCGATCCCACTGTCGCATGAAGTAGTCCCGGCAATGATAGCCAACCTCGGCGATGCGGCGCCCGTGTGTGGCGGAGATCTCGGCGATGTGCGGGGCGTAGATGATCAGTTCGCCGCCGTCCGCGAGCACCGGTTCGAGTTTGTACATGCACTTGCCGGCGGTCCAAAGCTCGTCGTACATGTGGGGCGCGCAAGCCAGGATGGTTTGGAATGGGCGGTCTTTGTAGCGGATATGAAGGTTGTGGGAGAGATCGCTGGCGGCGTCCCAGGCGGCCTCGGGCGTGCCGGCAAACAGACCGGCCAATCCCTCCCCGTCCACCACCATCGCAAAGCAGAGCTTGGGGACCTGTACCAACGCGGCGGCACGATCCACCACACGCCGCACCGGCGTCCACTTGTGCCCAATGACTTTTGGCGTCGTGATCACGGCCCCAAGCCAGTGGAAGAAGTTGAGGATGCGCGGGCCGCTCACGCCGGGGAACAGGTACTTGTTGCCGCCGGAGAACCCGACGACTTCGTGGGGAAAGACCGGGCCCACGATGACGATCTGGTCGTAGTCGAACAGCCGGCGGTTGACTTCGACCGGCACGTCCATGGCAAAGAGGCCGCCGCTGAGCGCGCGAATCTCCTCGGACGGGATGGTGCCGATGTCGCGCAGCGCCTGCGGATCGTCCCACGCATGATTGAAAAAGCGCACGCCCTGAAAACGCGTCTGGCGCTCGGCCATCGAGAGATCGAGTCGCTCGCAGATGGCCGTCTCGGTCATGGGCTGGTGCGTGCCCAGCGCCACGAGCACGTCGAACGCCCGAGTGGCGCGCCCCAGAGCCGCGTGCAGCGCCTTGAACAGCAGGCCGACCGGGGCCGTCCGCGTATTGTCCGGGACAACGAGCAGAACGCGCCGGCCGGCGAAGTCCGGCTCCGGACATGCCCGGGCGACCAGCGCTTGGACCTGGTCGGATGTCAGAAGTTGACCGGCGGGCGCTTCGAGTCGGAGAGGCGGATTGGACAGGCTCATCGGGCACGACTGTGCGACGTCGGCCAGCGGCGGGAAAGGCAAAAGAGTCGAGGCATTTCAAACCCGCATAGCAGACATTTTGCGCGATCTGACCGCCCTGGGCACTGACGGAGTATGAATATGCGGGTGAGCCGTTCGCAGCCGACGCGAGGCTCGGTGTGATGCATCCTGTGTGATCCACCTTGCCGGTCGGAAGAGTTCCGGGCTAGGTTCGCCCGCGACATGACTGACTTGCCGAAGCCCGAATTGATCATCACGCACGAAAGCGACCTGGACGGCCTGGTCTCAGGTGTTTTGCTGCAGCGCCTGGCCCGGCGCCTTTTTGAGGTCGAGGTGCCGCTGCTGGCCTATCACAGCCATGCGTGGCGACAACGCCCTTTGCCCGAATCGGCCGCATGGGTCTGCGACCTTGGCTTTGACAAGCGACTCGACCGTCCGGACTGGCTTATTGTGGATCATCACGAGGCCGAGGCCGTTCCGCAAAAGGCGCGGCTGATTCTGGATCCCGGCAAGTCGGCGGGCCTTCTGGCCTACGATCTCTGCCGGCAGCACGGGCTCGAATCGCCGGCCCTCGATCGCCTGGTCCATCTCAACAATGTCGCCGACCTGTTCCTGGTGGACGACCCGGAGTTCGATCTGGCGAACGACTACGCCAGCCTGGTCAAGACCTACCAATTCTGGAACCTGCACGCCCTGATCGGCGGCGAACTCGAACGCCTGGTGGACCACCCGCTGCTCGAAGTCATGGCCGCGAAGCGTCGCATCGAGAACCCGCTCGGCTTCGAGTACAGCCGCACCCATGTCAGCCGCCTGAGCGACGCGGTCGGGTACGTCGAAACAATCGTCGGCAACAGCAATCTGATCGTCCATCAACTCCTCCGCACACAGGCCACGCCCTACACGGTGCTCCTGACCCTCCTGCGCCGGGGCAACGCAACGGTGGTCGCGAGTCTGCGCAGCCGCAATGGCGAGGCCCTCAAGACCGCCGTCTGCCTCCAGGGAGGCGGTCATCCGAATGCGGCTGGCGCGACGCTGCCGCGCTCCGTGCAGCACATTCCCGATGCCATTGCGTACCTGGCCAAGGTGCTCAACCCTCAGCCGCCTGCTCCCGCGGCCGCCGGGGGACTCGAAAGCCTTTTTCGCGCGGGGGCTGGCGCGGGCGCACGCGCTCGCTGAGCGGCAAGCCCGCACGTCTCAGACGACTTCGCGGCAGCCCGGGCGGCATCGGCCATGCGGGCGCCGTCGATCAAGGGCGTTGCACGCGGACGATTGCCTTGCGGCAACGAACCGGCCTGATAGTTTGCGGCCATGCAATTCGATCGGCTTCTCGCGGTCTGTGTGTTGAGTCTCCTGGGCTCGTTGCCGATCAAGGGTCAGTCCACGCCTGCACCCGCCTTTCCACCCGGCAGGCAAACACGCCTGGGCTGGGAGCCGGGACGCCTGCCACGGATCCTGGTGGGCGACAGCCGGCGTTTCCTGACCGACCGCGGACAGCCTTTTGTGCCGATGGGCGTGAATTACTTTCGGCCCGGCACGGGATGGGCGCCGCAGGTCTGGAGACAATTCGATCCCGACGCCACGCGGAAGGACTTCGCGCGCCTCAAGGAACTCGGTGCGAACTGCGTGCGGGTGTTTCTCACGTTCGGTTCTTTCTACACGGAACCGGGTGTCCTGTCGGAGGATGGCCTGGCCAAGTTCGATCGGTTCCTGGCTCTTGCGGAGGAGGCTGGGCTCTATGTGCATCCGACCGGGCCGGACCATTGGGAGGGGCTTCCGCAATGGGCGCGCGGAGACCGCTATGCCGAGGAGTCGGTCTTGACGGCGCTCGAGACCTTCTGGCGGTTGTTGGCTCAACGGTATCGCGAGCGCAACGTGATCTTCGCCTACGACCTGCTCAATGAACCCGAGATCGGCTGGGACTCACCGGCGATGCGCCGACGCTGGAACATCTGGCTCGCCAACACCTACCCGGCCGCCGACCAACTCAAGTCCGCCTGGGGCGAAACAAACAGCCCCGTCGAACTCGGCAGCGTGCCGGTCCCGCGGCGCGACACATTCCCGGGACGGAAGCTGGCCGACTACCAGCGTTTCCGGGAGGAGCTTGCCGAGGAGTGGACCCGGCGCCAGGTCGAGGCGATCAAGTCGGCTGATCCGCTGGCGCTGGTCACGGTCGGTTTGATCCAATGGTCCGTGCCGGTCCTCCTGGCGGGGCCCTCGCAGTACTCGGGGTTCCGTCCGCAACGCCTGGCCCCGCTGCTCGACTTCATGGAGGTTCATTTCTATCCGTTGGCGCGGGGATTCTACGAATACACCGGGCCGGAGGACGAAGCGCGCAACCTCGCCTATCTCGAAAGCGTGGTCCGCGAAGTCGCACGGTGCGGCAAACCGACCGTCCTGGCCGAGTTCGGGTGGTACGGAGGCGGCAAGCCGACGATCAACGAGGGCAAGCACCCCTTCGCCACCGAGGAGCAGCAGGCACAGTGGTGTCGTCGCGCCATCGAGACCACCGCGGGGTTGGCGGGCGGATGGTTGAACTGGGGTTTCCACGACCACCCGGGGGCACGCGACGTGACCGAGTTCATCGGCTTGCTTGCCGCGGACGGCCAATTGAAGGCCTGGGGAAAGGCGTTCCGCGAAATCGCCGCGCGATTCCACGATCACGGCCTGCCCGCACCCAAGCCGATCGAGCGGCCGGATCCGGATTGGGACAAGCTGATCACCGACCGCAAGGCGGTGAGCGAGTTTCGGGAGAAGTATTACCAGGCGTTCAGGGCGGCTGATTCAGCATCGCCATGCGCGTCGGATTGATCGAGACTCCCTGACGCGAGAGCAACGCAACTCGGGTCCACACGCCATGAGCATGTTCGACACGGCGGGGGCAGGCGCCGACACCACGGCGCGGACGGAAAACACGCGGCGGAAGCTCGAACGGATGCGTCTTGCCCTGAGCCATCAGGAGCCCGACCGGGTGCCGGTCAGCGATTTTTTTTGGGGCAGCTTCGTCGAACGGTGGCGGAGCGAACTGGGTCTTCCGCCCGACGCCAACCCCTATTTCCATTACGATCTCGATTGGATCGTCACGACGCCGAACATGGATCCGTGGATTCGCCCGTTCGAGACGCTCCGCGAGACGCCGGAGGAAGTCGTGGTGAAGACCGGGTTCGGCGCGGTCATGCACAAGCATCTTGCGTTTCCCATGCCGGAGATGCGCGCGTGGGAGATCGACACGTTTGACAAGCTCGAACGCGCCGAGTTCGACGATCCGCGCGATCGGCGGCGGTTTTATTGCTCCGGTGACAACCAGATCGCAGGCGTCGGCGACGGCTTCCATCGGGATTCGCCGGCTTGGACCCGAACCATTCGTTCGTTGCACCCGGACTTCCCGGTGTACGGGAGCATGATCGAGGCGAGCGAATGTCTGACGCGCCTGGTAGGCCAGGGCAACGCGATGCTTTGGATGGCGGAACACCCCGACGGCATGGGAGCCGTCATTCGCAGGATCGGGGCGTACTACCTCGAGATGGCCAAAGCGGAAATCGAAGCGGGTGCGGGCCTGCTCGACGGCTTTGTCATTTGGGGCGATGTCGCCTACAAGAAATCGACCTTCATGGCGCCGCGTTATTGGCGGGAGCACTTCAAACCGTGCGTCGCGCGGATGACCGCGCTCGCCCACGCCCATGGGCTTCCGGTCATCTACCACGGCTGCGGCAACGTGAAGGCCATCTTCGGCGACTTCATCGAGCTGGGGATCGATGCCTACAACCCCCTCGAGGCCAAGGCGGGTTTGGACGTGGTCGAGTTGCGCCGCCAGTACGGCCATCGCATTGGGTTCTGCGGCAACAGCGACATCCAGGTCTGGGAAACCGGCGATCCCGACGCCATCCGCCGCGAGGTCCTGCGCAAGCTCAACGCCGCCAAAGGCGGCGGCTACATCTTCCAATCCGACCATTCCGTCACCAGCGGCGTCTCCGGCCTGACCTATGACCTGATCGTCAAGCTCGTGCGGGAGCACGGACGCTATCCGCTGCGACTGGGGGCATTCGAGGAGGACGAATCGATCCGGACTCGGCTCGAGCCGGACTGATTCCGGCGGGCACGCTCTCGCGGATTCGACTCGACCGATGGCGGGCTCGGGCTGATGCTCGACGGCACTGCAATGAGAACTCTGCCTCGATTCTTCCGTTCCGGGACCGGCCCGGTGTTTTTCACCTCGCTCTGGCTTGCCGCCGTCATCAACTCGGCGCTCCCCGTCGCCTCCGAGTTTCATGTGGCGCCGGGCGGCAACGATCTGAACGACGGCACGACAGAGAAGCCGTTTGCCACGATGGCCCGGGCGCAGCAAGCCGTCCGCAGCGCGCGGGCCGCACGTCCGTCCGAGGCGGTCACGGTCACATTCGAGCGCGGCGTGTACGAACTGGCGGCGCCGGTCGAGTTTGGGCCGGACGACTCGGGGTCCTCGGCGAACCACCGTGTCCGCTATGTGGCCCGCCCCGGTGAGGAGGTTGTGTTCAGCGGGGGGCGACGCGTGACCGGGTGGCAGGAGGATCCCGCGCGTCCGGGCGTGTGGAAGGCGCGCGTTGCGACTCCGTCATCGTCGAGCGACCGCTCCTGGCGCTTCGAGCAGCTTTGGGTGAACGGCCGCCGCGCGGTCCGAGCCCGCACCCCAAACGAATGGGAGTTCTTCCGTCTGGCGGCGGTGGCCGAGGAGGCGCGGCCCGGAGGAGGCGAGGCGGATGTTGTCCACACGTTCAGCCTGGCCCCGGACGATCTGGCGACGCTGCGCGGACTCGATGAGGCGGCGGTGCGGGGGGTGCAATTGATGGTGTTTCACAAGTGGGACACAACGCGCCAGTGGATCCGGTCCGCCGCCCCTGGCCAAGGGAAACTGACCGCACACGGCCGCAAGATGCAGCCGTGGAATGCGATGGCGGCCAAGTGTCTTTGCTACCTCGAGAATTATCTGGGCGCTCTCGATGCGCCCGGCGAGTGGTTCCTCGACGCGGACGGCTGGCTCTACTATCACCCGCGTTCCGATGAGACTATGGCGACCGTCTCGGTCGTGGCGCCGCGGCTGACGACCCTGGTGTCGTTCAAGGGCGCCACGGACGCCGCGGGTCCCGCCGTGCGGCACATCGAGTTTGTCGGGCTGAAGTTCCAGCACGGGTGCTTTCGGGTGCCGCCTGAGGGCCTCCCTCCGGCGCAGGCGGCGATGAACATGGCCGATGCGGCGATCATGTTGGACGGGGCCCGTCACATCGTGTTTCGCGATTGCGCTGTCGAGCACATCGGCACAACGGCCTTCTGGTTCCGAAAGGCCTGTCGGGACTGCCGGGTCGAGGCGTCGCGGCTGTTCGACTTGGGCATCAGCGGGGCACGCATTGGGGAAACGGCCCTGGTGCCGGAGCCGGTGCGGACTGGCGGCATCACCCTTGACAATTGCATCATCCAGGCCGGCGGGCGGACGATGCCGCACGCGGTGGGGGTATGGATTGGGCACAGCGCGGACAACGCCATCACGCATTGCGATATCGGTGATTTCTTTTACACGGCGGTCTCGGTTGGATGGCGATGGGGTTATGCCGAGAGCGGTGCGAAGCGCAATCGGATCGAGTTCAATCATCTCCACCACCTTGGATACCGAATCCTCAGCGACATGGGCGGCGTGTACACCCTCGGACCGTCCGAGGGAACAAGCGTCAGCCACAATCGTGTGCATGACGTGTATGCGGCGGGGTATGGCGGCTGGGGGCTTTATACCGACGAAGGCAGCACCGGAATTCGGCTCGAGGGGAATCTGGTCTATCGCGTGAAGGATGGCGGATTCCACCAGCACTACGGCCGGGACAACATCGTCCGAAACAACATCTTCGCATTCAGCGAGGAGGGCCAAATTGCCGTCACCCGCGCCGAACCGCACCGGTCATTCACGTTTGAAAGGAATATTGTCTACTGGGATGCGGGCCAGTTGCTCGGGTACGGGGGCTGGAAAGCGGGCGCCAAAGTGGACTTGCGAAACAACGTGTATTGGCGGGCCGGCGGCAAGCCGTTCGATTTTGCCGGCAAGACATGGGACGAGTGGCGCGCCGCGGGGCATGACCAAGGCTCGATGATCGCCGACCCGGGATTCATCGATCCCGACCGGCACGATTTCCGGCTCAAGCCTGGATCGCCGGCGTTGAAGGCTGGGTTCGAGCCCTTCGACGACTCGAAAGCTGGCGTGTACGGGGCGCCGGAGTGGAAGCGGCTCGCCGAGGGTGGTCCGTATCGAGAAGCCAAGTAGCCGCGATCGGGTTCAGCGCGGAGCGTGTGGACGATCCGGGCTAGCGGGTCGCGCCGCCGCGCGGGTGATCGGGAACGCACCAGAGCAAGCCGGGCTTGCTGTCGCGTTCGCGTTCGAAGGTCTGGAACGCGATGAACACCACATGCCCGCCGAAGCCGAGAATATCGGCCCCTTTGACGTGGCGGCGTCCGACGCCGCACGCCTGGTCGGGCTCGTTGCTGGCGTCGTTGTAGACACCATTGAACCCCCACATCTTGATGTATAGATCTTCGTCGGGCTCCCAGAGCACGTAGGCCGCGGGGTTGAATTTGGCCAGTTTGTAGCTATCGGGCCGCTGGCCGGTCATCGCGCCGTAATTGCAGACCGCACCGTTCATGGTGTAGGTCGAGAGCTTGTTGTCCCGAGCCTTCCAGTTCACCGTGTTGGTCTTGTCGGTCGGGCAGACGAACGTCTTGGTCGCGTTGATGTAGGGCCAGTAGAGGCCCGTTTGGTACGGAGTCGCCTCGTTCGTCCGGTTCAACCGCGGTGGAAGTCCATTGACCGGCGTGTAAAGCCAACCGGGGGAGACGTTGCCCCAGTTGGGGTAGGCGAGTTGATCGTTGTTGTCGTCGACATACAGGTGCATCCCGAGGCCGATCTGCTTCAGATTGTTGATGCAGGCCGTGCGCTGCGCCTTTTCCTTTGCCCTGGCCAGAGCGGGCAGCAACAGGCCGGCGAGGATGGCGATGATGGCAATCACCACAAGCAGTTCGATCAACGTGAAACCACGCCCCCGGTTGCTCGACACACCGTCGGCGCAGACTCGGTCGTCCAATGGGTAAAGCGCAAGCTGGAGATTCATCTTCAGCGCAAACTAAACAACTTCAGTGCAACGTCAAGCTGGACTTCGATGTGCCGAGGCGAGGCGGCGCTAATTCATGAAGACGAAGAGGCTGGAGTGGGGACGTCCTCGTCCCAGGCCGATGGAGTCGCACAATGTGTCGGCGGGCGACGAGGACGTCGCCCCTCCCGTGCTCTGCTCGTGCACACGAAGGCGTAGGAGTGGGGACGTCCTCGTCCCCGGCCAATGGAGTCGCACAATGTGTCGGCGGGCGACGAGGACGTCGCCCCTCCCGTGCTCTGCTCGTGCACACGAAGGCGTAGGAGTGGGGACGTCCTCGTCCCCGGCCAATGGAGTCGCACAATGTGTCGGCGGGCGACGGGCCGTCGCCGCTCCACTACATGAATTGGCCCTGAGCGGAGGCTTCGTCTGGCTTTTGCGCGCGTGATCCGGTATGAGTGCATGCGTGCCAAGAACCATGTGTGTTGTTGACCGGGCGGTGGTCGCGGTCTTGACCGCGGTTCTGCTCGTTCTGCCCGCCCCGGCGGCCGAATCCGAAGCTCCTCGGTCAAACCTGGCTGCCTTCGGCCGGATGAGCGTGACGGATCCGGTCGATGCGTCTCGCCGGGTCAATGCCGATTGCCTGGCCTCCGAGACGAACGCGGCGACCGTGGTGCTGGCCAGGGGGGCCGCCCTGGAATGCGAGTGGGATCACCCACGGCCCGTGCGCGCGGTCCGGATTCTCTTCGATTCCCCGCCAACCAATCCGGCGCCCGTGACCGTCCAGTGGTGGCGTCGGGTGTGGCCTGACAACGGTTCTGGCGGATGGATGAAGCTGGACGATCCTTTCAACGGAGATTGGACCACCGTCAAGGCCTCAATGACGGTCGATCAGGCGGAAGCCAGGATCGCTTTCGCCCCCCTCATGCAGTCCGAGGCGCCCGGAATCTCGATCGAGGGCGCGGTCCATAGACTCACCTATAAGCTGCGCGTGCTCGCGGCCGAGCCATTGGCCGTGCGCAAGGTCGCAGTGTATTCGGATGCCATCGAACGCCGGGCGCGGCTGCGGTTCGAGTGGGGTGTCCGGACGGTGACGCCGGGCCAGTGGGCGCCGCGGTTCGAGGCGCGCAACGGGCGGGTGATCGCCACCGAGCGTCAAGGCGCCGACGCCGCTCTGGTCGAGGTGGCGTATGCCGACGCCCCCGAACGCCTGAGTCCAGACCGCGGCCATCTGCTGTTCCGCAGCGGCGAGACGCGCAGCTTCGCGGTGTTCATCGACGACGTCTTGCGCGAGGGCGGTCTGCTGGTGCGTGACATCGGCGTGTTCGTCAGCGATGCCGACAGAAACTTGACGCACGCGACATGGTCGGGACCGTCGGGCGAGGTTTGGCCCGAGGGCACAGTGGCCGAGCAGGTCGCGCGCCGTCCCGAACAGAGCTTCGATCAGGTGAGCGGAGCGATCCCCGGAAAGCCCTCACCATACGTGTTTCTCGGTGTGCCGGGATTGCGTCAGGAAGTGGCGCTGTTGCCTCATGGGCAGATCCAGATGCGCCGCGATAGCCTGCGCTCACCCGGGCCGGACGCCGAAGCCCGTCGATGGCCTGACCAGGCGCTGGTGTACGACTTTGCGGTCGGCGAACATCCGGCGATGGGCCCGCGCGACCGACCGGCTGTCACGCGGCGCCTCGAAGAGGGCTGGCTGCCGGTCGTGCGGCACGAATGGGAGGAGGATCACCTGCGTGTCATCCAGACCTGCCTGGCGGCGCCTCTGGTCGAACCGATTGATACAACGGCCAGTCCGGTCGGCACCGAGACCGTTGTGCTCGCAGCCCGCTTCGAGCTGAGCAACCGGTCCGAGCAGCCTCGAACCGCGTGTCTGTGGCTGGAGCTGAGCCGGACGGATCCGCTGCAGCTCGGCCTCGACCACGCCGTCTTTCTCCGGCCTCACTCGAATCGGGTCGAGCAGGCGGGCGTTGTTCCGGTGCGCGGACGTTTTGACATTCGTGGCCGTGGGGAACTCGAACTGGCCGTGCTCGAGCCCGGTCGCCCCGGGAGCTATCACCCAGCCCGCGCCGATTCCGGACAGCCCCGCGAGGCGCTCCGGTATCGGGTCGATCTGGCGCCGGGGCAGAGCCATGCGGTCGACTTTTTTGCGCCGTATGTCGAATTGCTGACCCCGCGCGAGGCGATCGCCCTGAAAGGCCTCTCATTCGACACGCTCCACGCAGCCGTGGTCCGGTTTTGGAAGGAGCGCGCCGCCCAGGGGATGACCTACGAAGTGCCGGATCGGTTCCTGAACGACTTCTTCAAAGCCAACTTGTGGCACGTGTTGATTTCCACCGATCTCGATCCGGCGACCGGCCGCTATCAACACGGCGCGGCGACCCATGTCTATGGGAACTTTCTGAACGAAACGGCGATGGTGGCCCGATCGCTCGAGATGCGCGGCGAGCCTCTCGAGGCCCTGCGCCTCCTGGTGCCCTTCCTGGCGAACCAGGGCGTGAAGAGTCTGCCTGGCAATTTCAAAACCCGCGACGGGGTCTTCTATGCCGCACACCCGAGCGAGCCGGATCCCTACACCGCACAGGGCTACAACATGCACCACGGCTGGGCGCTTTGGGCCCTGGCAGAGCACTTCTTCTGGACCCGCAACACCAATTACCTCATTCAAGTGATGCCGCAGCTCGTCCTGGCGGCTGATTGGATTACGCGTGAGCGCCAAGCCACCCGACAGCACAACCCGGACGGTTCACGCCGGGTCGAGTTCGGTCTCGCGCCCGCGGGCCAACTCGAAGACGTCCAGGAGTCTCAGTATTTCTATGCGACGGATGCCTATTACCATCTCGGGATGCAGACGCTGGTGGACGCGCTTTCGGCTTTGCGCGATATGGCCGTTTCCCCGGACCGCGCGCCTGCCAAAGGGCCTGGGAGCTTGAGCGAGGAATGGTGGCAGCGCGTTGCCACCCTCGCCGCGCGGCTCGAGCGGGATGCCGCCGAGTTCCGCCAGGACATTCGCGCCAGCCTCGAGGAATCGGTCGCGACATCGCCGGTCGTGCGGTTGCGGGATGGGACCTGGGTGCCATTCGCGCCTCCGCGCGCCTATGCGCTGACTCATCTGAAGGAGGGGTGGATTCGCGAGGCGCTCTATCCGGCGCTGCACCTGGTGAGCGGGCGAGTGTACGATCCGCATCATCCGTTTGTGAACTGGATGATCCAGGACCTCGAGGACAATGTGTTCCTCAGCCAGGAATCCGGCTACGGCCTTGCCGAACCACGCCGGGACTTCTTCGACCTCGGCGGATTCACCCTGCAGCCCAATCTGCTCGATCTGCCGCTCGTCTACCTCCAACGCGACGAGGTGGCGAACCTCCTTCGGGCGTTCTACAACACCGCCTGCGCGAGCCTGTATCCAGACGTGGCCTGTTTCGCCGAGTGGGTGCCGCGGCTCGGAACAGGAGGCGGGCCGCTCTACAAGACTCCGGACGAATGCAAGTTCATTCAATGGATGAGGCAGATGCTCGTGCTGGAGCGGGGAAACACCCTCGAGCTGGGGCTGGGCGTGCCTCGAGCCTGGATGCGCGATGGCCAGCGCATTCACATCGATCGCGCGGCAACCTACTTTGGCAGTCTGACCGTCGAGATCGTTTCGCGCGCCGCCTCCGATGCCGTCACAGCCACAGTCGCGATCGCTCCGACGGTCAAGCCCGGTGGCGTCCTGTTGCGCGCGCGGCATCCCGATGCCAAACCGCTACGGGCTGCTCAGGTCAATGGACGACCAGCGCAGATCCTGGCCGAGCGCATCGCCCTGGGCG
>ERZ795055.2911-NODE-2911-length-12691-cov-5.074391_pt1 | contig 12691 bp, 10 predicted proteins | sample MGYA00375139_ERZ795055 | MGnify/ENA primary metagenome ERZ795055 (study PRJEB30184, sample SAMN05720283) | anaerobic digester metagenome | isolation source: active sludge of municipal wastewater-treating anaerobic digesters | place: USA | collected 2015-01-23 ...
CCGGGGGCTTCGTGGTAGTAATTACCGATGAAGCTTAACGGATCGCAGTCTCCCCGTGTTGCAAGGTTGATGAGGTCGCTGACCACTCCTGAAGCGGCGGCCATCTGCCCGGCCCCCTCCCCGGAAAGAAGGACATCGCCCAGCGGATCGGCTTCCATGAGGACGGCGTTCAAAACGCCGTTGATGGAGGCCAGCGGATGGTGCTTGCTGATCAACGTCGGATGGACACGGGCTTCAATCTTGGATTCGTTTTGCTTCGCGATCCCTAAAAGTTTGATGCAAAGACCAAGCTCCTTGGCATATTGGATATCCTCATGGGAGATATGCGTGATGCCTTCGGTGTGAATGTCCTTGGTCTGGATGAATTTACCGAAAGCCAGGTAAGTCAGGATCGTCAGTTTATAGGCGGAATCCATGCCGTTAATATCAAGCGTCGGGTCTGTTTCGGCAAATCCTTTGGCCTGGGCGGCTTTGACCGCCTGTTCAAAGCTCATCCCCTCTTCGGCCATGAGCGAAAGGATATAATTGCAGGTACCGTTGATGATACCAAAAATGCCGTTGTATTGGTTTCCGGCGATGCCTTCGGTCAGGGTCTTGATGATCGGGACGCCTGCCAGAACAGATGTTTCAAAATAGATATTGCGCTTGTATTGCCGGGCCGCCTTAAAAAGCTCTTTCCCGCATTGAGCGATCAACGCCTTGTTAGCGGTCACGACGTGCTTTCCATTTTTGAGCGCTTCCAGAACGAATTCTCTTGCCGGATGGAGGCCTCCGATCAGCTCAACGATCACATCGATCGAAGGATCGTTCAGAAGGGCTGAGGCGTCATCCGTCAGCAAGATCTTGCCCAGGTTTTTTGGCTTTTTTGTCCGGAAGCGCAGATCGCAGATCCCCTTCCACTGGAAATCCACGCCGAATTTACCCTGAATATGCTGGCGTTTACTATCCAAAAACTCAACAACGCCGGCGCCGACATTGCCGTATCCGATCAATCCTAAACGTAATGTTTTCATCGTTCATCACTCTCGTTGCGTTCAAAAAAGTGGATGGCCTGTTTTAAGACTGTTTCCGCATCAGGGGTAAGGTTCTGGAATTGGATGCGGGTCTCGTAGACAATACCGTGGATCCGTTCATGGGATTCCAGGACCCTTCCCTCAAAGGAGGACAGGCCGGAAAAGAACGGAGTTTTGATCTCAATCCCTAACAGGGCTCCCGGAGGAAAGGGTTTTTCGGTCACGATGCAGAGGCCGCCAAGGCTGATATTTTTGATCTGAGACGCAGGGAATTTTTCCGACGGTCTGGACAGGTCAAAATAATCAAAAATAAAGTTTTTACTGATCCGGACATATTTCCGGCGATCAGCAGGAGTGGGATTATTGTTCATGACGGCTCCCTTGCTTCGATTAAATGTCGGAGCGGACGGATTTGAACCGTCGACCCCTTGTACCCCATACAAGTGCGCTAGCCAGCTGCGCTACGCTCCGTAAATTATATAAATAAATATTGATAAATTATACTATAAAGCGGTAATCCTGAAAAGCAAAACATTGGAAGGAATTATACCAAAAAAATCTGGAAAAGTATGTTTTTTTAAAAAATTTATTCAGCCTTTGTTTTTCGGCTCATGAGGTCGGAAACCGCCTTTTTCGGGGACTTGTTCCTGGTAATAATTTGATAAACTTCATGACAAATGGGCATATCAATATGAGAACGCCGGGAGATCTTTTCAACGGCTTTGGATGTTTCAACCCCTTCCGCCACCATATTCATGTGTTTGAGGACCTGGGTAATGGTCTTTCCTTCTCCAAGAGCTTGACCGACCGAGCGGTTGCGGCTTAGGGGATTAAAGCAGGTCGTTGCTAAGTCGCCCATACCCGCCAGGCCATAGAATGTCTTGGCACGGGCTCCCAAATGGGTCCCCAGGCGGATCATTTCTACCAGGCCCAGGGTCAGGATGGCTGATTTTGTGTTTGTTCCATAGCCCAATCCATCACAAACGCCGCATGCGATCGCAATAACGTTTTTAAGGCTCCCTCCCAGTTCAACACCGGCCACATCACTGCTGCGGTAGATCCTGAACGTCTGTGAGTTGAATAATTTTTGGATATGTTTTGCGGCCTGGTGGTTTGTGGAGGCGACGACCGCGGTGGATGGGACGCCCAAAGCGACCTCCCGGGCAATGGTCGGCCCGGAAAGGACAGCGAACCGGAGCTTTCCCAGCTCCTGTTGAATAAGATCGGACATGCACAAGAGCTTTCGCGTATCAATGCCTTTGACAATGCTGAGAAGGGTCTTTGATTTCAAGCTGTTGTAGGTGTGCGTTTTTTTAATGCGTTTCAGCACCTGATCCAGGTATTGGGACGGAGTTGAAAGAACAACGATTGAAGAATTTCGGATCGCCTCTTCCAGGTCGCTGGTGGCATGGAGATCTTTAGGAAAACGGATGCCGGGCAAGAATTTCTTGTTTTCGCCCTGTTGTTTCATGGCCGCTATATTTTCAGGGAACGCTCCCCAAAGAAAGACGGGATGCTTTTTTTGGGCGAGATAGACGGCTAACGTTGTTCCCCAGCTGCCGTCTCCAATGAATGCGATCGTTTCAGGTGTCATAATCGAAGAATTTCCTTATGTATTTGTTTTTATTATAAGCAGGTGTTGTCTTTTTGCAAGCCGCATAAAAAAATAAACATGATTTGATGGAGGAATAAATTTCTCTATAATGAGCATGATGAAAGCAATACACCACGGCGTTATTTATCTTTTCGCATTTCTTACGGTTGGATGGATCTTAGGCTACAGCCCGATCGAGACGGGTAAAATTTTGGCAGTTTCGTGTTATGATCCCGGGGCGAATCATTTTAAATCTCATCCGCTCCCCCTCAATCAGTGGATAAGGCCGGCCCTCTTCTTTTCGTTTATTTATGGTTTTGGAATTTTGATCTCATGCGGCATCGAGAACAGCAAACGGCCGTTTACATTCGAAGCTTTTCGAAAAAATATTTTTATTGGCCTGCTTTGTATCGGGACGCTTCTTGTGATGGTCCAGCTTAAAGGTCATGCGATGTTCTTGGCGAGGTATATTCAGGTGAGCGTGCGGCAAGGCATCATTCGTGAGCGTTTGGGACAGTCTTTGGATTTCGCTGTAACACTGGCCGATCATGTTCACCGGCGTTATTCGGGACAACCCGTGACCGTTGGGGTGGATATGGGGCCTGATTGCGGAGAGGACCCCTGCTTTTATATTGAACGGGCCCTTAAATATTATTTATACCCTATTGATACGGGTGATATCCGAGGAGAAGCGGCGGTCGAGACGCTCAAGCCCCTCAGCCGTTGAGGATCGGTGAATGACGGTCAAAGAAAGGCCGATATGGAGCTGGTTTTGAAATTGATGATCTTAGGATTCTGTGTTGGGTTTCCGTGTTTTTTGGGGTATACGGTGGTGCGGGCCATTTGCCCTCACATCCGTTCGGCATGGAGCGCCGGGCTCTCTTTTTGTGTCGGGTCCGGGTTGATTACGTTCTGGATTTTTGTGTTAGGAATGTTGAAGGCCCCATTGACAATCGCCGTGATCAATTGGCCGCTTTTGGCGCTGGCCGCCATGCTGTTTATTTTGCGAAGACCCGGACGTGTCGTAGCGTTAGAGCATAACAAGCGCGTCCGTTTTTGTAAGCTGAACATGCTGGATTTCAGGATTTGGATATCCGGTGCTGTTTTTTTGACTCTTCTTTTTGTGGTCATCGAAGCCGGGGCGCTGCAGACATATGTTTGGGATTCGCTTTCGTATATCGCGTTTAACGCAAAAGTGATATTTTTTGAACGCAGTTTTCAATATAACGCGAATCTTCCCCACCCTTCTTCTCCGATGGGCATTCCTTTACTGCAGTTTTGGTTCAACTTGAATCTGGGCTATTGGAGTGAATATTTTATTCAAGCGCCGTTTCCGATATATTTTATTTCCCTGCTTTGGGTGGTCTGGTCATTCTTGAAAGAGCATGTTTCAGACAGGGCGGCCTGGATCGGGATTTTTTTATTGATCGCCGCTAATTTGCCGGTTTATCATGCTGCGATTGGATACATGGATGTTGCGCTTTCCTTATGTTTATGTTCTTCGATCCTCCTGGTCTTTGAAGCAGTCGAAAAACGGGATGACCGGTTGTTCGGTGTTGCCGGGCTGTGCGCGGGGTTGGGAGTGTGGACAAAATTGGAAGGTGCGGCGTTTGTGTTGATCGTGGCCGTTCTTTATGCGGTTCTTGAATGTGGTCTTAAAAAAGAAAGGTTCAAACTGCGTTCGATGCTTAAGAGGTTGGTCTTTTTTGGGGCCATTCCTGTGCTGGTTTTTGCGGTTCAGTGGGTCTATAAGAAAGATTTGGGGTTGTTGCTTTTTGCCGGGAGGTTCGGGCTCCTCGGCTTTGGGGAGGCGATGTTCCGTCTTAAACTTTTTGTGTTGAAGGCCACTGAAAGTATGTTCTTGCCCCTTAACTGGAATGTTAATTGGTTGATGTGGGTTGCGGGCCTTATGCTGACGCCTTTTTATAAGAACAAACTTTCAGCCTACCTGTGTTTGGGAATATTTTTTTTCTGGGCTGCATGGTCGGGATGCTTTGTCCTGACAAATAATTTTCAGTTCATGAATGCGGTGCTTTCGCGGGCGATCCTTCAGTTTTTTCCGCTGGTGGTCTTAATGAACGCGATATGCTTTGATCAGTTCGTTTTCCATGAACAAAAGAAAACAAAGGATAACGCGGGATGATGAAATTCTTGAAGTTGGCGTTTATTTATATTTTCTGTTTTTTTGCGGTCGCCTGGGTTTGTGGATACCCGTTCGGTGAGGCGCTGAAAACCATTCCGGAAACGATGGTGGCGGCCTCCCCCAATAAAGTGCGGCTGGCTCCCCTGCCCAACGGCGTGAACCCTTTTTTCATACTGATCGTTTCGTTTTTGTTGGGGTCTCTCATTGTGATTGTATCGGCCGCGCTGAATCAGGAGCGCCAGGAAGCGCTTCAACGGTGTCTGGTCGGGATGGTGGTCCTTCATTCATTGTTCGCGGGCTTTCAATATGCGGGATTAGTGTCTGATCTCGACAAAGATTTTGATATGAGGGGCTGGCATCTGGTCAAAGTGGGGAATTATTTTTCCGGACCGCAAAACCCTAAGATCCTGGCTGAGCAGATCAAGATCATGGTTTTTCCCCGCACAAGGTTGAAGCTGGACTTTAGAAGTGACCTTTCCTTTGAGAGGGACCCAAATTTTTATTTATTGCGCAGCTTGTCTTACCATCTTTATCCGATCGACATTCGCAATATCCGCCCGGGGGAATTTGATGGGGCCCTTTTGATGGGTGTGGCTGACCTTGCTTCAGCAGTGCCTTCTGAATATCAATATGTGTTTCCATTGGGAAGGAATGATGCGATCGCGCTTAAAGAAGGTTTGGACTCAAGGAGGTAAAATGCTTTTACTACTACTTTATAGTTTATTGTTCCCTGCCGTATTGGGGAACGTTTGTCTTCTTGTCATCGCTCCGTCTCTCTCCTGCTTTGTCCGCTGGGGGCTCGCCTACGGGATCGGAATGGGCGTTATTTCGGTTTGGATCTTTCTTTTGGGGGCGTTTAACATGGCCCTGTCGTGGGAGGCCATAAATATTCCTTTATGTGTCTTACTCTGTTTTGTTTTTTGGAGGGGCAGGGTTTTGGACCAGGACCGCAGAATCGATTCGGTCCGGTTCAGTCCCGATTTCGTTCAATGGGCGTTCCTTGCCGTGATTGTTATAAACGTGATGTTCACTTTTTTTGTGGCCACGGCGTATTCTGCCTACAGTTGGGACTCGATCGCGACCATCGTGATGAAATCGAAAGTGTTCTTTTTTGAGCGTTCATTTGAGTTTAACCGAAACCTTCCTCATGCGTCATATCCGATCCACGTTTCATTGATGCATTTCTGGGTCGCGGCCAATTTTGCGCAGTGGAACGATACGGTCATCAATATCGTGCAGCCGTGTTTTTACGGGTCTTTGCTGCTGTTGATGTATGGTGTCCTGCGCAGTTTTGTTTCTAGCCGATATGCGTTAGTGGGCGTTTTTTTACTGGCCACATCAGCGTTGTTTCAGTTTCATGCAACGATCGCTTATACGGATATCGTCTTGGCGTATTACACTTGTGCTGCCGTGTGGTTAGTTTTATTAGGCTGTCACTGCGGGTCCTCCGGTTCTTTTGCTGCAGCGGGATTGTGCGCGGCGCTGGCCTGTTTCACGAAATTGGAAGGCGTAATCTATTCGCTGATTGTGGCAGGACTGTGTGTTCTGGGGAATGTTCTTTATCGCGAGAAGAGCTCATGGCAGAAAAAGATTCTGGCGGTTGTGAAGGTGGGCCTTCCGCCTGTTCTGATGTTCAGTGCATATCTTATTTTTAAGATCGTTTATGGGGTGAGTTTGGGGGAAGCCGGAAAAACTTCGATCGAGTTTTCCGCGGATTTTTTTCACCGCCTGGCCCACACGGTCAACTCGATCAGGATAGACGTTTTTTTATCCGGAAACTGGGGATGGAACTGGCTGATCTGCATCGCCGGATGCGCTTTGGGATTCCGTTCTTTCCGGAAACCCTGCACGCGTTATAGCGCATGCGCGGTTCTGGCATTCCTGTGTTTTGACATGGTATTATTTCTTTTTACGCCGAATTTCCGCTGGATCGTCTCTTCCACCACACTGCTGTCACGGCTGATCTTACAATCGTTTCCGCTGGTTCCTTTTTTATCTGCGATCGTTCTTGAAGAGGTTTTTTCAAAAAGATCCGCTAAATGAACTTGATCTTGCGGCAGGCGAACCAGCACATTTTAAAAAGCAGCAGCCCGTGGTAGAAACGGCGGATCTGGGTAGAACCGTAGGTGCGTTCTTTATAGCGGATCGGGAGCTCCGTGATCTTTAAGTTGAGCTTTGATGCTCCGAAAATAAGGTCAAAGTCCCCGAAAGGGTCAAAATCCCCGAAATAGTCACGGTTGCGGGCGATCTCCTCATATTGTGTCCGAAAAAGCACTTTGGTGCCACAGAGGGTGTCCTTGAGCTTTTGCCCGACCAGCCATGAAAACAGGATCCCGAAAAATTTATTGGCGACAAGGTTCAGAAACCGCATGGCTTCTTTTTCCATGGGGTAGACCAGCCGGCACCCGTTGATGAACTCGCCTTTGTTTTCTTTGATCGCGTCATAGAATCTTGGAAGGTCTTCAGGCGCCACGGTCAAGTCCGCATCCAGGATCATAAGGATGTCCCCTGTTGCTTTGGAAAATCCCAGGCGCACGGCGTCCCCTTTTCCATGGCCGTTCTGTTTAAAATACCGGATGTTGCGCTGCGGATAAGCAGCGGCCACGCGTTCGATTTCTTCATACGTTCCGTCTTTTGACCCGCCTTCAATAAAGATGAATTCCTGACGGGAACCGAAAACGGGCGTCCGCTGGATCGCGGCTTCGATGTTTCCTTTTTCGTTGCGTGCCGGAACGATCATGCTTACGGAATGTTCCTGTGCTGGGTCAAACAGCGGGCGCGCAATGATAAAGTGATTCAAGGTCAGGGCATTCAAAAACGGAAGATTGGCGATGACGCGGTTGAAAAGAAAACTCAAGACAGGAAAATGCACAGGGAACAGGACTTTTCGTTCCATCCGGACCGGTTCAATCTGGCAGAGATGAAGGAAATTTTTGATGTCCGTGTGCGTCAGCCAGTTCAAGAGCGGCTGTGGCATTTTGAGCCCGAGTCGCTCCCCTGTTTTTAAAATGACCTGCCAAAGGTAGCTGTAATATTCGATAATGATCCGGGTCTGGGGCGTTGAAACTTTGGAGATGTCTTTTAGGAGCGCAATGATGTCAGCTTCTTCATGAAGAGTCCCGGAAAGTATCACGTAATCAAAAGGTCCTGCGATATTGGAGCCGTTCAATGTGCCATGATGGAATTCCAGGTTGGGATATCGTTTGGCGGCGGTCAGGATCATCTGCCCGCTAAGATCAATGCCAACTCCTTTGCAAGGCTGGAGCGCGTTTAAGAGATAACCCGTTCCACAGCCGATCTCCAGGATCCGTTTTCCGGCCGGGATCATATAGCTATAATACTGGACAAGCAGGTCGTAATAATATTGATTTTTTTCAATGAACGCGTCGCGTTTTTCGGCGAGCTTATCATAATGCTGAGCGATCCTGTCGGATATGTTTCTGCCGTTTCTTGTGTCATGTGTCATGTGTCATGTGTCCTTATTTATTTCCAAACAAACACTTCGCGAAAGACTTCCCACATATAGGCGGCTCCCCAACGCATGACCTGCAGTTTGCGCTCGCCCCCTTCTCGCGCCGGTTCATCTCCAGGGATCTCAGCGACTTTAAGCCCGCGCTTGGCGGCGCGGATGGATAACAGCGGCTCCCAGCTGATATTCGTTTTAAAAAGCCGCTCTTCAAATTCATAGGATTCATCCTTATCAAGATCAAGCTCTTGAATGAGGGATTTGCGGTATGCGCGGAAAATGACCATCGCGTCCGTATAGTGGGCGCCGTGCAGGAGGTTGATCATTGTGGTAAAAAGGGTGTTGCCGAATGACGTGACGGTGTCATCATCATAGCTTTTGGCCCCTTCTTTGTAGCGGGACACGATGACCATGTCATAACCTTCTTTGAGTTTGTCAAGGCAGGCAGGGATGAGTTCCGGGATCGAATTTCCATCCGGGCTGAAGGTCAGGACCACGTCCCCGCGCACATGGGGCAAGGCCTCCATATAGGCATGGCGCATCCCTTTTTTTTGCTGAATGACGACTTCATAGCCTTGCTGTCTGGCGTATTCGACCGTTCCATCCGTGGACTGGCCATCCACGATCAAGAGCTGGTCATACCATTCAGGCCGGATCTTCGGCATGATCGCCTTCATGCCGTCAATTTCATTCAATGTTGGCACAAGCAGTGTCGTAGTCATGAAGCCTCTTTTGTGTTGAAAATTCACTTTTCATTATACACACGAATGCTTGGCTGTATATGGAAAAGAGGCATTTCTTCGATGGAAAAATCGCCAGAATTCTTTCTTTACAGATCAAAAAAATTTTGCTAAACTTAGGGCTCGTTTTAAAGAAAAGTGCTGTTTTTTTGAAAAATTTGCTGGCGAATTCCACACTTGTGTGGAAGATCAGCCTGCCTTTTGGGCGGGATCAGAAAGAGATTTCAGGCCGACGTAGCTCAGTTGGTAGAGCAACTGACTTGTAATCAGTAGGTCGGGGGTTCGAAGCCTCTCGTCGGCTCCAGCGTGAAATTGGGCAGATACTCAAGTGGCCAACGAGAACAGACTGTAAATCTGTTGCGCTTGCGCTTCGGGGGTTCGAATCCTCCTCTGCCCATTTTTATTGTATTTGACTGGCGGTATGCTTGACGCGGGAGTAGTTCAGTGGCAGAACGCCGGCCTTCCAAGCCGGCAACGAGGGTTCGATTCCCTTCTCCCGCTCCACTTCTTCTTGATGTTTCGATTGAAAATATCCCCTTTTTCGACACGGATTCTGGAACCCCGAACTTCACAAATGTTTTAGAGTCTGATACAATAAATCCCCTTTATCATTTTAAAGAACTGACATGCTGACAAATCTAAAAATCCAGAATTTCGGGCTTATTGATGAAGTCTCGATCGATTTTGGGCCGGCTTTGAACGTCCTGACAGGGTCCACCGGCGCGGGGAAATCCATTATCATTGACGGGATCCGTTTCGCTTTGGGAGAACGCCTCAACCCCAGCCAGATCCGTGACAAAGAGGCTCCTTGCACGGTGGAGGCCGCCTTTTTTCTCCCTTCAAAATTCTTAAGTGTTCATGATCTGTTTAAGGAATTCGTGAATTCCGAGGACGGACTGTTGATCATTCGCCGTGAGTATCTGCCTGACGGGCGGACCCGCGTTAAAGTCAACGGGATGAATATCACGGTTGCCCAACTGAAAGCGTTGGGTGACCGGTTGGTTGACCTGCACGGTCCGCATGACCATCAGATGCTGTTGTCCGATGAATACCATTTGCCCATGCTTGATCAGCTGGTCGATTTTGGAGAGGCGCGTGAGGCCTATTCAAGGGAATTCAAAGAATATCTGCGTTTGACGGCTCAGCTTAATGAGCTTAAAAGTATGGCGGATTCCAGGGACAGGGACATGGACCTTTTGAACCACCAGATCCGTGAGCTGGAACAAGTTTCGCTTAAAGATGAGGATTACGAGGCCCTTGTCTTTGAACAAAATCGCATCCGTAACGCGGAGCGCCTTTTTGAGCATGCCTCCTCTTTGATGCAATGCCTGGATGATGAGGACGGTGGCGTCAATGAAAATATCCGCAAGGCATGCGGCCATGCTCAGCAGTTAGCCGGCATTGACCAGCAAGCCCAGGAATTTACGGCCCTGCTGGAACAGGCGCAGGAATTATGCGCGGAGATCTCTTCGCAGGCGCGGGATTACCTTGAAAGCCTGTCTTTTGAGCCCGGAACGGCTGAGGAGGTCGCCCGAAAGTATGATTGCTATGACGATATTAAGCGTAAATACGGCCCGGAGATCTCTCAGGCCAAGGCTTTTTTGGAAGACGCCAAGAAAAAATACGCGTTGCTTGTCGATTATGAGCAGAATGACCACGAGTTGCAGAATGAAATTCAGCAGGTCCGCGGCCGGCTAAAGGATCTCGCCTCAAAATTAAGCGAGAAACGAAAGCGCGCGGCCAAGGCGTTAAAGACCACGATCGAACGGGAATTGAAAGATCTTGGGATCGAACATGTCAATTTTGAGGTCCGTTTTAAGCAAGTGGATTTCATCCAATCCGGAGCTGATGAGGTCGTCTTTTTTATCAGCCCCAACGCCGGGGAGGAATTAAAGCCCCTCTCTCAGATCGTTTCATCCGGTGAGGCGGCGCGCATGATGCTGGCCTTAAAGCGGGCCTTAACGGAAGTGGACCCTATTCCTGTTTTGGTCTTTGATGAGATCGACGCCCAGATCGGCGGACGGCTTGGGACGATCACGGGAAGTAAACTTCAGGAGCTGGCTTCTGGACGCCAGGTCATCCTGATCACTCACCTCCCTCAGATCGCGGCGTTCGGCAAGCAGCATTTTAAGGTCATAAAGCGCATCATTAATAAACGGACCGTTACGGAAGTTCTTCCTTTAAACGGTCAAGACCGGTTGGAAGAGCTGGCGCAGATGATGGATGGGGAAAAACAGACCAAGCTTTCTTTGGAGCATGCCAGAGATATGCTGGAGTCTGCTCAAAAGGCGTAGGGATTGTTTTTCATAAAGATATTGTCAAGGCCCCCTTTTTATGATTTAATCTTTGAGATTTTCCTATCCCACATAATGATTTTCAATAGAAACCTTTAAAACATTGTCCTATTTCAGAAAAGGAGCTTGTTATGAAAAAAATCGGGGTGATTACAAGCGGCGGCGATTGCGGCGGCTTGAACGCTGTGATCAAGGGCGCGGCGCAGATGGCGTATGACAAAGGCGCGAAATGTTATGTTATTCCCAACGGTTATGCCGGGCTGTATAACCTTGTTGAGTTCGATGAACTGGTCGAATTGAGGCCGAAGCGTTTTGACATGATCGATAACGCTCTGGCCGGTTCAGAGGCGGGGCATTCCCGCGTTAAGATCAAAAAGATCGAGGATCCGAATAAGTATGAGCGGATCAAAAAAGGATTGGCGAAGTTCGGGATCGACGGGCTGGTCATTTCAGGAGGAGACGATACCGGCAGCGTGATCGTGGACCTTTATAACAATGGTATCCCTTGTGTCCATGCGCCTAAGACCATGGATCTGGACCTTCAGACCTATTCGGTCGGCGCGGACTCGACTATCAGCCGTATTGCAGAGTTCGCTGAAGATCTGAAGACCACGGGACGCACGCATAACCGTATTATTGTTGTGGAGGTTTTCGGACGATATGCCGGCCACACGGCATTTCGCGGTGGGGTCGCCGCTGATGCTGACGCGGTTTTGATCCCGGAAGTCCCCGTGGATTTCGACGCCCTTTATGAGAGCGTAAAGTTCAAATTCTGCGTCCGCGTCCGCAACAGCGATGTGAAAGCGGGAACGTATTTGATCATTGTGGCGGAAGGTTTAAAGAACGCGGATGGTTCTGATATCGTTGATGAAACGGCCGGGATCGACGCGTTCGGGCATAAAAAACTTGCCGGTGCCGCAAAATATGTTTGCCAGCAGTTGACCAAACGCTTTAAGGCTGACCCGGATATCAAAAAATTCATGCAGGACGAAAAGATGTACGTTCCGAATATTTATGAAGTCCCTGAGGTCCGGGCCGTGACCCCGGGCCACTTGGTCCGTTGCGGACGGGCGTCGGCGTATGACGTCAATTTCGGCCGTGAAGCCGGAGCGGCAGCGGTTCAGCTTTTGATGAACGGGATCACCGGTGTGACGGTTGTCAAGGTCGAGGGAAATGAGATCCGTTACATGGAGACCGCCAAGGCCATTGTGCAGCGCCATGTGGATCCGGACCTGATCGCCCTTCATGAGAGATTGGGATTGTGTTTTGGACGCAAGTCGCAGGAATTCAAACCGACCTTTAAGAAAGTTGAAGGCAAGGTCGAGCGACATTTATAACGAACAATCGAGTGTTTGGTTTTAAAAAGGGCTGCGTAAAAAACGCGGCCTTTTTTATTGAGAGTAATGCTTGGGTCCTCGCTTTTGATCGAGGGTTTTCCGTG
>ERZ795055.2913-NODE-2913-length-12687-cov-4.057315_pt1 | contig 12687 bp, 10 predicted proteins | sample MGYA00375139_ERZ795055 | MGnify/ENA primary metagenome ERZ795055 (study PRJEB30184, sample SAMN05720283) | anaerobic digester metagenome | isolation source: active sludge of municipal wastewater-treating anaerobic digesters | place: USA | collected 2015-01-23 ...
GACGATCCAAATGCCGTACACGCTGAGATAGCCTTGAGGTGGCGTCGTCCATACTGCGGTCCCGTCCGAACGAACCGCCTGGATCCGGCTCCCCTTCACGCTCACAATTTCTTGAACGAGGTCGCCGTCGAGATCACCGACCGCGACTTGTTCGACGGTGAGCATCCCGCCGAGGGGAAGCGACCAAGCCACAGCGGGATCGACAATGGCGCCCGCCCCGTCGGCTCGGCCAGTTCGCTGGAAATCATGTTGGAACGTAAGCCACTCGCCGGTTCCCTGTGCGAAAACGTTCCCCGCAACAGCGACGATGAGAAACCCGACCAGACTCCCGGTCGAAGAGGTACTCCTGCACATGTCGATTCCTTTGTGAGCGGCCCCCAGCTTGCGCGCTCTGCATGCTGTTAGGCACGCGAAGACCCCAGCGTCAATCGGGGGACGCGAAAAAGGGTTTGAGTAGACGCCAGTCCCGCCGTGCATGACGCGCGGTCCAGCAGCCCCTCGTCAAACCTTACGTGCGCTGAGGTATCCCCTCTAATTTGGCTCCCTATTCTCAGGGTTTTCGAGGCAGTTGAAGTGGAAGCAGTGGTAGCGCGCACGGGTTTGTGAGCCTCTGGAGTTGTCGCGAAATCGGACAACGCCCATGCGCACCCCTTCCTATGTGCTTCATTTCCTCGATCGCTGTCTCGGAGTTGCACATACGGCACGACGACGTGCGGTCGTATTTGCCGTCAGCGCCATGCTCGTGGGCGCGGCGGCCGAAGCCCTGGGTCTTGAGCGCGAATACCAGGCGAATACGATTCGCAAGCGTCGAGTGCTCTCGCTGGTCTACCTGGGCAAGGAGGTCATGCGCAGCACCAACTCCGCGCCTGTCTTGCTTGGCCCCCCTTGTTGGCTACTGCTGCCGATCTCGGTCGCGCGGGTATGAATCGTGGAGATCCGCCAGAGAATGTCCCCTTTATCAAGCGCGCCATCTTCGCACGGCTCACTCTCGACCTGCCGGGCTCAGCGTTGGTCGGACGGGATTCGCACCCGCTGGACGACGTATCCGAGTTTCGTCAAGGCATCGGTTACCTCAATGCTGGTGGGCGCCCTCTATGGCATCGCACACACCAACGATTGGGCGGGTTGGGCACAGACACCGGAGACTCCATCGCCACCGCAGTGGCCGCTGAAGCACTGATAGCCGGAGATGCATTCCACACCATTCGCGAGCAACGCCACACACACAGAGGTCTCCCAGTCACACCATAAGCCCGCATCGCACTGGCCTTGATCGCGACACCAGGCGCCCTCGGCAACCCATGGGCTGCATTGGTTTCCGGGGTCCAAATCGAGGCAGAGCAACGGCTCTTGGCATTGGGCCGTGCGGTCGCAAACCGCGCCGATTGGAAAGCGTGGCACGCATGTGCTGGTCGCACTGTCGCAATAGGAGGCATTGACGCACCCAGCATCGTTGGCGCAGAAGCCACCCTGTGGAATCGTGTGCCCGCACAAAGGTGCACGTTCACAGAAGCCATTCACGCAAGCCGCACCGGCAACGCAATTGCTCCCCCCTGGATCGCCACCAACACAGCTTTCGCCGGAGAGCCGCAGCGCTTGGCATGTCCCAGACTGACACAACAGGAACCCCGCGCAGCGATCGGTTGCGGTGCAAGGTTGATCACGGGCTAGGGGCTGCGCGCAGGTGTGCGTGGTACGTACGCACCAACGGGTGACGCAGTTACCATCGTCCTCACAGGGCGAACCGGCTTCGCCACGTGCTGTGCAGAGATCGGTTTGAATGTCGCAGTCCAAACCCGATTGGCACGCTCCGTGACTGGCTTGACAGTTCTCGCCCACGCCAGGCGCCGGTAGGCAAATGGTGCAGGTGCTGTCGCCGTTGCCTTGCTGATCGCAATAGCTGCCGAACCGGCATGGCCAACGCTCACATGCTTCACCCACCGCCATCATGGGCTCCTCATCGACCCCTTGGAGCAGCAAACAAGCAGGCGGTGGCGACCAAAGATTTTGAAGGCCGCCACAGGGCAAAGAGGCAAGCGCACTCGCACACGCGGCAATTTCCGTCGGGGTATTGAAATAGCTCAAGGCGTTGTCGCAGCTGCCCTCCAGCGCGAACAACGCACGTAGCGATTTTTGGCATTCGCCTAGGTTCTCGAACAATCGACCGTTGCGGCACAAACCCCGGACCCCAGGTTACATGCGGTGGTGTCGTCACAATCGCTGGTCGCCTGACACGGACTCCCCAACTCGCCATGACCCGTGCAATACCCTTTCTCGGTATCGCAGGTTAGCGGCGCCAGGCATTGGTAAGAGGCCGTGCAAATGGCGCCTGCGCTTCCTTTGGCGATGCAAGTCGTCGTTTCGGCGCTGCAATAGGCAGTCGTTATGCACGTTTTGCCGACGCAACTTTCGCCCACGGGTACCGGACAGGTATCGGTGGTTGCGCAGGGTACTCCAGGGCCTTGACGGTTCGTAGGTGATTTGCTGCCATCACAAGCCGTCAACGTCGCAAGGACCGGCACAATTACGAGGCCATATTTCATGTAGATCTGAATCCTCCCCTCGGAATCGGACGATCCTGCACTCCAAGCGGCCCCTAATGGAAGCATGGATTTGTCGAACACGAACCACTGTCTGGTGTCGCGGGAAATCACATTTCAAGGGCATCCTCGACCAGATGGAACACTATATGATTCCTACGTACCGGAGCGGGGGTGGCGTCGACGAGGTGGGCGTTTCGGCGCGCCAACCTCATTGCCCACCGCCCAAAAACTCTGCTAGTTGAGCCGCCATGCGCCCTTGCCGCTTGCTTGTGTTGTTAGCTCCCGTGTTGCTGCTCGTCGCCACAGCGGCTTACGCTTACGTGCCGCCCGCCGACTTCGTGTTGCGCATGGTGGCCGAGCGCCGCTTTAAGCTGAACATCGTCGACCTGACGGTACAGCTCGCCACCGACAAACCTGGGCACAAAGGCGTCATCGAAGAACGCATCTACATCAAGAGCCCCGAGCGGATGCGGCGGGTGCGCCAGGCCGATGGCGTCACAACGTTGTGGGTGCAAGTAGAAGACAAGGCGGCTGAAGGCCCCGAAGGCGGCTTGAAGCTGGTCAAAGGCAACCTGGACTTGCTGCCGATCTTGTTGCAGCCGGCCGGCAGCGAGTTGGACGACGTGCAAGTGCGGTTGGTCGGCGCCCTCAAGCGCCTGGGCATCGACACCACCAAGGTGACGCTCGGCCGCAGTGGCCAGAACGTCGCGTACGTGGTGGGCGGCCGCTCCACCGACACTGACAAGACGCAACTCTGGGTGGACAAAGAGACCTACTTGCCCATCAAAGTGGTGCTCCCCAAGAAAGTCGGTGCCGGGGTCGAGCGCACCGAGATTCGCTGGTTGGAGTTTGGCTCCGCGGTCACCGGCGATTGGTTTCCGCGCGTCATCGAAGTCTGGAAGGACGGCAAACGCATCGAGCGCTCCGAGGTCAGCAAAGTGGACGTGAATAAGAAGGTCCCCGATACGCTCTTCACGTTGCCGTAACGCGCGCTGTACATCATGCCCGCCCCGCCTGAAGCCCCATCCACTCCGCCCAGGGCGCGCGTGATCCTAAACGAACCGTTGGGGTTGCTCGACTACCTCATCCCCGAACCGCTCTTGGCCAGTGTCCTGCCCGGCGTGCCCGTGCGCGTGCCGTTGGGTAAACGCCAAACCTTTGGCTACGTCGCCGCCCTCACGTGCGAGCCACCCCCTACCGGTGTCACCCTCAAGGCGATTACGGCCCTCGACGGCGATAGGCCGCCCTTGCCGCCATCGCTTATCGAGCTGCTGTTGTTCGCAGCCGACTACTACGCCGTGTTGCCCGGCGAGATGCTGGGCGCTGCCCTGCCAGTGAATGCCCGCGCCGGCTTAAAGCGCTTCCGTTTGGTGACGCCTGCCCCGACTGACCATGACCCAACCCCGGCAGACGCCGAAGTCCTCGCTGTGGCCGCCCGCTTCCCCAAAGGCTTCTCGGCGGTGGCGGTGGAGAAGGCCGTGGGACTGCCACGGCGCGTGGCCGACGGGCGCTTGAAGCGGCTGGTGCAAAAGGGCTTCATTGAAGAGCACCGGGAACGTGGCCTGGCGCGCGAAGTGGTGAGCGTCCGACGCACCGCACTGCCGGCCGAGGGCGTGCTTTCGGCCAAGCGCAAAACCGCGGCGCGGCTGTTGGAACGCATCCCAACCGAAGGGACTGTGCTCGCCTCAAGCCTCGTCGAATTCGCGCGTGACGCCTACAAACACCTGAAAACCCTTGAAGAATTGGGGCTCATCGAGCGGGTCGCACAGACCCAACGGCTGGCTCCTTATGTTATGCCCACGGTGCTGGAAACGCCCCCAATGCCCAACGACGACCAGGTCAAGGTGCTTGCGACGTTGAGCCGCGCGCTCGAACGCCAGCGCTTCATGACCTACCTTTTGTATGGTGTCACCGGCAGCGGCAAGACCGAAATCTATCTGCGCCTGATCGCTGAGGCGTTGGCCCAGGGCCGCACAGCGCTCGTGCTAGTGCCAGAGATCGCCCTGACCCCACAGCTAGGCGCTCGGTTTCGCGCTCGCTTTGGCAACAAGGTGGCAACCTTTCACTCAGGGCTGACACCCGCCGAACGTCGGGATGAGTGGGAACGGGTGGCAAGCGGCGAGGCCGTGATCGGCTTGGGAGCACGCAGCGCGCTATTTCTGCCGCTCACCAACGTCGGCGTCGTGATCGTCGACGAAGAGCACGAAAGCTCATTCAAACAGGACGAAACGCCCCGCTATCACGCCCGCGATCTGGCAGTGGTACGCGGCATGCGCGAACAGGCCGTGGTGGTATTGGGCTCTGCCACACCATCGTTGGAGTCCAGCGCCAATGCCACGCAAGGGCGCTATCAACGCCTGGAGCTGCCACGTCGTGTGGCCAATCGGCCCTTGCCCACCGTCGAGGTCATCGATTTGGCGCGCAGTGAGCGTCTTGGCGAAGGGGTCTTTACCAGGCCCTTGGCCGAGGCGTTGGATCGCACACTCAAGAGCGGCGAGCAGGCGGTGTTGTTCTTGAACCGCCGCGGCTTCGCCCCCTACATCTATTGTCGCGATTGCGGTCACACCTTCCGCTGCCCCGACTGCGACGTGACACTCACCTTGCACCTGAAGCGCGGCGTGCTGTTGTGTCACTACTGCGCCTTCCAAGAGCCGGCTCCCGACGTCTGCGGCAAGTGCTTGTCGCACAAACTTGCGGGCTCCGGACTCGGCACCGAAAAGGTAGAAGACGAGCTCTTGGCGCTGTTCGGCCCGGTGACGACCGTGCGCCTGGATCGCGACGTCATCCACAACCGCCGCGACCTAGAGCGGGCGCTGGAGCGTTTCTATCGGCGCGAAGCGCAGGTGCTCATTGGCACCCAGATGGTCACCAAGGGCCATGATTTTCCGGGGGTGACTCTGGTTGGCGTGGTGGCGGCCGACGCTAGCTTGAACTTTCCGGACTTTCGCGCCGCTGAGCGCACCTTCCAATTACTGTCCCAAGTGGCGGGTCGCGCGGGGCGGGGTGACATACCAGGCAAGGTGCTCATCCAGACGTATGAGGTGGAGCACTACGCCATTCGCGCCGCTGCGGCGCACGACTTTGACACGTTCTTGAGTCACGAGCTGAACAGTCGCCGCGAGCTGAACTATCCACCCTTTTCGCACCTGGCATTGGTCCGCCTGGAGAGCCGTGACGAGGCCCGGGCGCTCACCGCTGCCGAGGAGGTGGTCGAACGATTGCGTCGCACCAATGCTGAATTGAGGTTGGGTGCGCAGATCTTGGGCCCCGCGCCAGCGCCGCTGTCGCGCCTCAAAGGCGTCTGGCGCATGCAAATCCTGATCAAGGCCCCTAAGCGCAGCGCGCTGCGACCGCTGTTTACCGTCGCGGTGCAACGCACGCCGGCTCAAGCGCGCCTGATTCTTGATGTCGATCCTTTGAGCATGTTGTAATTGCGTCGATACGAATGCGCTCGGCGCCGAAGGCTGTGGGCTAGCATGCCAAAATGCATCTTGGTCGTGGATGACAACGCGCGAAGCCTGACCTCGCTCGCCGAGGCGCTGGAGGAGGCTGGTTATGCGCCGGTGGCGGTGCAATCGTCCGACGATCCGATCGTGCAATTCGGCATCATTAAGCCCGAGCTGGTGTTCCTGAGCCTGTTGGATCACAACGCCATTGCCACCTGCGAAGGCATCCGCGACAACCCTGAAGGGGCCATTGTGCCGATTATTTTCGTCGGCACGGGTGCCGAGTCGGTGCGCTCCCCGTCCGATGCCCTCACCCAAGGGGGCGATTACTATTTCCCGTCGCCGCTCGACCAAAACAAGGTACTGGCCAAGGTACAAACCTACGTGGGCATGGGCTCGCGCGCCGCCGAAGCCCAAGTGCCCCCCCCCTCCGAGGCCCCCGTGCCGCAACCGGCGCCGGCCCCTCTGCCCCGTGTGCCCCGCCCGCCGACATTTCCCCAAAACGAAGCCACGCCGATCATCTTGCAACCCCTTGTCGATGAGCCCACCCAGGCCGTGGCCGACGCCGAGATGTCTCGACGCGCCAAAGAGAGCGTAGCAGCCCCCGCGACCCCTGAGTTGCCTGGCCTGCCGACCTTTGCCTGGGAACCCCCTCCGGCATCGCCCAGTGAAGAGGCCCTGGGACAAGCTGCCGACGACCTCCTGGGCTCGATCCGCTCGCAAGAGGCGGCCAAGGCGCAAGCGGCCGAACAAGCACGCCTAGAGGCCGAACGAAAAACTGCCGAGGCCGAAACGTTGGCCAAGCAGCAACGCGAGGCCGAAGCCGAAGCCAAGCGCGTGCTGGCGGAAGCCGAACAACGCCGCATCGACGCTGAGAATCGCCGCCGTATCGAAGCTGCGGCCCGAGCTGCGGCCGAGGCCGAGGCCCAACGTTTGTTGGCTGAGCAGACCCGACGCCAAGCGGAAGAGGAGGCAGAGCGTCAACGCCAGGAGGCAAAGGCGCGAGCTGCCGCTGAAGCCGAAGCCAAACGCCAGGCCGAAGAAGAAGCTGCACGCCGCCGTCAGGAAGCCGAGTCTCGCGCTGCGGCGGCAGCCGAAGCCAAACGCCAAGCCGACGAGGCCGCGCGCCGTCAGGCCGAAGACGAGTTACGTCGCCGGATCGAGGCCGAGACTCGCCAACGCGTCGAAGAAGAACTGCGACAGCGGGCCGAGGCCGAGGCGCGCCGCCAGGCTGAAGAGGAGATCCGACGCCGTGCCGACGAAGAGGCCAAGCGCCAAGCTGATGAGGAGCTCCGCCGCCGCGCCGAAGCCGAGGCCAAACGCAAGGCCGACGAGGAATTGCGCCGTCGCGCCGAGGAGGAGAGCAAACAGCGGGCCGAAGCCGAGGCCAAACGAAAAGCGGAGGAAGATCATCGCCGTCGCGCGGAAGAAGACGCCAAACGCAAGGCTGATGCCGACGCCGAGCTGAAACGCCAGATCGAAGCCGAGGTCCGACGCAAGGTAGAAGCCGAGCTGTCGGCTGAGCGTCCAGCTGCGCCCCGTGCGACGCTGCCGGTCGCCCCCGCACCCTCCCAACCCCAGCAAACGGTCGAGCCGCTCACGCCCCAGAAGCCACGTGCGCTGGGCCTAGCACCGTTGACTCCGCTCAACCCGGCCGAAGGCACCTTTGCTGGGCACCAAGACATCGCGTGGCTGATGTTCGAGATCGTGCGCCAGCAGGTCACAGGTCGCGTCGATTTCAGCTCTGACAACCGCAAGAAGACGCTGTTCGTCGAGCGCGGCGCACCGGTTGATGCTTACTCCAGCCAGGTGTTCGACCGCATGGAGGAGTACCTCTACCGCGACGGCAAGATCACCCGCGCGCAGTACCAAGAGGTGCGCGTCAAGGCGCTAAAGACACCGCGCAAAATTGGTGCCTTCCTGGTCTCCGAAGGCTTCATGAAGCCGGAGGAGCTGTTCGCGGCGGTGCGCGGCTATCTGATGGAAATTGTCGCCGGACTGTTCGAGTGGGAAGCGGGCGAATTTAAATACACGAGCGAGCGCGTCGACGAGAGCGATCGCATCTCGTTGGACGTCGATCCCAAGGCGCTGATCGTCGACGGTGTACGCCGCAAGTACCTGCTACCGCGCCTGATGAAACGCTTGGGCGCCCCCAGCTCGTTGCTGGGCCCGCAGAGTAACACGCCGCTGGATGCCGAAAGCTTAGGCCTTACCGCCGACGAACGACAGCTTGCGCGCCTGGTGGATGGCACGCGCAGCATCGAAGATCTGGTCTTCTCATCAGGGCTCACCGCCCCACGTGTCTATCAGCTGCTCACCGTGCTCGTGGCCGGCGGCTACCTTGAGGTCCGCGTCCGCGGCATCGAAGGTCTGAATGAAGACGGTGCCTCCCAAGGCGATGAGATCGATCGGCGACGGATCCGCGAAAAGCTCTTGCAGGTGCGTGAGCTGGACTACTTCCAGGTGTTGGGCGTACCACGCGCGGCCTCAGCCTACGAGATTGCGCGCGCGTTTGAGCGCCAAAGCCATGAGTTTGCTGGCGAACGTTTCTCGGCGGCCGTGCAACGCGACCTCTTCGAAGCGCTTCAGGAGATTGGCCGCGTGCTCGAAGATGCACGCGAAGTGTTGGCCATCGACACGTTGCGGGCGGCGTATGCGCGGCATCTGAGCTGACGTTGCGCGTCTTGCTATCTGCAAACGGCGTTGGCATCATCGCACTCTCTTCTGTCTCGCAACCACGGGACGTAGCTGTTGGAGGTTTGTCATGGCGGTTCGGAAGATCCGCATCTGGCCGGATCCCGCCCTCAAAGAGGTGGCCAAAAAGGTCCAGACATTCAATGCCGAGCTGAAGTCGCTCGTCACCGACATGTTCGAGACCATGTACAAAGCCAACGGCGTCGGGCTTGCGGCCACGCAGGTGGCGGTGCCGCTCAGGGTCATCACGATTGATCTCGATCCAAATGGCCAAGCCAAGGACGAGCCCGATCTGAAAGCTGACCTGGATTCGATGGGCTACAAAGGCCCCATCGCGATCATCAATCCTGAGTTGGTCGCGGCCGAGGGTGAGCTTATCTGGTCGGAGGGCTGCTTGTCGGTGCCCGGCATCAACGACGAGGTGGAGCGGCACGAAACCGTCACCATCAAGGCGTTCGATCCAGACGGCAAGGTGTTCACGCTCACCGCGCACAACCTGTTCGCCGTGGCGATTCAACACGAAATGGATCACCTGGAAGGCCGCGTGTTCGTCGAGTATCTCTCGAAACTGAAGCGGGACGTGATTCGTCGCAAGATGGAACGCCTGAAGGTCGAATCCACTGACGACGGCGTGGAAGCCGCACAAATCGTCTAGGCCGTTCGGCGCGTCGTTCTGTCCGAGATAGGAATCAACATGCCACCGTGTCGTGTCATCTTCATGGGCTCGCCCGATTTTGCGGTACCCTGCCTTGAGGCGCTGTGCGCCCACCCTGAGTTGTTCAACGTGGTGGGCGTGGTCAGCCAGCCCGATCGGCCGGCAGGTCGTGGTCGCGTGCTGACACCGCCCCCCGTCAAAGTCTTTGCCGTGGCGCATAAGCTATCTGTGTTGCAGCCCATCAAAATGAAAGCCGAGGCCACCCACCAAAGTTTACGGGAGCTCAACCCAGACGTGCTGGTGGTAGCGGCCTACGGACGCATCCTGCCGCCAGCGATGCTGACACTTGCCCCCCACGGCGCCATCAACGTGCATGCCTCGCTGCTACCACGCCACCGCGGCGCCTCCCCTATCAACCACATGCTGCTTGCGGGCGATGCCGACGTAGGTGTTACGATCATGCGCATGGAAGAGGGGCTGGACACGGGCCCGATTTACGCCACGCGCGCGCTGCCGACGCCCAAAGGCGCCACCGCGCAATCGCTCACCACGCTTTTGGCCAACGTGGGGGCCGAGCTGTTGGTGACGACGCTGCCAAAAATCGTCGCAGGCCACATCACACCCCAGCCGCAAGATCACGCCCAAGCCACCTTCGCCCCGCTACTCACCAAAGAGCTCGGCAAACTGGACTTCACGAAATCGGCGACCGCTCTCGAACGCCAAGTCCGCGCCTTCTTCCCATGGCCCAGCTCCTATGCCTTCAAAGGGACCCAACGCGTAAGCATTACCCAAGTAGCCGTGGTTCCTCAGGTTTCTGGTGCGCCGGGGGAGATTGTCAGCGCCGATGCCCAGGGCATCGTGGTCGCGTGTGGCGACGGCGGCCTGCGGCTTTTGCAGGTGCAACCCGAGGGCAAAAAAGCCATGCCGGCGACAGCCTGGCTCCAGGGGCGGGGTATCGCGGTGGGCGACAAGCTTGGTTAGGCCGTCACCGCGAGCATGTAAGCGCCAGGGATCTCCGCTCTTACCCTAGGTTTTTCGCCTAGTTACTTGACCCCGCCGGCATCCGGCTCCTAGACTTCGAGGTAGGAGGGGCGCGTCGAAGTCTGGACAGGCGCCACATCATGGCCGGCGGCGAAGGCACGGTTTTCGGCAAATACTTCTTGCTCAAGAAAATCGCCTCCGGCGGCATGGGCGAGATCTTTCTTGCCAAGCTCAAGGGGCCGGTCGGTTTCGAAAAGCTTCTGGTCGTTAAGCGTATCCTGCTGCACCATCTAGAGAACCAAGATTACGTCGATATGTTCTTTGCAGAGGCGCGGGTCGCAGCCCAGCTGACGCACGCCAACATCGTGCAGATCTACGAGATGGGCGAGATCGACGACTGCTACTACATTGCAATGGAGTACGTGCACGGCAAGCCGCTGCGGGATCTCATCGATCGCACGCGCCTGCGCGGTGAGCACGTCCACCCCTGGCATGCCATCGAGATCATCGCCCGGGTGTGCGAGGGCATGGCGTACGCCCACAACGCCACCAACCTCTCGGGCGACCAGATCGGCATCGTCCACCGCGACCTGAATCCCCATAATCTCTTGGTGAGCTACTCAGGCGAAGTCAAAATCATCGACTTCGGTATCGCCAAGAGCCACCTGTCGGCCAACAAGACCGAAAGCGGCACGATCAAAGGCAAGTTCGCCTACATGTCGCCGGAGCAGAGCGCCGCCCTGCCGCTCGACAAACGCTCCGACGTTTTCGCGTTGGGCATCTGCCTGTATGAAACTCTCAACTTCCACAACCCGTTCCAAAAGCAAAATGTCGCGACCTCCTTGGACGCGATTCAGCACCTCAGCGTCCCGCTGTTTGCCGAAAACCGTCCGGAGCTCAGCGCGTTCGATCCCGTCATCCAGCGGGCGTTGGCGAAAGACCGCGCCCAGCGCTTCAGCGACTGCTTGGAGTTCCGCGATGCGCTGCGTGACCTACAGCGGCACGGTGACGTCGCCGATCCCAAGGTGTCTTTAAGCGAGGTGATGCACTCGCTGTTTAGCGACACCATCGAGGCCGAGAAACGCATGATCGTCGCGACCGACTCCGCGACGACCGAGCAAATCAAGCTGATGCAGGCGGGCCTAGAGCGCGAGCACGCCTCCGGCACCCACGGCGGCTATCGCGTTAAAGTGGCCGGCCAAAATGCTCGGCAATCAACGCAAACTCCGGCTCGACCACAACCCCACGTAAGCGCCATTGTGGCGCCCGAGCCGCCACCCCACTCCCACGCACTGTTTGTCACGCTGTTGGCTGCGATTTTGCTTGTGAGTGTCACGGCCGCCGCCGCGGTGTTTCGTACGGTCGAACGCAACCGCCGCGTGCTCCTAGCCAGCCACAGCCTGACAGCGGTCACGCCACCCCCAGCCCCTGTCAATCCGCAACCTGTGGTCGGCATCGCGACGCCACGACCCACCCCAGAGGTGCCGCCCGCCACCTCCGTCGACCCCGTGGTCCCAGAGCCGCCCGCCGCTGAAGCTAACGCGCCCCTGGCCCCAGAGGCAGCAGAGTCACGTGACGCGAGGCTTACGGACGATGGCCGGGCCGCGCCGCGGCGCCCCCTGAAAGACCCCAAAGAGCAGAGAGATCCGAAGGAGCCCAAAGAACCAGGCGATGTCAAAATGTCGAGCAAGGCGTCCGCGGGAGACACTGGGCTAGGGGTGTTGCAAATCAGCACCACACCACCGTTGCGAGTGCTGCTCAACGGTAGTGCCGCCGGCAACGCCCTAAGACTCAAGCAGAGCACCGGCAAGCTCCTGTTGGGCACCGGCAGAGACCCGAGCGCCGATCCGTTCGCGGTCAAGGTGCGCTACAAAATCGATGGCGACCAAATCACCTACACCATCGATTCGGAACCTTGGTCGATCGTGCGCGGCAACGGCGGGATGGGGCTCGGCAAGACGCCACTGGCGCCGCAACCGAGCACCGGCAGCTCCACGTTCGAGCTGATCAATCCCCAGGAAAAGCGCAGCCTGAAGCTGACTCTAAGGTTCGCACGATAGCGGAACTTGACGACACCGAAAAAGCACGGCAAACGTGAGCTGTCCCTATGAATCGACCGCCTTGCCACGTCCGTTCGTGCTCCCGTGGTGCCACAGCCCAACCGGTTGTCCTGTGGTTGTGTCTGCTGGCGGTCACGCTTGTGACGGCCCCCAAACCCGCGTGGGCCGAAGATACCCTGATGCCTAGCATCGTGCACGAGGGCTGCGCCGAATACCTAAAGGGTAAACCGTTCGAAATCATCGCCCGCTTCGAAGATGATTCCCAGCTCTTCGATCCCAAGCTGTATTACCACACAAGCGGCGAGTCC
>ERZ795055.2920-NODE-2920-length-12671-cov-4.303821_pt1 | contig 12671 bp, 8 predicted proteins | sample MGYA00375139_ERZ795055 | MGnify/ENA primary metagenome ERZ795055 (study PRJEB30184, sample SAMN05720283) | anaerobic digester metagenome | isolation source: active sludge of municipal wastewater-treating anaerobic digesters | place: USA | collected 2015-01-23 ...
CGACCAAAGTCCTCGACGAGGTGGGGTTGTCCCAGCGCTTGTCACATCGCCCCGGAGAGCTCTCCGGGGGTGAACAACAACGCGTGGCGCTGGCACGCGCGCTCGTCCTAGATCCACCGCTGCTCCTGGCCGACGAGGTCACAGGCAACCTGGATGAGAAGACCGGCGAAGAGATCCACTCGTTGCTTTTTGCGCTCAACGCCCAACGGGGCATCACGCTCGTAGTCGTCACTCACAACATGTCGCTCGCCAACCGCATGCCGCGACGTCTGTTGATCGAGGGTGGCAAGGTGAAGGAGCGTTCATGATGCGCTCGCAGTTCTTGAGGCTTGTGTTGCCGTTGATGGTCCTGGCCGTGCCGCTTTGGGCCCAGGCCGAGGACTCCGCCCCCGGCGTTGCCCACGTGGCCGGTATCCGCTTCGAAGGCCTAAAACGCGTCGAGGAAGAGGCCGCCCTCAGCAAGGTGACGCTTAAGGCGGGCGACGTTTACACTCCCAAAACCGCCACAGAGCTGTTGCGCAAGGTATGGGAGAGTGAACTGTTTCGCGACGTTCGTATCGAACAGGAACAGGTCGGACAGGACGTGCGTCTCGTGGTCGTGGTGGTTGAGAAGCCATCGATCAAAGAGATCAAGTACGAAGGGCGCGATGACCTCTCGGAAGAGGACGTCAAGGGCGTTGTCGACGTCAAGCCGTTCACCATCCTGAAGGTCGACGAGCTCAAGCGCAACGCCGAGAAGATCCACGACCTGTATGTCGAAAAGGGTCACTACTTAGCTGCCGTCGACTATCGTGTCGACCCGATCTCTGGCAACGACACCGAAGTGAATGTCGTCTTTGTTATTCAAGAGAACGCCAAAGTAATGGTCAGGCAGCTCACCTTCGTGGGCAACAAGCACATCCGCTCCGAACAACTCAAAGAGGTGCTGCAGACCCGCGAAGGCGGCGAGCTGTCGTTCCTGACGCAGGCCGGCACGTACAAAGAGGAGTTCTTCCAAACCGATCTCTTTCGCATCCAGGCGCTCTATTATGACCATGGCTATGTGAACGTGAAGGTCGGACAACCCACCGCGACCATCTCGGCCGACCGTCGCTACATCTTCCTGTCAGTGCCCATCGAAGAAGGGGAGCGCTTCGACTTCGGCGCGATCAAATTTTCCGGTGAAGTCACGTTGCGCGACAAAGACGGCAAAGAAAAAATCAGCGAAGAGAAACTGCGCAAGCGCCTGAACATCAGTGAGGGCGATGGCTTCAACCGCACCAAACTATTTGAGGATATTCAGGAACTTACCGACATTTACAAAGACGAAGGGTACGCCTACGCCAACGTGACGCCGAACTCCTCGGTGCGCGGTGACGTCAAGCGCGTGGACCTAGACCTCGAAGTCGAGCGCGGCGACATTGTCTACTTCGAACGCATCGAGGTGGTGGGCAACACGCGCACCCGCGACAAAGTCATTCGCCGGGAGCTGCGCATCGCCGAAGGGGAGCGCTACAGCGCCTCCAAGCTGAACGAGTCGCGCGCTCGCGTCTACCAGCTGGGTTTCTTTGAAACCGTCAACCTGTCGACAAGCCGCGGCACCAAACCCAACCAAATGAACGTCACCGTGGAGATCAAAGAGAAATCCACCGGTACCTTCCAGATTGGCGCGGGTTTCTCCAGCGTCGAAAGCTTCATCGCCACGGCGCAGATCGCCCAAAACAACTTCCTCGGTAACGGCCAACTGTTATCGGTGTCGGCGCAACTGTCGTTCGGCGACTATGCACGGCAGTTGGCGACCTTTCAGTTCTATGAGCCCTACTTCTTTGATACCGAGTGGTCGTTCGGCCTGAATGCCTATATCACCCAGCGCTACTATCGAGAGTTCCAGCGCAATGCCAACGGTCTGTCACCCAGCTTTGGCTATCCGATCACGCCGGACATCCGCGTCAACGCGGGCTACACGCTTGAATACATCGAGATCGAAACGGCCTCGTCGACAGCCCCTCTTGCCGACCTCACCCGCGGCAACGGGCGCAATTCCTCAGTGAACGCCAGTATCTCGTATGACACACGCGACAACCGCTTGTTCCCGTCCAAGGGACAGTACCACCTCCTCTCCGCGGAGGTCTCCGACCGCACGTTAGGAGCCGAGCAAGGGTTGGAGCACCGGCGCTTCCAGCTCTACCTGCGCTACTATCACCCGCTGCCGTTGTCGTTGGTGTTGAAATTGAATGCCGAGCTTGGCCTGGTTGTGGCGCGGGGCAACGAGCGCGTGGCCATTGCCGAGCGGTTCTTCCCGGGCGGCATCTACTCGGTGCGGGGTTTCGAGCCCCGAGCACTGGGCCCTACGCAACGCATCGCCGGCAGCCGCGACCCACTGTCGGGCAGTTCTGAGTTCGTTATCGGCGGCAACAAGCAAGCCATCTTCAACATGGAAATCGAGTTCCCGATCATCGAACAGGCTGGCATCAAGGGCGTGGTTTTTGCGGACGCCGGCAACGCCTACGATGATTCTGAGGGCTTTTTCTATCTAGGGACCCCTGAGGACCAACGGCCACGGGCATATCGTCTCAACTCGACCGAAGGGATCACGCCGCCGCTCGGGTTGTACTACTCCTGCGGCTTCGGCTTCCGCTGGTTCAGCCCGATTGGACCGTTGCGCTTCGAGTGGGGTATCCCGCTCACCAAAAAGAGCCCCACCGACCGCAGCCTGATCTTCGAGTTCACGATTGGCAACTTCTTCTAGAACACGCTGAACGATTGGTCGAACGCGATATACACCGCGATGGGGATACGATCCTGTTCATCCGCGCAGCGGTTGAGGGGTACGCCCATGTCGACAGCAAACTCGGCGGGCGACACGCCAAAGACGTCGACAATCCAACGCAGGCCGTAGCCCACGTCGTAGAACATCGATTGTTCACACCCAAGACGTTTAACTGGCAAGTAGACGGCGTCGGCGAACAGTGCGCCCTCAAAACGGCTCCAGGTGGCCAAGCCCCAGAAGTCGGTGTCGGCGTGCGCATCCAACACATGCCGGTACTCGCCGCTGGCCACCACCCGTCGTGTGCTCTTGGCCTCGTCTCGTTCGTAGCCCCGCGCGGCTCGATAGCGATCCCCCAACCGCAGGCCGTTCTGTGCTGGGGCATCTCCCCACGTAAAGTCGGCGCGCAGTCGGCCGACGAGCGCTTGATGCAACGTCAGCGGCAGAATTCCCAAGCCCGAAACCCCCGCCTGTGCGAACGAATGCCGCGTTCCATCTCGGTCTTGCCCCAACCCCCAGGCGAGCCGCGCCGAGTAGCCGTGCCCCGAAAATGACCAATACGGGCTCTGACGGTCGTCGTAGCGATAAAAGAGCTGTGTGCTGAGCTGATCACCTGGCACCGCGCCGTCCCGGTCGGCCCGCAAACGCTCGTAAGCCAACGACAACCCCAACCGCTCGGCCAGCACCAACGGCGTCACCGGTTGGCCAAACCCAACCGACAGGGTCGATGCCAGCCCCGTGCTGGAGGGGCTGTAAAGCATAAAGAAATCAGCACGATAGCGCAGGTCGTGAATCCGCCGCAGCGAGAAGTCGGCGGCCGCAGTGAACTCGCGATTGGTGACGGCAATCAGGCTGGTGATGTTGTTCAACAAAAATCGCCAACGCTGCGGTTCGCGATTGTCGAAGCGAGGTCCGATGCCCTCCAGAGCCAGGAGCTCAACCACACGCCCGTGCGGATCGAGTTCCACCACGCGCAAAGGCCCCGGCACAGCCAAGGTCACGTCACCAGGCCCCAGCCGCGTGACTTCATGCCGCTGCCCGTTGACGTCGGTGGCGGCAACGGTGATGGGCTCCTCGGGAATCGCGCCGTTGGCGTCGACAGCGATCGTCACCGTGGTCTTGGAGGCGCCTGACGTCACGTTTGCCAGACGGTAATTTAGACGCGGGTAGGGGCCGAGCCAGGGCGTAAGCACGGCATCCACGTCGACCGACAACTGCCTGGCCAGCACACGCCACGGCGATTCGCCAAGTCGGGGGGATAACGCCAAGGCCGCGTACGTGCGAGCCGCACCGTAGCGGTCGACGAGCTTCTCGACCAGAAGTTTGCCCCGTGGTTGAGCATGATAGAAGTCGTCCAGTCGCCAACGACGCTTGGGCGATTCGTCGACCGCCTCAAAGTAGCTGGTCACAAAGCTGACCTGGGGCGCGAAGATCAACGTATCGATCTCCGGGATCACCGCAAAACTCTCAAGCAAGTCGGGCGCGAACTCCTTGCCGCCGTAGAGTTCAAGGGTAAGCGGGTCGAGCAGCGCGGTTGCAAGGGCGTCGGCACACAGCTCCGGAGAAAACGGCTCGGCGTGCTGAGCACAAAAGGGCAGGGCCCGCGCCGCAAGCTGCGCACGCCAAATCGACAATCGATGAAACTTCAAGAACCGCTCGAATCCGAGGACGGCAAACGCTCGATCGGAGACGGCAAAGCCACCGTCAAAGGCCTCCACAAGATGCTCGCGCAAGGGCGCGATGACCACGCGCAACGGCAGCCTGTCGGCCACAAGGTTAGCGGCCACCGCTGCCGCCTCCCCAGTCGTCAACGTATCCTGCAACTCTTGAAATGCGGCGACAGGCGCAGGTGCCAACACCATCGCCGAATCCAGGATCCGAACGAAGGGCGTGGGCGACAGAAAAATCGGCAGGTAACGTCCCCAATAGGTTCCGCGCACCACCCGTACAGAGCGCTGCCCCAGCGGCTGGGCACCAACAAAACCGGCGAGCCCGGGCGAAACGCGTACGTCATAGTCAATAGGGCAGGGTCGAATGTCCTCACCATCACCAAACGCGGGATGCCAACCGCCCAACAAGTAGAGAGCGTCGCGTGTTTTGCCAAAGGTACCGTTGCGACGCGGCACGCGCGTACGAAACCCAACACGGATGTCCGCACCGACACCCGAGGTTGGCAACGGCTGCCATACCGCGGCCGTTGAAATCACCTGCCCGTCCACAGCAATCTCGATCCCAGCGGGGTCAAAGCCATCCGGATAAAACCAGGCGGCGTTGAGATCATCAATTCCATCGGGCGTCACAAAGAGATTGGGGTACAGCGCCACGTGCGGTGCCTTGCGTGCATTGATGCACGTGGCTTCACCCACCACCGTACGGCCATCGCTGCCAACCTCGGCCACCAGCCGGACCCGTTCGCAAACGGCCTCGGGAGCCGCCGGCAGCCAAACCATGGCGAGCCACAACATCACGAGCAGAACCTCACCATGACCCGCCCACCGTCAACAGGCTCGATAAGACCCGCAAGGTACGACAAACACACCGCTTCGCGATTGACACCAAGAGAGATGTGACCGACATAAACCACAACAAAAAACGCCCTCGTCGCTCGTGCAAAACCCCACGACGAATCGTTGGGTTTCCCCCAAAGACCGGGGTAGCATAGCGCCGGAGTTCGTACCATGGGACTAACGATCTATCTTGCCACGAGCGATGCCGACTACAGCGTACCGTTGCGCAACGCGCTGACCGCGCTGGCACTGCCGTTTGCCCAAGATCCTGCCAATGAGCAGCTCTTGGTGGCCTGCGTCGTCGCTGACAATCCTTGGGAACATGCCCAAGCCCTGCGCGGCGCCAACATAGGCGCTGTGGTGGTCTTTTGCACCGGGCCCATCCCGGAGCCTCCCGTTGAAGTGACGGCAGACGTCACGGTTCACACGTGGTCGGACGCCGCCACCGCCGCCAGCTACGTGGCCCAGCTCATCGCCGCCGGCCCTGGAGTGGCCACGCCTCTCATGTCGACACGGACCCCCGTTCCGCCACCACCGGGCTTCACGCCCGCAGGCACCCCCAACGCGGGCCTGGAGGAGCCCGAATTGCTGGACGACGCTGCCCTGGTGAATGCCGACGAACCTGAGTTCAGCGACGATGCTTCGCCTCTCGATGCCAACGCACCGCCGCCACCGCCGCCAGCGCGTGTGCTCGCGCCGACGCTCGATTCGATCACCCCGGAGGACTGGGAGTTCATCAAGCGTGTTTTCAACCAGGTGCGCGATGTGGATTTCCGTGCGCCGCCGCCACCACCGCCTCGCAAGGCCTTGTCGGGCTTGGACAAAAAGATGCAGTTCTTGCGCGACAAGACCCGCGAGCTGGAACGCGATCTTGCGCGTGTTGGGTTTGTTTGGCGCACCAAGCAACAGCAGGTCGACGCCGTCGACCAGACGATCGCTGCCAAAGAAGCCGAGCGCGCCACCGCAGTGCAACGCTACGAGCAAATCAAAGACCAGGCCACCCGAGCGTCGGCACAAGCACGTACCGAGGCCGCGCAACAGGCCGCGCGGATTCAAGATTTAGAGGCGACCGCCAACGGTCTCGAAGGGCAGCTGAACAAGCTCAAGCGCGAAAGCGAGCAGACCATTAGCTCGCTGACAGCGCGCCTCACCAAAGAAGAGCAAGAGAAGGTGGCGCTCATCGCCGAGTTCCGCTCAAAAATCGAAGCCGCACAGGCGGCGTTCACCCAACTGCGTGATGGTTCGGCACGCACCATTGGCGAGCTAGAAACCAAGGTTGGCACGCTCGATCAGGCGTTGGTGGACTCGCAGGCATCCGTGGCCGCGCGGGACATGACGCTGGACGAACAGAGCCGCACGCTCGCCGAACGCGACCACGCGCTGCAAGCGCTGAACAATGAGATCGCCGCTGTGCGCGCCGAGTTCGAAATCAAGGTGGCCCACCTTGAGGCTGAGCTGATGTCCGTCAAGGACTCCCGCGAGAAGCTGGCCGAACGCTTGGGTGATCGTGAGCGCACCTTGAGCGCCATCACCGAGGAAATGGGACGCACCGGCTCCGAACATGGCGAGCGGGTCAACGAGTTGAAGCAAACCATCAGGGATCGCGATGCACGGATCCAGGGTCTCGAATCTGAGATCGCGAGTGCCCGTAATGAGTTTCAGCAATTGGCCCAAGAGTTTGGCCGCCACCGTGATGATGCCGGACGCATTACTGAGGAGCTTGGGCAAGCAGTGGCAGACGCCCGCGCCGACGCGCGTACCTGCAAAGAGCGCCACACCGAATTGGAACGCCTGCTGAACGAAAAAGAACAAGCGTTGGCTGCTGCCACCGCTGCGCTCACGGCGGCCCAAGAAGATGCCCGACTGGCGAAACAAGATCTCACCGAGACCGGTAAGCGCCTGGCAGAGCTCCAGCAAGGGCAGGTCTAGGAGACGGGCAGGCCTTCGGGCAACGGCACCACCATCGCCTGTTTCACCGCCTCGGCCAACGCCAAGGCTCGCAAACCGGCAGCACCATCGACGCGCGGTGCCCGGTGGTCGATAATCGCCTGCAGGAAATCGTGATCTTGGAGGGCCAAGGCATCGCCGGGGGGCACGTCGACCGGTTCTCCAGCGATTTGGGGCCATGGACTGCCGTTGGCGGGCATCCGCCGAACGCTCTTCACCTCGCGTTTGGCACAATCAATTGAGACGTAGCGCTCCACGGTAAACAACCGCAACTTGCGAGAGGGTTCCAGGGACGCACGTCCGGCGGACAGTTGCGCCACTGCGCCATCGGCAAATTGCAGCCGGGCCGCGGCCATGTCCGTCGCTTGGGTGATAATAGGCACGCCAATGGCGCGCGCTTCCACCAGCGGGCTCGCAATCAACGTCGCGACGATGTCCAAGTCATGGATCATCAAGTCGAGGACCACATCCACGTCAGTCGAGCGGCCACTAAACGGCCCCAGGCGTTCGGCAATGATGTAGCGGGGTCGATCGGCAATTTGCAGGGCCGCTGCGATGGCTGGGTTGAAACGCTCGGTGTGCCCCACCTGAAGCATGACCTGCCGTTCCTTAGCCAACGCGATCAATCGCTCAGCCTCGGCCACCGTCGCCGTGATGGGCTTTTCGATGAGCAGGTGGCAACCCATGGCCATGGCTTCTTCAGCCAGTTGCGCATGATGGAGCGTAGGCGCGGCGATCACCACCGCATCCACTTGGCCTTTGAACGCAGCGAGCTCGGCTGCCGCCCGAATCTCATGTGTTTGCGCTGCTTTGTCGCGCTTGGCGGCATCAATGTCGACCACGCCCAGAAGCGTTGCGAGCGGGTCGGCGGCCATCTTTTGGAGATGGTAGGTGCCGAGATGGCCTGCCCCCACGACGACCACACGGACCTTGGACATGAAGCTACTCCTCCGTTGGCAGATCAGCGACACGCGGCCCGCGGCGCGCCGAACAGACGCCCCGTTTTGCTGAACGCCGAACAAACGCCAGAATCTCATCGATCTCAGGCGCCTTGCCAGCATATTCGCGTTCGGTCACTTCGAAGGCCTGCTTGCGCGGCAGGTCACTTAGGAACAGGCTCCTGAAGGCGCTGCGTACCATATGGATCTTGTCGCGGCTCCAGCCGGCTCGACGCAAGCCAATGATATTCAATCCTGCCAGCTGCGCGCGATTGCCCACCGCGGTACACATCGGCGGCACGTTCTGCGACACCATCGAGCCGCCGCCAATGAACGCCGCACGTCCCAACTCGCAGAACTGGTGTACGCCCGAAAGCCCACCCAAAATTGCGTAGTCGTTGACGGTCACGTGGCCGGCCAAACCAACGCCGTTGCCGACGATGACATGACTCCCCACAGTGCAGTCGTGGGCCACGTGGGAGTAGGCCATGAACAGGCAGTGGCTGCCGACCTTCACTTCCATATGCCCGTGCGCCGTGCCGATATTCATCGTCACGCTTTCACGGATGACATTGTTGTCACCAATGGTAAGACGCGCTCGCTCGCCCTTGAACTTTAGGTCTTGGGGCGGTCCGCCAAGCGCCGCGAACGGGTGCACGACATTGCCGCTACCAAGCGTCGTGTCCGCAGTGACGTGTACGTGCGACACCAGCCGCGTTCCAGCGCCGATACGGACATACGGGCCGATAACGCAGTAGGGCCCAATGTCCGCGCTGGCATCGATGTCGGCGCCTTTATCAACAAGGGCAGTAGGGTGAATCGCCATGATGCTACTTGCTCTCCTTCGACTTCTCGTAATCTCGTTCGAGCGCCACCAGACGCTCGTCCATGTCGCGCACACGGCGACGAAGTTCGGGGACGTGGTGCTGCGCCATCGTCACCTTCAACCATTGCTTATGCGGCAACACCGGTGCTCCCGAATAGATGCCGGGCGCATCGATTGCCCCCGACACCCCGGAACGGGCTCCCAGCATCACGTCACTTGAAACCTTGATATGCCCGACAATGCCACCTTGGGCACCCACCACCACGCGGTCACCCAGCGTGGCGCTGCCGGCAATGCCTGTTTGGCTCACGATGACACAGTCACGTCCCAACACGACGTTATGGGCAATCTGCACCAAGTTGTCGATCTTGGAGCCTGCCCCAATGAGCGTGACGCCAAACGCGGCCCGGTCGATGGTCGTGTTAGCGCCGATCTCGGCATCCTCCTCAACCACCACCACACCTATTTGGGGGATCTTGTGGCGACGCCCGTGGGCGTCCACCGCGTAGCCAAAGCCATCGCTGCCGACCACGGCCCCCGCCTGGAGGATGACGCGCGCGCGCAGCTCACATTGAGCCAAGAGCTTCGCCCCCGCATGCATCACGACATGCTCACCCACCTTGGCATCGGGGCCAACGTAGGCTTGAGGTCCGATCACACTGTGGGCCCCCACCACGGCCCGAGCATCAATCACCGCCCCCATTCGCACCGTCGCCGTGGCGGCGATGGTGGCCGTGGGGTGCACCACTGCGCCTGGCTCAACACCGGCAGGGTAGGTGGGCGCAGGATGCAATGTTTGGGCGACGTGCGCCATTGCGAGATAGGGGTCTTTACAGACGATCAGCGTGGTGTGCGTAAAGTCCGCAGCCACGTCTGGCACGAGCACGGCACCGGCCTTGGTGCTCTCAAACTGGGCGCGGTACTTCACGTTGGCCAAAAAGCTAATCTGCTCTGGCCCGGCGGTCACAAGGTCAGCCACGCCGCGTATCGCACGCGTATCGTCACCTACGACCCGGCCGCCCACGAGCGCCGCGAGAGCGCCTACCGTCTGCATTGCTACTTCTTGCCGTATTGACGGTTGTACTCTTTCACCACGTCCGCCGTGATGTCTTGATGGCGCTTGTAATACAACACGGTGTCGCTGATGTTCAAAATCATCTGATAGCCATCACGATCGCCGATCTTCTCGATCACGGTCTTGAGCTTTTGAGCGATCTCCTGCGTGATCTTGCCCTCAGCGTCCATCAACTCGCGTTGAGCCTTGGCGTAGGTTTGCTGGATATCGACGAAATCCTTCTCCAGCTCCTCGCGCTTGGCCTGACGCGCGTCGTCTTTCATCATCGCCTTCTTCTTCTCGAAATCCTCTTGCTTGGCCTTAAAGCCTTGTTGCAACTCGTCCAGCTTCTTTTGCTTCACATCGAAGTCAGCCTTCAGCTTGGCCTTCGCCGCTTTGCCATCCTCAACATCATTCAGAGCCTGCGCCATATCGACGTAGGCAACCTTCAGATCAGCGGCATTCGCAATCGACAACTGGCTCATCAACAAAGCCGGGGCCATCCACACGGCAAGACGCATCGCGAGTATCCTTTCGTATCTGTTCCCTGCTCGGCCGAGGCGCGACAGGGGCACCCTCCATCGGGTCCGCGCGCGTGTATCACACTGCGACAGGCCGAAACAACCATGGTCGGTTAAGTTCACGAACTGAACAACACAGTTCCTGCCAAGGTGGCCAACAGTGTATAGCTTGGCATTGTGGCTGCACACGAAACTCTAGGCTTGCTGCTGGTTCGGGATGGTGTCATCTCCCGCCCACAGCTCTACGACGCCCTGCGCCTACAACGGCAGAACAACCGTTTGCTCGGTACCTGCCTGTTGGCGTTGGGCTATCTCCAACCGCAAACGCTGCTGCAAATCCTGGCTCGGCAGCTGTCCATCCCGGCTTTGCCACCGGGCACTCTCGGGCGCGCGTCGCCGATGGCGGTCGCACGGGTCCCGGCTGAGATGGCGGTGCGCTTGCGCATTGTGCCATTTTCATGGGACGGCGAGATGCTCGGGGTGGCCGTGGCCGATGGGCGTGCGCTGAACTACCTGCATGAGGTTGCAGTCCAAGCCCAGGCCGCCGTTGGGGCGTACGTCGCGCTGGAGATGGAAATCGAGGCCGTGTTGCGCACGGTGTACCCCGAGGCCTCGCTACTGCGCGAGGCCCGCGACGCCACCCAAACCAGCGGCGTTGAGCTTAACGGTCGACCCCGCCCCGTGCGGGCCGAACCCCAACACGAGATCCCCACGCGCAATTTTGGCGCGGCCTTGGGCCTTGAGGAGCAACCGCCGGGCCGACCCGCAGCATCGGTTATTCAAGGTGCTCCCCCTCGGGCGCCCATCCATGCGCCGCCACCACCTGCCAAGCCACCTACGGCTCCCGTGGCTCCGGCCGAGCGCGCCATTGTCCGCGATGGCTTTTACGACGCCGTGGAAAACATCTATCAAGCTGCCAACCCCCATGAGGTTGGCGTGCTAATGGGGCAGGCGTTACTGAACTATTTCTCGAAGGTACTCATCCTGGACGTCAACAGCGATTGCCTCGAAGTATGCGGGTTCGGCGGTATGGCCACACCACCGCCCGCAAGCATCCCGCTCACACACGTCCCCAAAATTGCCGCCACCTTGAACAAGCGCGCGATCGCCTATGGGCCAGCCGAAAGCGACAACCGCACCACAGAGTTCTACAGTCAATTCAAGCTGCCAGCCGCGGCGACCTCCTTGATCGCCCCCGTCGTGGACGGTGGCAAAGTGGAGCTGCTCGTATACGCCGACAACGGTGCGGTCGCAGAGCTGTACGAGGACCTCCACGATGTCGAGCTCTTATTCAAAGAGGCCGAAACGGCGCTGCCAATCATCCGCGGCGGCTAGCTGGCGCTAACGGTGCCGACCGCGCTTGCCTTTGCGCTTGGCTTTGGCAGGAGCCGCAGGCTCAGGCGCCGCCGGGGAACCCGCCTTATCGATAGCGCTCTGCAGTTCGTCGGCTTTGTCGCCATCCAGGTACTTGAGCACGTCGTAGGCCCGCGCTGCCGCTTCGAGCTCGTTGGCTTTCACGTAGGTGAGCCCCACTTTAAGGGCAGCCTCGGCGTTGTTCGGCTCGATCTCAAGGGCGCGCCGAAAGGCCTTGAGCGCACGCGCTCCGTCTGCGTGGTCAGCAAACCAGTCGCCCGCCTTGAGTTGTACCCGCGCATCGTCAGGCAGCGCTTGAGCTGCCGCTGCAAGCACCTTACCGAGCCGCTCCTTGTTGGCTTTAGAGCGTTCCAGAAGCTCCAACAACGGTGCGTAAGCCTGTTGTTGAGGCGACTCCAGCGTGGTGGCGCGCTGCAGCGCCTCAATCGCTTGCGCCTCCAAGCGAAAATCACGGTAGGTAAGGCCGAGCTCCAATTGCACTTTGGCGCTCTTCGGTAACAGGCGCGCCGCACCCTTCAACAGCTCGATCGCCTCTTCAAATCGTTGTTGGCCGCGGTAGATCCGCGCCATTCCACAGGCGGCCGCGGTGTTGGTGGCGTCCGCCTTGAGCGCGTTGCGGTAGGCGAGGCTGGCGCGATCGACCAGGTTCTGGGCCTCATACAATTCGCCCAAGGTCGCCTGCACACCCGCGTCCTGGGCGCCCGCACCGCGCATGCCTTTGGCGACGCCCTGCATCACCTCCAGCGCTTCATCGTAGC
>ERZ795055.2928-NODE-2928-length-12659-cov-4.314345_pt1 | contig 12659 bp, 7 predicted proteins | sample MGYA00375139_ERZ795055 | MGnify/ENA primary metagenome ERZ795055 (study PRJEB30184, sample SAMN05720283) | anaerobic digester metagenome | isolation source: active sludge of municipal wastewater-treating anaerobic digesters | place: USA | collected 2015-01-23 ...
TGCCGCACTCCAAGGAGCTGCGCTCTGTGTCGCATCGGAGCCGCCTCCCTGGGCACGCCGATCTCCTGATCGGCCTCTTCTCTCCGCTCTTCCCTCTCCCCTAATCTGCGCATATCTGCGCAATCTGCGGACCTCTTCCGGAACCCCACCCACGCCCGCGCCCCGGTTACGCCTTTCGGCTATACTAGGGGCCTGTTTTTCACCTGTTTGCGCCGTGGGTTGTCTCCGGCGCCACCCCAAAGGATCCCCATGCCCCGCAACAGCATAGGAGAGGACAGCCTGCGGCGCTTCCATCCGGAGGCGCTGGCGCAGGCGCAGGAGGCCGTGGCCGAGGCGGGCGGGCAGGAGGTCTTTCTGGCGGGCACGCTGGCGGAGGACGGGCGGGTGTCGGCGGTGCGGGTGCTGGCGCGGGGCAACAGCGACACGGTGCCCGCGCTCTTTGAGGGGCTGGACATCCGGGACGTGGTGATCCACAACCACCCGTCGGGCAACCTGTCGCCGAGCGGGCCGGACCTGGCGCTGGCGTCGGCCTACGCCGCCCACGGCCACGGCATGTTCATCATCGACAACGAGGCGCACTCGGTCTATGTGGTGGTGGAGCCGTTCACGCGGAAGAAGGCGACGCGGCTGGCGGCGGCGGAGTTGCAGGCCTTTTTCCGGCCCGACGGCCCCATGGCGCGGCATCTGGCCGGCTTCGAGCTGCGGCCCCAGCAGTCGGCCATGATGGAGGCCATCGCGGAGGCCTTCAACGGGGACGGCTTTTCGGTGATCGAGGCCCCCACGGGGGTCGGCAAGACCTTTGCCTACCTGCTGCCCGCGATCCTGTGGACCCTGCGCAACAAGGAGCGCGTGGTGATCTCCACGCGGACCATCAACCTCCAGGAGCAGATCATCCACAAGGACATCCCGCTGATCCGGCGGGCGCTCGGGCTGGAGTTCGCCGCCTGCCTCGTCAAGGGCCGCAACAACTACGTGTGCCTGCGGAAACTGGGGAACGCGCTGGCCGAGATGACGCTGTTCGAGGAGGAGTCCGCCAAGGTGCAGCTGGAGGCGGTGGCCGAATGGGCGCGCACGACGGAGGAGGGCAGCCTGTCCGACCTGTCCTTCGTGCCGTCGCGCGACCTGTGGGAGAAAATCCGGAGCGAGGCGGACACCTGCGCCATGGGGCGCTGCCCCAACCAGCAGAAGTGCTTCGTGGGGAAGGCGCGCCGCGCCATGGCGGGGGCGGACGTCCTGGTGGTCAACAACCACATGCTCTTCTCGGACCTGGCGGTGAAGAAGGAGGCGGACGACTTCACGTCCATGGCGGTGCTGCCGGCCTTCCACCGGCTCATTCTGGACGAGGCGCACTCCGTGGAGGACTCGGCCACGGAGTACCTCGGCGTGTCGGCCACGCGCATGGGCGCGCGGACGCAGTTGAACCGGCTCCACCGCACCGAGGGCGGGCGCGAGCGCGGGCTCTTCCCGCTGGTGCGGTTCAAACTGGCCCGCGAGTGCTCCCAGCTTCCCGCGGAGGACTACGCGCGGCTCCTCGACCTGCTGGAGAAGGAGGCCGCGCCGGCCCTGGACGCGGCGCGCGACGCCCTGGAGACGGTCTTCGGCGCCCTGCGCGAGCTGGCGGGCGGACTCAGCGGACAGATCGGCCGCGAGATCAAGTGGCGGCTCACGGAGGAGGTGCTGGCAAAGCCCGAGCTCCGCGAGATGCACACGGTCTGCACCCTGCCCGCCGTCGGGGCGGTCCGCGCGCTGTCGCGGGTGCTGGAGGCGCTGGTCCGCAGACTGGGCGACATTCCCCGGGGCCCGGACAACGCGGAGCCGCCGCTGGTGTCGGAGGCGCTGGAGCTGAACGCCTGCCGGATGCGGCTGGAGGCGGTGGCGGACACGCTGGCCGAGTGCACCAGCGAGACGCTCCAGGAAAACACGGTGCGCTGGGTGGAGATGGACAGCGACAACGACCGGTATGTCCGCGTGGTCCGCTGCCCCCTGGAGGTGGGGAAACCCCTCGCCGAGTGGGTGTACCCGCAGTTCACCACGCTGGTCATGACCTCCGCCACCCTCACGGTCGAGCGGAAATTCGCCTACTTCTTCCAGCGGCTGGGGCTCAACCTGGTCGCCGAAGAACGCATCAAGACCCTCGCCCTGGACTCCCCCTTCGACTTCAAGAGCCAGGTCATGGTCTGCGTGCCCACGGACCTGCCCGATCCCGGCGACCGGGCCTTCCTGGAGCAGGGGGTGGAGGCGGTCTGGCAGGTGCTGGAGCACACCCGGGGCCACGCCTTCGTGCTGTACACCTCCTTTGCCGCCATGAACCACGCCTACCGGAAACTGGAGGACCGCCTGCGCGCGGCGGGGATCACGGCCCTCTGCCAGGGCAAGGCCACCCGCACCCAGCTGCTGGAGGAGTTCCGGCGCGACACCTCCAGTGTGCTCTTCGCCACGGACAGTTTCTGGGAGGGCGTGGACGTTGCCGGGGACGCTTTGCAGTGTGTTATACTGCCAAAACTGCCCTTCAGGGTGCCCACGGAGCCCGTTCAGGAGGCCCGTGCCGGGGCGATTGAGGCCGCCGGAGGAAACGCCTTCATGGAGTATTCCGTGCCCCAGGCTGTCATCAAGTTCCGGCAGGGCTTCGGGCGGCTCATCCGGCGGCGGACCGACTGGGGGGCCGTGGTGATTCTGGACCGGCGGGTGACCACCAAATACTACGGGCGGATATTCCTGAAGTCCCTCCCCGACCTGGACGTGGACGCCGGACTGTCCGAAACCGTGCTGAAGAAACTTGGCGGGTTCTTCAAGGCCCGCCGGAAAACGGGAAAGAAACCATGACCACCCCCCTCGACATCAAAGTGAATGTGGCACGGGCCAAGGCCGCCGCCGTGGGCGCCGCCCACGGGGTGACCCCGGCGGAGCTTGCCGAACTGGAGCCCCGCGCCCTGGAAATCCTCTCCCTCCTCCGCGGCGAGCGGGCGGCGGCCAAGTACGGGTTCTACGACCTGTACAAGGACGACGCGGCCTTCGCCGGTGTGAAGGAGAAGGCGGCGCATTTCGCGAAATTCGGCTACGAGAACCTCGTGGTGCTGGGCATCGGCGGGTCCGCCCTGGGCCTGACGGCCCTCCAGACGGCCCTCAACCCGCCCTACTACAACCTGCTTTCGCGGGGGAAACGGCGCGGCCCCCGGCTGTTTGTCATGGACAACATTGACCCCGTGACCTTCAAGGCCATGCTGCGCCTGTGCCCGCCGAAGAAGACGCTGTACAACGTCATCTCGAAGTCCGGCGGCACGGCGGAGACCATCAGCCAGCTCATGATCGTGGTGGACCAGCTGGAGAAGGCCCTGAAGGGCGCTCCCCTCGCCGACCATCTGGTCGTCACCACCAGCCCCCGCCATCCCGACGCCCCGAAGAGCCTGCTGCACCCCGTGGCGGACACCTACGGCCTCGTCTCCTTCCCGATCCCGCTCAACGTGGGCGGGCGCTTCTCCGTCTTCTCCCCCGTGGGCATGTTCCCCGCGGCGATGCTGAACATGGACCTCGACGCCATGCGCGAGGGCTGCGCCGCCATGGACGCGCGGTGCTCCCTCGCCTCGCTGGAGGAGAACCCCGCGTGCCTGCGCGCGGCCTTCCAGTACCTGCTCGACACGCGGAAGGGCAAGACCATGTCGGTCATGATGCCCTACGCCGACGGCCTGCGCGACGTGGCGGACTGGTATCGCCAGCTGTGGGCGGAGAGCCTGGGCAAGCGCTTCGGCCTGGACGGCGGCGAGGTCTTCGCCGGGCAGACGCCCATCAAGGCCCTGGGCGCCACGGACCAGCACTCGCAGGTGCAGCTCTACCGCGAGGGGCCGAACAACAAGGTCTTCAACATCATTGAGGTGGCCAAGTTCGGGACCACGCTCAAGATCGCGGACACCCTTCCGGACGTTCCGGGGCTGGGCTACCTGCGCGGCAAGAGCATGAACCGCCTGATGGCCGCCGAGCTGCGCGGCACCATGGACGCCCTGAAGGCCTCCGCGCGCCCCGTGATCCACGTGACCCTGCCCGTGCTCAACGCCCACACCGCCGCCCAGCTCCTGTACATGCTCGAGGTCGAGACCGCCGTGGCCGGCAGATTGTACGGCGTCAACACCTTCGACCAGCCGGGCGTCGAGGAGGGCAAGATCATCGCCCGCAGGCTCATGGGCGGCGAGGGGTAGGGAATGGACGCCGGGACGCCCGGGCACGGCGGCGTATCCGCCGGCGACGTGGCACGGTTGCGCCGCAACCGGCGCACCTACCGCTACTGTGTGTCCGCCTGCGTGTTCCTCTGCCTGTCCCTGTGGTTCGCCGAGGGCTACCTGCGCTTTGACCGGTCGGAGACGCAGTACCGCATGGCCCTGGGCCACGCCCGCGAATCCGCCCGGCCCATCCTGCGCAACGCCGTGAAGCGGGACGCGCTGGTGAACGACCCGCCCACCGCCCGGTATCTGGAGGCGCTGGCGGACGTGGAGGAGCCGGACCTGGTGCTGCCCGCCTACGAGCAGGCCCTGCGCCTCGACCCGCGCAACGCCTTCCTGCTGGTGAAATTCGGGTGTGCCCTGCTGGACGCCGGCCGCCCGGTGGACGCCCGGGAGCGCTTCCGCGCCGCCGCCCTGCACCCCCCGCACAACGCGCTGCCCCGCTATCTGGAGGCGGCGGCCCTCCACGCCTCCCTCGGCCCGGAGGATGATCTGGGCGAGGTGATGGCGCTGCTGGTGCGCGCGAACGGGTCGGGGGACCCCGTGCTGTTTCCCGAGCCCCTGTGGCACGCCACCCTGCCCGCGCGGGGCGCCAGGCACGCCGACATGGAGCGGGAACTGGCGGCGCGGTGCCTGGCCCCCCTGCGCGCGATGGCGGGGCATCTTCTCTCCCGGGCCGAGCGCGACATCGCGGGCAACGACTTCCGGGACTGGGACGCCTGGCTGGGGCAGATCGCCGCCGCGGGCGCCATGATCGCCGGAAACCCCCGGTCGGAGGAGAACCGTCTCCGCGCGGACCGCGCGTCGGAGGGGCTGCGCATTCAGGCGGAGGCCCTGAAACTGCGCCGGCGCATCGCCGACGCCCGCGGCGACACCGCCGCCGCGGAGGCGCTGGACGCACTGGACGTCCTGCTCGGCGGGGCGCGCGAGGAGCTGGCCGGGTTTGAGAACCGCCGGGGGGAGGTGGTGCTGGCGCATACCGGCCGCCTCAACGCGCCCCTGGCCGCCGCGGGGAAGACGCTGGCCCTGCTGATGCTGCTCTACCTTGCGCTCAGCGCAACGGGGGCGGCCCTCGGCGGCGCGGCCTCGGAGGCGAAAAACATCCCCTCGCCGCTGCCGGTGTCCGCCATGCACGGGGTGGTGGCCGCCGCATGGTTCGCGGCCCTGGTGCTGTATAGCCGCGGCGCGCCGCTGGACTGCCCCGCCTGGGTGGCCTCGGCGGCGGGGTTCCTGTGGGACGCCGCCGTGGTGGCGGCCTTGGCGCTGACCCCCGTTGCGGCATGGGCGCAGTGGCGGAACGCCCCGGAGGAGTTCCGCGGACGGCTCGCGGCCGCCGGCGGCGCGCGGCGCCGACTTGCGGGGGCGGGACTCGCGGTCGGGTTCTTCCGCAGAAACATCGGTGCCCTGCTCGGGCTGTTCCTCTGCGCCGTGTGCGTGTGGGCGCTCGCCCACCGCCTCGCCTCGGGGCTGTACCCCTACCAGATTCCCCTGCTGGCCACGGGGCTCGAATCGGAGGAGACGGAACTGGTCAGGCGGGTTTTGCTTTCGGTCCTTTCCTCCTGACCGGTCGCGGTGCCGGGGCGGCGCCCTTTCCGGAATCCCGGGACTTGCCACCGGTCTTGGAAGGGGGCGTCTTCTTCCGGCGGGGACAGTCAGGGACACAGGCAAAACAGGTGCCCACGCAGATGTCCTCCCAGTCCTCTTCCCCGCGGTTTTTCTCCTCGGAAGGCGTCATGGCGGCATCATAGCCATCCGCCTGTCCGCGCCGCAAGCGGCCCCAGGGACGGCGTGCTAGAATGGCGGCGGCATGAAACGGATCCTGCACATGGACATGGACGCCTTCTTCGCCTCCGTGGAGGTGGCGCGGAATCCGCGCCTTCGCGGGAGGCCTGTGGTGGTCGGCGGCGAGCCGGGGGACCCGCGCAGCGTGGTTTCCAGCGCATCCTATGAGGCGCGCCATTTCGGCGTGCGCTCCGCCATGCCCATCGCCGAGGCGCACCGGCTCTGCCCCGGGGCCGTGTTTCTCCGGGGGGACCACGAACTGTACGGGGCGGTCTCCCGGCGGATCCACACCCTGCTGGAAAGCGTCTCCCCCCTGGTGCACATGGCCTCCATCGACGAGGCGTATGTGGACATCACGGGCTCCCTGCGCCTCTTCGGCGGCGAGGAGGCCCTGGCCCTGGGGCTCAAGGCCCGCATCCGCGGGGAGACGGGGCTGCCCTGCACGGTCGCCGTTGCGGCGAACAAACTGGTCTCCAAAGTGGCGGCAAACGAGGTGAAACCCGACGGGTGCGTCTCCATTCCCGCCGGCGGTGAGGCGGCGTGGCTGGCCCCGCTGCCCGTCGGAAAACTGCCGGGGATCGGCCCCCGGACCCGCGAGATGCTGGAGAGCCTGGGAATTCTGACCGTCGGGGCGCTGGCTGCGGCCCCGGCACCCGTGCTGGAGCCCGTCTTCGGCGCGCAGAACGCCCACGTCCTGCGGGCGGCCGCCCTGGGCGTCGCCTCGGACGAGGTGGAGACGGGCGGCGCGCCCAAATCCATCAGCCGGGAAACGACCTTTCCAGAGGACCTCTCCGACTGGGCCCTGCTCGGGAACGTGGCCGCGCAGCTTCTGGAGCACTGCGCCCACGCCCTCCGCGAAGAGGGCATGGAAACCCGGTGCCTCACCCTGAAAGTGCGGTATGGCGACTTCTCGACGCACACCTTCTCGCAGGCCCTGCCCGACCCCACGGCGCTGGACACGACGCTGCTGGAGACGCTGCGCGGACTCCTGCCCAAGGCCATGGCGCGGCGGGCGCGGGTGCGCCTGGTGGGGGTGGGGCTTTCCCGCCTCTCCTGGAACCAGCACCAGACCTCCCTGTTCAACCGGGACTCCGAGGAAAAATGGGAGCGTGTGCTGGAGCGGGTGGACCGGGTGCGCGGCCGGCTCGGGTTTGACGCCGTGCATCTCGGGGTGGCCCAGCCGAAGCCCAAGAGGCGGCCCTGACCGGAGAGCCCGCGCGCGGACCGGGCCGCTCTAACAATTCCCTAACATTCCCCGCCTAAAATGCCGCCCGGTGCGATCAGGCACCGGGAGCGACCCATTCTTATGATGCGGATTTCCGTTTCAAGGCACCTGGCGGGGAAGGCTGTGTTTTGTCTCGCATGCGCGGCGCTGGCCGTGGTTGCGACCGGATGCGGGGGGGGGGGCACCGTGCCTGCCGACCGTCTGCGGGCGGATGAGCACGCCTCGGGAGACGGGCAGACCGACCTGCACGGCACCCTTTTGGAGAAGCCCTTCCGGGTCGTGGTGGAGAGCGCTGTGCAGCCCGGCCTGCTCGGTGGGAAGGGGGAGCGCCGCGGCGTCGGCGGTGCCAAAGTCCGGTTTGAGGTGGAGGACCTGCGGACCGGGGCGGTGTTCGAGGAGGACGGGAAGCCGGTGCTTGAAAAGCCGAGCGACCCGGGCGGAAGCGCCTCGGCGCGGCTGCGTCTGGGCCAGTGGTCGGGGGATGTGTGGGTGCGCGCGTCCCTGCCCGATTATCCCGCGATCAAGCCGGTGCGCATGCGCGCCGTGGGGGGCGTCAAGCGCATAGGCGATGACCTTGAAGGGGTCACGGAGGGGGAAATCCCGCGCTTCGGCGTGCAGCTCCAGCAGCCGGACGGCACCCCCGCGTCGGGAATAGAGGTGTTTTTCCGGGTCGAGGGGGACAGCGGCAAAGGAAGCACGGTCAAGGACAAGCGGGTGGTGACGGACGCCGAGGGCATCGCCGTCACCTCGTGGAAGCTCGGAAAATCCGTCGGGCAGTACTTCGCCTGCGTGGACATTTATGACAACCGCGAGGGGGTTTCCGCCCAGGAGCGCTTCGACGTGCTGGCCCTGGAGTTTGAGGCCATGGCCATGGACAAGATGCAGCTGTCCATGGTGCTGGTCGGCGGGCTCGCCGTGTTCATCTTCGGCATGACGATCATGTCGAAGGGGCTTCAGCGCACGGCGGACAAGCGCCTGCGCTCCATCCTGCACTTCATGACGCAGAACCGGTTCTTCGCCGTCATCGCGGGCGCGCTCATCACCGGCGTCATCCAGTCCTCGTCGGCCATGACCGTCATGCTGGTGGGCTTTGTGAACGCCGGGCTCGTGGACCTGACGCGGGCCATCGGCGTGGTTTACGGCGCGAACATCGGCACGACCATGACGGCCCAGCTCATCGCCTTCAAGCTGGACGAGATGGCCTACCCGGCCATCGCCATCGGCCTCCTCACCGCCTCTCTGGTGAAGCAACCCAAATGGCGGGCCGTCGGCGAGAGTGTCATGGGCTTCGGCCTCCTGTTCCTGGGCATGAACATCATGTCCGACGTGCTCAAGCCGCTGCGCTACAGTCCGGAGTTCATCGGCTGGTTCGCCATGTTCGACTGCTCGCCGAAGGTTCCCGGCGGGGTCATGCCCTTCTGGCCGACCCTGATGAGCATCGCCATCGGCACCGCCATGACCTGCGTCGTCCAGTCCAGCAGCGCCACCGTCGGCATCGTGCTGGCCCTGTGCAGCCAGGGCATCATCGGCTTCTACACCGCCGTCCCCCTCATCCTCGGCGACAACATCGGCACGACCATCACCGCCAACCTCGCGGCGCTCAACGCCAACCGCGACGCCAAGCGCGTCGCCCTGGCCCACACCTTTTTCAACCTTTTCGGCACGGCGTACATGTTCGCCCTGTTTTTTGTGCCCCTTTGGGAGGGGAAGCCGCTGTTCCTGGGGTTTGTGGACTGGGTGACGCCGGGCACCGTGTTTTCCGAGCACCCCGAGAACCTCATGCGCCACGCGGCCAATGCCCACACCATGTTCAACCTTTGGAACGTGGTGCTTTTCCTGCCCCTGACCACCCTGCTGGCCAGGGTCTGCCAGTGGGTGATCCCGAAGGTGGAGGCGGAGCGCGAGACGGTGCTCCAGTATCTGGAGCCCAACCTCCTGAAGGCGCCCGCCATCGCCCTGCAGCAGGCGGTGCGTGAGGTCATCTTCATGGTGCGCAAGGGCCAGAAGTCCATGACGGAGAGCTGCCTGCTCATCACCGGGCAGAACGAGTCCCTGGCCGACCAGGTGATCAAGCGCGAGCAGCTGATTGACCGGCTCCAGCGCGAGATCATCGAGTACCTGGTCGCCCTGTCCCGCCGCGAGGTCGAGCCCTCGGTCTCCGCGCTCATCCCCAAGATGATCCACGTCGTCAACGACGCGGAGCGCCTGGGCGACCACGCCGAGGAGATGGTGCAGGTTTACTGGGTAATGAAGGAGAGCAACGCCCCGGTCACCCCGGAGGGCATGCGCGAGCTCATGGCCATCAACGACTGCCTCAACCTCCAGTTTGAGGCCATCTACGCCATCCTGACCGGCGAGAACCCCGGGGCCATCGAGCAGGCCACCAACGCCCACGAGGCCCTCACCGAAATGCTCCGCAAATGCACCGACAGCCATGTGCACCGCCTCGACGCCGGCCAGTGCGACGTCCAGTCCAGCGTCCTCTTCCTCGACGTGCTCAGCCACATGGAGCGCGTCGGCAACCACCTGCTCAACATCGCCGAGCGCGCCGGCGCCATCCTCGAGGAGGTACGCTGAGGCGCCCGCGTTTGCTTTCCGCCGGGAACACCCCCTAGAATAGACACGTGACCGCCCCCGTGCACACCGGCATGCGGGGCGGTTTTCCTGCCGGGCGGCCCCTTCTGGCCGTTTCCGCGCCCCCCAATCCCCCGGTGCTGGAGTGGTGTTCCATGGAGAAAATCGTCAGCCTGTGCAAGCGGAAGGGCTTCATCTTCCAGTCGAGCGGCATCTACGGCGGCATCAACGGCTGCTGGGACTTCGGCCCCCTGGGCGTGGAGCTCAAGCGCAACCTGAAGAACGACTGGTGGTACAACTTCGTCCAGACGCGGGACGACATGGTGGGGCTGGACGCGAGCATCATCACGCACCCGCAGGTGTGGGTGGCCAGCGGGCACGTGGAGAACTTCCACGACATGCTGGTGGACTGCAAGGACTGCCGCAAGCGCTTCCGCCAGGACCACCTGGAGACGGAGCGGTGCCCGGAGTGCGGCGGCGAGCTGACGGAGCCGAAGGCGTTCAACAGCATGCTGCGCACGCGGCTCGGCGTGAGCGACGACTCGTCGGTGGAGACCTACCTGCGCCCCGAGACCTGCCAGTCCATCTTCGTGGACTTCAAGGAGGTCTACTCCTCCACGCGCGTGCGCATCCCCTTCGGCATCGCGCAGATCGGCAAGAGCTTCCGCAACGAGGTAAACCCGCGCAACTTCATCTTCCGCAGCCGCGAGTTCGAGCAGATGGAGATCGAGTTCTTCTGCCGGCTGGAGGAGGAGGACGCGTGGTTTGAGCGGTGGCAGGCCGACATCTGGAAGTGGTACCTGGACCTGGGCATCAAGGAGTCCGGGCTCCGCTGGTACGAGCACCCCAAGGAGTCGCTGGCGCACTACTCCAAGCGCACCGTGGACGTGGAGTACGAGTTCCCCTTCGGCTGGGGCGAGCTGCAGGGGCTGGCCAACCGGGGCACCTTCGACCTGACGGCCCACGGCACGCACTCGGGCAAGGACCTGAGCTTCTTCGACGCGGAGAAGAACGAGCGCTTCGTCCCCACGGTCATCGAGCCGTCGGCGGGCGCCGACCGCACCACCCTCGCCGTGCTCTGCGACGCCTACGACGAGGAGGAGGTCGCCGGCGAGACCCGCGTGGTCATGCGCTTCGTGCCGAAGCTCGCCCCCATCAAGGCGGCCATCCTCCCGCTGGTCAAGAAGGACGGCCTTGCCGAGATCGCCGAGGAGCTGGAGAAGAAGCTGCGCCGCAAGTTCAACACCTACTACGACCAGGCCGGCGCCATCGGCCGCCGCTACCGCCGCCAGGACGAGATCGGCACCCCGTACTGCGTCTGCGTGGACTTCGAGACGAAGGAGAACGGCACGGTCACCGTGCGCGACCGCGACACGATGGAGCAGACGCGCGTGCCCATGGACGAGCTCGCCGACTACATCGGGACGCGGGTCTCCTTCGAGCGGGACTGATGCCGTTCGGGGCGGGAAACGGCGCGCGCCGCGCGGGACTGCGGACAGTGGTCCTGTGCGGCCTCCTGTGCGCCGCGGCCGCCCGCGCGGAGGCGCCGCCCCCCGGGGATCCGGTGTTTTCCCTTATTTCGGCGGACTTCACCGCCGCGCCGAAACGCGAGAATCATTCATTCCCCCTCGCCGACCAGAAGAACAGCGCGGGCTGGACCCGGCTGGACACGTTCTGGGACGAGTTTGACGGCGACACCCTGGACACGAAGAAGTGGTGGCCCAAGAACCCCACCTGGGAGGGACGTCCCCCCGGCCGCTTCGACGAGGCCAACGTCTCGGTGTCCGGCGGACAGCTCCACCTCGCCGCGCGCGCGCTGCCCGCGCCCGAACCGGGGCCCGGCGGAAAGGCCTGGACCCACACCACCGCCGCCGTCCAAAGCCGGGAAACGGTTCTGTACGGGCATTTCGAGGTGCGGGCCAAAATGATGCCCGCCTGCATCTGCAATGCCTTCTGGTTCTACCACGCCATGCCCGAACGCTGGACGGAGCTGGACGTCTACGAGATCGGCGCGCGCGCGCCCGGCAAGGAACGGAAGGTCCACCTCACGGCCCACGTCTTCCACACGCCCGAAAGCCGGACCCACCGGCAGTGGTCGGACGCGCTGGAGGCGCCCTTCGACCCGGCGGCGGACTTCCATGTCTACGCCCTCGACTGGACCCCGGAGCGGCTGCGCTGGTATGTGGACGGCGTTCTTGTGCGCGAGGGGACAAACCCCCTCTGGCACCAGCCGCTGACGCTGAACCTCGATGTGGAGATCATGGAGGAGTGGTTCGGCCTCCCGGCGGAGGGCGAACTCCCCGCCGTTTATGACATAGACTATGCGCGCGCCTGGACGCGCGCGTCCGGGCCCCCGGCGGAGCATGAAGAAAAAACACCTTGACAAGAAGAAGCGCGGCCTCGTGCGCGAGAAGGACTGGGAGCGCCGCGGCGACACGGCGTTCTCCCACGACCTCGTGCGGCACCGCCGCGCCCTGGGCAAGCTGACGGAGGCCGCCGTGGCCGCCGGCAGGGACGCCCTGCCCGCGGAGTTCGCGCCCAACGCGGTGCTCATTTCGCACGCGAAGAAGTGGGCCTTTGTGCAGTTTCTGGAGGACCTCCCCGGAAGGGAGCGCGAGCGGGTATGCCTCATTGACGAGCGCCTGCACGAGGGGGAGGAGTCCCTGCTGGCCGCAGGGGACCGCGTCTGGGTCGAGTTCGAGGAGGAGGACGCCTTCATCCGCGGCGTGGCCCCCCGCCACGGCGTGCTGGGCCGGCCCGCGGGCGCCCATGACCGGCTCAAGCGCCAGGTGCTCGCCGCCAACGTGGACCAGCTGGTCATCGTGGCGGCGGCGGCGCAGCCGCGCTTCCGGCCGGGGCTGGTGGAC
>ERZ795055.2931-NODE-2931-length-12654-cov-7.125407_pt1 | contig 12654 bp, 8 predicted proteins | sample MGYA00375139_ERZ795055 | MGnify/ENA primary metagenome ERZ795055 (study PRJEB30184, sample SAMN05720283) | anaerobic digester metagenome | isolation source: active sludge of municipal wastewater-treating anaerobic digesters | place: USA | collected 2015-01-23 ...
CGGGTGACCGACAGGGCGAAATCAGGGCCTGCGGGCGATCATCGAAATTCGCACCGCCCGCGAAACCCCGCCACTGCTGGCCCTTCGCGGGCAGAAAAAAGCCCGGAGCAAGTCCGGGCTTTGGTGTACTGGAGGTGTGCAGTTTACTACCGAACTATTTGCTATTGGGGCTAATGAGCACTGCTGCGGTCTGCTGCGTGCATCCATCCCCCGGCCTCATCAGATACCCCGCCTCCGCGAATACTCTCGAATTCGCAGGTAACGGGGATCTTGCGCGAGTTGTGGTGCGGTCTGCACGATTTCGTCCAAACATTCCCCCAATTCCCGAGGTGCCCATTGTTGGTCGGCAATGATGGTATCCAGCAGTCGCAACGCATCCACCGGGAATCGGCAACACAGGTTCGATCCGTGCAACAGATGCACTGCATAGTCCGGGTGTTCGATTGGTTGCAGCCAGTCCTGTACCGCTGCCAAGGCAGCAGGGAATTCGCCTCGGGCAGCAATGACTAGACGGGTCAAGGATTCGGAGATCCTCGGGGTGGCTTGGTCGCGGGATTTTGGCCAGATATGTTGCCAGAACGGTTGTGCGCGGTTCCTCCAGTAGTCTTCGCGCTGATCGGCAGAGCCTTCAAGCGCTTGGGAAAGAGCCTGCGCGGATTCCTCCAGGCCTTCTTGTGGGAGAGCACCAATCGCAGACCGGAACTCCTCCACGGTGTATCCCTCGGTGGGGGCCAATGCTGCGTAGGTCAGGAAAGCCGCGAACTGCTGGCGGTTCTCGCCAAGATCGGCATAGTGGTTTGCGCTATCCAGAAACTGGGGCTTGAAAGCGATCAACAACGGCTGATACAAGCGCGGCGACCAGAGGAAACCTTCCCACGCGGCTTTTGCTTCGACGGGATTGCTCCAGCCAAACAACGGCAGAAGGTGCTGTTCAGTCCAGGCCCGGTCCACACGGAAGAATGCAATCAGCCGAGACCCCAGCAGCACCCGGCCGTGGCGGAATCGATCCACCTGCACATCGCACAGTTCGGAAAACATGGGCTTAAGGTCTGCTGGAAGCAGATCGTTGTCGTTCGGGTTCTGTTTGAACCAGAGGTTGATCAGTGCCTGTGTGACATGCCCGATGGGGTGGTTTATGGCAGAGCCGACGGGGTCGTAAGTCTCGACGCCATCACGGACGATGCGGGAACCTGAGCCAGTTTCCAGCGGCAGCGCCAACACGCGGCGGCACAGGTTCAACAGAATGTCCTCGTGGCGGTTGATGGACTTGGATGCGGCCTCCAGCCACCAAGTCACTGCGTGATCAATCTCCTGAAGTACGGCATCTGGCATGGTCTGCACCAGTGGTGCTGCGTATCGCCAGGAGCGCAACACCATCCCTTCTTCGGCCCAGACCTGCAGGGCTTCGCGCCACCGGCCAGCGGGCCACACGCCATCCTGTGCCAGATCACATAGCGCGGACAAACTGTGGAAGAAGCGCGTGCGACAAACATCACGCCACGTGTCTTCGTAGAAGGGCCGCCGTTCAGGGGGCGGCTTTGTAAGCCATTGCACCAGTTCCTGCCGCTTGCGGGGCGCAATGTCGACGTCTCGGCTGTCCTCATAATCTGGATCGCCAGTACCACTCATCCAGTGCGAAAACTCGTCACGCTCGTTGGTCGCCAACTGCCATTGTGGGTACGCATTGGATATTTCTGCCAGGCGCGTCGCCGCAGGCAAACCCAACACGAGGCCCGAAGTGTTCAGTTTTGCCAAATGCAACCAGACGGAACGGGCCACCAAGTCTTGCCATCGATCTGCTTCCAGATCGTCCCGGTACATCTCGCGCGGAGGACCCGCCAGGATGGCTGCCTCCAGACGCTCCTGAGCCGGCCCAGCCAACTGCCGCCCCTGCAGAACGAACAGTCTGTACACCTCCCGCCCCGTATCTGTTGACCACAGCCACCAAGCGCCTTCCGCCAGCAGCCAATCCACCCACTGCTCCAGCGGGATGCAATCATCGTGGCTCGCAGCAAATAGGGCCAGTCGTTTGAAGGTGGGATAGGGCAGATCGAACCAGGACTGAGCAATCCGCGTAGCGCGAGGGCTGTCGATGCCACGAACCGCCAGCCACGCATCACGCAGCAACTCGATCAAGGTCACCCAATCGCGGAAGCCCCTGTTCTGCCAGTGCGGCGTGATGGAGGGCAGATCCCAGTGTGATCGGTCGTCACGGTCGTCGGCTTCGCCCAACTCGCGCAACAAGTCCAGTGCATCACGCAGCAGTTGCTGAAAATCCTCCAGCAACTGCGGCAAGGCAGGTGCCCAGCGCTCGTCGGCAAGGTCGCGAAAAGCGGAATGCACGTGATCGGCGGCCAGCACCAGTTCCCAGTCCACCAGCTGCTTGATCCGTGAGGGCTCGTCCGTGCTTTCTTCTTCATCGCCCCAGCGAAACGGCTTCTTCAAGGCCACCTGGGGTGCGAGCAGGTCGCGTAACTCCAGGCGCAGCGTGGCGGTCAGCCCCTCCCGTTTCAATCTACCTTGCCAACGGTAGAGGTCAGGATCGCGCCACGACGATTTCACCCGCCCGCTGAGCAGCAAGCGCCATAGCGTGCGCATCAAGGGGCCAGGGATGGCCTTGGGCGCCTGTAAGCGGATATCGGCCAGTTCGGTAGTCTTGCCGTCACGTTCCAGTGAAGCCAGGCGATCCAGTTCGTGTTCGATCAGCCACGGCCAGCGATCGTGCAACTGGCCGCCGCGCTGTGCGATCCAGATGACCAGCCTCGGATCGTCAAGGTGGCGCACCAGCCAGCGGGCGAGATGGAACATCACGTCATCCCACTGGCTGCCGATGACGCCGCCGGAAACCAGCAGCATCGGCGGTGCGCGATCATATGGCGCTGGCCGGCGAATCAAGCTGAAACGCAACTTGGCGTCTACTTCTTCGTGAGGAGGCACGCGGAAGCGCGGCAGATCGCTGTGTTGAAAACGTTCATCCGAGAAAGCCTCCAGCAACCAGTCCAGCGAAGGAACAGGATTGAAGTCGGCAAAACGCTTGGCCGGTAGCCCCGACTTGTCCGACAAGGCCCACAGCATCCGACCGACGAAGTCGTCTTGCTGCGTGCTGGCCGATGGCCGGGCCAGGGCGTGACTGACAACGATGCGTTCCTTGCCCAGTACGCCGTCGCGGTAGGTTTCCGCCCAGGCGTGCAGGGTCTGGTGCAGTGCCGAATGCTCGTGGCTACCGGCGGGCACTTTGTACAGGATGGGCGTAACGCCCTTGGCTTCCCACTCGATGGTCTTGCGGCGCTCCTGCCCCGGTTCACAATCACCCAGTGCCCAGGCTTGCGGCGTGACTTCACACAGCATCCGGTCGGCGGCCAGCGCATCCATCATGTAACGCAGTACCGGGTCGTTGATGCTATAGCCCACGAAGCAAGCCACGTAGTTGCGGAACAACTCGGTCACGAAGCGCGCTGCCCAACGTTCGGTCAGATACGCCAAGCCGAAATCACCACTGGTGACCACCAGCCGATTCAGGGCGGTGTCGTCGGCCTTTTCGGGCAGCAAGCCGTGCAGATAGACCAGTCCGTTCCAGCGGCTGTTTTTCGGAATTGGCAGCATCGGAGCCGCGTAGGCCTGGAACGCTTGGCCCGTGCGTTTGGCTGCCACATGAAAGATGCGGTCGAAGTTGGTGGTGACCAGCCGAAGCGCACCCTCGCGGCTGCGCGCCAAACGCAACAGCGCCGTCTGCGTATCGGTGGCACCTCTGCGGCGAAGTTTTGGTTTCAGCGCCTGCGCCAGTTTGCTTCGGACAGCCAGTCGCTGCCCTGGCAGGCGCCGCTCCAGCAGATCGAGCGTGGCATCAAACTGCCCGCGCTCGAAAGCGTCACGCTCAATATCGTTGAGTGATGTGCCATTCAACTGGTAAATCTGCTCCACCAGCCCCTTGAAGCCCGGCAAACCGGCAGGGTAGGAAATGCCTGCGCCACAGAAAAACACCACGCGGCCTTCCTCGTGCGCCTGCAAGAGCGCATCGGGGATGTCGGGGCCGTGGGTGACGAACTGCACTCACTGGTTCCCGGCAAACACCCGCTCAAGCGTCGCGGGCAACAGCGCGGCATTGGCTTCGCGGATGGCGGTGTGTTTGGCCTTGAGGGCCGCGATTTCAGCCTGCAGGCGGTCGAAGGTTTGCTGTACCGCCAGCGAGGGTAAGGTGACTTCGATGGCTATCAGCGAAGGAGCCGTCATGGTTCGGTTGCGGGCGGCTGTACCTGGCGATGCTGCATAAATTTTCGCGAAACCTTCTTCGGTGGTGAAGTAGTACCAGAGGAAGCCGGGCACCGCGAGGTCTGCATTGGCCTCGCAGGTAAGCATCCGATGGTTGCCAACACAACCGTCATCCTCGGGTTGCGCAATAGCGATAGCCTGCTCCCAAGCCATGATGTTGCTAAAGATCAGATCACCAGCCTGAACGCGATACAAGTCCTGCCACGAGAAATCCGAGCCCGGAACGGTGCGCCGGTGAAATGCGCCCTTGTAGAAACTGCGCACGCCCAGCTCCGTGTAGCTTTTCTCTGGGTCGATGACAACCTCCCGACGTACCAGCGGCGCCACTTCCGCCATCGGCCGCAGCGGTGCGTCGGCAATGGCATCGCGGAAACGCAGGGCGAGCAGGTGTTCGGCGTCGCGCTCGACGGCATCCAGATGCGCTTCGACCTGCCGGGTTTTCTCGGCCAGCGCATCGAGGCGGGCGACGAGGGCTTGTTGTGCAGTCAAATCTGGCGTCGGGACTACCATATCCAAGAATGCATCCTCTTGGAGGTAGCGCCTATTTGTTGTGCCATCACTGGCTACAACGCATGCGGCCACAAAGTCTGGCGACTTGGACAGGTAGTTGAAAAATCGGCTATCGAGCTGGGTGTGATCGACGTCAAAAACCCAGAAATTCCCAGTAACGATCGCGTTATCACAGTCGTCCGGCAGTACACCGAATGCACCGTTGCGTGCATCTATTTTGGATAAAACGAACTGTCCAGAGCGTGCGATGAACTGGCGTTTCGTGCCGATTTCACTACCAATCACGCGATCTCGAAGCGTTACACCTTTGCCAGCCATTCGAATGGTTATTCGGCCATATGTAGTGAAGTCGTCGATCTGAACGTCGTCTTTTACGCGGGTGAGTAATTCACCTATCTTGCGCTTTGGCCACGCCTTCATTTACCGCCCTCCACGCCATCACCGCGTGCGATCCGCCGCGTTTCCAGCTCCCGCCGCGTCTTGTCCAGTTCATCGGCCAGCAATTTTTCATCCGGCAACACGGTCTGGTATTCGGCGGCCAGCACCTTGTTGGGCAGGCCTTCCAGCGCGTAGTGGGCTTCGGCCGCGCCCTTTTCGGCACACAGAATCAGGCCCACGGGCGGGTTTTCGCCGGGCTTCATCCAGTGCTCGCGGGCGTAGTTGAGGTACAGGTGCATCTGGCCGGCATCGGCGTAGCCAAACTTGCCGACCTTGAGGTCGATGACCAGCAGGCATTTGAGGCGGCGGTGGAAAAACAGCAGATCGACGCGGAACCAGCTGTCGTCGATACGCAGCCGACGCTGGCGGCCGACAAAGGCGAAATCGTCGCCCAGTTCCATCAGGAAGTCGGCCAGGTGCTGGATCAGCGCGTCTTCGAGGTTGGATTCGGAGTATTCGTCCTTGAGGTTGAGGAATTCCAGCACGAAGGGGTCTTTGATGGCCTGCTCGGGCGTGAGGGCGTCGCCGGGTTCGGCCATTTCGCCCTTTTCCAGCATCGCTGCCTTGTTGGTGGACAGCGCGGTGCGTTCATAGAACTGGCTGCCGATCTGGCGGTTCAGTTGGGGAATGGTCCAGCCGCCTCGCAGGGCTTCGGTTTCGTAGAAGGCTCGGGCCTGCGGGTTCTTGACGGAAAGCAGGCGCACGTAGGCCGACCAGGACAAGGGGAAGGCTTGGGCCAGCACGGACAAATCCAGACTTTGTCCAGATACCGTCTGGAGAATTTGGGGCGGGGAAGATTCTCCAGATGGTGTCTGGAGAATTGGGGCGGGCAATTTTGCAGATGGCGTCTGCAAAATATGGCCGGCAGGCCACGCAAGGTGAAAGGCACGCATCTGCCACAGATTCTGTTTGCTGAAGCCTCGGCCAAACCGGGCTGACAGGTCAGCCGACAGGCGTTCGATCAATGCCTCGCCGTAGGCGGCCCGTTCCTGCCCGCCTTGCTCGAATGTCACGATACGCTGGCCGACCGCCCAGTACGTCGCCGTCATCACCGCATTGACGCTGCGCGCGGCAGCGCGGCGGGCGGCCTCCAGCAGCGCGACGATGTCACCGTGGACGGGGGCGTAGTCGGCCTGGGGCAGGTGTGCCGTGGGTTTGGTCATGCCTGTACCTCGGTTACCAGCGCTTCGATCTCGCCCAACAGGCGCATCACTTCGGCTTCGTGGCTGCGCATCGAGGCAATCAGGTCTTTCGGATCAGCGTGCTCCAGCCCGGCTTTGGCATGGGGGTTCTTGAGGTCCAGGTTGTAGATCGGCCAATACAGGGCGTCGCCTTCAGCCTGCGCGGACTTGGTAGCCTGCTCGTGGGCCGATTGTTCGCTCTTGAGTTCCTTCAAGCGGTCTTGCAACTCAGCCTTCTGGCCATTGGCTGCGGCCTGGATGGCCTGTTCCAACTCGCGAATGGGCTTACCCAGCGCAATGGCGGCATTGCGTTCGCTTTCCGCCCGCTGCCAGTGCGGCGTGGCGGCGGCGACGGCGGCAGCACGTTTAGCCGCGAAATCCACCTTCCAAGCCTGCGGGCCTTCCTCCCGATTGTTCCACCACGCCAGGGCCGAGGCGAATTCCTCGAACTGCAGGGGCGCAGTCTTGCTGTATTTCTTGCGCCCTTCGGGCAAGGGCAACTCGTAGTACCAGATGGTGTCGGTGGGGCCGCCACGCTCGAAGAACAGCAGGTTGGCCGGGATGTCGGTGTAAGGGGCGAACACGCCCTGCGGCAGGCGCACGATGGTGTGGAGCTTGAACTCCTTGAGCATCTCTTCCTTGATGACGGCGCTGATGCCATCGCCAAACAGGGTGCCATTGGGCACCACCACGGCGGCGCGGCCACCGCGCTCGGCTGGCTTGCCGCCGGGCACTGGCGCACCGGCTACGCGCAGCTTGCGCATGATGTACTGCAGGAACAGCAGTGCGGTTTCCGCCGTCTGCATATTGGGGGGGAAGTTGGCCTTGATGCCGGCCTCTTCCTCGCCACCGAAGGGCGGGTTGGTGAGGATGACGTCCACGCGCTCGCTATGGCCGATCTCATTGACTCGTCGCTCGAGCGTGTTGCCGTAGGCGATCTGTGGGGCTTCCAGGCCGTGCAGCAACAGATTCATCTGCACCAGCATGTAGGGCAGCGGCTTGGCTTCCTGGCCATAGAGGGTGTCGCGCTGCAGGGTACGGCGCTGATCCGGCGTACTGACCTGCGGTGCGATGTGGTCATAGGCCTCAACCAGAAAGCCGCCCGTGCCACAGGCCGGGTCGAGCACAGTCTCGCCCAGGCGCGGGTCGGTGACCTGCACCATGAAGCGCACCACCGGACGCGGCGTGTAGAACTCGCCGGAGTCGCCCGCCGCATCGCGCATTTCGCGCAGCATCGATTCGTACAGGTGCGAGAGGGTATGGATTTCCTCGCTGGCGCTGAAGTGGATGCCGTTGATCTTGTTCACGATGTCGCGCAGCAGGTAGCCGCTGACCATGCGGTTCTGCACGCCCTTGAACACGTTGGCGATGACTTCACGCTGGCTGCCTTTTTCGCCTTCGCCCGCCAGACCGCGCAAGTAGGCGAACAGGCCCTTGCCAGTGCTGCCGTCCGCGCGCACGGTGACTTCCTGGCTGATGAATGCCAGCAGTTCGTCGCCGGTGATGCCATCCTCACGGGCGGCCCAGTCGCGCCAACGGTAAGGCGCCTCGATGATGGGCCGGTAGGGCTTGCCGTCGAGTTCGGCTTCTTCTTCGTGCACCATTTCAAGGTCGTCGAGAAACTTGAGGAACATCACCCAGGTGAGCAGTGGCAGGCGGTCCACATCGCCGTTGAGTCCCTTGTCCTTGCGCAGGATCTTGCGGGCGGTGCCGATCAGCGCGGAAAGATTTTCACGCGTGGTCAGCGGCGTTTTGGCTTTGCGTGGCGCGCGGGTCTTTTTTTCGGGGGTTGTAGTGGCTTTGGCCATCGGGTCAGGTTCTCGTTATTGGTAGAGCGCTGTCTGCAGCCGGGATACGGCATCCTTCATGCCGCGCACGCCGCCGAAGTGACGAGTGGCGATCTCGGACGGACTGCCGTAGCGGTCGAAGGGTTGCACCTTCATCAGCTCGGATAGCGCATTGAATTGCAGGATGCCGCGTTCGACGTAACGGTCAAGCAGCAGCGCGAGGATTTCGCGCGCCGTGTCGCCGTATTGGGCGAACAGGTCTGGGGCCTGACGCTTGGCAACTTCGGCACGCTGACGGCGGGTGAGCAGCGGTGCATTCCAGGCCAAGTGGCACAAGAGATCGAATGGGTCGGCATCGGGCTGATCGCTGCTGGAGGCCAACTCCTCGAAACTGATGCCGCGTTCGGTCAGCTCGCGCAGCACCTCGGAGCGGGTGTCGGGATTGGCCCAGGCCGACTGGAGCGCCTCGAGAGTCGGGTACAGGGTGCGCACGGCGCGGCCGGAATAGTCGGTGTACTTGACCACCTGCAGCTTCTTGCCGGCGGTGTCGAGGTCGTAGACCAGGTGGCCGATGACTTCGACTTCGCCGCCGTCGATATAGAACTTGCGGGGTTCTGGCGGCGGCTCATTGATGAGGATGCCGGTGTCTGGGCCGATCTGCTCTTCGGGAAGCTCGTACTCCACCGGCACATCCTCCTGCGGCATTTCGGAGCCCACTTCGGTGATGGCAACCTGCTCGCCAGTTTCATCCACGGTCACTTCCTCGATCCGTGCCGGGTCACCGTCAAAATCCGGATCGGCAAAGTGGTGAGTAGCCGTGCCGGTGAAATCGATGATGTTGAAGTATTCCTTGCCGTAATCGACCTTGAGCCGCGTGCCACGCCCAACGATCTGTTTGAATTCGGCGCGAGACCCCACCACGCGCGCCAGCACCACGTTCTTGACCATCTCGGCATCGACGCCGGTGGTCAGCAGCTGGGAGGTGGTGAGGATGACGGGCGTGGGTTTGTCTACATCCTGAAAGTGCGACAGATGGGTCAGGCCAATCGCGGCCTCGTCGGCGGTGACGCGGCAGACGTAGTCTGGATATTGCTTGACGAGATCGCTGTTGAGGTTGAGCAATTCCTGGCGCATCTCGGCGGCGTGTTCCTGATCAACGCAGAACACCAGCGTCTTGGCGAAGCGGTCGGTACCCTTGAGCAGATCGGTCAGGTGTCGCGCCATCGCCCGGGTACGAGCGCGCAGGGCAATGACCCGCTCGAAGTCCTTGGTCTGGTATTCGTCGTCAGGCACTTCACGGCCGTAGCGGTCCAGTTCGTCCTTGCTGGGCCGCCAACCAGCAGCATCCACGGTGGTGATGACACGGTGAACGCGATAGGGTGCCAGAAAGCCATCCTCGATGCCTTGGCGCAGGCTGTAGGTATAGACCGGGTTGCCAAAGTATTCGTAACTGTCGCGGGCTTCCTCGCGCAAGGGCGTGGCGGTCATGCCGAACTGCACGGCAGGCTCGAAGTAGTCCAGCACCGCACGCCAGGCGCTTTCGTCACGGCTGGAGCCACGGTGACACTCGTCGATGATGATCAGGTCGAAGAAATCCGGACGGTACTGGCGAAAGACGTCAGTGCTGGCCGTGGAAAGCGCCTGATAGATACCGAAGTACATATCCCGGCTTTGGCTCACGTCACCGCCGGCGATCTTGTGCCGGGCATCGCCAAAGGGCGCGAACATCTTGGCCATCGGGTCATCGACCAGGATGTTGCGGTCGGCCAGGAACAGGATTTTCGGGCGACGATATTCGCCGGTGCGATTCCAACGGCTGTTCCACAGCTTCCAGCAGATCTGGAAGGCCACGCAGGTCTTGCCGGTGCCGGTGGCCAGCGTGGCAAGAATGCGTTTCTGCCCGAGCAGGATCGACTCGATGACGCGGTGGATGGCAATCTGCTGGTAATAGCGCGGCACCTTGCCGGAAACAAGGTTGAAGGGTTCCAGCAGGTGCGCGGCAGAAGTCTGTGGCAACTGCGCGGTGACGGTGAGTCGGGCAAACAACTCGTCGGGTGTCGCGTAGCGATCCACCTCACGCTCGGTGCCGGTCGTGTAGTCGATTTCGATGATGCGGTGGCCGTTCGTGGCGTAGGCAAATTTGAGCCCGAGTATCTCTGCGTACTCGCGCGCCTGCTGCACCCCGGTTTCGGCAGGCAGGCCGATTTCCTTGGCTTCGACTACGGCCAGGGGATAATCACGGCGGTAATACAGCAGGTAGTCGGCGCGTTTCTGCTTGCCACGCCGAACCTTGCCGCCCGCTACGATGATGCGGCCATTGGTGAAGCTTCGCTGCTCGCCAATGGCGTGCGGGGCCGCGCCCCAACCGGCCTCGACCAGTTTGGGCGTGACGAATTCGCGGCAGGTATCCGCTTCGGTGATCACGCCATCTCGCATTGCCTCCCCCTTCATCGTATTGTTCTTCAGTCGATCAGTATCTGGAAACTGGTCGCCAGCGCGATGGGCTCAATTTCACGCACATTTTTCTTCAGCGCAACCAGGCCGTAGCCCTCCATCATCCGCAGCGAGCGGGAGAGGTTGGGCACCTGCCGCCCGGTGAGCTCGGCCAGCTCGGTCAGCGACTTGGGCCGCTTGTCACGGATGAGACGCAACAGGGTCTGGTTGTCCTCGGATAGCACCGCCGCCATAGTAGCCATCGAAGGGAACCAGACGGTCGGCGTGTTCTTGCCCGACGGCGGCTCCGGGTCACCGGGACGGCGAATACCAACGACGCAGCGCTTCATCTCGGACATCCTGATCGGCATGGCATAAGCGGTTCATTTTATCAATGTGGCACAACTGCAGCCAGCTTTTGATGAATAGCTTGGCTTCCTGATCGAACAGCGCGTTCATGTGCTCGTTGTCAATCACATCACGGAGTCAACGATGAACGCCAAGCCAACCGCCCTCGACGCCTACCTCGCCCGCACCGCCGCCATTCACGCCAAACTGGGACGGCTGCAACAACTCGCCGACGACCATTTTGGCCATGATCCTGATGCCATCCATTGGGGCCATGTCGGCGACCTCGGGCGGGTGGAGGCTGGGCTGGACGAACTGCTGGCGATCTTCGGCGGCGATGGTGAGTGACGACACCCATCAATTTCCGGAGACCATCATGACCGCCCAAGCCAAACTCACCGACACCCAGACCACCATCCTCAAGGCCGCCGCTGGCCGCCCGGACGGCAAGATCGCCCCCCTGCCTGGCACCCTGCGCGGCGGTGCTCGCACCAAGGTCATTGAGGGACTGCTAGCCCGAGGGCTCGTCGTTGATGTCGACGGCCACCACCTGCTCACCGATGCCGGCTACGCTGCCGTCGGCATACGGCACCCCGTCCCCAAGGGCATCCAGAAAATGGACTCCCCCGATGCCCTCACGAAACGCGAGGCCACCCACGCCCTCCAGCAACTGGAGGCCACCCCACCCACCCTCCGCCCCGGTACCAAGTTGGCCGCGATCATAGACGCGATGAGCCACCCTGGCGGCACGGCCATCGCTCAGATGATGGCCAGCACCGGCTGGCAAGCGCACACCGTTCGCGGTGCGATCTCCGGCATGGTCAGGAAACGCCTCGGCTTCGAAGTCGTCACCGAGAAGGGCGCCAACGGCCAGCGTGCATATCGAATCGCCTGACTGCAAACCGCCCAAGGGTCTGCGCATAACCCAGGCCCTTTTCTTCGGCCAAATTCCTGGGTGGCCGATTTGCCATTTTTCGGCCCTGAAATCGATGGAAACCCTCGCCAGTACTGGCTGGAATAGGGGTGACCGTTTTCCGGTTTTAAGGGGGTGAACTCAACGCACACCCCTTGCTGGAGTGCAAACCGCAAACCTCGGTTTGCATCCTGACGCTATCGAAGCGCCACGGTCGCGCCCCCCGTATCGGATTTTGGCCAGGAAGGACCCTCTCGTACAATGACCCATGCGAAACCTGCGAATCCCGCGAAGGCAGGCTCGGCGACTGGATTCCCGGTTTGCGCATCGTCTGCGACCGATGCGAATCCTTGGGTCATGCGCACGATTCGCACCGCTGCGCACAGGCGCAAAGCCTCACGGCACAAGGCGTTTCGCGGCATTCGCACGATTCGCAAGCACAACAACGAGAATACATGGCGACACCACCGGCATCCGATGAGCAGACCGATGGCCCCGACGACGGGTCAGAGACTGCCGTGCCTGCCGTCGGCCCGTTCAATGCACTGACCGACGATCTCAATGATCTGCGCATCCAACATCAGCACTGCTGGCTGTGGCCGCAGATCAGCCTCGAGATCGACCGCCTTGATGACGTGCTGAAAGATGGGCGTCGCCTACTCGAACCGCTGACCACCGAGCGCCCCGACTGGGCCATGAAAGCCTGCATCGGCATCGCCCGATCCAACCCCGCCATCCACCAACACGTCGAACGCTACGACAGCTACACCCAGGC
>ERZ795055.2933-NODE-2933-length-12648-cov-198.749226_pt1 | contig 12648 bp, 9 predicted proteins | sample MGYA00375139_ERZ795055 | MGnify/ENA primary metagenome ERZ795055 (study PRJEB30184, sample SAMN05720283) | anaerobic digester metagenome | isolation source: active sludge of municipal wastewater-treating anaerobic digesters | place: USA | collected 2015-01-23 ...
GCCATCGCCAACGAAGCCGGCATCGAAAGCCGCTTCATCGGCCGCATCGGCCTCTACGACGAATCGAGCACCATCGAGCTGCCGGCCGGCATGCCTGCCGAAGCCGCCAATGCCTTGAAGCGCACCCGCGTGCGCGGCGTGCCGATCAATCTGCGCCCCGACGAAGGCCGCCCGGATTTCGGCGGCGAGCGCAAGTTCGACGGCGAACGCAAATTCAAGAAAAAGCCCGCCTGACGCGCAAACGCTCCAACCCGAAGCCACGGCCCCGCCGTGGCTTTTTTGTATCCGGCCAACAAACAAGAATTATTCCTATTTACAAACACCAATTCAGGCCATAAGATGCGAACTGTTCTCATCAATGAGGAATGGTTATGCGCAGCCTGTTTCTGAATATCTCGCTCGCCGGCATCCTGCTCTGGTGCCTGCTGCTTGCCGTGCCGACCTAGCCATGGCAAGCGCCGAACTCTGGGCGGGTGCCCTCAGCCTGCTGCTGATCCACGGCGAGAGCGCCTGCCCCCACGCCGCCAGGAACGCAGCCCGCCTGCTGGAGCGCCTGAGCGAAGAACCCGGCCTCGATGCCGAAACCCGCCACCTGTGCGAGCGCGCCAGCATCCGCCTGAGCCAGGATCACCCCAAGGAGTCGCGCCATGCTGGCACCGCTTAAGAACCGCTCGCTGATCGAACGCGAATCGCCCCTCTCACTCGAAGAGCGCGTGGCGCAACTGGAATCGGCCAATCTGGCGCTGTGCAACGCCCTGCGCCAGTCGCGGCAGATCCACAAGCGCAGCGCCACCCTGGCAGCGCGCAAGATCGTCGCCCAGGCCAATGAAATCAGCCGTCTCGAAACCTTGCACCTGGCCGCCCGGCAACGCGTCGAGGCGCTCGAATCCGGGCAGGCGATGGTCGAGCTCGGGCAACGCCTGATGGCCTTGAGCGAGGCCAACGAGCAGCTTGCCGATGCCGCCCGCCGCGTCTGGCTGCTCGACAAGACGGTGTGCGCGGCGCACGAGGAATGCGCCCGCCTGGCCCGCGAACGCGATCAAGCCATCCTGCATCTCGAATCAAACGCCCGCACCGGCCTCAAGCACTGCCACTGAGCGCGCTTTCGCCATTTTTCGCCAGCCAACCGGGACACCGGCCAGCCAGCCCCTTTGCCCAAGGAGCCTTCCCATGTCCCTGCCGACCCAGCCACCCTTTCACGTCGCCGGCAGCCTGTTCAAGCCGACGGCCCTCAAGCTGCCCAGCCCCGCCGAAGCACCCACCCCGGTGCGCGGCTCGCGGCGCCGCAAGCTCTGGGAAATCCCCCACAAGTACCACTGCCCGGTAATCGGCGTCTGTTTCGATGTCGACGAATTGCGCGCCTTGATGGGCAAGGTCATGCACTTTCCGCGCGACACCAGCGATTTCGTGCTGCATACGACGGCGGTGGGCGCCTGCGAAGAGCGCAGCCAGTTGGCGAACATCCTGCACAAGCATCTGGAAAAGCGTTTCCAGCTGAGCATTCGCCGCTTTGCCACGGCGCGCGACAGCACTGCCCTGGCCGACCTGTGGCGCGAAGAAGCGCGCCGCGGCGCCGAGATCCCGGCGGCTTTGTGGGCCTGCTGGACGCACCCGGCGTGCGATGCCCGGCTGGAACAGCAGATCTACGGCGACATTCACATGATCCAGCACCAGGTCGGCAGCGGATCGCGGGCCGACCTGGCGACACTCAAGAGCCTGCGCGCCGATAACGAGCAACTGCGCCGCCAGCTTGATTTGGCCCGCCGCGACAACGAAAGCCTGCGCGCCGAGAAATCCCGCGAAACCCAGGCCCTGGGCCAGCGTATCGTCGACCTGCGGGCCGACCTGGCCGGCAAGGAAGTCCGCTGCGCCAGCTTCAGCGCGCAACTCGACCTGCTGCGCGAGACCCTGCCCGACCTCAAGGATCGCCAGGCGCTGGCGCGTCGAGCGAAGGATGCCGAGGCACGGGCCAGTGCCTTGACAGCGCACGCCGCCACGCTGGAGGACGAGATTTCCCGGCTCAAGCGAGCGCTCGACCAGCGCTCGCCGCCAGCGGCGCCGGCCGACGATGAAAATGGGCACTTTTTGGACGTCGACCGCAACAGGCCGGTCAATGTCGCCGGCAAGTGCGTGCTTTGCGTCGGCGGTCGCTCGGGCGCCGTCGATGCCTTCCGCACAGCGATCGAGCAGCGCGGCGGTCGTTTCCTGCACCACGACGGCGGGCTGGAGGAAAGCCTGCATCGCATCGACGGCGCCCTGGCCGCAGCCGACCTGGTGATCTGCCAGTCCGGCTGCATCAGTCACAACGCCTACTGGCGGGTCAAGGAACAATGCAAGCGCACCGGCAAACCGTGCATCTTCATGAAGCGCGGCGGCGTCTCCGGCCTGTCTCGTCTGATCGAACAGCGCGAAGACAGCGAACCACTACCTGTAGTTGAAAACCAGTTTCAAGACACTACATTTAGTAGCCAACACCCTTGACACACCCCGGTGCGCCCCCTAGACTGGGCGCTGTTGATGGTTCCCCGCAAGGGGATTAAAACGGGAATCCGGTGCCGGGTTTGAAGCTGATTCAAACCTGAACTCCGGGGCTGCCCCCGCAACTGTAATCGGCAAGCGTTCCACCATTCTGGCCACTGGTTCTTACCGGGAAGGCGGATGGAGCGCGTTGAGCCGAGAGCCAGGAGACCTGCCGCAACGTCCTTCCAACCAACGATGGGGCGGGGTGTCCCTGAAAGGTCTGTGCGTGGCAGTGTTTTCATCCGTTCGTGAACGTCGACCGCAACCGGCTGGTGCCGGGCGGCGTCGTGTCGCGTGCGGCGCGCGCTTCCGGTTCTCCGCCCCCCAAGCCGGAGAATCGCCGTGTCCTCGAATGTTTTAGCGCTTTCCGCCCATAGCGTGGCGGCCTTGCAGGTCATCCGCCGCAACGGCGCCGTCGTCGAATTCAATCCCGAAAAAATTTCGCTCGCGCTGACCAAGGCCTTCCTCGCCGTCGAGGGCAGCCAGAGCGCGGTTTCTTCCCGCGTGCGCGAAGTCGTCGCGCGCCTGACCGACACCGTCGTCCGCTCGCTGACCCGTCGCTTGCCCGACGGCGGCACGGTGCCTATCGAAGACATCCAGGATCAGGTTGAACTGGCGCTGATGCGGGCCGGCGAGCACGACGTGGCGCGCGCCTACGTGCTTTACCGCGAGCGCCGCGCCAGCGAGCGGGCGGCTCGTGCGGTGGTGGCCGGCGGGCCGAGCCTGCACGTAACGGTGGATGGCGAGCGCCGCCCGCTCGACGTGGCGGCGCTGCTCCAGACCTGCGAAGCCGCCTGCGCCGGTCTGGGCGAAGGCGTGTCGGCGCAGACCATCCTCGATCAAGCGCTGAAGAATCTCTACGACGGCGTGGCGCTGGCCGACGTGCAGCAGGCGCTGATCCTCGCCGCGCGCACGCTGATCGAACGCGAGCCGGGCTACGACTACGCCACCGCCCGCCTGCTGCTGGCGAGCCTGCGCGAGGAGGCGCTCGGCCAGCCGCCAGCGCCTGTTGCGGTCGACGCCGAGTATCTGCCCATTTTCATCAAGCGCGGCATCGCCGCCGAACTGCTCGACCCGCGTCTGGCCGATTTCGACCTCGACCGCCTGGCCGCCGCCTTGAAGCCCGAGCGCGACCATCTGTTCGGCTACCTCGGCCTGCAAACGCTGTATGACCGCTATTTCCTGCACATCGACGGGCACCGCATCGAGCTGCCGCAAATTTTCTTCATGCGCGTCGCCATGGGGCTGGCCCTCAACGAAATCGACCGCGAAGCGCACGCCATCGCGTTCTACGACCTGATTTCCAGCTTCGATTTCATGTGCTCGACGCCGACGCTGTTCAACAGCGGCACGCTGCATTCGCAACTGTCGTCGTGCTACCTGACCACCGTCGCCGACGATCTCGACGGCATCTACCAGAGCATCAAGGAAAACGCCCTGCTGCAGAAATACGCCGGCGGGCTGGGCAACGACTGGACGCCGGTGCGCTCGCTGGGCAGCCGGATCAAGGGCACCAACGGCCAGAGCCAGGGGGTGATTCCCTTCCTGAAAGTGGTCAACGACACCGCAGTGGCGGTCAACCAGGGCGGCAAGCGCAAGGGCGCCGTCTGCGCCTATCTCGAAACCTGGCACCTCGACATCGAGGAATTCCTCGAACTGCGCAAGAACACCGGTGACGAGCGCCGCCGCACGCACGACATGAACACCGCCAACTGGATTCCCGACCTGTTCATGCAGCGCGTGATCGCGGGCGGCGAGTGGACGCTGTTCTCGCCGGTCGACGTCCCCGATCTGCACGAAAAATTCGGCGCCGAATTCGTCGAAGCCTACGAGGCTTATGAAGCCCGGGCCGCCGCCGGCCAGCTCCGGCTGCACAAGAAAATCCCCGCCGTCCAGCTGTGGCGCAAGATGCTGACCATGCTGTTCGAGACCGGGCACCCATGGATCACCTTCAAGGATGCCTGCAACCTGCGCTCGCCGCAGCAGCACGTCGGCGTCGTGCATTCGAGCAACCTGTGCACCGAGATCACGCTGAACACCTCGGATTCGGAAACGGCGGTGTGCAACCTCGGCTCGGTCAACCTGCCGGCGCACCTCAAGGACGGTGCGCTGGATCAGGAAAAACTCGCCCGCACCGTCCAGACCGCCATGCGCATGCTCGACAACGTCGTCGACATCAACTTCTACGCGACGCCCAAGGCGCGCAACGCCAACCTGCGCCACCGGCCGGTCGGGCTGGGCATCATGGGCTTCGCCGACTGCCTGTACCAACTCGGCATCGCCTACGCCTCGCCGGAAGCCGTCGACTTCGCCGATCAGAGCATGGAAGCCGTCTGCTACCGGGCCTACTGGGCGTCGACCGAACTCGCCCGCGAGCGCGGCCGCTATTCGAGCTTCACCGGCAGCCTGTGGGATCAAGGCATCCTGCCGCTCGCTTCGCTGGATTTGCTCGAAGCCGGACGCGGCGAGCCGGTCGCGGTCGACCGCAGCGCGCGGCTTGACTGGGCGGCGCTCAAGGAACGCATCGCCCGTTACGGCATGCGCAATTCCAACTGCGTCGCCATCGCACCGACCGCCACCATTTCCAACATCGTCGGCGTCTCGGCCAGCATCGAGCCGGCCTACCAGAACCTCTACGTCAAATCCAACCTCTCCGGCGAATTCACCGTCGTTAACGAAGCGCTGGTGCGCGATTTGAAGGCGCTTGATCTATGGGACGAAGTCATGGTCGCCGACCTCAAGTATTTCGACGGCTCGCTGGCCCGCATCGACCGTGTGCCGGACGAACTCAAGTCCCGTTACGCCACCGCCTTCGAGATCGACCCGGTGTGGCTAATCGAAGCCGCCGCACGCCGCCAGAAATGGATCGACCAGGCGCAATCGCTGAACCTCTACCTGGCCCTGCCCTCGGGCAAGAAACTTGACGAAATCTACAAACTGGCCTGGAAACGCGGGCTGAAAACCACCTACTACCTGCGCACCCTGGGCGCCAGCCAGGCCGAGAAGGCCGGGGGACGCGACGACACGGTAGTCACCGAGGAAGCGCCGAAGTTCTGCGCCATCGACAATCCCGAATGCGAGGCCTGCCAATGAACGCCGCCTTCCGTTTCGACGATTGGGACACCGCCACCCCGCCGGTTGCGGTCGACCCCGAAAAACAGGCAAAAACCGAGGTCGACCGCAACCGACCGGCAATGCTCGCCCCGATCAACGCCGCCGACAAGCGCATCGTCAATGGCCAGGCCGACATCAACCAGCTCGCCCCGTTCAAATACCCGTGGGCCTGGGAATTCTTCCTCAAGGCCAACCGCAACCACTGGACGCCGCTGGAAATCGGCATGGCGCAGGACGTGCACGACTACCAGCACAAGCTCAGCAGCGCCGAGCGCCACGTCTTCGAGAACGTGCTGGCCTACCTGACGACCTCCGACATCCTCGCCATGCGCAACATCGGCCTCGCCGTCATGGAAAAGATGAGCGCACCGGAAATCCAGATCTACCAGGCCCGCCAGGTCTACGAGGAAGCGCTGCACACCTGGACTTACCAGCACTGCATCGAAAGCCTCGGCCTCGACCAGCAGGAAATCTACAACCGCTACCGCGTGGTGCCGGCAATCCACGGCAAGATCGCGCTCGCCAACCGGCGGCTGGAAAAGGTGCTGCGCTCGGACTTCGACCTCACCGAGCGCGCCAACCTGCACGAATTCGCGCTCTCCTACTTCTTCTTCGCGGTGATCTTCGAAGGCTGCTGGTTCTACAACGGCTTCACCCCCATCTTCGCGCTGCAACGGCGCGGCCTGATGAAGGGCGCCGCCGAGCAGTTGCAATACATCATGCGCGACGAGGTGCTGCACTGCGCCTTCGGCATCCGCGTCATCCGCGAACTGCTGATCGAGGAAAACCTGAAGCTCGACCCGCAGGCACTGCGCCAGCTGTGGGATGAAGCCGAAGCCGCCGAAACCGCCTACGCGGCTTTCATCCTGCGCAACCCCATCCTCGGCTACAACGCCGAACTGCACGTGCAGCAGTTCCGCTTCATCGCCAACCGCCGCGCCCGGCAAGTGGGCGTCGAGGAGCCCTTCCCCGGCGCCGAAAACGTCCTGCCCTGGCTCGACGAACAGGCCAACCTGCGCAAGGAGAAGAACTTCTTCGAGACGCGCGTCACCGAGTACCAGACCGGCGGCGCGCTGGCGTGGGAGTGATCGAAACCCCGGCGGCGCTCGTCCAAGTGAAACAGCACGTCCCGCTACTCGCCGCTGAGTTTCACGGCAAGGCGCGCCACCTCGTCGGCGCTCTGGGGACGGGCCATCAGGTAGCCTTGCACCTCCTCGGCGCCGAGTGCCAGCAACTGTGAGCGCTGTTCTTCCGTCTCGACACCTTCGGCGATGGTCTGGATGTGCATCGACTGGGCCAGCATGATGATGGCCTGGGTCACGTAAAGGCTCTCGGACTGCTCATGAAGGCGGGCGACGAAGCTCTGGTCGATCTTGAGCACGTCCACCGGCAGGTCGGCCAGGTACTTGAGCGATGAATAACCTGTCCCGAAATCGTCGATCGCGATGCGAATGCCTTCCCTGCGCAACTCGGCGAAGATCGCGAAGGTGCGCTCCGTATCCTCGGTGAGCAGGCTTTCGGTGAGTTCGAGTTCAAGCTCATGCGGTTGCAAGCGGTGGCGGCGCACGGCGCTCACCACACGCTCGGTAAACCCCGGGCGCCGCAGCTGGCGGGCCGAGACGTTGACCGCGATGCGGGGAATGGCGATGCCATCGGCCTGCCATTGCGCAAGCTGGCGGCAGGCCTCGTCGAGGCACCACTCGCCGATTTCCTCGATCAGCCCGGTCTGCTCGGCAAGCGGAATGAAGCGTTCGGGCTGAACGAGACCCAGCGTCGGATTCTGCCAGCGCACCAGCGCCTCGACGCCGGTGATGCGGTTGCCGCCGGCGATGAATTGCGGCTGGTAATGGAGGATCAGTTCGTTGCGGATCAGCGCGTTGCGCAGGCCGGTCTCGATTTCGAGATCGTCGCAGCCGTCGACCGCGCCGGGATTGAACAGGCTGAGTGTATTGCGCCCGGCGTGCTTGGCGGCGTACAGCGCGACATCGGCGTTGCGCAGCAGGTCTTCGCTGCTCCGGCCGTGCTGCGGAAAGACGGCGATGCCGATGCTGGTGGTCGCGAACAGGTCGCGCCCGACGACGGCGAAGGCCGGGTTCATCGCGTGGAGCAGCTTGCGTCCGATGTTCTCGGCATCCATGGCATTGGCGATTTCCGGAACAAGCAACGCAAATTCGTCGCCCCCGAGGCGCGCCAAGGTATCGGCGTCGCGAATCATCGCCTGCAGGCGCTGGGCGACCTGCTTGAGCAACTGGTCGCCCGCGGCATGGCCGAGGGTATCGTTGACCACCTTGAAGCGGTCGAGATCGAAGATCATGACGGCGAGCGTCCGGTTGCTGCGCTGCGCCTGGCGCAGGGCCATGTCGAGGCGGTCACGGAACAGCACGCGGTTGGCCAGCCCGGTCAGCGGATCGTGGTAGGCCAGGTGGTAGATGAAGGCTTCGGCCTCCTTGCGCTCCGAAATGTCGCTGAACAGGCCGACGTACTGGACGACCCGGCCATCGCCGTCGCGCACGGCGGAGATCGACAGCCATTCAGTATACGATTCGCCGTTTTTTCGCCGGTTGCTGACTTCGCCCTGCCAGCTGCCCTGCTCGGCGAGCGCCTTCCACATGCCGTTGTAGAAGTCCCGATCATGCTGGCCGGAGCGCAGCAGGTCACCGGGTTTCTGCCCGCGCGCCTCCGCCTCGGCATAGCCGGTAATTTTTGTGAATGCCGGATTGACCGACTGGATGCGACCGTCGGCGCCGGTGATGACCATCGCCTCGGCCAGGCTGTCGAAGACGTGAGCAGCAAGGAACAGCCGGGCCTCGGCCTGCCGCGCCTGCGACAGATCGCGCAATGACAGGACGTAGCCGCCGGCAACGGCGCCATGGCCGGCGGGCAGCGGCGCGCCGAGCATGGCGACGGGCAGCGGCGGCTCGCCGGCCAGGCGGGCTTCGCCGATGAAATGCCGGCGCCCGGCCATGGCTGGCGCCAGCGGCGGCGAACTCTCCTCGTCACGGCCGCCGAACAGTACATCGGCAGGCGTCAGCCCGAACAAAGCCTCACCGCCCCGGCCGAGCATTTCCTCGGCGCGCCGGTTGATGAAACGCAGCCGCTGCCCGGCATCGAAAGCGACGATTCCCTCGCCGAGGTTGTCGGCGATGTTGTCGAGCACCGCGTGGCTGCTGCGCAGATGCGAGAGGGCGAGGCGCAGCCGGGCAAGGACGAGGATGACCGTGGCGGCCAGGAGCAGCGCGAAGGCGGCCAGCGCCCAGCGGTAGTAACCGGCGATGCGGGCCTGCGCGGCGTGGGCTTCGGCATAGCGATGGTGCGCGCGGCTGACCTGCACCTCGATCGGCGAATCGAGAATGGCCCCGGAGATCCCCTGCACATCGCGGATGTTGGCGAGCAGGAAGTTGCCGTGCTGAACCAGCAGCCGGCCCGGCCCCTGGTTGGCCGGATTCCACTGCGGAATTTCCTTGTCGAGCAGATCCATGGCACCAAGCAGCGGCGGCAAGGGGTCGTTGCCACCGCGCATCAGGAACGACATCACTTGCTGCGCCGCAACAGCCAGGCGCCCGCTTTCCTGGCGCTGCGTAAGCTCCTCGGCGAGGTTGGCGAAATGCCGCTGCGACGTGTTGAAAATCGAATTCACGCGCTTGAAGCGCTCGACCTGCAACTGTTTTTCGGCCCAGCTGCTGGCCACCGGCGCCAGTTCGCCCTCGACGCCGAGCCTGGCAAACTCGCCCTCCAGTTCGCGGAGATTCCCGTCGATGGCGCGGCCGATGGCAACCAGCCCGTCGTAGTTCAGGCTGCGCCCCTGGCTGAGCTTGAGCACTTCGAGATTGAGCGCGAGATCGAGGGCAATCGTCTGGTTGACCGCAAGATCGACACGGTTCCGGGCGTGAGGATCGGCCTCGCGCCCCAGGTACACGAGAACGACAAGCAGCACCAGCGACAGCCCGCCGATGATCCACAATGTCCGCATTCCGGGCGCGGCTGTTTTCATGGCGTGCGCTCGCTGTCCAGCGTGCGCAGGAAAGCGACGATCTGCGTCACGTCGCTGTCGGGCAGTTCCATGCCCAGCTGGTGGCGGCCCATCAGGCGCACAGCCTCTTCCAGGCTGGCGGCCGACGCATCGTGAAAATACGGGGCGGTACGCGCCACGTTGCGCAGGCTGGGCACCTTGAACACATGGCGGTCTTCTTCCCGGCCGGTCACGTTGAAGCGGCCGAGGTCGGCCTTGCTCGGCGTCTTCCCCGCAAAATAGGCCTCCATCACACCGAAACGCTGGAAGAGGTTGCCACCGACGTTGCGCCCCTGGTGGCAACCGCTGCAACCATGCTTCTTGAACAGGCGATAGCCGGCCAGTTCGTTTTTTTCCAGCGCCCCTTCGTCACCCAGCAGCCAGCGATCGAAGCGGGATGGCGCGGGCAGCGAGCGCTCGAATTCGGCGAGTGCATGACGGACGGTGTCGGAGGTCAGGCCAGCCGGGTAGGCTCGGGCGAAATGTCGCGCGAGATCGCCGTCGGCGCGCAACTTGACCAGCACCTGATCCCAGGTCGAGGCCATTTCAATCGGGTTTGTGATCGGCCCGCCGGCCTGCTCCTCAAGCGTCGCCGCGCGGCCATCCCAGAACTGGCGAAAGTTGTGGGCCGCCGTGAGCACGCTCGGGGCATTGATATTGCCCTGTGCACCGCCGACGCCCGGCGATACCGGCAGCCCGTCAGCCCCGCCGCGTTCCAGCGGATGGCAGGTCGCGCAGGAAATGCTGTCGTCCGCTGAAAGCCGCCGATCGTGAAACAACTGGCGGCCAAGCTCGACCTTCGCAGCATCCAGCCCTTCGGCCCGACGCAACGGGAGGATGGGTTCACCGGGGCGCCCTCCCGCCTCCTGCACGATGGACAGCACCCTTTCCTCAAGCGGCGTTTCGCTCGGAACGGCTTGCCAGCGAAAAGCTATCCACGCCACCGCCGCAAGGGCAGCCAGCGCGATGGCGCTAACCCGGCGAAGCTTTCCGGCGTTCGCCTGCGAGACTGCCCGATCGTCTTTTTGCCGTGTCATTGGTCTGTTTCTGCGTCTGGCTGCGCTGCGTTCCTGCTTAGAGCGTCATCAGGATACCCAAGATCATGCCATATCAAAAGCCAGCACCTTGCTTTAGTAATAGACAGAGGTTTTCACAAACTCACCGCCGCCTTTTCGGGAGCGGCACCGTTCCCTGGCAGGACGCACGAAATTTCACGAGAGTCGCCCAGCCAGTATTCGACAGCATTTGTGCGGATGCAACATTTTTCGCTCCGGGGCGCCAAATCTCGTTGACAGCGATTCTCATTAACTACAAAATGAGAGCCATTCTCGTTTGTATTCGCATCCAAATGAAACAGCACACCCCGCCAGCCCAGGTTCAACCCGCCACCGCACCGCCCGCCAGCCCGCGCCCCCGTGTCGACAGCGAAGCACTGCTGCAAGGTGCCGCCACGCTTGAAATCGACCATGCCGGGCAGCTCTACCTGTTGCGCGTCACCCGCGAAAACAAGCTGATCCTGACCAAATAGCCTTCTCTTTTTTCCCGTTGTCCCTCTCTCCTTCCCAGTAGCCAGCAAGCATGAAGCCAGCGAGCCAAAGGTTTTTTCCCCGCTGCCCGGCACGGCCGGAAAAGACCCAATGAGTTACGTTCTAGCACGCCCCTCCTCAGCCCAGCGCAGCAGTTTGCTGGGTATCGTCATTGCCCTGCACCTGGGTCTGCTGACCCTGATCATCGCAAGCAGGGCAGTTGTGCCGCAGATCATGGCGACCCCCTTGATCGTCGATCTTCTGCAGCCTCCGGAGACCGAGAAAGCGCCCGAAGCCAAGCCCTTGCCGGTAATCCACCCGCAAATCCAGCGCCAGAAGCCGGTGCCGACCCCCAAGACCCCGGTACCGACGCTCGAAACCACCAGCAGCACGGTGCCTGCCGCTGCGGCCCCGGTCGCCATGCCCGCAGAAAGCAAATCCCCCGTATCCCCCCAGGCGGGCGAACCTGTCAGTCAGGCACGTTTCGATGCCGACTACCTGCGCAACCCGGCCCCGCCCTATCCCGCGCTTTCCCGGCGCATGGGCGAAGAGGGCAAGGTCGTCCTGCGCGTTTCGGTCAATCCCCACGGCAGCGCCGACAGCGTCGACATCAAGACTTCTTCCGGCAGCCCGCGCCTCGACGAATCGGCGCGCAAGACGGTTCAGAACTGGAAATTCATCCCGGCCAAGCGCGGCGAAACCGCCATTCAGAGCTGGGTGCTGGTTCCCATCATTTTCAAACTGGAGCAGTAATCATGCAGGAAAACGCTTTCGGCTTCGCCCATCTGCTGGCTGGCGGCGATGCCGTCTCGCACACCGTCGTCATCGTTCTGGCCATCATGTCCATCGCCAGCTGGTACCTGATCCTTGCCAAGGCCTGGGACTGGTGGCGGATGCGTCGTGCCGCCCGCGCCGTGACTGCCTTTTGGTCGGCAAGCAGTGTCACCGAGGGTATCGAGCGCCTGCGCCAGGCCGGCAGCGACAGCCCTTACACCCAACTGGCGACCCAGGCCAGCATCTGCAATACCGATTGTGAAACCGCCGCCGGCCGCCTGGCCGCCCGCTTCGATCCTTCGGAGCAAATGGAGCGCGCCCTGCGCCAGCAGCTCACCGGCACCCAGGCCAGCATGGAAAACGGCCTGACCTTCCTTGCCACGACGGGCGCCACCGCGCCCTTCGTCGGTTTGTTCGGCACTGTCTGGGGCATCTATCACGCCTTGGTCGCCATCGGCCTTTCCGGCCAGGCGGCACTCGAAAAGGTGGCCGGGCCCGTTGGCGAGGCGCTGATCATGACCGCCGCCGGCCTCGCCGTCGCGCTGCCCGCCGTCTTCGCCTACAACGCCTTCACCCGCGCCAACCGCGTGCTGCTGGCCGATCTCGACGCCTTCGCCCACGATCTGCATGCCTTCTTCACCGTCGGCAAGCCTTTCGTCGCCAACAGCGCGCAGATCCATCCGATGCGCGCCCGCGCCGCCACCG
>ERZ795055.2948-NODE-2948-length-12611-cov-4.844138_pt1 | contig 12611 bp, 7 predicted proteins | sample MGYA00375139_ERZ795055 | MGnify/ENA primary metagenome ERZ795055 (study PRJEB30184, sample SAMN05720283) | anaerobic digester metagenome | isolation source: active sludge of municipal wastewater-treating anaerobic digesters | place: USA | collected 2015-01-23 ...
AGGGACACTTGACTGTGCCAGTCCGGAAGCATAATTCTTGGATGAACCGGCTATAAAACCTGTATTAAATCCGTAAAGTGTAAGATACTGGAATGCATTCACTGCATCATTACCCATCTGGCCCCATGAAGCCTTCAGCTTGAGATAGTTCATGAAGGAGATATTATTTTTCCAGAAATCTTCATTTGATACCCTCCATCCTAAAAGAACGCTGGGGAAGGTACCCCAACGGCCGGCATCTTTCGAGAATCTGAGTGATCCGTCACGCCGGAGAGTGAATTCAAACAGGTACTTCTCAGCATAGTTGTATGTAGCCCTTCCGAAATAATTGAGCCTTGCATCAATCCCAACTGATGAACCATTACTCATTTCATCGGTACCACCGGCAGCAAGGTATGGCAGCTGGTCGGAAATAAAATATCTTCGGTACCCCTGGATGCCCTTAGTCAGATAATCGGTACTTTCGACAGCAATAAAACCGCTTACGTTATGGACTCCGAAAGATCTTTCATAGCTTAATTTTGCACTATTCGTAATCCTTTTTGAATCATAATAATAATCTGTCAGCCTTGGTTCGGCAAATCTTGCCCTGGGAATACCTGTTAAAAAGGCTGATCCGTCTTCCTTCCCGGTATTGCCTGCTGCAAGATATCCCGGTTTATCGAAAAAGTATAATGTAATAGGTTTTTCAAAGAACTTTCTCACCCGGAAATACATATCATAAGCATAATTACCTGTAAGAGTCAGACCCTTTACCCACGGAATTTTAATTGTTGCCGTAAGCATGGGATTGATACGGTAATGTTTGTCATCATCGAAACCACCGTCAAAAGTTGATGTTGCAAGAGGCTGATCTCCATATTCTATATCTGGTCCATAAAGCCCGTTTGGCCATAGAGCCGGTGAATTCGGGAAATTCCTGATCAATCCTGCAAAAATGTTACCGGTACTCCTTGTCGGGAAGGACATATCTTCCTCGGATGCATTTACATCAAAATTGACCGAGATATTCTGCGTAATCTGTGCATCAAGATTGGTTTTGAAGTTGTACCTGTTATAAGAGGTTGCACTTCTCTTATATGTTCCGTTATCAGATTGTGTTCCGAAAGATGCGAAATATCTGAATGTTTTTGAACCACCTGTAACCCTGAAAGTATGGTGACCGGTATTTGTCCACGCCCTGAAGGTCTCCTTATACCAGTCGGTGTTCGGATGTGTCCAGGGATATTCACCCGATTTGTATTTTTCTATGTCTTCAGCTGAATAAGTAGGAGCTTCGTTTCTGTAAGCTTTCACTTCGTTTATCATCTGTGCGTATGTTGCAGCATCAGTCATCTTAGGTAAAATGGTCGGTTTCTCCCATCCCTGGTAAAAATCGTACTCGAAACGGGCTGCACCTTCCGAACCTCTCTTTGTGGTAATCAGTATAACTCCGTTGGCCGCCCTTGATCCATAGATCCCTGCAGATGCATCCTTCAACACGGTAAGACTCTCAATATCTCCGGGCTCAATCGAGTTCATATCCCGTTCGGGAATTCCATCCACAACAACAAGTACAGAGTTGTTTCCAAGTGTGTTCTGTCCTCTTATAAGAAGATCAGCATCATCACGGCCCGGTTCACCGCTTGTCTGCTGTACAACAAGACCAGGCATACGACCTCCAAGAGACTGTGATACCGTGTTTGTCGGCGAAGCTGTAATCTCGGAAGTCGAGATTGTGGTTACGGAACCAATCACATTCACTTTTTTCTGGGTACCATAACCAACCACCACAACCTCTTCGAGAGAGAGAGCATCGGATACAAGCGATATATCAATCACACTCCGTCCTGCGACCGGAATCTCCTGTGTGATATATCCGATAAAGGATGCAACCAGTGTGGCATTACGGTCCGGTACGGTTAAAGCGAATTTGCCGTTCATGTCGGTAGTAACTCCGATAGTTGTTCCTTTCACAACAACATTAACTCCGGGCAGTGGTAAACCGCCTTCATCGACGATTGTCCCGGTGACCTGAATCTGTTGTAAATCAGCAGCATAAACATTATTTCCAAAGAAATTCAAGTTCGAAAACATCATGAGAATGATTGCCAGACCCATAACGTTCAGTAATTTTAGTCTGCAAATGCCAGAAACGGGCAATTGCCATAACTTCTTAAATACACTCATAATTTATAATTTAGTAAAACAAAAAAGATCATAAAACGGACTTTGGAATCCGTAAGAAAATAGTCCAGATTGAAAAAAGTACAGAATTTTTTTGATTGTTGGTTAAGTTAGTTTGTTTTGTTTCATAGGCACGTCAGATAAGTAGTTTTAAGGTTAGCGGTGAAAATACTAAAATTTAAATCATTTTAACAATTTTTTGCATTTTTTTGCATTTTTTAAAATGAAAACAAAAAGGCTGACGGTCCAGGTCAGCCTTAAATTTTAAAATCAAAGTTAGTTCAGACAGTCTTCAAAATGTCCCAAACAAAGGCTCTTATCCCCACTTCCTCATTTACGGCATCAATCCTTTTGACATTATTCAGCACAATATCCACCTTATCGTCATCAACAATCGTCAGAAGGCTTTTATTTATTTCCGGCCATGTATGTGTTCCAAGATGAGGTACTCCGGTATTTGTACCGCTGCCCTGGACATTCTCCCATATTGTATATCCTTTTATACCAAGCCTGTCAAGCAGATACTCCACTTTTTCGGTATGGGCCTGGTTGTATATTATCATTATTGCTTTCATCTGTATAAAATTTTAACAAGTAACTTACTGATTACTGATTACCGATCTCCCCCGTCTGATCTCCCCCGTTCTCACTTATAAAATCAAATCCTGAATAGACTGCGATACTTTTATTTCGTTCGCCATGTCTTGCAAAGACAGAGTAAACTACGGGGACCAGCACAAGAGTGACAAGTGTTGAGAAAACAAGTCCTCCGATAACGGCAATACCCATCGGGCTCCACAGTTCTGATCCCGATCCCTTGCTCATTGCAAGAGGAAGCATACCGAGAATTGTTGTTGCGGAAGTCATGATAACAGGTCTCAGCCTCGATCTTCCGGCAATTGCGACTGCCTCATATAGTTCATTACCCCTGTCGCGCATCAGGTTGATAAAGTCAACAAGCACTATGGCATTCTTCACAACGATCCCGATCAGCATAACTGCTCCGATTGCAGAAATAACACTTAATGTTGTATTTGTCAGGAACAGAGCGATTGCCACACCGGAAAATGCGAAAGGAATTGAGAACATTATAATTAGCGGCATCTTAAGGGATTCAAACTGCGAAGCCATTACGAGGTAAACGAGTATAAGGCTCACGACAATGAGGAACGCAATATCCATGAATGATTCCATCTGGTCCTCAATTGCTCCTGATATCTGGACCATCACATCTGAGGGTATATTTGTCTCACTGATGGCTTTTTGTATTTCTGTCTGCAGCTCGGTCAAAGATCTCTTATATGGAGTAAATGATACGGTAACTATTCTTTCTCTCCTTTTGCGTTCAATACTTGGAGGCGACCAGTATTCCTTAATATCAGCTATCTCGCCAAGCCTTACGATCTGGCCGGCCGGATTTGTTATACCAATATTTTCAATATCGGTTAGTGTACTTCGTGCTTCTTCATTGAAGCGGACGATCACATCATATTCATCGCCTGACTGTCTCAGCCGGGTTGCCGTCAGCCCGCCAACCCTGTTCCTTACCATTGTCGATACAGTTGCCGTATTAAGTCCGTTGGCGATCATTTTCTCCTGGTCAAGTATGATCTGAAGTTCTGGTTTCGATTTGTCCCTGCTTATTGTAACATCCTTTGCTCCCTGCATTTTTCTGATCTTTGCAGCCAGCTCTTCGGCGACAATATTTGTCGATGCAATATTATAGCCATATACTTCGACTGCAATAGCATTTCCCCCGAAGCTTCCCATTCCCTGCTGAGTACTTATTGTGAAATTGACTATTTCAGGTAATTTTACAAGCTCGGCCCTCAATGCATCAGCAATTTCGGTTGAACTTCTCTTCCTCTCCTCTAAAGGCACAAGTGCAATTGTATAAGTGATAACATGGGTTCCTCCTGCACCGAAAAGAGAAGAAAATCCTGCTTCATCATCAACACCTGTGGATGTTGACAACAACTTAACCTCGGGTACCGTTTCAGCTATAATTTTATCTACATTATCTGTTGTCTTTAGTGTTTCATCAACCCTTGTACCGGTCTGCAATTCAATAGTAATGTTAAGTTCTGACTGGTCTGCCTCCGGAAAGAATTCCGTGTCGATGAACATAAAGAGCGACATTGACCCTATAAATACAATCAGTGCAAGTAATATTACAACTTTTTTATGGTGAAGCGACCATCTGAGGGTTTTTTCATAAAAACGGTCAAATCTGTCAAGGCCTTTCCTTATGCTTCCGTCGTAAGTATACCAGGGAGCATCCTTCCTTATCGGGTACCATTTGAGCAGAAGAGCGCTCATTGTCGGTGTAAGAGTGATAGCAGCAACAACCGATGTGACAATTGTAATTGTGACAAGCATCCCAAGTTGTTTGAAAAGTACACCTGTAAGACCGGTTACGAATGTAAGCGGGAAGAATACTGCAACAACGGTAAGGGTGGTCACTATAACGGCAAGCCATACTTCGTTTGTCGCATATATTGCAGCTTCCCTGGGTCTGCTGCCTCTCTCAACATGCCGGGTAATATTCTCCAGTACCACTATGGCATCATCGACTACCATCCCTATTGCGATTGACAGTGAAGTGAGAGATATTATATTTATCGATTCGTTGGTCACAAACAGATAAATAAAGGCCACGACGAGCGATATAGGAATTGTAACAATAATAATAATTGTAGCCCTCCACCTTCCGAGGAAGAAAAGAACTACAAGGATTACGAAGATTGCAGCATAAAGCAGAGTCTCCGTAAGGTTATTGATCGAATCTTTTATGAAGGTTGCACTGTCAAACAGTTTTTCAATTTTAACATCTGAAGGAAGACTTTTCTCAAGTTCTTTAAGTGTCTTTTCAACCTCCTTTGTAATTTTTACCGTATTCGCACCTGACTGTTTCTGGACAAAAAGAGTCATTCCCTGAAGGCCATTTATACGTGTATCGAGCCTTGTTTCACGGATAGTGTCACGCACGGCTGCAATATCTTTGAGATATACATTATTTCCGTTGTAACTGCTGACCACTATATTCTTCATAATATCACTCTCGGGGAATTCTCCCTGTATCCTCAGAGGATAATCCGTCTGTCCCATTTCAATATATCCGGCAGGCATATTAAGGTTTTCTGCCCTGAGAATATTACCTACCTGTTCAACTGTAAGGTTATATGCTTCCATCTTACGCGGATCAACATCGATATAAACCTTACGTCCGGGAACTCCGGCAAGATTAACTGAACCGACACCTTCGATCCTGTTAAGCGGATTAACTATCTTTTCATCCAGAATCTTTTCAAGCCCCCGGTAACTTTCTTTTGCAGTAATGGCATAAAAAATTATCGGCATCATGCTCGAATTGAATTTCATGATTATCGGATTTTCTGCATCTTCCGGAAGAAAGTTCTCTATAAAGCTCAGGTTACTCCTGATATCATTGGATGCTTCATCGAGGTTGGTCCCGTACTCAAAATTCATGAAGATCACAGAAAGTCCGTCACTCGAAGTGGAGGTTATTTCCTTAAGATTACTGACCGAATTAAGTGCATCCTCAACAGGCCGGGTTACATTGGTCTCGATATCGGATGCACTTGCTCCCTGGTAGGTTGTGACAACTCCTATGAAGGGCAGTTCCACTTCCGGATACAGGTCTACCGGTAGCTGTGTAAGTGAATAGAGACCTATCACCATCAGGGCAACGAAAACCAGGATGGTTGTCACCGGTCTCTTTATTGAAGTGCTATATATGCTCATCTTAAAATATATTACTCTGATATCTTACTTTTACATTACAATCTCGATCTTATCGTTATTCAAAAGTCGTGACTGACCCTCTGAAACAAGGTGGTCCCCTTCTTTAAGGTTATCTGAAATTATTTCAAGCCGGTCATCAAACCTTTTTCCGATTGCTACCTCAATCCTTTGAGCAATACCACTGACTTCGGTAAAAACATAACGGATATTTGTACCTTCCTGAAGCAGAACGGCTGCTGCCGGAACAACAAAAGTCTCCACTTCCCCAAGATCCATCGATACTCTGACGAACATTCCCGGTTTAAGCATTTCATTTCTGTTCGGAAGCTCAAGTTCGGCGATGAATGACCTTGTTATTGAATTGACGGTCGGAGCCTTTCTGAATACTCTTCCCGTAAAAATCTCTCCGGGATAAACATCGGCGGTAATATTTGCTTTCATTCCGTTCTTTACCAGTGGATAATACTGTTCTGAAACAGCTACATTCACTTTGAGCGGATTGACCTGCATTATTGTAACAATTGCCGATCTCCCTGACTGTGTTGTCGGTGTTCCGGAATACATTTCACCATTCTCAAAGTATTTGCCGGTAACGATCCCGGTGAATGGAGCCCTTAAAAGGGTATTCTGTTCCATGAAATCCACGTTTGTCTTAAGTACATCATATTGTGTCTTCATCTGGTCATACTGCTGCTGGGTGACACTTCCCATCCTGAGTAGTGTATCAAGTCTTGAAAGATCCTTGCTGACACTTGCAAGCTGCACCTTCTGCTGATAAAGCTGGGTTCTGTCCATTAGGAAGAGCTCCTGACCTTTTGTAACCCTGTCCCCTTCTTCAACATAAATCCTGTCTATCCGCCCCGGAGTCGAAGGGGCCATATTTACTTCTTCAAAAGGTAAAATGGTTGCGGTATAATCTATTGTCCTTGCGATCCTGGTCTTTTCGAGGGTGACTATCTTTACAGGAACAACAGCATTTTCAGTATTTGCCGTTCCGGCTGCTGCAAGAGCTGCTTCAGTTGATTTCTTTGATGAACAGGCTGACAAGATCAGACCGCTTATCATTATAACCGATATTGCTTTAGTGTAGTTCATTATGCTATGTTTTAAAATATTCATGATTAATTATAAGTTATTCAACAGTTTATCCAGTGCTATCTTTGTCTGGAGCAGGTTCATCAGCGCCGATACATAATTGTTTTCTGCCTGCAGAAACTGACTGTTTGCCTGTGTCAGTTCAAGGCTCGAGGCTATTCCCTGCCTGTACTTGTTCTCGACACTGGTATATACCCTCTTTGAAACATCTATGTTCTGAAGCTGACTCTGATATTGCAGATTTGCATTGACAAGATTGTACCTCAGCTGCTTTTCCTGGATCAGCAACTGCTCGGCAACCATTTCCTTTGTAGTTTTTGCCTTTTCAAGATTTATCTGAGCTTTCTTTATCTGGGCGTATCTCTGTCCGCTTGCAAAAATCGGGACTGACAGCTGAACGCCGACAACAGAATTCGGGAACCATCTCAGATCGGATAATTTATCTCCCATTCCATTCGTACCATAATTATAGAATCCTGCCAGTGTGGGAAGAACTGATGCTTTCTGTGACCTCAGGGCAAGTGAGGAAATCATTTCCTGTCCTTCCACCAGCCTGTAATCGACATTTCTTGTGTGATCGAATTCCTGTGATAACAGCGCTTCCACATTTACCTGAGCAGTCAGACTTTCGAGAGTTTCGGTCAGAGTAATAACCGTGGCCGGAGGAACACCAAGCTGAAAACGCAGAAGATTATAGTTGAGTTCAATGGTTCTTTCTAATGAGCTTCTGCTGTTCTCAACCATTGTCACATTCGAAACCATCTGATCGACATCGGTAGCTTCAGCCATACCAACCTGGTACATCGCCCTTGTCGATTTAAGGGTTTCATTGAGATTCTCAATATTGCCGTTAAGCAACTCAAGTGACTTCTCTGAAACAAGTATAAGAAAATATGCCGAGGCGACCGATTCTTTTGTATCGAGCTCTGACTTTGTAAGACTCTCTTCACTTAATTTTTGTGCAAGTTTTGTAGTCTCAATACCAATGTACAACGGTGCATTGAACAGAAGCATACTGGCTTCTATGGAGCCGCTGGAATTGAACTGGGATCCAAAAGTAACCGGGACTTTTTCTCCGGGTTTTCCGAAAAAATCACCAGGCAGCAAGGTTGTCATCAGTTTCAGATTATTCATTATTGAACCGCTTGCACTTACCTGGGGCAATGCTGCCGATATAGTTTCCCATAATGCAGCCTTTGAAGCCTGCACATCCGAACGCGCAGCAAGTACAATCTTGTTGTTCATCAATGCGTATTCCTGGGCTTCCTTCACCGAAAGTTTAAGCTCACCTGCATTCCCCTGGGCATCAATCCTCGCCGGGACTAATATCATCAATGCAGCCGCCGTAATTAAAATCCTTTTCATTTTAAAAAAATTTTTCCTTTATAAAATCCGTCTGATTGTTTATTTTCTGTTTCTTTTCATAGAACTCTATTAAACCAAGACCCTTCGAAGTACAAATTCCCCTCAGATAAATCAGGTAGAAATTTCTTATCAGTACTTCCTTTTCCAGTTTCCCTGTTCCGATCTTGTCTTTGTCGACCGACATCTTCATTACTTCATAGATGCAATTATTTGTCACTTCAATATCAATATCATCACGAAAAATGCCTTCACTTATTCCTCTCTTCAGCATCTCGGCATTGTCGAAATAATATGGCATCCTGCCATTTTCTCTGAGCACTTTAAGGATATCATTATGATACTTTTCCATATCGAGTTTAAAGGCAGGGCTCATTTTTCTGATATGTGCGCTCATAAGATCCAGTAAGGTGAAGATGGCTTCTACTACATTCTCTGATTCACCAAAGACTCTTTTTATAAGTTCCTGCTGCTTCTCCTCCATATATTTCAGAACCCCTGACAGAAGCTCATCCCTGTCGCGGAAGATCTCATAAATTGTCCTTTTCGAAATTCCAAGCTGACTGGCAAGCATGTCCATTGTAACTGCCCTGATCCCATAGGTACGGAACATGTTTGCGGCCTCTTCAGTAATTCTTTGCCTGTAATCCATATCTGATTTGAAAAACGCGGCAAAAATGTGAATACTTTTTTAGTTTACAAAGTTTTCATCCGTAAATTTTCAGAAAAATCCGGGAATGGAGGTTTTTTACCGGTGAATGGAGGTTACGGCGCAGAGGCGCAGAGGCTCAACGGCCTTTGCGGTGTTACGGTATTGCGGTATTAAGGTTTTGCGGTGTTGCGGCGTTGCGGCCGTAACACCGTAATGCCGTAACGCCGTAACGCCATAATGCCTTTGCGCCTCTGAGCCGCTGTGCCGCTGCGCCCTTATCGATATAAATATACTACCCCGCGATACTCCTTGCTATCGTATCTTATATCATCCCACCCGAAAGCCCGGATGATATAAAAATAAACACCCGGGGCAGCTTTTATTGAGGAATTGTTAATATTTCCATCCCAGCCGGTCCAATCCTTAAGTCTTTCGTCCTCACCCGAGAAGCCATAAACCTTAAGTCCTGAGCGGCTGAAAACTTCAACACTCAGATACCGGAGTGATTTTGACTCCACCATGAAGAGGTCATTATAGCCATCGCCATCCGGCGTGAATACATTCGGGATCGCAAGGGCTGACGGCTCTACTTTTATTATTGCGGAGCGGAGCGAATCAATACAATGACGCTCACTTTCTACTGTAAGTAAAACTGTATATTCTCCCGGTTTATAATATTTATGAGGCAGGGGATCTTTAAGATTTGATACTGAATCATCTCCGAAATTCCATTCATAAATGTACCCCCTTGTTGATTTGTCGGTTATTGTAATTTCGAGAGGCGCTTCTCCTTCCATCGGATCGACAGTAAAATCTGCATCAACATGGATTGATCTATAATCAATTGTATCAAAACTACTGCATCCGAGTGTAAATACTTCGAATTTATAAACGACATCCACAAGAGGCGGATCATAAGTAATCGGATCCAGATCAAGCGAGGCATACGGGATAGCCGAGAAAGGGTTTGATGACCAGAGGAAAGTAAGCTCATTTTTCAGATTCAGCAGGTTGCCGGTTCCCGGATCGTAATACGGGAAAGATGCAACAGAGGAAGCTGCCGTTCCATCCAGGGCAACATAATTACAATGTTTCATCGGATTCCTCAGCTTTGCTTCGACCACCGGAGGCTTGTCAAAAACGATCCAGCAGGTCATTGTTGTATCAAAACCTCCGGATACTGTCACCCTGTACCCGCCTTCATCGAGATTACTTATCGCTGAACCTGAAACACCAGTTTCGCTCTTAATAAATATGCTGAAGCTCTTTGTTGAAGTGTTCCACCTGTACCATGAGAAGTTAAATGGTGCATTTCCACGGGGGCTGGCTGCACGAAGTGTTCCCTTCTGAGTTCCGGATTGGTTGCAGTAAACAAAGACTGAATCCTTAACCGCAGGAGCTGAAGGATATGAAGTTGGCCGGGATGAAGTTGCACCCGGAGCAGTCAGCTGGGCTGAAAGGCAATATGGGATCAGAAGAATAATTATTGCAATCCGGGAACGCACAGGCAGAATCAAATTTTTAAATAAACGGATGTATTGACTTTAATCGTATAATTCACTGCAAGTATAATAAAAATATGTTTAGGGGCTACCTTTCTTTAACCGCAAAGGCCGCTAAGCCCTCTTTCGCTACCTCATACGCTAAAGCTACGGAGGGTCAAGATATCTCCGTATTGTAAGAAGGGCGCAAAGTCCGCTAAGTTATATCATTGGAAATATCTCTTTGCGCACTTTGCGTAATACCTTCGCGATCTTTGCGGTTAATTTTTCTTCACTTGAAACAACCTCTACATTGTTGAAAAATATCCCCAGCATTATTTGATATCCCGTGTTTGCCAAAAATGATTTCGCTAAATTTGCGCCCCGGGGTTACTGTAACCAATGATTATAATGACCAGCAATTTTCTCAACGAACTCAACGAAGCTCAGCAGCAGGCAGTTATCAATACTGAAGGTCCTTCTCTTGTAATTGCGGGAGCAGGCTCCGGTAAGACCAGGGTACTTACCTACCGTATTGCATATCTGTTACATCAGGGTATCAGAGCCGGGAAAATTCTCGCTCTTACTTTTACAAATAAAGCTGCAGGTGAGATGAAGGAAAGAATAGCCGGGATCGCCGGTCCTGAAATTGCAAGGTTCCTGTGGATGGGTACTTTCCATTCAATCTTCGCAAAGATACTGAGAATGGAAGGCGACAGGCTGGGCTATAAACCGAATTTTACAATTTATGATTCATCCGATTCAAAAAGCCTGATACGCACAATAATCAAAGAACTAAATCTCGATGATAATATCTACAAGCCGGGAGCTATAGCTTCAAGAATATCGGCTGCCAAAAATAATCTTGTCACCTCGGGAATGTATGCCGCGGACAATATAATGAATGAATATGACAAAGCATCGAGAACACCCCTGATGGCCGATATTTATAAGATATATGCCACCCGCTGCTTCAGGGCAAATGCGATGGATTTTGACGACCTGCTGCTAAATACGAATATCCTTTTCAGGGATTTCCCGGATGTACTTGCACAATACCAGGAAAGGTTCAGGTATATCCTGGTTGATGAATATCAGGATACTAATCTTGCCCAATACCTTATAGTCAAAAAACTTGCAGCCGCTCACCGGAATATATGTGTTGTAGGCGATGATGCCCAGAGCATTTATTCCTTCAGAGGTGCACGGATAGAGAACATCCTTGAATTCAGGAATGATTATCCTGAATACCGTCTTTTCAAGCTGGAACAGAATTACAGGTCAACCCAGACAATCGTCAATGCTGCCAACGGTATCATTTCAAATAACGAAGGCCAGATACAGAAAACAGTATTCTCAAAGAATGAACCCGGAGAGAAAATAATGGTAATGCAGGCGATGACTGATATGGAAGAGGGTTTCAATATAGCTTCAGATATTTTTGACAAACGACTTACCCATCAGATGAATTGGGAGGATTTCGCAGTTCTCTACCGGACCAATGCCCAGAGCCGTATATTCGAAGAAACACTCAGAAGGAAGAACATACCCTACAAGATCTACGGAGGCCTGTCATTTTATGAGAGGAAGGAGATCAAAGATATTCTTGCGTATTTCAGGATGGTAATTAACCCGGGTGATGAAGAAGCATTTAAAAGATCAATAAATTATCCTAAAAGAGGAATTGGTGATACGACTGTTCAAAGGATACTCGACCTGGCATTCGAAAATAACGTTTCTGCCTGGAATATAATTAAGGAGGCTGATAAATATTCTGCTCATTTCAATGGCGGAACAATAAAAAAGCTGTTAGCCTTTGTTGATCTTATAAGCTCTATTTCATCCGGGAAGGAAGAAACAGACGCTTATACAAAGGCCCGCGAGATAGCTTTCGGATCGGGGATAATGAAGGAGCTTCGCGACGGTAAGCTACCTGAAGAGATAAGCCGCTATGAGAATATGGAGGAGCTTCTCAACGGTATCAAGGCCTTTACCGAAGCTGCCCAAACCAATGGTGAACCATCCACCCTGGAGGCATATCTCGCCAATGTAGCTTTGCTTACCGATCAGGATAATGAAAAGGCTGAGTA
>ERZ795055.2950-NODE-2950-length-12609-cov-5.344990_pt1 | contig 12609 bp, 30 predicted proteins | sample MGYA00375139_ERZ795055 | MGnify/ENA primary metagenome ERZ795055 (study PRJEB30184, sample SAMN05720283) | anaerobic digester metagenome | isolation source: active sludge of municipal wastewater-treating anaerobic digesters | place: USA | collected 2015-01-23 ...
CTTCAGTAGTGATGATTACTCACTAGAGAGGGCGACGTTCAGTTCCTTCACGTTTTTCAACGCAAAATCAATAGCTTGCCAATTTTCTGTCAAAAACTTCCTCATTTCTTGGCTCTCTTCCACGTTGGAAGGCCATACATGGGCATTTCGCATCATGAATTCGATGCTATTGGCCGCTTCAATGGCACGGGAACTTTCTTCGGCCTCTTCGGGAGTGTTAAAGGAAGTTCCTTCGCGGTCAAAATAGACAACACGCTTCTGAATGACGATGGTCGGCATGGTTCTTCTCCTTTGTTCTGTCTATGAGGATAAGCGTTTTTATTTTCAGTAGTGATATTGCAACCTTTTGAAGAAAAGACAAAGGGGGGAGCCTATCATTTCGGCTACCCCCATGGTCTAACAACTTTGTTTTATTTAGCTAGAGAAAAGCACACCTCCTTCTAGTTTTAACAACTTTGTTTTATTTAGCTAGAGAAAAGCACACCTCCTTCTAGTTTTAACAAGTTAGCCATTAAACAAGTGGGAACAAACAACGGTCTCATCTCTCTATCATCACATCTGACTATTGGCGACTTGTTTTATTATGCTACGTCATTGTGCCTCCTTTCCAATCAGATTTCTTTATCTATACTTGTTCCTATACTAGGTCAGAAACCGTGGTGTTTTTGTTTAGGCAATTTCCTCCCAAAAATCAAGAGCATTGATTGCCGATGCTCCATAGCCCAAGGAAGTGAAAGCATCCGAAACAGACTTACCTTTGGCCTCTTCAGTCTTGCCATCCAACCAATGGAAACGGAAACGCTTCATTGCTTAGGTTCCTTTGGCCTCTGTGACTCGTTTGGCTCTATGAAGCTACTCGGTTATGGGTTAGGGGTTGTGAAGGTTTCTAGGGCCGTTCTAGAGGGTCTTTCAACGGCCATGGTTATCGCAATTGCCCTTATGGGCAATGGAACCATCATGGGTGATGATATACTGGCAATTGTCAATAGTGACAATTGTGTAGTCCAATGGGCTGTTGGTGAGGTTCTTGACGGTGTCGAGAACGATGGACAGAACAACGACGGTCAGAACGACGATGAACAGCTTGTTAGGGATCATGTTTTGTTCTTTCTTTTGTTTGTTTTGTTTCTTCCTAGCAGAAGAAATCAGAACAGAATCAGTGGTGTTTTTTCTCTTCAATATTTATAACTACAAGTGTAGTTGGGTGATTAGGAAATGATTTTTGGGGAGGTTTGCAGTCCCTCCCCTGCCTCTGCCTTGTTTTGGGTTTCCTTCAAACATCTTTCATGGCTCTTCGCCAAAATCTCAGGAGTGGTTACTTTCCAGAGTGGGCGAGTATCACGCTAGCCATACTGTAGGCATAAGCCCAGAGCCTCTTCCGTACAACGTTGTTCTTATTGCCACTGACAAGCTCTGGGCACACGCTCTGGAGTATGTTCTGGGCCATAATTTTCAGCCCATAGTCGCGCACAACTTGGATATCGATCTGGATAGTTGTGCCATTTTGCTCTTTCACGATTTTGCGAAAAACCTTGATGGTTTGCATATCGTGGTAGGAGATTGTGCCCTGGCGTGGGACTTCCACAAATCCCCATGCTCTCAGAATGCCGTTAACTTCCTCGCTATCCTGCACGAAAAAGTCATAGTCGCTATTTTCGTTCGAGAAACCGAAAAAGCGAGAACCGGTGAGGAAGAAGGTGAGGGGTGAGTCGCTCAGAGAACGTAGCGTCATTTCGATTTGAGTCGTTGTCATTCCGCATATCATGATGGTTTCTCCTTGTTGGTTAGTTGAAAACTGTGTTAGGAATTCAGGAGTGGTTACATTTCGCGTCTCATGGGCCGACGATGGCATACCGAACAGCCCCCTCGCCCATGTTCCCAACCTTGCCCAAGGTGTTCTTGACTGCCATCATCTATCTCCTTTTGATGCTATCTTACGATGGGACGTTTTGTTGTTTGTGGTGTTAGATATCCTTGAGCCAACTCATGATCGGAAGACGATTTCTGACAAGAAACTCCGCAATGTCTTCTTCGTTACGAAGCCCTTCCACTTGCTCCACCGTTGTCATTACCTTTAGGACAAGGAAAGAAATCGCCAGAATAGCCTCGTGCATTTTGGCATCCTCTTCCATGTTAAAAATCTTTCCGTCCTCCGTTTTCCAACAAGTCGTCATCTTAGGCATCGTTGTTTTCCTTTCTAAGAAAGCGTTTTTAGAAAAGGGGAATTAGTGGTGTTCTAATCCCCCTTTCTTCTATCAGACTCGCTCAAAAAACCCATCGGCACCGTAGAGGATAACCGCCTCATTCCCAACGTGGGCCTTGCAGTTGTTGACGTTGGGATAGAACTTGGCCTTGAGGATGGAACCCTTTCGGAGAAGAACGTTGCCAACCACGACATCGGAGAGGATTCGGATTCGGTCCATTGTTTTTCTCCTTAGTTTCTGCTCTGTCTCTGCTTGACGACCTTATCTTATCTTTTTTTATTTCTTAGTAGTGAGAGGGATAGGGGAATAATTCCCAAGTAGGAACGCAATCCTTGATATTGAGTTTATAGGTTCTAATGGCAGTATCGGAACCTACAACATCAATGAAAGTGCCATTTTTGAAAGGATAGCGGTCATCCTTTATGACATAGGGAGTGTGAATAGGGTGTCGTGGCATGGCGCAGAATTTGCAGAACAGATGATTGTCTTTTTTGACCCATCCATTTTGGACGGCATTTTCCTCAGTGATATTTGCGGTTTCCGTGAGGAACTTTCGTCCGCAGACATAGCATTGGACGTTTGGAGGATGCTGTTGTGGGTTATGGTTTTCCATATTATTGTAGAGCTATGTTTTTTTTCTTTGTAGTGTTTTATTTGTTTTGGAAAGTTGTTAACTATAAGTGGGCATTTGTTATATCAAAAAAAATTTTTGGGGGCTGGTTTGCATTCCCAGCCCCCTACTCCTCTTTTAGTCTTCGTAATAGGTGATAACTGCCGACCTTCCGTTCTCATCCGCAACCTTCAGAAAAGGAGTGAGGTCATTGTGGTGAGGGGAAGTCAGTCGGTAGGCTTGGGCATGACGCTTCTGCTTCCGAAAGGGAAGGGGCAGACGCTTGAGGGTGACAGTTTCCCCAATCTTGACGAAACTGTTGTTTTTCTTGGGAAACTCAACCCCTGCCGCAGCCGCCACCGCCTTCGCTTGGGCCATGCTGAGAGTCATCGTCGCATTTCGCATTGTCATTCTCCCTTTGTTTGTTTCTTTCAACATGACCTTATGGGAGGTTTTTGAGTCTTAGTGGTGCGGATTATTCATTAGGATGCATTCTGCTTTTTGTCTCGCGGTTAGAAATTCATCCGATTCGAGTTCAAAACGCGCCATTATTCTGTCGAGTTTTGCTTCCCTTGTTTGTTTGGCAACTGAGCGTATTAGTTCTTGTTTTTTATCCCAATCTTCTGCGGTTTTCTTTTGATGAAAAGCGCAAAGTCTCCCATGACAAGCGGAGCAAGTTCCATCTGATCTTTTTGGTGGTTCTTTCATTTTTTTGTAGAAGCGCAAGGGGGGAAGATCTGCCAACTTCCCCCAACCCTCAAAGTTTAACTAGCGCAGTTTTACTTTCTCTAATGTTTTACTAAAAAATCGTGTTGCAACCTGTTAGTTGGGCGGTGCTCGTGGCATAATACTAATGATTCCTTCTAGTGGTTGGTACTAGTGGTGACCGGATTGGAAGCAACTTCCAATCCCCTCTATCCTCAGAGTCAGACCGCCGATGGGATTACGAGTCGGCCTTTTGACCATTGCCCCATCAGAGGGCTTTAGTCCGTCTCTGAGGTTAGTTGGGGGATTGTTACATCCCCCTTACCTACGCTTAGGTGTGCAGATTTCCATAGTCCGTGGTGTCAGACCAAACCCTTGTCAGATTCTCAATTCCGACCATGAAGCAATCGCTTCCGTCCTTTTCGGCCAACTCGGAAGCCAACAGCATAGGCCGAACAGCTTCAACGGTCGTTTCCTCGCCATTGAGAAGGAACCTAACCGAAGGATGTACCTTTTCGGAAGTTCCCTTGTAAAGACGCAGATACCGTTGGCCAGTGGTCTTGTGCTTGATGATGAAAGGGAAGATTTCCCATTCTGCCCAAAACGGCAATCCTTGATTTTCCTTGGGAAGTTCCCCATTTTCCCTCTTGGTCTGAACCGCAGAGAGGTTATCATAGGTAAGGCCGATTCGCCCTACCATACGGACAGCCTTGGCAACGCTATCCGTAACGTTCTTATAGACCTTGCAAGGCCGAATCCATTCCAGAACGATGTTCGCCCCCTTGGGAGCATTCTCAATGATTCGCTTGACTTCGGCAAGTTCCATGTTCATTCTCCCTTGTTGGATATTCTTTTGAAGGGGGTTATTTTTTCTTTGTGGTGGGAATTAGTCGCGGTAACGGAGAATGATGTGCTGTCTCATGCAATAATTTCTCCACCAAAGGCGAGGCATTGCTCCAATATCGCCTCTGAAAAACCAACTTGTTCCGCCATCCGTACTTTCGATGCCAGTATATCCCTTGCCATAGGGATCACCATTTTTATGGATTTCGATAATATGCATTATCGGTTGACTCCTTCAATGATTTCCGTCCAGCCTCGTTTCACGTCTCTGCGCCGTTCAGTCTTGCTTTTTGGCATACTATCCCTTTCTTGCAACAACTGCTATGATTTATTCTTTCTAAATTAGTAGTGTCCTTTTTATTGATTTTTTTGCGATGCCAACTATAAGTGAAAAACGAGTAACAAAAAAAAGCGAGGGAGGTTGGCATTCCCTCCCCCATATTTAGTTATACCGCATCCTCCTCATTCTCCTCGTTATCTTCCCAATCCATATCATCGGATGGGAAATCCTCGCTATCGTCGTCCTCAAAAGAGGAACGACTATTCTCATTTTGGAAAAACGAAAATTCATCCATGTCTTCGCCTGGATTGCTTTCTACGCCCTCCTCGTCCGCCCAATCGTTTTGGTCATCATCCAAGAGCAGACAATTTCTATCATGCTTAGTCATGGTCAATTTCCTTTTCTTTTTGACCTATGAACGTTGGAGAAATCTCTTTGAGTTTGTGGTGTTAGTTATTGGGGATGACAATGGATTCGCTATTTTTGCTGACCCATCTTGCTCCAATAGCTATGGGCTGTTGATAGCCGAACCCCTTTTCAGCCATTTTGACCTTTTCGTATGAGGACGTGACCATTCCGGTAATTGCCATTGCCGCAATGGACAGAATGATAACGCAGATAATGGTTGTGGTTTGTCTGCCATTCATGTTTTTATTTCCTTTGAGTTTGTAGTGTTAGTTGGGATTTCCCCAAGTTGCAGGGTTATGGGTTTGCATCGCTCGGAGAGTAGGCAGAAAACTCTTTGGAATCATAATGAACTGATTTCCCTTGCTGTCAAATCGCCAAACAGGCTTCAGGTTTGCCTGTGACAGCATTGTGAAGGTTTTGGAGGCTTCATTGCCGAAGCCATTGGGAAACCGATAAGCCTTGACGTATCCGACCTTCATTTGCTTCTCCCATGTTTGCCTATGGTTTATCAAACGAGGGGTGAGTTTTCTGTGGTGAGTTTAGAATGGTTCGTCGTCAGAGAATCTCCCATAATCTTCATCGGTTCCCATGCCAGCCGATGCCAGAGTCATTGCATCGGCCTGAACATCATCAAGATTATCCTCGGTTTCCTCTGGCTCCTCTGGCTCCAAATCATCCCAAAGGCAATGAAAGACGATATCCTTATGGGGATTGGACGGAGCATTTTTGACAAGCTGTGTCAGCTTTGCTCCATTGCCCAAAGCTTCATCCAACTGTTCAGGAGTGATTTCCTCATGTCTGATGGGATAGTAAAGAGCCTCATAATGCTCTTGGGAATCAATCCCAAAATCCACGATAACGGCATTGCTGTTGGGATATTCATCCATGAGAACAGCATCAATCAGCTTTTGAGTCAGAGGCCGTACCATGTTGACTTCTCCTTGGTTATATTTATGGAGAAAGAATCCCTAGATTTTTGTGGTGAGAGTTATTAAAAGTAAATGTAGTTCTTGTTTTGATTTTACCAATGCTTTGGGTTTTTTGCGTGTTGCCGATTGTAAGCCTTCTTGCCCTTCTTGCTCTGAATCTTCGTGCCACCATTAATAGTGCCAGGAGTGCTATGAACTCTGCGCTTATTGATTTCCAAATCCTTCTGAGATGGCACTTTGATTTTCATATCTGTTTTCTTTTAGTTTTTTTTATTTAGTAGTGAGTCTAGTTTTGTTTGTCTTTCATTTTTGGAGGCAAACCTTCTTTGCGTTTGTCATGTCCGCAACAACGACACTTGCCGTAGAATTCTTGCCAACATCCTTCGCAAGCACAAGCTCCGCATTTCTCACAAATGAGGAATTTTTCTTCTTTGTCTTGTAGTGTTGTTTTTCCCATAATTCACATGTCGTTTTCCATCCAACTGTTTGGATCTTCTTCCTCTTCGTCCTCCCAATCCATGATTTTTCCATGGTCAGAAGTGTCAATGGCATCATCATCAAGATAGGGACAATCAAAGAGGTTATTCATTGGTTCTCCTTGAGGAACTGTGGTCATTCAAACATCCTTTCGTGGTGAAAAAATCTCATTCTGCAAGGATGTTCTGAATTCTCCTCACCTTTCCTTCAAGATCCCATCTGTGCTTTGTGTTTTGAGGACCGAAGATAGTAACGCCCCTCTGACCCACGGAAGTTGCCATATAAACCTCCATGGTTTTGGCCAAATCAAGAGGCACATCCCCATGCATATTGAGCTTTAGCCCCTTCCGTTCTACGGCCTTTTTCCTCTGAGGATGACGCCCAAAGCAACGGATACGAATTCCCTTCTTTGCATAACGTCGGCAAAGTGTGATAAAGAATCTGCCAACGTAATCATTGGGAACCGTGAAAACAGCATTGTTACTCATGACTCATTCTCCTTTGGTTATCAACGAGAGAATTTTGCTATTTTCTTCGTGGTGAAAAATCTCATTCTGCAAGGATGTTCTGAATTCTCCTCCTCACGGGAAAAGCTCTTTGATTGTGTCCCAGTCGTACCACTCACCGTTGATGTTGACGCCCTTTTCCTCTTCCTTGATGAACTTGAGCATGTCCCTGATCGGATCATCTACTCCACGACACCTTGGATCATGGGTGTCGATCACCATCTCCAGGATTTCTATGTCGTCTTCCGGGATTGATTCCCAGTTGTTGTCGTAGTAGCATCCGTAATCGTCGTAGATACGGAAGCCCTTGGTGACTTCACCGGAAGGGACGTTCTTGAACTCGGTGGTTTGAATAGCGACATTGTTACTCATGACTCATTCTCCTTTGGTTATCAACGAGAGAATTTTGCTATTTTCTTCGTGGTGATTTTTATCAATTCCAAACTATAAGTGTAGACCATAGATAAACAAAAAGAGGAAGAGGTTAATGTCCTCCTCCTCTTTTTATTTTATTGCCTTTTGTAGAATTTCAAAGAAAGAACTATATCGCCATCAACAACGCCCAAAGCAAATGGTTCCTCTGATGCAAAACCGGCCCCTACTGCCGCATGGTTAATGTCACAAGCCAAAGTTAGCATATATGTAGTGTCGTTAATGTCGAGCAATGTCCCGACATTAATATCGACTGTGAAGCTATCATCAAGAACAGAGATAGCCACATGTTTCGGAGGAAGTATCATCTTGGCTATGTGCTTTTGCAGACATGCAATCAATTCCATGTTTATATTCCTTTTTGTTTCTATCTGAGATTTGGCAAAACTTTTTTCGTGGTGTTATGACCAATTATCACGGTCGAGATAAAAACGACCGTCATTAGCATTTACAGAATTCACGATATCAAGGTATCCATTGCTAATGAGCATTTCTCTCAAAATTGCCCAAGCATCCTCATCAATGCTGTTATCATGACAGAGTAGTGCGATGGCAAGTTGCCTCACACTAGGGCTGAGAATCTTGACGATATCCTCGTCCGAAGGTAGACGATTATATTTATAAACATGACCGTCATCTGTTCGCGTTCCGAAACCTCCTCCTTCATATTCGATTTGATGGGGATAGGGCTCGTGATAGGGACCGACATAGGTTACGATCTTCCCCTGTTTCGTGAGTAACTTATCACCCTTCCTACAGTTTCTCAAATCAACCATGATATTTCTCCGTGGTGTTATTCAAAGATAAAGATAGATTCTTTTGCTTTCTTTTTTGATGGGCCAGAATAGACAATGCGATAAACCTCAGAAAGAGGTCTATTGCTTCCATCAGTCATCTTGCCAGCATACCATTCCGTGAATGCTTGTTCGCTCTTGAAAATACCCCAACTTTTTTGGCCGGAGTTTTCCACACTAATTCCGACAAAAGAAACAAACCATTTGTCATCCATGTTAGTTCTCCTCAGAACCCCATCTTTGTCAAACACTCTGGTCCAATCCCACATTCAATGCTTTCGGGAGTGGTTAGTGTTCGTCCGCAACGTCCGCAACGTCCTTCGTGTTTGATGCCATATCCCTTGGGCAACTTATGCAACTGATTGGGCCAAACAATTTTTTGTAGTGCCCAATTGACAACTTTGATAGGTAGAGAATCCGAGTCCATTTTGCTGGCTTGGGTTATTCTGACTACTCCTGTGATAGAGTCCAGAGTTCCGATATAACTGTAATTATGGTTATTGTCTGGCCCAGTGAGAAGGTAGACAAACCATTGTGCTCCCCATTTCCTATTGGTTTTATTTGCGAAAACCTTATAGGTGTAGTGCTGTCCCTTGTCATTATGGACAGTGAAGATTGCTTTTCCGCCAAGCACAAATTCTCTGAATGTTGGCTTGGAGTGTCGCAGATAGGAAAGAATGTTTTCTTTTTCGTTCTCCCAAAAGTTGAGGAATTCAAGAAAGAATCCAGTTATTCCGCATTGAGCATTCTGAAGAATGTCATTCTTAGTTTGTGCCAAATCTCCCCAACCAAAACGGATGAGGAATTCTGGGTTAGAAGTGTGAATATTTCGGATGTAAAGATCAACTCGCTCTCCAACCAAATCCGGCTTCCCCTTGAGAATTCTGGAGACGCCGATGAAAGTGGCATCTTCCATCTTCTCAAAGCAAGGTTCGCAATCGCTAGACAGACAGAGGATTTCCATATCCATATTCATTCTCCGTTTTCTTTTCAGAGAAGAAGAAACGAATTGTCGTGGTGATTGACATTACATCAGATTTGATTCTCTGAAAGAAGTGTATCCCTTGGAATCACCAATTTTCTGACCAATAACTACGTGGTCAAGAATTTCGATTCCGATGATTTTTCCAGCTTCCACTATCTGACGATTGCTGGAAATATCTTGCACTGACGGTGTGGAATCTCCGCTAGGATGATTATGAGTCAAAATGATTCTCGTCGCATTTTCCAAGATGGCTTGACGAAAAACCTCTCTGGGGTGAATCAAAGTTCGATCCACAATGCCAATGGTTGCCGTGACCATTTTGATAAGAGCATTTTTGGTGTTGAGAAGGAGGATAAAAAATCCTTCCTGTTCCATTCCTTGAACAACTGGCCCCATGAATGCCGCAACCTCGCTAGGCTGGCTCATGACGGGCTTTTTTACGGCAATATAGGCCGATGCCTGTTCCATCATGCTCTGATAGTTCTCAGCCATCTGCTTTGTCGTTCGAGTCGCCATTTTCATTTCTCCGTTTTGGGTTATTAGCCCAAAAACAAAAGAAGATTTTATGTGGTGATTATTTATGTAGAATCAGTGAACTATGAGTGTCTGTACGGTTTATCTCTTAGAGGCCGGTTCCGCCCAACCGTCAAGTCCATTTACCGGCTGAATATTTTCAATTATCAATCAACTAGCTTAATCGTTCCGCATTTGGGGCAAGCATAAAGGGAAACCTCACGAGTGCCTCCATGCCAGCCAGTATTTTCCACAAGAAAAGTTCCTTTGATGTATGTGAACTTTTCACCATCGCTTTCGTGTATGACTTTTTGAGTTTCAGGATCCCATTCGCCATGCCTATGTTCATAACCGCATACACATTTCATTAGTGTTTTCTCCCTACTGATTCATCTTAACCACATTGGTCTTTGCTTCAGAATTTGTGGTGAACATATTATCCTTTGGGTGAGCATCAAAAACCAAAGAAATCAACCACAAAGCAATGAAGAATGGAATAACCTTGAAAAGCATCGTGCCAGTAGTGTTGTGAGTCTGGCATACAAAAGCCATAACAAACAGATACAACGCACAAGCCAACGTAATGCAGTGAATTGTAGTCATTCTTTTCTCCTTTTATTCTTCAGCATCATCGCTACCAAAAGAAACATACCTATCCAAAATCATACGTTTTGCTACAGTGGTGTCTGTCTCATAGAAGACATCAGCATCAATGACATTGTTCATGAATTCATTCATGAATGCTTGTCCAAAACGCTGTGGAAAATTTTTTGTGGTGAAATATTTCCTTTCAAAGGAAGCAAATACATGATAAGGAATTTTCATTTCTTTCTCTCTGTTAGGGGTGAGCGCAGGGAGTTGAACCCTGTGACAACTGACCAGGTTGTTACTGGGCGCAGAATGCGGTCATCTTGTTCATTCTACGCCCGCCTTAACCATAAGACTGACACGCCCACCATCTTTCACAAATGCTTTCGCCTCATGCTGCGACTTAGTGACTTAATTCTCTTTCTTGCATTCAAGAACTCTTGTGGTGATGGAAATTGTTTATAGAGCCTTTCCATTTCACGATATTTTTCAATCCGCACGTCTTGTGATGCAATTATTCTATCAGAAATATCCTTAGACCTCTTGTGTGCTGCAACAAGATTTTCGAGAGATTGAATGTATTCTCTCTGTATCTTGATCGTTGCCGTATCTGCCCACCAAATAACCAACAAACACCCAACCACCGCTACCAGAATGCTACAGATCAAAAACATTTTCTTTCTCCATTTTACCGCCAGTGAGACTCGCGGCGCATCCTCTTGATCTTATCCTTTTCCTTTCCACTCTTCCTCTGCTTTGCACGATTCGCCTTTTCGCTATCATGCTCCATGAACAGATCCATCTCAAAATCCTGATTCTTGCCCATTGTCTTTTCCTTTTTTGTTATCCTTAAACCATCCAAACTTGAGTTGTTACTGATGCTCCGCACTTAGGACAGCATTTATTGCCGTTCTTATCCCTTCCAACATCTCCCCCATCCATAAATTGATGCCAATTGCAGTGGTGTTTCTTGGCTTGTTCTATGTGCTTGCAATATCCTTTTCTGTTTTTATAGGCCATGCAAGTACAAGAATAATCGTATTGAACCGACCGACGATTCTTGTGAGAGAGATTGTCATACCTAACAATGTAAGTTCCATCTCCCTTGCTATTGGGAACATCCATTTCCCAATATTCACCAGTGGTGCAAAGATAATAGACTTCTCTTGTTAGGTCTGGCATTATTTATCTCCAATTAATTCCAACCGCGACAACCACAATAATGAGAGTCAGTATCACGAGTTGGACGATGTTCAAAAAAAGGCAAATCAGTTGAGCTTTCTGCGAGTTTGCGACAATAGGCGCAACAAGACTTTCTGCCAGCAAGATTGGGAGTTTCTGCAATTTCAAAAGCCTCCTTCCTTGGGACGCAAATCGCGCAAGATGGTTTCCCATTGCATGTAGAATTGGCTGCATGACCGCATTTCATCATAGGATACATGGGATTTCCTTTGTTATATTATCTTTGGGGAAGTTAACTATGTTCTGGAGTGCAGTTTGTCGTCCATCAACTATAATCCACCCACTGCGAGTCTTGTAGTCCGCAAAAACGGACAATTAGTTGATTGCATCTACTCCAAACGCGGTTCTTTTGGCCAGATTCCACCCACCGCAAGTCTCACCTATTGTTCTGGCTAGTTTATTCGCGGTCCCTTTTGGAGGTGATTAAAAGAGACCACCATTTGCACCCGAATCCTACTGACGATGCCAACGAATCTTCCGATTCCTCATGGCAACCCATGCATCAGAAGCATTCTCAAAAGGCTGGGAAATATCCCCCTCCCTCTTCAGAAAGAACTTCGTGCCATCGCTTACCAGACTAACGATTCCAATCTGCTTAACCACAACCATGGTTGTTTCTCCGTTATTTGGTTGCTCATTCATCAGATGCCTACTATTTGGACAATTTCAACTCTCTGTGGTGAAGTTTTGAAGATATGATTAGGGCAACCACTCCTAACGACATCTATCCCACTGTTTAAAAAAATCCTTTGTAGTGATCGTGGCTCTCATCTAACTACATCGGTGACTGAAAAAATCTTATTGTCAATGTTTTCAGTCAAAACACGACTCAGTTTCCATTAGGCGCCATAGATTGCAACAGACGGAAACCAACCTATCGCAATCCGTGGAACTTTTTATTTAAGCGGTTAAACCGTCCCTCTCGTTTATCTTTGAGATTTGCCCCAAAGAACCGCCGAGACCATTGTTTTAATATCCTAACATGACCAATGGTCCAATCATGTTAGTAGTTTTGTCTACAGTTTCTTCCTTTAGTGTTATTTTACTGTAGTGAATTCATAGCCTCTTCAATGATTCTGTCATCTTCGCCTGA
>ERZ795055.2951-NODE-2951-length-12603-cov-6.891696_pt1 | contig 12603 bp, 12 predicted proteins | sample MGYA00375139_ERZ795055 | MGnify/ENA primary metagenome ERZ795055 (study PRJEB30184, sample SAMN05720283) | anaerobic digester metagenome | isolation source: active sludge of municipal wastewater-treating anaerobic digesters | place: USA | collected 2015-01-23 ...
TCTTCATCTGACCAAAAATCCAGGCTACGGGAATCAAAAAGAGAGATTTTGTTTTTTATCTGGCCATGTACAGGTTGACGGCCTGGTTAACCAGTGCATTTCCTTCAGCATGTTTTCCCAATTTTTTCAGGGTAATCCCTTTATCGAAAAGTGCATCTGCATTATAGGATCGATCCCAAGGGCAATGTCATAGGCGGCAATTGCTTTATCATACATTCCCTGGCCGTCGCGAAGATTTCCATGTTCAACGCAATCTTGTTCCCGCTGCAACAGGGCTGGTTCGACTTCAATCCTCTCCATCTCTTTCCTCCCAGTCACCAGTCGTGACTGAACCTGACACGTTGTTCTGTATATTAGATTTTTGCCAGACTTCCCTGCGCAGCAGCATTGATTATCGAAGCTGCATTCCACGTCTGCCGTGCGGAGTTCAGGTGTAACCGCTTTGAGAGCATGGAATTTTTTTTAGAATAAGGGTGTACTTTTCAAAAATGTGCTGTTTCGAAAACGGCTATGAATGGATCGGTTCACATAGGAACGATGAAGATTGCAGCTATGAGGGCTCCCGCCGCAGGGCACCTTGCGGGGCAGTTCCGTGTTTTTTGTATGCTCAAGGTTAGGGATCCGCTGGGGGGCGTCCCTTCCGGGAGGCAGCGCATTGCGACAGGATTGTCCTCTTTTCACCCATGATAACGCAAAATATCCTCTCGAGTGATTATGGCAATGCGGGGGTTGCCAGAGCAGCAGGGCAGAGCGTGAACGAAAGCCCCCAAAAGCGTCTAGCAGATGATTTCTCCAGATAAAAAATAAAATCTGTGCCAGATTCTTCACCTGCTTTCCCCTTTGGGGCGGGTGTTTATGGTAATAACCCGAAAATGACGGGAGGAACCCAGTTGTCAGCAAAATGAACAATATCATATTCAGGCCGGCGAAACGATGCTGGTCACAAATTCCATTAGTATCATGTCAGAAAAGGGTATGCAGACCGGCCTGGAGGAGCGGTCGTACCAGCCTGAATATTGCGGGGTTCAACAGCAGTTTTTTTATCACAACGCCGGGGCGGTCCATATCCCCGTATTCTTCAATGAGGCGGAGGATTGACGGAGTATTGAGCGCCTGGATCAGATCATCGGTATCCTTTGCTGTCACCTTCTGGCGCATCTTAAAAAGGCGGTATCCCAGGTCCAGTTCGCGACCGAAATCCTCCTGCCAGAGGCGTTCGTACTGGGCCAGAACGGTATCGTCATACATTCCCTGTTCGCATGCAAGGGCGGCAACTGCTGCAGCATGCCTTGCAGAACGGACACCGGTATAGATTCCCCCGCCGGATGTCGGCTTGGGAAACCCTGCAGCATCGCCAACAAAAAGCGTATGGTTTTTGTAGGTCCGTTTCATGATCCCGAGCGGGAGCGTGCCGGTAACCAGGTGGGACCTGCCTGTCCCGAATTTTTTGGCAAACGCATCGAATCGTTCCATGACCTGCGAACAGCCACACATACCCACCCGGATACGCCCCGGACCTGTGGGAATTGACCAGCCGAAAAACTCCGGTGAAGCATCCGGATAGATCCGGACATACTGCGGTTCGCAATTGCCCGGCATATCAGCCTGGATGCCGGCAAGATAGATCCGCGCCCGCTGCATACCATAGCTCCGGGCGATGGTGCTTCGCGGGCCGTCAGCAGCTATCAGGATATCAAACCCGATCTCTTCGTGTCCGTTCACCCCACGGGTGACAACACTCTTTCCCCGGACAGTACTGACCGCAGTCTTCAGCCGGAATTCTGCCCCGTTGTCTGCTGCAGCCTCTGCCATCTCGCGGTCAAGGGTTCCGCGGTCCACCACCATAGCTTTGGTGACTTTTGCATCGATGAGCAGTTCACTACCGGCCCCGGAGATAACCCGGGCCCCGGTGACCCTGTTCAGAACGGATCGTTCTGATGAAACCCTGCACTCGGCAAATGCTGCTGTCGAGAGGAGTCCTGCACACTGGACCGGGTATCCAATGGTCCCGTGCTCCTCGATGCAGAGCACAGAGAGCCCGAGCCCTGCACATTCCCGTGCAGCAGCACTGCCTGCGGGACCAGCGCCGATCACGACAACATTATAGTTCATGCGACACCACAACCGGTTCTACCCCCGGCAAAATCCGGCACACAAGGCAGGTTTCCTGTTTTTTTAATCTGCCCCGCTGCTTGCCCGGCTGGAGGAAACATGGTGCTCTCATGCTGCCGGCACCTCCGTATCATAAAATCCCAGGATGATGGAAAAGAGGCCGAACACCAGCGCGACGTCCCGACAACCGTGAGGATCAGGTACTTGGCAATACCAGGATAGTAATGCAAGAGTATGGTGAGCAGGAGAAGGGCCGTGATGATCATACCAGGGATCAGGATATATTTCGTCCGCGAATGATCGAGCGCGAGCGTGATATCGGAAAATCCATTGCAGACAGCCACTGCTGTTATGACCATGATGATGAGGTATTCGATTAGTACCTGCACCATGATGGAGAGAAAACCGATCACGAGGAGCACGGCTGAAAGGCCGAACCAGAGGATCGATTCCTCGCTCCGGCCGGTGATCGCAAGGAACAGGAAGAGAATGATTCCAAGGATGACAAGCACCCAGAAAAGACCATAAACGGTATTGAGGGTCACCTGGGACAATATTAGGGCAAGAACGCCGAACAGAATGCCGATTATACCCCATATGAGACAAGACGTTTTTGAATCCGGCATTCTTTCTCACCTGTAAAGGCAGGCAACCCGCTGTACAATGCTGATTTCTGTGTATGCATGCAACGATAAAATGCCTGCTGGTAATAGCGGTTTTTTTGTATCTATCTCCGCAGGGAGGGGTGTGCATATTTGCACCGGCCGGAAGCCTGAAAGCGCAGGAATTTTTTCAATCACGAACTCCAACGGGGTATCCAGGAGAAGAACCATTACGGGTTCTTTTCATGACATTAAACTCGGTAATTTTTCCGGCTGTCGCGGGATCATAAAGGGAATTTAGCGCCGGGGGCTCTTCCTGTCAGAGTTCTGGGCGAAAAACGAAAGAATTGATTTTGACCTCCTCGATACCTTTCGCTACTCCCGGTCAAAACCGAAGAAAACAAAATGAGCATAGTTCTGCAGGAGCTGGAGCACGGCAAAGAAGATGACAGCATACACGATAAAGCCGACAACCATTCCTGCGGCTCCCTTCAAGCCGGAAAGACTGAGAGCGACAGTTGTCATAGTATTGGTAATAAAAAATGCTGCAAGGATGCCCACGATGAGGATTATCAATTTTTTAAGGACCCCGTTTCCATACCAGTACTGACACTGGCCGATGTATTTAACATCAGTGCCGTGTACTCCCGGTTGTTGTCGAGAGGAACGGTTCATGCGGCTTCTGTTGAGTGTGGGTGTATTAAAAAAAAACAGCCATCACGAGAAAAAGAGCAGTTCAATTGCCCCTCCCTTCTTCCTTATATCTTCACCACGTTATCCCAAACGATCCGGCAGTCTGCCCTATCGTGAAGCGAAAAGGTGGTTATCGTTGAATGTGTGTCAATAGTATCCATTCCACAAACGCTGTTGGTGACTGATGGTGGTATTAGTGCACGGAATGTCAGGCCATAAAGATATTTACAACCTGTCGGATATCAGAAGAGATGTGGTATAAGAAATAACCCGCGATGGTATCGGGAGAAGATAGACCCTCTCATGATAATCCATACGTAAAAAAACGGTTCTATTAATGCGAATTCTTCAGTATGTCACTCTTTGTTAATGTGTCAGCTCCTTCTGTTCTAATCAATGACCTTATAGTATGGTCATTTCTGTGATAACGGGGGGAGAAGCAATAACGCCCGATCCGGATAAGTAAATATTGGCATTTTGTTTGGGGCGATCATTGGATTTGACAACTCTTGTTACCTGGACTCGGGCAGAATCACCCACCCGCTCCCTGTTTGAATTGAGATACGTATACTGACACGAGATGGTTGCCGATATGGTGACATCCTTCGCATTTGGATTGATAAATTCCACTTCAACAACCATAGTATTGCCATTTTGGTTTGTGCTCGCAATACGTGCGGTTGGTTTGGAGAATTCAACATCTCTCTGTAATTGTTCACCAAAATCAACATATACCGGCTTCCCGAATGTTGCCGTGATCTGCTCTTTCTCGCACACAGCCCCGAAACAGACCATGAGAACGTGTTCTCCGGTATTCACCCGGGTCTTGAAGGGTTTTCCCTGGGCAACAGTCCCCACGGTCACATTATCGATCTTGACCGGCAACTGAGCATCGAATCCTCCGATAGAGACCACAATTTCTGTCTGGGGAATATCACCTTTCAGCCGTGTCCCGAAATCAACGGTTGTCAGGTTCCCCGGTGCAATATTAACGGTTTCACTAAAGCAATCATTGTTTCTGCATACTTTCACGGTATGGTGGCCTGAACTGATAACAAGGTTCAGCGGTTTGTCTGGAGAAACGGTTCCAGAGCTCGAATTATCTATTAAGACTTGGAGTTTTGTGGGGTAATCTCCGATTGAGACGTTCAGAGAACCCTGGGGGAGAACCCTATTGAGCCGTTCTTCAAAATCGATGGTAGTTTTTATTGCAGATTTTATATTGACATCGATGCTTTCGCATACGGTTCCCGCACAGACCTTTATCGTATGACTCCCTTCACTGAGTTTCAGATTCAGGGGGTTGCCCTTTGAAACATTTCCCGATCTTTTATCGTCTGTTAAAACGGTAAGTATGGCGTTATACTGGCCTATGGTTACCGTAAGCTCACCCGATCCCGAGCCGGATGAAAAATTTGTTTCTATCGGAATAATTGTGTAGGATGTGTTCGATGTTGTCGTGTGTATTGAGGGCGTTGTTGCAGGGAATGTAATATTTTCAACCGTTTTATCAGTCCCGGGTCGTAGGAGATACCCTGCAGCAATAATACATAAAATGATGGTAAAAATGATTAGGATCTGGTTGATTTTCATATAATTTCACCTCAGTATTCCGTTTTATTCAACTCTTCTATCTTTAAAATCGTGAAAACTTTTTTAATTACAATAATAATCATTCCTTAATGTTTGATATTTATTTGCATTCGCACCCTTTCTGACACAGATGATACCACGACTGTATATCGCGCGTTGAGAATTCCATCATGGTAAATTGGTGTTGTCATGCGGGTTGATCAGCAGTTCGTTTTTCTCCCTGTTTACATTTTATCAGTTTTTTTTAACAATATAATTTTTCCGGCACTCGCTTCGGGATTTGACACTATTTTTTAAAAACCGGAAAGAAATTCTTGATTTTTATAAAAAACAATGTATCCAAAAAGAGAAGAAACCGCCCTCAAGACATTTGATCAAATACTATCTGCCAACGTTATAATAGTAACATGGTATAAACAATCCCCCCTTTCCTTTCTCTTTTCCGGCTCTTGTAAGGTACTCCCGAATAATGCGTCCCTTACGGCCCAAATCATATCAATCCTGTCTACCGGGCACTGTCAGCGGGAGAGCTGGTCAATCGAATGAAAAGGTCATAGTGATATCCTTCTCTGACGAGATTCTGCACTCGTGAAGAGATACGACCTTGTTGATACACGCCGCAATCAGGGTTCCACAAAGGCTGCATGCCGGACAGGGAAATCTGGTGCAACAAAGTGGGGATTTAAACTGCATTGAGAAACATCCGTCAATAAAGCGGTATTCATGCATTATGATTGTCACTGAATCAACTTTCCAGGTCGTGGTAATATCAGGTGCAAATTCCAGCGTATCGCTGAGTGTTTCACTCAGCAGCACGCTGAGTTCATTCATCTCATTGGGAATTTCCAGAGCATGTCTTTTGTAGAGATCCTGGATCAGCGGGTCGGATACAGGGATCGTAATAAGTCCATGGGGTTTGTTCTCAGTAAAAGTTTCTTTTGACGATATCATTCCTGAGTTAAATGTTGAAACGGGATTGAACTGCATAACCCGTGAAGATCCCGTAAATCGGGATGGAAGAAAAAATGCATTCCCTTTTATCCCCGCATCCGATACAATACGGCAGAGATTCATACAGCCCTGTACAGGAAGAAGCCCAACAACACGCGGGTCAACGGGTTCTTTGCCGGTAAACATGATGACAAAACTTCCTAAAATTGCACAGGTCATTCCTGCTATCACAAATGTCCCGGAAAGAAAATTGCCAAGAGTAAAGGTAAGGGGAACCGCGATGAACAGGATCGTCATAATCAACAAGAGGACGACCATAGCGGAATATTTTTCCAGATTTTTTTTTGCCATTTTCATTTATCCATTTGCGATAGAGGTATCCGGCAATCCATCCGGTTTAAGATTTTTCTGAGAAAAATATCCCAATTATCAGATTATTACTTTCTCATTCAATGTTTTAAATATCTTTCATGGGGTAATCTGCAGGTTTACCCGTTAGCCACTATCTCTGAATTCAAAAATAAATTGATACAAAAAGAATTCGAAGATGCTATGCCCCAAGAGAGAATATCTTATCGTACAATGATCTCCTTCCTTTGACTACCCAGATTTCATGGCTGTTTTTTTCCAATTGCTTCAAAGGTCATAAACAAGAACCGGAACGTGGTCGTGCCGGGTTTCAAGCAGTTTCTTTAAATTGGCGTAATTTTTTTCGTTTACCTTAAAAAAAAGCGGAATTTCTGTTTTTTTTTCAAAAAAGGAAAGAAATTCTACCCTTAATATCGTTCGGGTTTTAAAGAAAATATAAATAAATCCTACTCCGATTATATGGTTACAAATAGCTGTACCTCCGAGTCATAATCCTGGAAAGGAAAGGCAAAATATGGAAAAATCTATACAATATCCCTCTTCACCAAGAGAATTTTCCGCGATTTCATGTAGCGCTGAAGATAAAGACATTTTAAAACAAAATCTTATCGCCGTCATACCCGCATTCAATGAGGCGCACGCAATCGGATCTGTAGTTCTTTCAATATGGCAATATGTTGGTGCAGTGATTGTGGTCGATGACGGATCATCAGATAATACCGCTGGAATTGCACGATCTGCCGGTGCTGAGGTTATCCGGCTTGATCAGAGTATGGGCAGGGGATATGCCCTTCTTCTTGGCCTGCGTCGCGCACGCGAACAGAAATGTTCTGTTGCTCTGTGTATGAACGCTAACGGGCAGTATGATCCCCGGGAGATTGAACGACTTTCCGAAAAAATTTTGAAAAGGGACGCTGATCTGGTGATCGGATCCCGATTCCTCAATAGTGATTCCCCCCAAATTTCCCGTGAAAAATATAATCAGATGAACCTCGGATCGGGTGAAATTGTTACTGATCTGACATCATCGTTTCTGGCATTTAGTAAAACTGCACTGGATAGTCTTGATTTGCAGTCGGATGGCATGAAACAGAATCGTGATCTTATCTTTTTTTTGGATCGACAGGGAATGAAAATTTCTGAAGTTCCCGTCACATTCAATAAGCAGCCGGTTAATCGCCTCGGCTGGAGAGACCCCATCAATGTCATTGCCGGAATGCCCGCATTTAATGAGGAGAAATTTATTGCGAGAACAATAATTGGTGCACAGGAGTTCGTTGATCAGGTTGTTGTCGTTGATGATGGATCCACTGACAAGACCCTGGAGATTGCAAAAAATCTCGGAGCTATCGTTGTCCGTCACAAACAAAATTGTGGTTATGGTGCGGCAATTCGATCGATTTTTGAGAAAGCACGGGATTTACATGTTGATGCACTCGTGATTATCGATTCTGACGGGCAGCATGATCCCAAAGATATTGAAGCACTTGTCGAACGCCTCGGACAAGGCGATGTCGATGTTGTTAGCGGGTCCCGTTTTGTCCCGGGAAAAAAGCAGAATATCCCGAAATACCGGATATTCGGGATGAAGGTTCTTGACCGCTTCACGCAAGTGGCCGGCGCTCAACAAAATACCGATTCTCAGAGCGGTTTTCGTGCTTACAATAAACGAGCAATCAATGCAATCCAAATTTCCGGGAACGGGATGTCGGCAGGATCCGAGATACTCATTCAGATCGCTGAAAAAAAGCTGAAAATGGCCGAGGTTCCAATTGAAGTCCGGTACGATATTGAAGAGACCTCTTCACAAAATCCTGTAACACACGGATTTTCTGTAATTTATAATATTATCGGTTTGATTAGTTACCGGAGACCATTACCCGCATTCGGGATTCCCGGCTTTTTACTTGTCCTGATCGGATTAATATCCGGCTCCGCTGCATTTTCGGAATACTACACAACAACAAAATTCCCCTTTGTCCTGACTATGGTCAGCGCTGTGTTTCTGATTATGGGTCTTTTACTCATCATCGGAGCATTGATATTAAATTATCTGGTCGTGTTTGTGAAAGAACAGAAATCACCTCCAGCCCTCTGATAATTTTTGGCAGTCCATTTTTTCGGGTAATTTTTCCTGAAAATTCTGGTAAAAAAATACATACAAATCGAAACCCAAGGGGGCTTCGCCATCAACTAGCACCGCGATTGAGGAACCCCCCTATTGCTATAAACCAGGTTGGTATCTTGATTATACCAGAGTTCAGCCTGGTCAAAATTTATCGCACTTTTTTTTCACTGATTGTTGTCCATTTTTTTTGAGCCTGTTTTTTATGTTGGAATCCAAATTCTGGTTTGATGGTTTAAAAATGACTTTACCTTAATTTTTTTATGCAGATAGAATCCCCAGTCAAGACGGATTTTCTTTTTTAAAGGAAACGGATTTTCAGGATCGGTCTTTGGCAAAAAAACAGCTCTTTAGAAATCATCGGACAGGCGCTCCCGTGGGCGTTTGCTCACGCTTGAGCCCCCGCGGCTGTTGCAGCTCACGCATTGCGATAATCACTAAAGAAGGTTTTTTGCGATATGCCGATAGAAACGGGGACAATCCTATTGCAATTTTTACCCCAGCCCCCGTTTGGGGGCAGGGATGGAGCAATGGGGGGTCGATTATCGGGAGAAAATGAGGTTTCTCCAGAGCCAAAAAAACGATACATGCATATCGCGGATATCTGGATTATTTCGTGAGGACCGGGATCTGATCGAGAATACACCGTGAAGGGTTTACGGATCATCCGCAAGAGGTTATTGCAGTGAAATCCTGCATGATTAAACTGTCTTTGCCTGATATTGTTACCCGTTTTGATTCTTCCGTCAGCATGAAAACAAACAAAGGATATGAGCCTGATTTGAAAGATTATTCAGATATATTCTCGGGTGGGAAAACGATGCTTTATGGGTTTTCCATAGAATACGTACCATAATTAAGATTGAACCCCTCATAATATCTCCTTAACAACACAATAACATCCTTTCCCGGCATGCGTGAGAGGTCAAACCCCCCCCGTGAACATATCCAGGACAACATAAAAAAATTGTAGTACTCTGGTCTCCCGGTGATTTCTGTGTCTGAAAAAAAACCTGTCAATGAGCATGTTACCGCAATGTTTGAATCAGAGGTTCCGCAGGACCTGATTGTTATGATGATTCTTCTTGCGACCGGAATCGCCACGATCTTTCTGCCCATCCTGCAGGAAACTCCCCTTCGTTATGTTCTCACCCTCCCGGTCATATTATTCATCCCGGGGTACTGTCTTATCGCGGTTATCTTTCCAAAAGACGATGATATCGATATTCTTGAACGGATAGCCCTCTCATTTGGTCTTTCCATTGCTATTGTTGCCCTGATCGGGCTTGGGCTGAATTTCACTCCCTGGGGAATCCGGCTTGAGCCCATTGTATTTGCATTAACCTTGTTCACCTTCATCATGGTCCTCATGGCACATCAGCGGAGGGCAATCCTTCCTGCTGAAAAAAGATTCAGTATCCCGGTTGTCATGATCGCAAGGGATCTCCGTCAAGAGATGATTCCTGAAGGTGAAAACACGGTCGACCACCTTCTCAGCATTGGTCTTGTTATAGCCATTACTATTGCTGTCATAACAACAGGTTTCGTGATCCTTTTTCCCCAAGAGGGAGAACGGTTTTCTGAGTTTTATGTCCTGAGTGAGGAACGGACATTTACCCGTTATCCGGATCGGCTCCAACCCGGTCAAACCTATCCATTGTATATCGGAGTAGGGAACCAGGAGCAACAGAGCATGAGTTATACGATAGAAATCTGGACCCTCCGGACAGAATTTGATACTATGACAAATACCTCATCTATCGTAACCATGGATCCCGGCGCACAGGTAAGACTGACCCTCAAGAACAATGAGACCTTAATAATACCCTATAACCTGTCTGTGCATGAAGCCGGATATAATCGTGTAGATTTCCTGTTATTCAACGAAACCCTTCCGGGTTCTGCTGTATCCGGTTATGATCGTATCAATGCGAGCTATCGAAATGTTCATCTCTGGATGACTTCCCCGTCCTGAAATGGGGGGGAGAAACCGGCAGCTCACAGACCGTATCGCGGGTGAATGGAAAAAGTCCAGCTTGATTCGTAATCCGGCTGATCAGAAAATAGTTTCTCCCTACCAAATTCTCCCGTCCACCCATTCATGGGAAAAAAGCCTTGAAAAGACATACCCTCCCCCCCGGAAAGGAGAAAATAATCTGTTTTTTTTAGATAAATCCAATTTTTTTAAAGATATTTCAAAGTTTTTTGTATTGCAATTACACTGATGATCCCTATCCCTATGACCGTGAGATACCAGAAATATTTCATGTATTCGGGCTGGGAGAATTTTTTTTCCATGAGATTCATCGTGATGAGCAGGCCAATGAAACCCAGGACAAAGAAGACCTCAATGTCAACATTTTCTATAAGGATCATGAATGTAAAAATCAAAATGAGCCACGAAGCAAGTGCACCATAGATGATCTGTTTTTTTTTCATCCGGATACCTGCTGAACGAATTCCCTTTTCATTTGTTTATAATAAGCGATTTTGGAAGCCGGATATCCATGAAGTTCACGTCTGAACCAGCTAACGGTTGAATTGTAATACTCCACCCGTGGTCATTTATCGGATATAATCCTTACGGGCAACTAAAAAAACCGCATTCGTATGGGAAAGCATAGTTTATTTTAGATGTGATGAAACTCTAATAATTGTTGAATGCATTCAACTTGAGAATGAAGAAGTATAATGGGGAAATTTTAATTCACATGATACGATGGAAAAGATATCTGTTATAATACCGGTGAAAAATGAGGAGAAGAAGATTGAGCAGTGTTTAGCTGCCGTTTTTGCTCAGTCCTTTGTGCCAGACGAAGTAATTATTGTCGATGGTCATTCAACGGATGAAACTGTAAAAAAAGCGCAGAAATATCCCGTGCTCATTTTTTATGAAAATTATCATACCCGCGCCGGTGCCAACCAGATCGGGATAGAAAATGCAAACGGGGACTTCATCGCTTTTACGGATGCGGATTGTATACCGGAAAATGACTGGCTGGAAAATTTGATGAAAGAATTCCGTGAAGGAATCGTCGGAGTTGGCGGGGGCATAATCAATCTTGGAGATGGCTTATGGGAAAAATCAATCAACCTTGCAGTTGGGACATTTTTGGGAAGTGCAAATTCTGTACAGGGGCGGTTGTTCAAAGAGAAACGCTATGTCAGGAGTATCAGCGGATGCAACAGTATGTACCGGAAGCTCGATCTCCTTCGTGTTGGTGGATTCGATGTGACGCTCGGGACTGCAGAAGATACCGAACTGAACAGTAAATTACTGAAAATCGGCAAACTTCTCTATACGCCGGCTTCAATAATTCATCATAACCATAACCGTGGATTAAAGGATTTTGCAAAACGGATGCATCAATATGGGTATGGGAGAGCAAAAAGTAAATTGTTTGATATCCAGATTATTCCCCCGATATTTATCGTGATTCTGCTTGCATCGATTGTAATTACACCGCTCATTTTTATTGCGTTTGTTGCCCTCTATCTGGTAATATTACTCATAAGCGGGCTCTATTTCTTCATAAGACAAAAAGATCCAAGGTATATTCTCACGGTTCCCCTGATCCTTCTTATCGAGCACTGCTGTTTTACGTTTGGCTTCTGGCGAGGGGTATTAAATATATGAAAAATCCGGGAATATCATCATGTCTAATCCAGTTGTAAGTATTCTCCGGGGACGTGAAACGGATCCTGCTATTTTTAAATATTGCAGAACTCTCTCAAACCAGAATTATGAGGTAAAACTGTTGATCTGGAACCGGAGGAGTAGTTTGTATAATCCCGGCTTACAAACAGAAAAATTCACCATCGAACAATTTTGCTTCCGTGCCCCCCTTGATAAATTCAGTGCGGTTTTTTTTTATCCCGTCTGGTGGGTATATATCATCTTTTTTTTGCTCAAAGAAAAACCGGATATCGTGCATTCCTGTGATTTTGATACCTTAATACCGGCGATGATAGTAAAAGGATTCCGAAAATTCAAATTTGTGTACACAATTTTTGATTTTTATGCAAATAATATCCAGGACGGAAGTTTTTTATCGGTTCGTAATTCCTTGAGAAAAATCGTACGAACGATAGATTTTTGGGGAATTGGCAGCACCGATTTGCTCATACTGGTAGATGAGTCACGTCTTGAAGAAATAC
>ERZ795055.2952-NODE-2952-length-12602-cov-4.284052_pt1 | contig 12602 bp, 5 predicted proteins | sample MGYA00375139_ERZ795055 | MGnify/ENA primary metagenome ERZ795055 (study PRJEB30184, sample SAMN05720283) | anaerobic digester metagenome | isolation source: active sludge of municipal wastewater-treating anaerobic digesters | place: USA | collected 2015-01-23 ...
TTCTGCCGCTCCATCGCGTTGATCGCGTCCTCCAGGGCTCGCGACTCCGTCGCGCGCGACTCCGCCGCACCGCCGTCCGCGGTCCCGCCGCCCGTCGCGACCGCCCTTCCCCGCCCCTCGAGCCCGACGGGCAGCATGCCGAGGCCAGGGACATTCGGGTCGAAGGCAACACATTCCTCGGCAGCACGGCGCCCATTGCATTCGTGGGTGTGGATGGCGCGCGGGTTCGATTCAACACCATTTACCGTCCCGGACGATGGGCGATTCGCATCCTGCAGGAGACGACCGCGCCCGGCTTCGTGGCATGCCGCAACGGGCAGTTTAGCGACAACATTGTGGTCTTTCATTCGGACGAGTGGTCATCGGGCGGCGTGAACATCGGTCCGAACACAGCCCCGTTGACGTTCCAGTTCACGCGCAATTGGTGGTATTGCCTTGATGACCCGGCGCGCAGTCGCCCGGTGTTGCCAGTGACCGAGACGGGCGGCGTATACGGTCAATCTCCGCAATTTCGCGATGCCGCCAATGGCGACCTCCGGCTAGAACCAGGCAGTCCAGCCTTGGGCTTTGGAGCCGAAGCGCTGCCGCAGTAGAATCCCGATACTGATTATGCAAACTACCACGCATCCGATCGTCGTGGCGACTCTGCTCGCCACGTGCACGTTCACCCATCCGCGCGTCTCGGGTGCGCAGCCGGACGCACTCGAGGAGTGGCGCCAATTCCGTGGCCCGGGCGGACAGGGGCGCAGCCGGAGCAGGGGGCTGCCGGAGACCTGGGGTGCGGAGCAGAACGTTGTCTGGAAGACCGCGCTGCCCGGTCCGGGCGGTTCGAGTCCCGTGGTTTGTGGCGAGCACATTTACCTGACCTGCTACTCGGGCTACGCGGTGCCGGGCGAAGCGGGCGGCAATCTCGACCGTTTGCAGCGGCATGTTGTGTGCCTCGGCCGCGCGGACGGCAAGGTCCTTTGGAAGAGGGATGTTCCTGCCGTGCAACCCGAACAGCCCAAGGTGCGGGATCACGGGTATGCGTCGAGTACGCCGTTGGCGGACGACAGGGGCTTGTACGCTTTCTTTGGGAAGTCCGGTGTCTTCGCGTTCGATCACCGCGGCAAGCAGCTTTGGCGGGCGGACGTGGGTTCGGAGACACACGGCTGGGGTTCGGCCGCCTCGCCTGTGTTCTACAAGGATCTGGTGATCATCAACGCGGCCGTGGAGAGCCAGTCCCTCGTGGCGCTCGACAAGGCGACCGGCAAGGAAGTCTGGCGCGCCGGCGGCATGAAGGAGTCCTGGAACACGCCGATCGTCGTCCCGGTCGACGGGGGCCAACACGAACTGGTTGTCGCCATCTTCGGCAAAGTCCTGGGCCTGGATCCCAACAGCGGCCAGGTCCGCTGGTCCTGCGCGACGGACATCGGCTGGTACATGGTGCCCAGCCTGGTGAACCACAAGGACATTGTCTATTGCGTCGGCGGCCGGACGGGCGGCGCTCTGGCCGTGCGTGCGGGTGGCCGTGGCGACGTCACGCAGTCGCATCGGCTCTGGACATTGGGGAAGGGCTCGAATGTCCCCTCTCCTCTCTTTCATGAAGGCCATCTCTACTGGCTTCACGAGAACCTGGGCATCGCCTATTGCGTCGAGGTCGCGACGGGCAAGTTGGTCTTCGAGGAACGCATGGCGAACACCGGCCAGTTCTACGCCTCGCCCGTGCTGGGTGATGGGAAGATCTATGCCTTCACGCGCAGCGGAGTTGGCTGTGTGCTTGCGGCCCAACCCCGGTTCGCCCAACTCGCTCGCAACGAATTGGGCGACCGCAGCAGCTTCGACGCGAGCCCGGCAATCGACGGTTCCCGGCTCCTCATCCGCTCAGACAGAGCCCTTTACTGCATCGGAACCCGGTGAGGGTCATGCGGGTGTGGGCGAGTGCGCAGCGCCGGATGGGCGCAAGAACTCTCGATGCTCGACACCCGATTTCGATCTGTCGACAAGCTGGATACTCCTGGAGGTTCTTGTCGGACCTCCTTGATGCGTTCGGGAACTTCTGGTACTCACGCTGCGAATGAACTGCCAATCCTCGATCTCCTGCTCTTCCCGGCTCGGCTGTGGCCCGCGGTTTGTCTTCACGTCTTCGAGAACTCCGGGAAGGTGGGCGTTCCGGTGGGCGCTCGCGCTTCTTTGCCTTGGGCTCACGCGCGCGTCGGCGGGCGATGCGTCTGCGGAGCGTCTGCGAATCGCCTTTCCGGATGAACGGTTGGCGGTGCATGGCCTGCCGTGGTTCGCCGAGGACGCACCCGCCCTGCGGCGCCTGCCGGCGCGGATCCAGGGCCGGTTGCGCCCGGCAGTATGGAACCTTGCCCAGCACCCCAGCGGCGCGCGCATCCGGTTTCGGACCGATTCGACCACCGTCGGACTGACGGCCGAGAATCCGGGGTTCTCGAACATGCATCACATGGCCAGCGTGGGTGAAAACGGCTTCGATCTCTATGTCGAGGGAGGCTACATCGGCAGCGCCTGGCCGGATGCCCAAGGCAAGATCGCGAAGGAATGGCGGATCGGGGCGGACTCGAAACCGCGCGATGTGACCCTGTACCTGCCGCTTTACAAGCCTGTGAAGGTGATCGAGATCAGCCTGGACGCTAAGGCCTCGTGCACTGCGGCGACGCCCTATGTGATAAGGCGCCCGGTGGTGTACTATGGTTCGAGCATCACGCAGGGCGGTTGCGCCTCGAACCCGGGAGGAACGTGTCAGGCCCTGCTCGAACGCCGGCTCGACGCGGATTTCGTCAATCTTGGGTTCAGCGGGAATGGACTGGGGGATCCGGCGGTGGCTGAGGCCATTGCCGAACTCGAACCGTCATGCGTGGTCTTGGATTTCTGGGCCAACCCCGGGCCCGAACAGTACGCCGCTGCGCTGCCCGCCTTTGTGGACATCGTGCGTCGGACGTTGCCGCGCGTGCCCATCCTGGTCACCGGCCCGTTCTACTTCTCCGCTGAGTCAGCCGGCGGCAGTGTCGCGTCCACGCAAGCCGCCAAGCGGCGGACCGCCAAGGAGTTTGTCCGCCAGCGGCGCAAGGCGGGCGACCGGGCGATCGTGTTTGTGGATGGTCTCGAGATGCTCGACCGGGACCAGGCGATTGGGCTAGTGGACGGCGTTCACTGCAATTCACTCGGATTCTACTTCAACGCCCAGGGGCTGGAGCCGCACCTGCGCAAGGCGCTGCGTCGTTGGAATCCTTGAACTTCCGAAGATGGCGGGATCAAGAGAAGCCCTGATCCTCGCCTCGCTTAGGCGACGATTTGGGTGCGCGGCAAACGGTTTGACAAGCCGACTGGGGATTGGGATGAAGGGATGATGAGTGCACGCCTTGCCCGGATGCCAGAGCGCATAAAGCCTTGTGCGGTGTCCGTCGCCCTTCTTGTTGCCTGCGGTGCCGCGGATGCCCCCGACATGGGAGCTGCCGGGCGGGACGGCGCCGACAGTCACACGGCATTGGTCAACGCGGGGTCCGATCTGCGCTTGCAATCCAACGCCACCGCCGGACAGGAGACGGTCCGCATCGTCAACGAGCGGTTCAGCCATCGAAACCTACGAGTGGGATCGGTGTCTCGGGTCGGCGGCCCGGAATACGACGGGGCCGTCCGCGCCTTTGCGGAAGCGATGCGCCAGGTCGATCCGTCCATCCGGGTGCTCTCCTCGTTTCCGTCGGCTGACACGTTACGGTCTTCCGGCGGCTATCTGGATTATCTCTGTCCGCATCACTACGGTTGTGCCGATCTGGCTGCAATGGCCGAGAGCTTCGCTTCGCTCGAGCAGCAGAACCGACAGTTCGCCGGCAACAGGCCCGTGCGCATCGCTGTGACCGAATGGAACACCACGGCGGCGGACTGGGATCTGGGCCGGGCCAGTTTGCAGACCTTGCAGAATGCCCTGAGCTGCTCGCGATACCACAACCTCATGCATCGGCATGCCGATTCGGTCGAGATTGCCGTGAGGTCGAACCTGATCGACTCGTTCGGGTCGGGCGTGGTCCTCACCGGCCCGGGCTGGTTGTATTGTGCGCCGACCTACTATGCGCAATGCCTGTACGCGCGGGCGTGGGGCTGAGGGACGTCTGCAACGCGCTGCATTCGGACGCGGGCGCGCTGTCGGCGATTCGCGGGAGCCTGACGATGGCCCGCGTGCCGTTCCTGTCTTCGCTTTCGAGCCGAATCGTGCCCCCGTGCTGTTTCACAAACTCCTGGCAGAGGATCAAGCCCAGGCCCGTGCCCTCCTCGCCGCGGGTGCCTTTCCGGCGTTTTTGGGCGTCGATGCGAAACAACTGATCCAATTCGTCGGAGGGGATGCCAATGCCTGTGTCGGCAACGACGATCTCCGTCGTATCGCCGTACTCGTGGGCTGAGACGGTCACGCTGCCGCCCTGCTTGGTAAACTTGAGCGCGTTTGTGACCAGGTTCCTGATGACGGTTTGCAGCATTTTCTCGTCAGCCGTTATGCTCAGGTGGCCGGGGAAAGGCGCGGCGCTGAGGGCGATCTGTTTGTGCGCCGCGAGCGGCGTGAGCAGGGCCAAAGTCTCATCGATCATGTGACGCAGATCGAAGGCGAAGCAGATCGGGATCAACTGCCGCTGTTCAAGACGTGCCCAGGTGAGAAGGTTCTCGAGCAACTGCCGCAGGCGCTGGGCATCTTCCTGCAGTTCCGTGACCAGCGCCTCGCGCTCCTCGGGCGGGCGATCTCGCAGGAGGGCGAGGCCCATTCCGAGGGTGTTGAGCGGGTTTTTGAGGTCGTGAGCGATGATGGAGAAGAACTTGTCCTTGGTCGCATTGAGTTGGCGCAACTGGATTTCGCGCGCATGCAAGGCGTCTTCGGCATGTTTGCGCGAGGTGATATCGGTGACCATCGCCAGCCCGCCCAGAAACTGACCGCGGGCGTCCAGCAGCGGGGTCGCCGACACGATCGCCCAGAGCGTCGTGCGATCCGCGCGACGGAACTGGAAGTCGTGCCTTTCCTGGACGCCCTGCTCACGTCGCACCATGAGCGACTCCGCCGCGCTCCGGTTGGCCGGATCCATGAAGTCGAAGAGATGCCGCCCCAACATCTCTTCCTGGCGAAGGCCGAACATGTCCGCGAGCCGGGCGTTGACGAACGTGGTGTTCCAGTCGGGGTCAACGACCCAGATTCCCTCGTCGGCGGTTTCCACGATCCGGCGATACTGTGCCTCATTGGCGCGCAGAGCGGCTTCGGTCCGTCTGCGCTCGGTGATGTCCAGCGCCGCGGCGTGGGCTTCCTGGCGCTTCTCGGGCACGGCCAATTCCAGGCGCACCCAGAGGGAGTGGCCGGCTTCGAGGCGGAGTTCGAGTTCCCCGCAGGCTTTCGTGCCGGTCTGAAAAGCCTGGCCGAGGAGGGCCTTGAAGACGGGCCGAGACTCCGCTGCGACGAAGGAGCCCAGGGCGCACCCAACGAGTCGGGATCGTTCGAGACCGAGCAGCGCGGCCCCGGCGAGGTTGACGGCGCGCACGGTGCCGTCCCGCGTCAGGGTGAAGTATCCGACCGGGGCGAAGTCATACAGTTCGGTGTAGCGCGTGAGTCCCGCCTCGATTTCGGCCCGGGCGCGCATCAACTCGTCGTTCTGCATTTCCAACTCGACCTGGTGGAGTTCGAGTTCGTAGAGGAGCCGCCGGGCCTGCGGCAGGGAGAGGGGCTCGATGGCGTGCGTCGCCTTGTCGCGCAGGGCCGCCTCAGCTCGTGCGCGGAGGCTGTGCGCCGGAGGGGGAGACTGGGAAGCCTTCTTCATGGCATCGGATCAGGTTGCGGCGAGTCAGCTCGGCAGGGCGGCATTCAACCGGGTCGGCGATTGGGCGCGCTGCTCCTCGGCACGTTTGCGCTCGGTGACGTCCTGGACGATGACGGAATAGCCGGCCAAGCGGCCAGTGTTGTCCTTGAACGGATACCAGCTCTGCAACCAGACGCGGCGAACGCCCGGCTGGGCGGGGCATTCGCCGCTGACTTCGTAGTCGGTGACTGCCCGTCCGTTCTTGCGAATCTCCGCGCAGATCGTGCGGGCGTGGAGTTCGAAGCCCGGCACGATTTGGCCCACGGTCTTGCCGATGTGCGCGCTGGTCGGCAACCCGTTGATGTCGGCCAGCATCCTGTTGATTCGCACATACCGAAGGTCGGCATCGAGCACCGCCAAGCCGATGGGAGCCTTCTCGTACAACTCGGCGAGCTGGCTCTCAACCGTCTCCGTGGCCCGGCGATGCTCGGTCACGTCCGCAAACGTGATGACGAGGCCGTCAATCCGGTCGTCGAGGGTGCGATAAGGCATGATGCGAACCGTGTACCAGCTCCCGGTCTTGGTCGGGACGTCCCGGGAAACAAAGACGAGTGTCTGGAGCACCCGGCGCGCATCGTCGAGCAGGTCCGGGTACTGCAACTCGGACACGAGGTCGCTGATCGGGCGGCCGACGTCGGTGGCGATGAGCTTGAAGAGTTTGGTGGCCTCCGAGGTGAAGCGGCGGACGTTGAGGTCGCGGTCCAGGAAGACGGTGGCGATGTCGGTGCTGTCGAGCAGATTGCGCATGTCGCTGTTGGCGCGGGACAGGTCATCCACCTTGCCTTGGAGTTCGGCATTGACCGTCTGGAGCTCCTCGTTGAGCGACTGCATCTCCTCCTTCGAGGTCGTGAGTTCCTCGTTGGTGGATTGCAGCTCCTCGTTGGTGGACTGAAGCTCCTCGTTGGCGGATCGGAGTTCCTCTTGCGAGGTCTGCATCTCCTCGCGCGTGGTCTGCAATTCCTCGCGGAGTTGCTGGAGTTCCTTCTCGATGTGCGCCGGGCGCGGGCCGCGGTCCGGGTGTGCCTTGCCCCTCGACGCCGTTTCAGACATGACAGCAGACTGCTTGAACATGACCAGGATGTTGCCGCGCAAGGCCGCCGGTTCCTCGAGCGCCTCGACGATGAGGTCCACCTGCTCCTCCGAGCCGTTGGTGCGCACATGCACGGCGTGGACGGCCACCGGCCCCCGCTGGCAGGCCGCTTTGTGCAGAGCGATCATCAGGTCGTAGCGCAGGCCCTCGCGGGCCATGGCGAGGATGTTCCAGTTGGCGCGCCCCATCGCCGGCTCGAGAAACTTGCCGGTCCGGCCGCTGATGTAGAGGATGTCGCCTTTGTCGTTGGTCAGCACCGCCGCCGGCGCGAATCGCGAAAGCAATGCCTGGTCGCAAAGCGTCTGCAGGTTCAGGGGAGTTCGAGCCGTCCGGTTGGGCTCGGCGGACGGTCCGGCGCCCCCTGGGTAGGTGATCGGGAATTCGACCGCCTCGGCGCGCGCAGGGGTTTCGTTGCGGCGGAAGAGGCGGGACTTGTTCGCCAGCGGCGTGAACAGGTCCGTGAAGCCGCCGATGCTTTCGGCGCTGCCGAGGAACAGGAAGCCGCCCGATGCCAGGCTGTAGTGGAAAAGCGGCAGGAGGCGCTTCTGCAACTCCTGCTCCAGGTAAATCAGCAGGTTCCGGCAACTGAGCAAGTCCAGCCGGGTGAAGGGCGGGTCCATGATCAGGTTCTGGACGGCGAAGATGATCGTCTCGCGCACGTCCTTGTTCACCCGGTAACCCCCTTCCTCCATGGTGAAGAAGCGTGCCAGGCGCTCCGACTCCACGTCGGCGACGATGTTGGCCGGGAAGAAGCCCTGCCGGGCACGGTCAATCGCCTCGCGGTCGAGGTCGGTGGCAAAGATCTGCAGAGCGACGTTCACTCGCGGCTTGGACCGCTCGATGGCTTCCTTGCACACCATGGCGACCGAGTAAGCCTCTTCGCCCGTCGAAGAGCCCGGCACCCAGACCCGCAGCGGCTGGCCGGCTGGCCGGTTCGTCAGCAGGGACGGCAACACCTCTTCGCGCAACTGCGTCCATGCCGCCGCATCGCGGAAGAAGCTCGTCACGCTGATCAGCAACTCCTTGAACAGCCGCTCGACCTCGGCCGGGTTCTCCTGCAGATACCGCACGTAGGTGGCGATGCGGTCCACCTGATGGATCGCCATGCGCCGCTCGACCCGCCGGTAGAGGGTGCTCTTCTTGTAGAGGGAGAAATCGTGCCCGGTCTGACTGCGCAGCAACAGTACGACCGTGTCCAGCGAACTCTTCGCCTTGCCCTCGAATGACATCCGGGTTGCCATCCCCGTGGGCGCGTGTTCCAGGTACGCCTTGATACGATCGGCCAGTTCGGTCACCGGCGCCACGATGTCCGCCAACCCGGTCTCGACCGCGCTGTGCGGCATCCCATCGAACTTCGCCGTGACCGGATCCTGCACAACCACCAGCCCACCCCGTTCCTTGATCGCCCGCAACCCGAGCGTGCCGTCCGAACCCATTCCCGAGAGAACGACCCCGATGCTGCGTTCCTGTTGATCGTCCGCCAGCGCGCGGAAGAAGTAGTCGATCGGCAGTCGCAGCCCGCGCGGTGTGTCCGGCTCGAACAGATGCAGCATGCGGTGGAATATCGACATGTTCTTGTTCGGCGGAATCACGTACACGCAATCCGGTTTCACCGGCGTCCGGTCCTTGACCTGGACAACCTTCATCTTCGTCGCCCGCTGAAGCAGCTCGACCATGCCCCCTTTGCGGGTCGGGTCGAGGTGCTGGACGATGACAAACGCCATCCCGCTCTCAGCCTGCACATGCCCGAGAAACTGTTCGAGCGCCTCGAGACCGCCGGCGGAGGAGCCAATGCCGACGATCGGGAATCTGGCTCGAGCCACGTTCGTGTCCCGCCTGCCGGGCGGGACGGCGTGTGCGGCTTTCGGCGGGGCTGGCTTGCGTTGGGGGACCTTGGGTTTTCTCATTGTCCGGGTGCGGAAGGAATCATGGGATGGTTCGCGGGCGCAGTCAAGCCAAAGCGCTCCTGTTGACAGAGACCCCCACCGGGTCCCGGGGACGCACCAGGGCGTCCGCGGCCCGGCGCCGAGCGCGGTGCGAGTCGTGGAGTCCCTCTTGATCCATGCGCGCAAACCTACGCTTCGCCCGACGCCAGTTCAATCAGAGTCTGATGAAGAAGGCCGCATCCTCCTCCGCGGGACGCGCAAGGGGGCCGAGTTCCATCGACTGTGCAGTGTCTTGGCATGCTCCTCTTCATTCGAGCCTTGTTCCGAACCGGCCCTTGCCTGATGATCCGCACGAAACACGGCTATGAACACTCCCATTCATGGGATTCTGCCCTCGAAAGGCGCTGCGGCGCGACGAGCTCCGCTCGGCGTGAGGGCGACCACATGGTTTCGCTGGTGTGCCGTTTTCGCTCTCCTCCACTGGCTCACGGCCCCGATGATGGGCGCCGATAGCGTCGTGGTCTTCAACGAAATCAACTGCCACCCGCGGCTCGGGGACACCGCCGGCGAGTGGATCGAGCTCCACAATCAGATGACAGTGGACGTCGACCTCTCGGCGTGGCGTGTCGCCGGCGATATCGAGTTTGCGTTCGTCGCGGGAACGCTCATTCCGGGCCGGGGCTACCTGGTCCTGGCGCGTGACGCGACCGCCGTACGCGCCTCGACTGGAGCAATGAATGTCGTCGGCCCGTGGCGGGGCCGGCTCAACGGAGCCGAGGGCTGGCTCGAACTGCGCGACCGCAACGACCGGCTTATGGACCAGGTTCGCTACCGCGACACCGGGCGTTGGCCGCTCGCCCCGCGCGGCTCCGGCGCGACGCTGGCCAAGCGCGCTCCACAGCACGCCAGCGCAACGCCGGAACTGTGGACTTCGAGTGTGCTGCTCGGCGGCACGCCCGGACGCAGCAATTTCCCGGACACATTCGCCGCGCGGCGCGATGTGCTCGTGCCCCTGGACGGACTGTGGCGCTTCGAGGCGTCCGGCCGGGACCTCGGCGACGCGTGGCGAACCGCCGATTTTGACGACGGCGGCTGGGCCGGCCAGAACCAGGCGCGGCTTCTCGCCTATTGGCCTTTCGACGGCAACGCCGCCGCGGCGCGCGGCTCCGATGGCACGGTGCACGGGGCGAGCCCCACAACGGATCGCAACGGGGAACTCGGTGGAGCGCTGGCGTTCGACGGCGCGGCACAGCAATGGGTCCAGGTGGACGGTGGCGGCGGGTTGGACGGCGCCACAGCGGGGACAATCAGTCTTTGGGTGCGCTGGGTGGGGACGCAGCGGCCCGACTGCTGCGGGACCTTTGGCGCCGTCCTGGCGCGACAAGGAAACGGGCTCTTTTCAGACAACATCGTGGCCCTCGACAATCCGGATCCTGAAGCCGCCCGAGTGGTGTGGCGGCAATCGGGCGGACCAGCTCCGCCGCTGATCGTCGGCAGGGGCGTTGTGGGTTCCCTCTGGCACCATGTCGCGGTGACCTTCTCCGCCGGGTCCAGCGCCCTGTATCTGGACGGGGTGCTCGAAGGGAGCGCGCCTGGAGATCCGCTGCACGCGAATGGCAGCGTTCCGTTGTCGCTGGGAGCCTGGATTGGCGACGGCACGGGATACGCGAGCGCCAGCCTGGACGACGTGGCGGTGTGGGATCAACCGCTGGCTTCCGACCAGGTCGCCGATCTGGCCGCGCAGACCAGGACCCCGCTCGATTTCGCGGGCCCGGAAACCGCCCTCTATTACGCCGGTGACGGACGGCTGGCGACCCAGAACGAACTCCTCCGCACGGAACTTCCCCTCGGGCCGGTGACCTACTACTTCCGCCGCGCGTTCGCTTTCGAAGACGCTCCCGCCCAAGCGCAACTCGAGCTCGATTTCGCCTTGGCGGATGGCGCCGTTTTCTATCTCAACGGAACGGAGGTGCACCGGCATAACCTGCCGGATGGCGCCGTGACCTATGCCACGCGCGCGATCGTCGGTGTCTCCGAGGCCCCGTTGGTGCGGGGGGTGGCGTTGCCCGCGGCGGCGGTCGGACCGGGCGTCAACGTTCTGGCGGTCGAGGTGCACCAGGCGGACACGCACGCGACCGGCATGGTCTTCGGAGCCGCCCTCAGTGCGATCATCAGCACCGAAACCAACCAGCCCTCGGACTTCATCGAGGGCGATCTTGTCTTCAACGAAATCCGCGGCGCCGGTGGGATGATCGACATCGAGCTTTTCAATCGCGGGAATCAGCCGGTGGACTTCGGAGGCTACCTGGTGAGGGGCCCAGGAGCGGGAGCCGACGCCGAGTTCGCTCTGCCGGAGGGGACGGTTGCCCCAGGCGGCTTTCTCGTTCTGCCCTATGCCGTGTTCGGATTCACCGCCGCGCCCGGTGATCCCTGGTTCCTGATCAAGCCCGGCGGGCGGGCGATTGCCGATGCCGTTGCGACGCCGGAGGGCGCGCGCGGCCGTTTTCCCGATGGGGCAGGGGAGTGGCTGGTTCCGGACCGGCCCACGCTCGGATCGAGCAACACGTGCACACTGCGTCAGGACATTGTCATCAATGAGATCATGTACCACGCGCCACCGACACTCGAAACGGCGACCACGCCGTTCGCCGAGAACCCCGAGCAGTGGATTGAGTTCTACAACCGCGGGTCCGCAGCGGTGGATCTGGCGGGCTGGCGACTGGAGGAAGGCGTCGAGTTCCAATTCGGTCCGGAGACGATTCTCGCCCCTGGCGCGCACCTCGTTGTGGCGAACGCGCCGGCGGCCTTGCAGGCGCGCTGGCCCGGGATTCCGATCATTGGCCCCTTCGCGGGTCGGCTGTCGCACCGGGACGATCTTCTGGTGTTGCGAGACGCGGTGGGCAATCCCGCGGACCGCGTGCATTACTTCGACGACGGCCGGTGGCCACGAGACGCTGACGGCGGGGGCGCCAGTCTCGAACTGCGCAACCCTGAGGCCGACAACGCCGTCGGCGAGGCTTGGGCCGCGAGTCGGGAGGGGGATCATTCGAGTTGGCGCGCCTATTCCTACCGGGGGATCGCGCAATCCAGCGCGGTGGGACCGGATGGACAGTGGCGCGAGTTTGTCGTGGGCCTGCTCGACCGGGGCGAGGTTCTTCTGGACGACCTGAGTGTGGTCGAGTCGCCCGACGGGACGGCGGTGCAACTGCTGCAGAACGGCACCTTCGAGACGGGCGCCGCCTCGTGGCGGATTCTCGGCAATCATCGCGGCGAGGTGATTGCGGATCCGGATCAACCGGGCAACCATGTCCTGCGCCTGACGGCATCCGGTCCAACGGAGCACATGAGCAATCACGCCGAAACGACGCTCAAGAACAACCGCGACATCGTCAATGGCCGGGAGTATCTCGTCTCGTTTCGTGCGAAGTGGATTCGCGGCTCGCGGCAGCTTCACACCCGCCTCTATTTCAATCGCCTCGCCCACACCACGCTGCTCGAGTCGCCCTCGCGCCCGGGGACGCCCGGGGCGCCGAACTCGACGTTGGCTGCCAACCTCGGTCCGACGTTTTGCGGCCTGCGTCATGAGCCGGCTGTGCCGGCGCCGGGCGAGCCGGTGACCATTTCGGTTGCGGTCGAGGACCCGGACGGTCTGGGCGCGGTGTCGCTGCATTGGCGTTTCGACGGGGGCCCATGGGAAACGGCGACGATGCGGCCGGGCGCGGCCGGGCGCGGGTGCCACGCGGCCATTCTCCCCGGCGCGGCTGCCGGCCGTGTGCTCCAGTTCTACGTGGAAGCCGC
>ERZ795055.2957-NODE-2957-length-12592-cov-196.554598_pt1 | contig 12592 bp, 10 predicted proteins | sample MGYA00375139_ERZ795055 | MGnify/ENA primary metagenome ERZ795055 (study PRJEB30184, sample SAMN05720283) | anaerobic digester metagenome | isolation source: active sludge of municipal wastewater-treating anaerobic digesters | place: USA | collected 2015-01-23 ...
CCACATTGAGCACGACAAAGCTCATTTACAGTCTTTTCTCGCTGCTAAAGCGCGTGACGCAAAACGGAAGCAACTTGCCGACTCAATTCAAACTGGCCAATAACAAAAAATTGGAGAGCACGATTTCCGCCGTCTCGCCAGCAACAACAGGGGATAGCAGTACAAAACCGTGGTCTGTCCCCGGTTTTGCGATAAGGCCGCGTCGCGCCACTGAATTCAAACGTTAGGCCGCACACAAACCATGCCTCCGCTCTCCGGCTTCCAGAAGAAGTGCATCACGCTGATGAATGCTGCTCCACGCACTCACGCAACGCATTGCTTCCGATCTGCGCTCTACCACCTCGAACGCGCAGAGTCGCTGCGTGAGGTGGACCCTGCCATGGCAATCTTTCGCGGCATTACTGCTGAAGAAGAGGCTGCCTCCGGGGTCATGCGATGCCTGATTGAAATGGGGTACCCAGGATCTGAAGCGCTCAAGCCTCACGACCACGCGCACAAGCACGCTGTTTTTCCTTTCATGCAAGTCCTGCATCTATTCTTCGGGCAAACCCTCGTGAATCACTTCACGAAGTACAACCTGCATATCAAGGAAGAGGATGGAGCAACCCGGTTGACACTGGCACTTAATGTGAACATCAACGGGCAGGAGCAGCTGATGTATCCGATACCTCCGTTCAACTTCGGCGTTAAGAATCCAGATACTGGCGAAGTGCCCGACTACTCGATCCAGATCAATCAGTTAGTCGTTGCCAAGGGCAAAGCCACTGTCAAGGACTTCCTGAAGAAGGAAGCAAACCTACGGAACGAGATTCTCTATGCCGACCCGAAGGGCTATCCAACTATTCCAGCTCTTGATATTGGCTTCTTGGTCGAGCGACGCACTCGTGTCTTGGCGATGATCTATCTCTATTTGCTGGTGTTCCCATACAAAGAACAACAGCCATTTGTCGCGCAAGCCTTGGCCTCGTTCGTCAAGATGCTTCAACAACTCAAACGGTCGCGCAGTGCGGCCTAACCCCTCAGTCGAGGCGACAAATTGCAGCAAGCTGCAATTTGTCGCCTCACCTCGAACGTTGGGCAGCAAAGCTCTTCGCCACGTCTCGCCAATCAAAAGGGTCAGAGTGAATTGAAAAACCCAATTTACTCTGAGCACTTTGACCCTGCAATCTGTTGCGGTCGACTGCCAAAAAATGGCAAAAACCGAAGTGTTGTTCGGCACATGCAATCCAGGCGGTAGGTGCCATCCTTGTTCTTGAGCAGCCACTTGCCAAGGCTTTTGGAAAAAGTGCCGTGCACTGTTGGCCGCTGTAATCCGGCTTGCATTTCGTAATCGACCGATTACAATCCGGGCATGTACACGATCAGGCAACTTCCCGAATTCACCCATTGGCTGTTTGGGCTGAAAGACGGCATGACGCATCGCAGGCTGGCCCGGCGCTTGGAAAAGGTACAACGTGGCAATTTAGGCGATGTCAAACCTGTCAGCGACGGGGTTTTTGAGATGCGCGAGCATTTTGGCCCGGGTTGGCGGATGTATTACGCGCAGAGGGGAAGTGTATTGATCGTGATGATCGGTGGCGGCGACAAATCGACGCAGGCCGCCGACATTGCCAAAGCCATTAAATTGGCTGCAACGATTGAGGAGTAAGCCATGACCAGGAAAATCAAAGTAGCTGACCTGCCGGAATTCGACATTACTGAACATCTTGATAGCGAACAGGCGATTGCCGAGTACATCACGATTGTCCTTGAAGAAAACGACCCGGCCGCGCTGGCCGATGCGCTGGGCAGCGTCGCCCGGGCGCGTGGCATGACGGATATTGCTAAGGCATCCGGCATTACCCGTGAAGCGCTCTACAAGGCTTTGCGCCCGAATGCGCAGCCGCGTTTCGAGACCGTCAGCAAGGTGTGCGCGGCACTCGGCATTCGTCTGGTGGCGCAGCCAATTCACTCTTGACGGTCGGCGTCCAAAACCAGATATATCGTGAATTCCTCGAATACGCGGGTTCAACCCAGCCCGGGATACCGCTGGCAATGCCATCGCTGCCAGACGATCAACGAGCCGGGCGTCGAGCGTTGCGGCGCATGCGGTTTCTCGGCTTACGCCACCGGCTATGAGATTCTCGGGCAGCAGGATCCCTTGGCTGGCTCAATGTCAGAGTCGAAGCAATTGTTCTGGGAACGGATCGCACGGGCGATTCACCTTGTCGTTGGAAGTCTGTTCCTGGGAGCCAGCGGGTGGTCGCTGTTCATCGCGGCCACGTTCAATCCCTGGGTTTTCTGGGGCGGCTTGCTGATCGGTGCAGTGCTGTTCGCCATCGGCATCTTTGGCAGCAGGAGAGCGGTGTTTGATCTGCTTTATGTCGGCTGGGTGTAAAAGTGCGCGTCGCCGGGCAAGACTGACACCCTGTTTCCGGCGCCTGTTGCGGTCGACCACCAAAAAGTGGCAAAAACCAACGCTTACGTCTGCGCCGGAATCACCAAGCCGTGGCGGTTGAGCAGAGCTTCAAGGTCATGGCTCTGCATTGCCGGGCGGCAGTAGAAGCCCTGGAAGACGTCGCAGCCTTCGTCGCGCAGCGAATCGAACTGGCACTGGGCTTCGACGCCTTCGGCGACGACCTTCATCGACAGGCCGTGCGCCATCGCGATCACGGCGCGGGTAATGGCCAGGTCGTCGCGGCTGTGCGGCAGGTGACGGACGAAGGCGCGATCGACCTTGAGAACGTCCACCGGCAGTTCCTTGAGGTAGGCGAGCGACGAGTAGCCGGTGCCGAAATCGTCGATGGCGAGGCGAACGCCGAGGGTGCGCAGCGATTCGAGGAGCGCGGTGGCTTCGACCATGTTCTTCATCACTGCCGTTTCGGTGATCTCGAATTCGAGCATCGCGGGATCGATGCCGCTGATCCGCAGGGCTTCGGCCACGTGATCGGCCAGCGACGGGTCGGTCAGTTGGTTGGCGGAGAGGTTCACCGCGATCGAAAAGTGCGGCAGGCCCCCGCGTTGCCAGGTTTGGGCCTGGCGGCAGGCCTCGTCGATGACCCATTTGCCGAGTGCGATGATGAAATTGCTGGACTCCGCGACGGGAATGAAGCGGTCGGGGCCAAGCACGCCCAGCGTCGGGTGATGCCAGCGGATCAGCGCTTCGACGCCGAGCAGTTTGCCGGAGCTGAACTCGATCTTGGGCTGATAGTAGAGGCGGAATTCATTGTTACGCAGGCCTTCGCGCAGCCCTTTCTCGATCTCGAAACGCTCGACGACGCTCTCGCCGAGATCGGCCGAATATTCGGTGGCGCGGTTGTGGCCGAGCGCCTTGGCGCGATACATCGCGATGTCGCCATTGGCGAGCAGGGTCGATACGTCGGCGCCGTCGTCAGGGTACACCGCGATGCCGATACTGGCCGTCACCGAGACCTCGTGCCCCTGCAACTGCATCGGCTCGGCGATGGCGGTGAGCAGTTTCGCTGCAAGCAACTGGAGGCTGGCGCGGTCGGTCACCTCCTCGACCATCACGACGAACTCGTCGCCGCCCAGGCGCGCCACCAGATCGCTCTGCCGCACCCGCCCGCGCAGGCGCAGGGCGATTTCCCGCAGCAGTACGTCGCCCGCCGCATGGCCGAGAGAATCGTTGACGGACTTGAACCCGTCGAGGTCGATGAAATAGATGGCCAGGCCCTCGCCGCTGCGCTGCGCCTTGTTGACCGCATGTTCGAGTGCGTCGGTCATCGAGACGCGGTTGTGCAGGCCGGTCAGCGAATCGTGCGTCGCCATGTCCTGAATGGTGCCCAGCGCATTGACCAGTTCCGCATTGGCACGCAGGATGCGCGCCCGCATTACGCCGATGCGCGAACCGATCCACGCGAAGGGCGGCAACAGCAGCGCCAGCCAGATCCATTGATACCACTCGATGAAGACATCGACCTTTTGCGGCTTCAGGCTCATCAGCAGGTTGATCACCAGCGCGTAGCCGGCCAGCATGAAAAGCGTGGTGGTCGCGAAATCGCGCGGCTTGAAGCGGAACACCCCGAACAGCATGACGACCAGGCACCAGACGAGCACCAGGCTGCGGTCGCGCTCGAACTGGAAGGCGACGAACATGATCAGCGCAATCGCCGCCAGTGTTTGCGCAAGCATCAGGGTCGGGTCGGCGAAGCGCTGGTTCAACTTCAGCTTGAAGGTGGCAAGCAGCGCCAGATTGACCACGGTCATCAGCACGACGCTGGCGACCATGCCGCGCAAGCCGATCAGCCCGGCGAAATGCGCCAGCACCAGCAGCACGGCGGCGACCAGATAGGCGCCCGCGGCGATCAGAACGCCGCGCAAGCGCTTGTCGCCATGCGACCCACCGGAAATCTTGGCGAGGAAGTCTATGCGATACCCCTTTGTTTAACGTCTTTCAGACGCAAGCATACCGGCAAGCGGAGGATTTTGGCGAGCATGTCAAAAACGGCCGCAAAAACGCCGGTGCAAAGCACTGGCGCCGCCACCACCGGCGTCAGCAGCCGCTAGCTTCCCGCCAAACCGCAGCGAAGACTCAGCGCACGCAATCCACGTAGTAGGCGCCGTCCTTGCCCTTGACCAGACCGTGCACGTCGGTTTCGAAACCGGGGAAGGTGGCGTTGAATTCGCGGGCGAATTTCAGGTAGCTGCAGATCGTCCGATTGAAGCGCTCGCCCGGGATCAGCAACGGGATGCCCGGTGGATAAGGCGTGAGCAGAACTGCCGTAACGCGCCCTTCCAGCGCATCGACCGGCACGCGCTCGATCTCGCGGTGCGCCATCCTGGCGAAGGCGTCGGCCGGGCGCATCGCTGGCACCATGTCCGAGAGATACATTTCGGTGGTCAGGCGGGCCACGTCGTTCAGCTTGTAAACGCTGTGGATCTGCGTGCACAGATCGCGCAGGCCGACGCGCTCGTAGCGCGGGTTTTTCTGGACGAACTCGGGCAGCACTTTCCACAGCGGCTGGTTCTTGTCGTAATCGTCCTTGAACTGCTGCAAGGCGGTGACCAGCGTGTTCCAGCGGCCCTTGGTGATGCCGATGGTGAACATGATGAAGAAGCTGTAGAGGCCGCACTTCTCGACGATGACGCCGTGTTCGGCGAGGTACTTGGTGACGATGGCGGCCGGGATGCCGAACTCGTCGGCGAAGTCGCCATCGACATCGAGCCCCGGGGTGATGATCGTCGCCTTGATCGGGTCGAGCATGTTGAAGCCGTCGGCCAGGTTGTTGAAGCCGTGCCAGCGCTCGCCCGGCTTGAGCATCCAGGCATCGCGTTCCTCGATGCCTTCTTCGGACAGATCGTCCGGCCCCCAGACCTTGAACCACCAGTCGACGCCCCACTCTTCATCGACCTTGCGCATGGCACGGCGAAAATCGAGGGCTTCGGCGATCGATTCCTCGACCAGCGCGGTGCCACCCGGCTCTTCCATCATCGCGGCGGCGACATCGCAGGAGGCGATGATCGAGTACTGCGGCGAGGTCGAGGTGTGCATCAGGTAGGCTTCGTTGAACACGTCGCGGTCGAGCTGGCGGTTCTCGCAATCCTGCACCAGGATTTGCGAGGCCTGGCTGAGGCCGGCCAGCAGTTTGTGCGTCGACTGCGTCGAAAACACCATCGATTCCTTGCAGCGCGGGCGGTCGGCGCCGATCGCATGGTAATCGCCGTAGAAATCGTGGAAGGCGGCGTGCGGCAGCCAGGCTTCGTCGAAATGCAGGGTATCGATCTTGCCGTCCAGTTCGTCCTTGATGTCCTCGACGTTGTAGAGGATGCCGTCGTAGGTCGACTGGGTAATGGTCAGGACGCGCGGTTTGGCGGCCTTGTCGGCAATGAAGGGGTTGGCGGCGATCTTCTTCTGGATGCTTTCCCAGGCAAACTCGCTTTTCGGGATCGGGCCGATGATGCCGAAATTGTTGCGCGTCGGCATCAGGAACACCGGAATCGCGCCGGTCATCATGATCGCGTGCAGGATGGACTTGTGGCAGTTGCGGTCGACGACGACGATGTCGCCCGGCGCCACCGTCGAGTGCCAGACGATCTTGTTCGAGGTCGAGGTGCCGTTGGTCACGAAATACAGGTGATCGGCGTTGAAGATGCGCGCCGCGTTGCGCTCCGAAGCGGCGACCGGGCCGGTGTGGTCGAGCAGCTGGCCGAGTTCCTCAACGGCATTGCAGACGTCGGCGCGCAGCATGTTCTCGCCGAAAAACTGGTGGAACATCTGGCCGACCGGCGATTTCAGAAAGGCGACGCCGCCCGAGTGGCCGGGGCAATGCCAGGAATAGGAACCGTCGGCGGCGTACTGCACCAGCGCACGGAAGAACGGTGGCGGCAGCGAAGCAAGATAGGCCTTGGCCTCGCGTTTGACGTTGCGGGCGATGAACTCCGGCGTGTCCTCGAACATGTGGATGAAGCCGTGCAGTTCGCGCAGCACGTCGTTCGGGATATGGCGCGAAGTGCGTGTCTCGCCGTGCAGGAAAATCGGAATCTCGGCATTGCGGTTGCGGATTTCGCCGACGAAGGCGCGCAGTTCGGCCAGCGTCTCCTCCGGCTCCAGCGCCAGTTCCTCGTCGTCGATCGACAGGATGAAGGCTGAAGCTCGGCTCTGCTGTTGGGCAAAGGAGGTCAGGTCACCATAGCTGGTCACCCCCACCACTTCCAGGCCTTCCTTTTCGATGGCTTCGGCGAGCGCCCGGATACCGAGGCCCGAGGTGTTCTCGGAACGGAAATCTTCATCGATGATGATGACGGGGAACTGAAAGCGCATGATGGATCCTTGAAAAGCGGCGACCCGCCGCAGCGGGTCACACGGTAAGACGTTTTCGTTACAGCCTGGGGTCAGATCTTGGGCAAGGTCACGCCAACCTGGCCCTGGTACTTGCCGCCACGGTCGCGGTAGGACGTTTCGCAGATCTCGTCGGACTCGAAGAACAGCACCTGGGCGCAGCCCTCGCCAGCATAGATCTTGGCTGGCAGCGGCGTCGTGTTGGAGAATTCCAGCGTCACGTAGCCTTCCCATTCCGGCTCGAAGGGCGTCACATTGACGATGATGCCGCAGCGCGCGTAGGTCGACTTGCCGAGGCAGACGGTCAGCACCGAGCGCGGAATGCGGAAGTATTCCATGGTGCGGGCCAGCGCGAAGGAGTTCGGAGGAATGATGCAGACGTCGGATTCGATCTCGACGAAGGACTTCGGATCGAAGGCCTTGGGATCGACCACGGTCGAGTTGATGTTGGTGAACACCTTGAATTCACGGGCGCAGCGGATGTCGTAGCCGTAGCTGGAAGTGCCGTAGGAAACGATCTTCTGGCCGTTCGCCTCGCGCACGAGTTCGGGCTCAAAGGGCTCGATCATGCCGTGCTCGGCTGCCATGCGGCGTATCCACTTGTCTGATTTGATAGCCATTTTTCCCTGCTGCGGTCGACAAAAATAAAGGCGGGATTTTACCTGCCTTTGCCCGGCGCCAAAGCGGATTTTTTAAGCGCTATTGCGAACGACACGACGAGATGGCCGACCTGGACGAAGCCTGGCGCAGCCGGCTCAAACAGCGTGCAGGTGCTGAAACACGGAAACCTGGTTGCGCCCCTGTTGTTTGGCGGCATACATGGCCTGGTCGGCTGCCCGGTGCAGGGCTTCGAGCGAAGTGCCATGTGCCGGGCAGACGGCAACGCCGACGCTGCAGGTGATTGTGAGCTCTCCGGCCGAGGTCTCGATCGGTACGGCAATCCCGGCACGAATCTTTTCGGCGGTCAGGCAGGCATCGTCGACCGCTGAAACCACTTCGAGCAGCACGACGAACTCGTCGCCACCCTGCCGGGCAACGGTGTCGCAGGCCCGCAGCCCGGCAGTCAGGCGCCGCGCACAGGCGCGCAATACCTGGTCGCCAACTTCGTGGCCAAAGCGGTCGTTGATCTGCTTGAAATTATCCAGGTCGACCAGCAGCACGGCCAGTAGCGAGCCATTGCGCTGCCACAGCGAGCGTGCGCGCTCGAAGCGGTCGGCGAACAGGTAGCGGTTGGGAAGTTCGCTCAGGGCGTCGTGCGTCGCCAGATAGGCCGACTGCCGGTAGGCAATCGCGGCACGCTCCAGCGCCCCGAAATGGCGGAAAGCCAGAACGGGAACGCCGACGAGAATACCGAAAAACAGTACCGTGACAATCATGGCCGCCGGCGTCAGCACGTCGGAGAATCGCAATTGCTGCTCGATAGCCAGCCTTATCGGCTGCGTCGCGTTGCCAACATCGATTTTCAATGCGAGTCGCGGCAGCACGATCCGTTCAAACCCACTGGCCTCCTCGACCGGGACTTCGAAGACCAAACCTTCCGGCTCGGCAGCACTGTGCATCGTGGCGAGAACCTGAATGTGCCCCGCCGCACTGCCGCCTTCCGCCAGCACCCGCAGCTGTGAGGTGCGGATCAGCAACAAGGCGGTCATCGTATCGCCGAAAAATGCTGCCCGCACCGGATTGGTGTACTTCTGCTGACGGTTTACTTCCTGCAACAGAATGAACGCAGTGGCGCCTTCGTACATCGTGAATACCGGCGACACAACCGCCCGCGAACTTTTTCTGGCCAAAGCCAGCGTGTGCGAAAGGTAATCGACCGTTTCCAGCGCGATGCCATAGAGCGGCTCCGCCTCGGACAGCGCCGGGTACATGAAGAGAATCGGCCAGGTTTCGCCAAGAAACATCTGGCGCTTCGCAGGCTGCCCGGTCAGTTCCGAGAAATTCCTGATGGCGAAATCAGGACGCCACCCCTTGCGCAGCGTGGCTTCGAAAGCCGCCCGATCCGACAGCGGCACCCGCCGCGCCACTTCCATCATGTAGATATGCGGATAGGCAGCCGAAACGGCGGCGGCATAACGGGTGACGGCCTCGAGGTCGCTTTCGTCAACCGCCTGCAGAAACGCCGAAAACCCTGCCAGCACCGCCTCGTTGGCATCCAGGCGGTACCTCAGCCCGGAAACGACGCTGCGGGCGTAGGCTTCCAGGCCGCTTTCCCAGCGCCGGATCTCGATCGTCACCAGCAACTGGGCGACGAAGGTCATCAGCATGACCCACGTCACAAGGAATGCAACGAAGACGACCCGGCGGCGCTTGCCACTCCCCCATGCAGCCTCCTCCGCGCCCGGCGGCGCGGAACCGGAAGGACTGCCGCCGGGGGATTCCGTCATGTGTTCTGGACGACGATGTTCGGGAATTTCGAGGTCATGTCCTTGGATTTCTCGGCGATCTTCACCGCCACCCGACGGGCGATGCCGCGATAGATTTCCGCCGCACGCGAATCCGGGGCGCCGACGACCGTCGGCTTGCCACCGTCGGCCATCATCCTGATCGACATTTCCAGCGGCAGGCTGCCGAGGAATTCGACGTCGTAATCCTTGCACATGCGCTCGCCGCCGCCTTCGCCGAAAATGTGTTCCTCGTGGCCGCACTTGGAACAGATATGGATACTCATGTTCTCGATGATGCCGAGAATCGGGATGTTCACCTTCTCGAACATCTTCAGACCCTTGCGCGCGTCGATCAGCGCGATGTCCTGCGGCGTGGTGACGATCAGCGCGCCGGTCACCGGCACCTTCTGGGCCAGCGAGAGCTGGATGTCGCCGGTGCCCGGCGGCATGTCGACAATCAGATAGTCGATGTCGCGCCAGTTGGTCTGGCCGAGCAACTGATCCAGCGCCTGGGCAACCATCGGGCCGCGCCAGACCATCGGCGTATCGACGTCGACCATGAAGCCGATCGACATCGCCTGTACGCCATAAGCCTCCAGCGGTTCCATGTTCTGGCCGTCATGGGATTCCGGCTGCTGGCCGTCGAGGCCCAGCATCTGCGGCTGCGACGGGCCATAGATGTCGGCGTCGAGAATGCCGACCGTGGCGCCTTCCTGCGCCAGCGCCAGCGCCAGATTGACGGCGGTCGTGCTCTTGCCGACGCCGCCCTTGCCGGAGGCGACGGCGACGATGTTCTTGACGCCCGGCAATAGCTTGACGCCCAGCTGGACGGAATGCGCGACGATCTTGCTGAAAACGTTGGCCGAGACATTGCCGACACCGGGCAATGTGCGCACGGCGGCGATCACCTGCTTGCGGATGCCATCGATCTGGCTTTTGGCCGGATAGCCGAGTTCGATGTCGAAAGAAACGTCGTCGCCGTCGATCCGGATATTCCTTACCGCCTTGCCGGCGACGAAATCCTTGCCTGTATTGGGGTCGACCGCAGCAGCAAGCGCCGTCCTGATTTGCTGTTCTGTGAGACTCATGAAAACTCCGGTTGGGTGCAGAAGGGGCAGGTTGCCACCTGGATTGTTTTTCGAATCAACCGCAAAGCCCGAATATTGGCGCGCTCGCGGTAAAATCAGGGATTATTTTAATGCCACATAACACCATGTCGCGCAAAATCCTCGTCACCTCCGCCCTGCCCTACGCCAATGGCGCCATTCACCTCGGCCACCTCGTCGAATACATCCAGACCGACATCTGGGTGCGCTACCAGAAAATGGCCGGCAACGAGTGTTGGTACGTCTGCGCCGACGACACCCACGGCACGCCGATCATGCTGCGAGCCGAGAAGGAAGGCATCGCGCCGGAAGCGCTGATCGCCCGCGTGCATGGCGAGCACTTCCGCGACTTTTCCGGTTTCCATGTCGGCTTCGACAACTACTACAGCACGCATTCCGACGAAACCCGCGATTGCGCCAACGACATCTACCTCAAGCTGCGCGCCGCCGGCCTGATCGAAGTCCGCACCATCGAGCAGTATTACGACCCGCTCAAGCAACTCTTTCTGCCCGACCGCTTCATCAAGGGCGAGTGCCCCAAGTGCCACGCCAAGGATCAGTACGGTGACAACTGCGAAGTCTGCGGCGCCGCCTATGCCCCCACCGACCTGATCGAGCCGTACTCGGCAGTTTCCGGCGCCAAGCCCGAACTGCGCAGCTCCGAACATTACTTCTTCAAGCTCTCCGACCCGCGTTGCGAAGCCTTCCTGCGCCAGTACACCAGCCGGGAAAATGGCGTGCTGCAGGCTGAAGCCGCCAACAAGATGCAGGAATGGCTGGGCGCACCGGGCGAAAACAAGCTGACCGACTGGGACATCTCGCGCGACGCCCCCTACTTCGGTTTCGAGATTCCCGACGCGCCGGGCAAGTATTTCTACGTCTGGCTTGACGCGCCGATCGGCTACATGGGCTCGTTCAGGAATCTCTGCGCCCGCAACGGCCTCGACTTCAACGAATACTTCAAGCCCGACTCGACCACCGAGCTTTACCACTTCATCGGCAAGGACATCCTCTACTTCCACGCGCTTTTCTGGCCGGCCGAACTGGCCCACGCTGGCTACCGCACGCCGACCAAAATCTTCGCGCACGGCTTCCTTACGGTCGACGGCGCAAAAATGTCGAAATCGCGCGGCACCTTCATCACCGCCCAGAGCTATCTCGACACCGGCCTCAACCCGGAATGGCTGCGCTATTACTACGCCGCCAAGCTGTCGGCGAGCATGGAAGACATCGACCTCAACCTCGACGATTTCGTCGCCCGCGTCAATTCCGACCTCGTCGGCAAGTACGTCAATATCGCCAGCCGCTCGGCCGGCTTCATCGCCAAGCGCTTCAACGGCCAGCTCGCCCCGGCCGATGAAAACCTGCCGGCGCTCAAAGCCATCCAGGAAGCCGCCGGGCGCGTCGCCGAGCTTTACGAAGCCCGCGAATTCGCCAAGGCCATGCGCGAAATCATGCTGCTCACCGACGGCGCCAACCAGTACGTCGACAGCGTCAAACCGTGGGAACTGGCCAAACAGGAAGGCAAGGAAAGCGAGCTGCACGCTGCCTGCTCGAACGCGCTCAACCTGTTCCGCCTGCTGACCGTGCTGTTGAAACCCATTCTTCCGGTGGTCGCTGGCAAGGTCGAGAAGTTCATGAACATCGCGCCGCTGGCCTGGGCCGACACCGGCAGCCTGCTCGCCGCCGGCCACGCGATCAACGCCTACGAACACCTGATGACGCGCGTCGACCCCAAGCTGATCGAGAAGCTGATCGAAGCCAACAGGGAATCGCTGGCCCCGGCGCCGGAGGCCGCAGCACAAACCCATTCGCCGCAGCGCCATGCCGAGCACCAGCAGAACGAGGCCAAGGCCGAAGCGGCTGCCGGCCCGCTATGCACCATCGACGACTTCATGAAGGTCGACCTGCGCATCGCCCGCATCGCCAACGCCGAGCACGTCGAAGGCGCCGACAAGCTGGTGCGCCTGACGCTGGACATCGGCGAAGAGAAGACGCGCAACGTCTTCGCCGGCATCAAGGCCGCCTACGACCCGGCACAACTGGTCGGCCGCCTGACGGTGATGGTCGCCAACCTGGCACCACGCAAGATGAAGTTCGGACTCTCGGAGGGCATGGTGCTGGCGGCATCGGACACCGAAGGCAAGACGCCCGGACTGTATCTGCTGGCCCCGGATTCTGGAGCGCAACCGGGAATGCGCGTCAAATAAATTTACTTCAAAGGCGGCCCGGCTGACGGGCCGCCTTTGCCGCAGCGCAACAAAAGCAGCCTCCCGACCTAAGGTTTTACTTTAACTAATTCAGGCAATCCTGCACCCCGC
>ERZ795055.2958-NODE-2958-length-12587-cov-57.596393_pt1 | contig 12587 bp, 10 predicted proteins | sample MGYA00375139_ERZ795055 | MGnify/ENA primary metagenome ERZ795055 (study PRJEB30184, sample SAMN05720283) | anaerobic digester metagenome | isolation source: active sludge of municipal wastewater-treating anaerobic digesters | place: USA | collected 2015-01-23 ...
ATGGTGCAGGTCTGGCAGCAGGCGCATCTGGCGCCGGCGACGATCCAGACCTACCTGAGCTTCCTGCGGGGGCTGGCGATGTGGATGGGCAAGCACGGCTTCGTGCGCAAGCCGGGCCACTACGGCTTGAGCCTGGAGGAGTACCAGCGCCACGAGTCCGCCCAGCGCGACAAGAGCTGGACCGCCCAAGGGATTGATGCCGAGGCGGTGATCGCCGCGGTGTGCCAGTTCGACCCCCGTGTCGGCGCGTCGCTGCGGCTGATGTCGGCCCTGGGGCTGCGGCGCAAGGAGTCGGTGCAGTTCCGGCCATTCCAGCATGTCATGCCGTTCAGCGAGACCGGGCTGCCAGAGAACCAGCAGCAGGCGGATCGGTATGCATGGGTCAAGGGCAAGGGCGGCCGGGTGCGCTGGATTCCCCTGGACAGTCCGGTTCATCTGGCAGCGCTGGAGTTTGCCCAGGGCGTGGTCGACGGTCGCGACGCCCACATGGGCGATCCGCGTCGGGATTTGAAGCCAAACCTGCGGCGGCTGGACTACGTCCTGGAGAAATTCGGCATCACCTTGCGCCAGAGGGGTGCGACAGGTCACGGCCTGCGCCACGAGGTGTTGAACGATGCCTATGAAGACGTCACCGGGGTGCCGTCGCCGGTCCGGGGTGGCGGGCCGGTCTCCCCGGAGTTGGATCGGGCGGCGCGGCTGGCGGTGTCGCAACTGGCAGGGCATGCGCGCGCAAGAGCCGCAGCCGCTTATTTAGGTCAGTCAGTTGTCATGCGCCGTGTAACCCCCGGCGAACCACCTCGCCCCGCCCGCGGCCCAGGCATCGACGACTCGCCCGCGCCTGACTGCAAGCCGGACAACGCTTGACCCCATGGCATCATTTTGAAGGAGCCAACATGAACGAGATCAACAAACGCAGCCCCTACTGGCTGAGCCCCGGCATCGACGTGCCGACGCGCGACGAATTGCTGTTGTTGTTATCGTGCCGCACGCTGCGCGGCTTCTATGTGGACCGAGCGACCGGCGAATCGGCGTTCGTGCCGACCGCAGACTTCATGCGCGAGAGTCCGCTGTGGCGTATCGACGTGCTCGACGATATCGCGGATGGCTTACAGCGAACACGCACTCATGCCTTGGTGGCATTCTTTCGGGAATGCCAGGCCAAGAATCTTGACGTACCGATGGCCAGGCAGCTCGAAGCCTTTCGCGGGATGTGTTGGCGAATCGGTGTTGAGCTGCCGGACGACTTGGAGGCGTTGCTCGTTTTGGATCAACAATTCGGCCGATCAGCGACGTGGGGCTCGACAGGCCAGGCCACGAAGTGACCATCGCCACAACCGGTCGGTCACCTATTCTCGAGACCTGACATCCGAAGGGCCGCTCCACTCTGAAACGTGCCGGATCCCCAATAAGTGCAACTTGGCCCAAGCGGAATTCGACTCCGCTCAAGACACCGACCGTTCTGGGAGCTGAAGCCGTCCTTCGAGGTGTCTATTTAAGCCGGGGTGATCCAGTAGATGTCGACTTTACTGCTCACTCCGATTCGGCGCGCAATGCCTGATGGCCGTCATGAAGCCAAACACCGAGTCCCTGCGGGAATGGTGCTTTCCCCACAATCAAGAACAGGAGCCCAGTGAACAGGCTCTTTGAGGCATTGGCATGGTCGGCGGCCATCTGGAGGTCGGTTCCAGACGGGTGCGGGATTGGTTCTGGATGCGTATGCCAAAACCCAAGACAGTGAAGTCCTTGCTCGAAAAGCCGTTCCCGTTCGGCCTCCGCGGCTCGCAGGTCGAAACCAACGCCGGTGAACGCGGACCACTGTGCTGGGAGCTTGGTTACCACTTCAACTACTACAATCTCTGCTGTGAGGTCTCGGGCGTAGAGTTGGCCAACAATCTCACGTTTCAACCATCCGCGTTGCACGTGGCTCTTGAGCACGGCCAAGCCATCATTGGGTATCTCAAGGCTCCAAGCGGCGCCTGGCAACCGGAATCGAAGTCTCTCGTCAGCCATTGGGATTCAAGACCTCATTGAAGCCTCGTGACAGCATTTTTGAGTCATGTTCGCTGCCATCTTCTGGGACAATCGCTCTGGGCCGTGCGCCCACATTGAGAGCCTCGAAGTAAGCTTTGGAGCGGACCCACGACCAAATCTCAGAAGCTTCAGCCGACCGGTCGAGGACACACAGAATCCTCTCGGCAGCAAAGCCTGCTGCTTGCCAAGTGTCAGCTACGCCATACGGGTGGAACCCAGCCCCGCACGCAGGGATTTCGTGCTTCGTCAATTCGGGCCACTCAGCAGCATTGACCAAGGCATCCGCGGGGTCCGACATCGGCCAGACATCCGTTGCGCCCACAAGCACGACGTGTGCGGCTGCACAGAACGGCTCAAGCCAGGCATGCACGATTGGTGCGCCCTCGAAAGCGCTGTACCGGTACTGAGACAGTAGCGCTCGCACTGAGCTTTCACCCGTGCAATCGACCACTAGGTCGAACATGCCGGGAGATACTCGGTCGCTAACCCACGAACTGGCCAATGCTGGCACCCCTTGAACGAAGACTCCCGGAATTTCACGGGTCAGGCGGTCCGCAAGCTGCGTAGCCTTGCCCTGATATGCCGACGACAGGCCAAGAACGTGCCTCGAGCAGTTCTCTGGCAAGAACAGGTCGGGGTCAACGATTGTGATGTTTCCAATGCCCGCGCGGGCCAGCAGGTCGGTTATGGGACTGCCTAAGGAGCCGCAGCCAAGGACCAGAACACGTTTGGCCTGCCGCTGGGCAAATATGTCCGAGCCATAGCCTCGCGTCAGGGACCATTCGGCGTCCAAGCGAATCGCGGGAAGCGGCTCGATGGCAAGTGGAGACAGCCCTTGAACCAGCGGCGGGCACAGCTGGTAAGCATAGGCAAACTGGCCTTGGACAAAAGCCACAACGTACGGCTGACCAGGCTTTCCGGCGAATTGCTGCAACCAAGAACGGACGGAGGTCGTATGTGCAGACAGCTGGCCGACCAGCATGTCGAGGTCCTCGAAGTCCAAAGGCCAAACACTTGGCCGCCAGTCCTGTGCTTCCGGCAGCGGGACGAACAGTGCTTGTCCACGAACCAGTTGGCCGGACGAAAAACCGTGACGTCGCGCCAAGGTATGCGGGTCTGCGTCCCCCGGGCAGCCTACTGCGGTTTTGACCTTTTGACGGTCATTGCCGACGTAGTAAACGGCGAGAGAGCCTTCCTCAACCTTCCCCAATCCTTGGATGGCAAAATACAAATGGCTGGGTGTTGGCCGGGCATCGCGACGTGAAGCTGCTTTGTCGCAGAATCGAAGCCAGTAGGACCAACACTCCCGTCGGAGCTCATCAACAATCCAGTTTTCATCGTCGCATTGCGTCAGGAAGTGCTGGAACGCATGGAGTAGCCGACCTATGGCTTGAACAGGGTCGGCGTAGTCTTCAGGGGAGGCTTCCACGCCCAAGCAGACCTTTCCGGTCTCTTCCACATGAGGAAGAACCAAGCAGTGGTCTTTGTGCAGATGGATTTGGGCCGGAGTCGCTGGGAAATCACGAGGCAGCGAGAGCCGCACCGTATCGTGCAGCAACCGCGGGTGGTCTACTTTGAACTCCCACGCCATCGGTTTTGACGACCCCGGTAAGCCTTCCACACGGGTTGCAAACGGCGCTCCTGCCTCAGTCAGCCACGCCTCAACAGCCTTTGTGGCGATGGCAAAAGGTTTGACCATGCAGACCAGCTTCAAGCTAACGTGTTTTTCGAGCCCTGAGGACGCACAGTTGTCGGGTTAGTCCGCGGCTGGCCAGGAACGGCGGCGAGAAGCCCTTGCAGCGCATTGGGCATCGATGCCTTCCAGGCGTCCACGCCATACTGACCAAACACGCTCCGAATACGATTCTCGCTCTTCTTGCTGAACTCTTCATTGAACAGCGCCTCGAGGTCGGTGGCCAATTGCTTGTGCCAGGTATTGAATTCGCGAGCTCGAAGGCCTCCATCGGAGTTCCAGCGGTCGGCGAAGTTCTCCGAGGTCAGCACTGGGTTCGAAACGCGGTAGCTCCGGCCATCGTAGCCAATGCCTGCGGGCATGCGGTCGACCAGTTCCAGAAGGACTTCGATAGGCGAGGAATAGGCAGTCTGTTCGAGGGTCACCATCCGGTCATAGGCGTGCCCGGCCAACGTCACCAAAATGACTGAAATGGGCTTGGCGTCCTTCCGCTCATCAGAGAGGTTCCAGTAGTAGTTGTCGCGATGCAGCTTTATTAGCTGGATGCCACGACGAAGGATGTCATCGATACCAACGGGTGCATCTGGTATCGGGGCAACCTGAGTTTCCGCCCTGATAACCATCTCTCGCAGCCCCCGATGGAACGAGAACCGCTTGTTGGCGATGGTGCAGAACCAGTCGGCAAATTCCTCCGGGTTGGAGGGAGTCCATCGAGTATCCGGGTCACGAACCCGAAGGTCAGTGGCAACCCCGACATTAAGCGTCCGGCTATCAGGCAGGGCCGGTGTCACATCGAAGTAGAACGGCTCGCCCGGATAATTGAGGCGCCAGCAGCGCCGCTTTGCCGTTGGGTCACCTGCATCCTGGATGCCCTTTAGCGCCAAGCCAAAAGCCTGGAAGAATCTTTCAGAGTCCGTGATGCCATGAACCTTCGGCCCGCTCAGCTTCACAACGACATCCAGGTCGAAATTCTGGTTGCCTCTCGGTGACACCGTTGTCTGGGTGCGCATGGAGCCTTGGACGAAGACATGGGCGTCGGTATCAGACATGCCCAGCTTGGCTGCCACATGGTGGCCGAGAGCCTCGTATCGCTTTGTGGCGCGAGCCCGTTCCTCCAGTGAAAGTTCCAATTTCTGAAGCATCTCGACGATGAAAGTCTCCCACTGAACCCTTTCCTGCCGGGCTTGCAAGGTATCAAAAATGCGTTTTGCGTAGATATTCGTGTTAGTCATGTCGAGAAACTTTCCTGGTTCAAAATCAAAGCGCTACTTGCTCACCACTAGGGCCAGAGACCACAGTCGATGAAATTTCGATGGTTTGCTTAAATGCGCTACCGATGCCCCGGTCGGTCTCGTAGCAGACATAGGTGGCCTGGTTGCGTGCTTGCATCTTCTGCCCTACGCGGAAGCAGGCAGAAGCCGGCGCGCCCACGAAGAGATGGATGCGCTGAACCTTCCACTGGTCCTGAAGAATCCGGATGGCTTCATCCAGTTTGGCACCGAAGAACTCGAGGTCCTTGGGGTGCCCTATGACATCCGCACCAAAGCGGTCAGCAGTAAGCTTAATGGTCGGGAACTGCAACTCACCGCTATCGAAACACTGAGTAGTCAGTCTATCTGGTGCAATGTCGAAGGTCAGCGACACCAGTAGGCATGCCTCGCTTTCACCTGAGAAGTCTTTGAAAACATCTAGGCGATACTTATTGGAGCTTGGCTCTGCTGCATCGGAGGGCCAGGCCCACTGGCCGCCTTGGTTGCCCGCCACCTTGTCTCGATGGAACTGAAAGACCGAAACCCCGGCCGTGTCACCAATGAGTCGGCCACCCAGCATCAAAACTGAGGTGCTGTGAACCGGGAACACTGCAAGGTGAGGTCGCGCGTGACCTCGTGCCGAGCCGTTCAAGATGGCCTTCAGGCGCGGAACGTCGGTAGAAAGCGTCTCGAAGAGTGAGCCCCAGTACGACGCCAAATGCGGGTTGTGTAGGGCGTAGCCATTGAAGCAGAAATACTCGGGCGTATCCCGGCTGGGGCGCAGGCCAGCGTTAAGCATGGCGTCTTCGACGTTCCGCTTCGAGTAGTGATGAGGTTGCCCCGTGACGTTGCCGATGAGCATGATGGGCTCGGCCGGAGGATACAGGAGGCCATCAAGTAGGCGCTTAACTGCAGTAACGCTTCGTGCTCGCATGGCATGAAGCCTCTCTGTTGTGTAGAAGGCAGGCGCTACTCGGTCGATAAGTCGATGGCACTTGTCACAGAGCAACATAATGTTTTCTGCATCATCAGCTAGCAACGGAGACTGCACTGCATCCCCTCGCGGGCCATCTACAGAGGAAGCAACGATGTGGGCGAGGTAGCTGTAGTTGGCGTGCTCATCGGTCGCAAAATGGGATGACAGGTCTTCGCCGCACCCATCAAATTGACAGCGCCAGGCCGACGCCATGAATACCTTTAGAGCGGTTTTTGGCTTGACCTCGCCTGTACGCCCCTTGGAGGTAGTGGTGCCGACCACTGTGGCCTGCCAAGCCTGAATCACCTTCTTGGTTGCGGCTGTGACCGCCAGGACGGACAAGTCTGCTTCCTTGGGGTTAGCTGAGGTGGTTTCAGCCCATTTGACGACTCCGCGCCTAGAGTGCAGGGCCATGGCGTCCAAAGCTTTTTCACCCAGGTCGCCGATGCGCTCAAACGCCCAAGCCTCCGTGGAGGATGCCCTGGAAAAAACACTGCAGGTGAACCGATTGACGACCAGAAGGGGTTCCTTTCCGGCAGCCAAGAGCCCCTGAAGCAGGCCCGCCAACTCGTCGTCAGTTAGCCCGACGGGATGCACGGTTGGCGAAGGAGTGGCTGCAGAGCCTGGCATGTCATATTCCCAAAGTAGCTAAACGGATGACTTCACGCCGGTTTCCGCGTGAAGCGAACAGTATAGCTAATTGGCATTCAACACGGTCTGTGCATGCCTAGGAAACCAACGAAATCATGGTTGAATCGCCCCCCTCTGCTAGTTGCGCTCAATCCCCCTAGGTCTCTTCGTCAGATTGCGACCGTTTTGTAGCGCATAACAGACGTAGACCGGAGCACTCGGCAATGGCTGCTAAGGCCGATTTGGAAAGCTTTCCATAAGGCCGAGTTGCTGCCCGGCATAAGCCGTCGTGGATGACTAGTCTGGCCTGTTACCTGCTGTTGAACCCGTGAAGGCGCGAGAGAACGCAGTGGGTCTGTTGCTGCCGGTCAAGAGCGTGCGATTCTCTGGTCAACAGGATGCGATTTCGCATCCCGCCTCGTCGTAGGCTTCCGCACTCGGCGAGGTTGGGAGCCAAGATGGCAGGTACCGCTTCTAACCACCGTTGCGGCCAAGAGGGACGCTATTTCCGAACCGCCAGGACCGTGCAGTTCCTCGCGAGAAAGCAGCGCATGCGGAATTGCGGGAAGCTCAAGAAAGGTGGCTATGCCCACCTTGGGGCGGCGAGCACCGTGCCAGGATGCGTTTCCAGCCGTTCCGGGCGGCGACCGCTTCGTGCAGGATGTCGAGGTATTCGTCCACATCCAATCGGTCGTCCGCCGGCAGCGGCCCCTGCGCGTATTCCGCGAGCAGGTCCTGTCGTGCCCGCAGCCCCTGACCGAGGTCGTGAATTCGGCTGTACGTCTCGCAGGCATAAGCGAAGGTCTCGCGCTTGGCGAACTCGATCTCCAGCAGCCACTCACGCCGGTGGGTCTCGCGCAATCCGATCGTGCGACGCTTGCAGTTGTGAAAGACATGGGCTGCCTCATGGACCAGGAAATCGTCGAAGCGGCCCGGCGCGCCGAAGTATTCGGCCGACAGGTAGCAGGTCGTTCCTTCGCTGAGGCCGAGAAGGTTGGGCGCGTCGTCAGCCAGGACTTCCGCGCCGACGCCGGCGAGATAGAGGTTCGCCAGATCCCAGGCGGTACTGAGCCATGGCGTCTGCTCGAGCACCGCGTCGATGGTCGCCGGCGTGAGAAAGACGACCGAGCGTCCGAGCACGTCAAGGACGGAGTCATGTTCGTGGCCCGGAAACAATCCCCGCACCATGGGGGCCACTTTGCCGCGGGTGAAGGCAAAGACATCAAAATCGGGCAGGACTGCAGGGAGTTCGGTGTCCGCAGTTTGATGGCGTACCGCCGAGATCAGTGCTTGACGCAGCGCGACACTCCCGTACCGGGCCTGGGCAACGTAGTTATCCCCTGGCCATGGCCGGAAGTGCGCATCGTGCTCACCGCTACGAAGGTAGCGTTCAATCGCTTGTTGAGGAGATTCCTGCATGAGTTTTTTCATTCTATTCCGGCCTGCAGAGCAATGGCCGACGATCACCTTGCCCAGGAGTCCTGGTTTTGCGGCAAGGACCGGCCGGGATCGTAGACCTGAAGCGAATCCGTCGCCGTCAGCGCATTGACGAACAGGACCAGATTGGAACCGCCCGCGTTCGCCTGCGACGGGAAGAGAATCCCCTTGCCGCCCGCCGCGATCACCGTGTCCCCGACGATCCAACTCGGCGGCTCGATACGCTGGTTGAACCACAACGCTCGCCAATCACAGTAGAAGTCCTCCCAGATCGGTGGCCACACCGAGGCATCGTAGCCGGCGGTGAAGTCCGCCACCGGCTCGACCGTCAGTTGATAACTGGTCAGTGTTCCCGGCGGGAGCAGGCTCGACACCTGCTGGTATTCCCGCACCGCCGTTTCGGTATCGAGAGCCAGATAGAGCGCCTCGACTCCCGGCCGGTTGGCTCGCCCGCCGTGTTTGGCCGCCCCGGCGCCGCTCGTCGGCGCAACCGCCCACTTCGGCATATGCAGGCGATAAGCGGTGACGCCAGCCAGCCGGATCAGCTTCATCCCGCCGCGCCCGCTTCGAGGGACTCCACGTAGCGCAGCACATCCTCGGCCCGCCCTTCCGACACCAATTGCTCAGCTGTCTTGTAATTGAAGGGCGGCAGGGGTTCGTTGCGATACCAGAAGATGGCGCGGCCGACATCGCCGGTCAGGTCGTCGGCGGCACGCAGCACGCGCAGGGCCTCGCGCATGAAGCGCTGCACGCTCTCCGAGCCGGGCGCCCGGCTCAAGGTGTTGCGGTGCACATGGGCCTGCCCGGCAAGCGTCTGGAGGTCGATGCTCAGCACGTCGCTGAATCGCTTCGGCGAGAGCACGGCCGGCCCGGCTTCCTGATCGCGCAGAAAATCCAGGAAGCCTTCGAAGCCGTGGGTCAAGGCAGGGGCATAGGCAGCGGTCATTGGCATGGCGTCTCTCCGGCAAGCATTTACTGCATTGCAACTCTTACGCACATTATATGCACTTTTTTGGCACAACTCCAGATAACTCAAGCCGGCTGGACTTTGGACTCATCCTTGGGAAAAGCTGCCCCTCTGCCGCCCCCGCCGCTCAAGCCTGGATTTCCCCCTCGCTGACATCCACCGAGGCGGGCTAGCGCCGCGCAACGCGCCAGCGCCTCGTTGTCTTCCCGCAGCGGTTTAACGGTATTGCATTGCGGCGGCTTACCCGGCCAATGCCGGTTCCTCTTCTTCGCCTTGCAAGGATTCTGAACACTCGCCTGCTGTCGGTAGAGCCTGAACCCGCAACACCGCTGGCAACCAGCCGGTTCCCGCCACCGTCTGTTCCGCCCCCGTCACCACGGCATCCTTTTTGAGCGCGGCCAGCGGGCTGGCGGCATTGGCATCGACGGCCTCGGTGACGACCTCGAGGACACGTGCCTTGGAGACGTGGTTGAAGTAGGAAGCCCCCGTGGCCGTCCACCATTGAGTCATGTCCAGCCCCAAGGCCCGCGCCAACGCCTCGTTGCTCTGCCGCTCGGGCTCGGTGCCATAGAGGCCCGTGACGGTGACCGCAACGACGAAGGTCAGCAGACGCAGCACCGTCGCCTGCTCTTGGCCGAGCAGCCACGGGAAAATTTCCTCCAACTTCTCCGGTAGCCGCTCGGCCCAGGCCGTGCGCTCGGTCTGAATCTTCGCCCAGGCGGCACTGGCCTCCATGTCCTCGGCGGCGGATCGCAGTTCGGATTGGCTGTCGGTCGCGTTGATGGCGAAGACATTCTCCGAGCGGCAATAGTAGAGGTCGTTGCCCCGGAAAATCTTCTGCGCCAGATGTGCGGTGATCGCGGCCAGCGCCACGTCGGGGCGGTCGAGCAATTCGGCCTGGACGGCGGCGACCCGGTGGGCGGTGAGGCAACGCACCAGCTTCTCGGAATGCACCGGGCGGGTCTTGGGCGACGGCAGCGACACCAGTGGTTCGTCGGTGCCGTTTTCGGCGGCTTGGCGGGCGGCCTGGACCATGTCGCTGCGGTCGTCGGGGCGGATCAGGCCGTACTTCACCGCGACGGCGCCGTTGTGGCCGACATGGACGACGCAGCCGGCCTGGGCCATCAGGTCGGCCGGCCACACGCTGAGGGCTTCGTCGAGCGCCTTGCGTTGTTCCTCCAGGCCTTCGGCTTCGCCTTCGAGCTGATAGAAGGTCTCCTCGTCGCCGTCTTCGTCGGCCAGCCTTTCCATCTGCGCGTGCAGCGCCGCGATGCGACCATCCAAGTCTTCCAGGGCGGCCGCTTCCTCGGCATCCGGTTGGCGCTTCGTCTTGCGCAGTTCGCCGTACTTGACGTACTCGTCGAAGGCATAGCGGACTCGGACATCGACCCATTTCCAGCCTTCGGCCGCGATCTGCTTGGCCCGCTTTTGCAGCTTGTCGGTCGCCAACTTTTCCAGGAGGGCCGCATCGAGCAGGTAGACCTTCTTGTCGTCGTCGCTGAAGAGGTCGCGCCGTAGCGCACCGCCGGCCTTCTCATAGGCCTTGAGGGTCACGTACTTGGCGACGGCATCGCGGTCGGACTCGATCTCGCCCTGGGTCAGCAGTTGGCGCAGGTAGTCGGGACGGCGGTTCCACGACGGCAGCGCGGCCCAGGTCTGCTCCTGCTTCTGGTGATCGTCCACCGAGGCCAGCACCATCAGGCAGTCCAAGCCGATCTGGTCTTCGCGAAAAAGGGCCATCAGCTTGGGCGAGACGGTGGCGAGCTTCATGCGGCGCTTGACCACCAACGGGGTGATGCCGAAGGCAGCGGCCACGTCCTCGACCGACTTGCCTTGCCCGATCAGCTTGGCGAAGGCCGCGAACTCGTCGGCGGGATGCATGGGGATGTGGAAGCAGTTCTCCGACAGGCTGGCGATCAGCGCCTTGTCGGCCGGCACGATCAGCACGGGCACGGGGTAGTTGTCGGCGAGATCGCCGTTGCCCACAAGCAGGGTCAGCGCTTCGAGCCGGCGACCACCCGCGCAGACCTCGTAGCGGCCGCGTGCGCCCTGCACGACGACGAGGTTCTGCAACACGCCGCATTCCTTGATCGAGGCCGCGAGTTCGACGATGCTCATCTTCGGGGTGTTGCCACCGGCGCGCGCCTGATAGTCCTGCGAGAGGACCAACTTGTTGAAGGGAACGAAGGTACGGGGCGACGCTTCGATGATGGCGTCGATTTCGGCTTTCGTGAATTTCATACGGAGGGCTCCTGAACGGTTGAAGGAGGCATGCCGATGGGCATGTCCATGAGTCCAGAATCTCATCCCAACCCCGCCCTTCAAGCCTCCGGGCGTCGCTGTCAGAAGTGAGGCACAAACACGGATGGCAGAGCCCGTGTAAGTCAAATGGCATTCGACTCGATCCATCGGCTCGCCGGTGTCGCGCCTGATCTCGAAACGGTGCCGCCAAACCGGCCGTTCCTGCTGGGCGCCCCTGCCGCCGACCACTACGCTGGTGCCCTCTTCCTCACCCCGCACAGGCCTTCATGCATTCCAATTCCCAGCGGCGACATCGGCGCTCGGCCGTCATGCAGCGCATCGCGGATCTGAAGCGGGCGCTGGAACAGGCGCAGCACCTGCTCCACCAGGACGATCTCACTCCGCTCCTGAACCGTCGCGGATTCCGGCGCGCCTGCGACCGGTGGGCCGGCAACGGCCCGATGGCGATGTCGGCCTGCTGCGCGATGATCGACCTGGATGGCTTCAAGGCCATCAACGACCGGCACGGCCATCCGGTCGGCGACGCCGCGCTGGTTCACTTCGCCGCCACGCTGCGCCGGCATCTGCGTCCCGCCGACACCATCGCGCGGCTGGGTGGCGACGAGTTCGCCTTGATCCTGATGGATTGCAGCGGCGGCGATGCGTGCCTGCTGCTGGAACGCCTGCAGCAGGCACTCGCCGGATCACCCCTGTCAGTGCCGGGTGGCGCCGTGCCGCTGCGGTTCTCTGCCGGGGTCGCCGAGCTTCATGCGGCTGAATCGCTGGGGCAGGTGTTGGAGCGTGCCGATGCCGCCTTGCTCGATGCGAAGCAACTGGGCAAGGCGATGGTTCGCCTGAGCGTTCCACCGGCGCGGTCTGCGCGGGCGGCCACGGCGAGCGCGGGCGACCGACAGACCGCTTCAGCGTGCGTTCCCATCGCCATCTATCAACGGGAAAGCGATTCGTAGTCGGATCCTCGGCCGCATGTCCCACCGGATGCCGGCATCGTTGGGCACCACCTGGTTGGACGCGCTTCAGGCCCGTTATTGTTGGTGGCCCATAGCTGTTCAACCCATTGCCACCCGCAACCCGCCTGCTCCACCAGGGATTTCGCAGGCGAATGGCCGACCGGTGCGCACGGCCGCTCGCCGGACGGCACACTGTTAGGGCATCTGGCTTCGGCCAACGCGCGCTCGTTCGAGCGCTCCCGAGTCGCCTCGGGCGTTGCGGTCGTTACCCGCATTCTTGTTGTGGCAGCGTTCGATGGCTGCCCCTGTTTCCGCGCACCACGCTGAACTGAGCCCTGCGCCGGCCGACGCTCGTCGGCTGGTTTCCAAGCCCTTGGCGCTCGCCGCCTCGTAC
>ERZ795055.2959-NODE-2959-length-12587-cov-26.281041_pt1 | contig 12587 bp, 16 predicted proteins | sample MGYA00375139_ERZ795055 | MGnify/ENA primary metagenome ERZ795055 (study PRJEB30184, sample SAMN05720283) | anaerobic digester metagenome | isolation source: active sludge of municipal wastewater-treating anaerobic digesters | place: USA | collected 2015-01-23 ...
TACGAAGCAGAAGAAAGAGAGCATTCATTTGTACATGATTTTGGTCATGATCAAAGCAAAATTGATACATTCCTTAAATCCAACAATGTTTCGATGGAGAAAATGAAAGAGCTTTGGTTGAAAGATGCAAAAGAAGCCCTAGAAACAGATGTATTCCTAAAATTGTTTGCAAGAGAAAAAGAAATTAATGTGACAGATGAAGAGTTGAAAACAAAGATAAAAGAAATTGTAAATAAGTCTCCTAATATTGAAGACAAATCTCTTTTTGAGAATGAGGAGTGGAAAGAATATGTGAGAAGAGTAGAGGAGAAAGAAAAAGCATTCAGAGCTTTCTCTAAAGAGGTTTTAGGAGAATAGAACTGCCTGTTAATTTATTAATATTGTTCTATGATATTAATTCCTACAGTAATTGAGAAAGAGAGAGGCGGAGAAAGAGCGTACGATATTTATTCAAGACTTCTTAAAGATAGAATTGTTTTTGTTAGTGGCGAAATTGAAACAAATATGGCAAATACCGTAGTTGCTCAACTTTTATTCCTGGAGAAAGAGGATCCCGATTCTGACATACAGATGTTTATCAATTCTCCTGGAGGACACATTACCGCGGGAATGGCGATTATCGACACCATGAATTACATTAAACCCAATGTATCAACTACTGCCGTAGGTCTTGCAGCATCTATGGGAACAATGCTGTTAATTAATGGAACAAAAGGTAAAAGATACGCTCTCCCAAACAGTAAAATACATATTCACCAACCACTTGGTGGAGTAGAGGGTCAAGCTAGTGATATTGCGATTGAAGCAAAAGAAATACTGAAAATTCGAGAAAGTCTTTACAAAATGATTTCAGAAAAAACTGGGAGATCCGTTTCTCAGATAACAAAAGATGCTGATAGAGATAAATATTTTACTGCTACCGAAGCCAAAGCTTACGGTTTGATAGATAAAATAATTAAAAAAAGATAATGCCAGAAAGATACTATTCTGAATCACCAGATTCATTTGAAGATGAAAGACAAGAAAGTGACTTAGAATTCATCAGAAAAGACCTTGAGGATATATTTAGTCATGGGTTCAGCGGAGATTCTCAAACAGAAGATTTAGAAAATTTAACTTCTGTGGATATTAAGGAATTTATATACCAACATTTAATTGAAAGTGGAATAATTGATGTACAATTTTCTAACACTGTTGATATAGAAAATCTTGATGAGATAGTTCAATTATGCGATTTTTTGTCCACCACACTCACAAAATATCCACAAAAAGGAGAAGTTCAAGTACATTTCCTAGAATCAAGTGACTTCGCTGCAACTGTTTCGGTTATTCAGACAAGCCTTAAGGGAGTAAGTGTTAAGGTTGAACCTTTAGAAGAGAGTCCCAAATTTTTAGTTAATAAATGGCGTGAAATTATAGATAAGAATTCTTATAAAGATATAAAGAAAAACAAAACAAAGAAATTTGGGGAGCTAAAAAAGAAATTTGGTAAAAATATTTAACCTGTTATTAATAAAAAATGAATAATAATTACGAAAAAGAAAAACCTGCCAGCTGGAAAGAAGAAATAGATCGCAGAATTGAGAAAACGCTTAATGCAGAAGCACAGTACTCTCCTTCGTCTTTACAGTTTGAAGACATTTGTCTAACAGATATAGACAAGCACATGCTAGAAAGATTTTATGCAGAATTCCCTTCAGTTGTTCCTTCTGGAATATATTCAGATGCTGGATTAATTTCTTTAGCAAACAATCAAGGATTCCATGCAGAAATGCCACAAGCTCTCAAAACCCAACCTCTTTATTTCATCTTAAGGGGAGATAAGGTTGCTGCATTTTTACCATTAGAGAATATTGAAGAGAGTAGGGTTGATTGCTACTTCTTTCATAAACTTAATATCCAAAACGACCCAATTCTAAGGGAAAAATATTTGGAATTGCTTTATAGGTTGAATAAAGAATAAAAAAAAGATAGAATTGTTTCTGTTATGGGCGATTAGCTCAGCTGGTTAGAGCGTCACATTGACATTGTGGAGGTCACAGGTTCGAGCCCCGTATCGCCCATTTTTTATACATTTCTTCTAGAAAGGATACTAAAAGCTTCTTCAACGGAACTTGAATTCATCAATAATTCTCTTAAATTACTTGCAGTATCAAAATTACTAATATATGCCTTTATATACTTCTTCTGACTATTAAAAATATCCAGCCCATCCTTTTCTTTAATAAAAATCCTTAGATGCTCATACAAAGTCTCAAGCCTTTCTTTTTTCGTTATCATTCCCATTCGCCTTTTTGAATCATCTGAGAACAACCATGGATTAGAAAGAATTGCCCTCCCAATTAAAACTCCGTCCACGCCAAAATTCTTACCATACTCTTTTGCTTGCTTAATATTCCTAATATCACCATTTCCCAATATTAATGTTTTAGAATTCATAGAATCTCTTAAAGAAACAGCTCTTTTGATTTCATCCCATCTACAGGGAGTAGAGTAGTTTTCTTTTGACAATCTTCCATGAACGGTAATCAAGTCTAAATCTTTCTCCAAAAGAAAACTTATCCAATCCTCTGTTTGAACCTTATCAAATCCAATTCTTGTTTTAACACTAACCGGGATGCCTTTTGAGTTCTCCTTCACAGCTTGGATTATCTCATTTGAGAGTATCTTATCATTTATTAATGCAGAGCCTCTACCACTTGAGAGAACATCTCTTACTGAACAACCCATATTGATATCAATACCGTCCGGTTTTAATTCTCTTATCTCTTTTATCGTTTTCGCATAAAATTCAGGAACATTCCCCCACAATTGAAATACAATTGGTCTTTCTACATCTCTAAAAAGAAGTCTATGAGAAACCTTCTCTTTTCCTTTTGAGCAGAAACCTTCAACATTAAGAAATTCTGTAAAAAACACATCGGGTTTCCCAATCTCACATAACACTTGTCTAAACACAGTATCTGTAATACCCTCCATGGGTGCTAATCCTAAGATGAAACTCTTCTTTGATAAAATTTTTTGGTAAATGTTCTCCATACCCTGATTCTATCACAAAGCCATATAAATAAACGAAAAAACAGAGGGTTTATTAATCAATTATCTCTTGCAAGTGAAAGAGATTTAACATAAACTGAAATAAGAAAACTGCCCATATGGAACCACAAAAAATTCAAGATAATTCAGGCTCACAGCTAATTCAATTTGAAAAAACAGATTCTTATTCCAAGATATTTGTTTACTTCATTCAAGATTTCTTAAATTGGTGGTACGTAAAGATGCCCATAAGGCACCTTAGAATTCTGGGTCGTATATCTGTATTCGTTGATGACAATCTTTCAATGTCTTTACTCTTCAAAAATTTTTTTGTTCCATGGCATAGAGACAATTCACTGATAGGTTACTTCTTTGGTTTTTTAATCAAAATCTTTTATTTACCAATCGCTTTATTAATCTATCTATTATCAATTCTCACGTATCTAGCAGTAATAATTATTTGGTTATTGCTTCCTATCGCAACATTAGTATTTTCTATTACATCTTTTTTTTAAATGGAATTAGAATTTGGTAGCAAACAAAAAACACTTATTGGAATACATCATAAAGAAAGAAATTCTTTTTCTGTTTCAAAAAAGGGATTTCCTGTTCCAACAGATGAGAATCAGTCAATATTTCTTTTAACACGTGATCATTTCTTTTCTATCACAACACCACAAATCTCATATTTGCTCTACAGTAATCCTAAATATGAGAAATTTGAAAAAATTAAAAGTATCATCTGCAATATTTTAATCGTTCCAGGGGTTTTAATAACTACAACATACATTCTAAAATTTACTTCTCTTCTTGATAATTTCCCTTTAATTTTGAGCCTACTCAACAACCCATTCACCAACTTTCTATTTGGCATCTCAATTTTCTCAATCTTGCTCCTTTGGCATGAATTCTATGGTGACAGAGATCAGCAGATGCAACTCCCCTTAATAAAAAAAATCCCTCAACGGGATATCGATGAAATTAATACTGTTGGTTTTAAGTTTGGAAGATATTCAAATATTGATATTGCTAAATATATTTCTTCTGAAACAATTCAACTCCTTTCAGATTTTACTCTGAATGGAGAATTCAACCCATATCATTGCTTTAAAGCATTGATAAACGATACCTTTGAAGTACAACAGATCATTAGACGAGGAGGAATATCAATCGACAATGAAAAGTTAGAGTCTTCTGGTATTAATTTAGACACTCTTCCTAAAATAAATCTCTCTTCAATTAGAGCTCTACTTGTATATGCTGTAGAGGAGGCATTGCTAACAGAAAGTAAAATGGTTAATCCTGAACATATATTTTTGGCAATTTCAAAAATGTATCCTCAAATTATAAAAATGTTCCAGAAAGAGAATACAAACTTAGACATATTTAGAGAAGTTGTAAAATTTCAGAATTTTCTTAATAGAAGAAAAGCAAAATACCTAGACCCAGATCAACCATATTATAGAAAGGGTGGAATTGGGAAACAAATTATCTACGGCTATACCTTCATATTAAGTCACTTTAGTAAAGAAATTAACAAAAAAATTGCAGAGACAAATGATATTTTTGGTATAGGTCATGATGAAGAAGTTGAGAATCTTGTATCAGTTCTTGGGAAAGTTACAAACAAAAATGCCTTGTTGATTGGAGAACCAGGAGTTGGTAAATCAAGTATAATTCTTGGTCTTGCACAAAGAATAAATAAAGGAGATGTACCAATCCAGTTGAAAGATAAAAGAATAATCGAATTAGATATTAATGCCCTTATTGCCCACTCCCAAAATGCTGGAAGTATGGAAGAATTAATGATTAAAGCCATGACAGAATTATCAAAAGCGGGAAATACAATTCTTTATATAGATGAAATTCAACAAATTGTTCCAACAAAAGCACAAGAGAGTGGACATACAATTGCGGGAATGATGCTCCCATATATTCTTAACAGTAAATTCCCAATAATTGGGAGTATTAACTATTCTGATTACAAAAAATATTTTTACAGTAATGAATCTCTTAGACAAAGTTTTACGAATATTGAAACAAAAGAGATATCGGCAGCGGATGCACTTACAATACTGGAGAGTAAAATCCCTTCATTGGAAAGCAATTTTAATTGCTTTATTACATTCCCCGCTCTGGTATCAGCAGTTGAAATATCTCAAAGGTATATTAAAGAGAGAAAACTCCCAAGTAGTGCAGTTCAAACAATCGAAGCAGCCTGCTCTTGGGCACAAGCAAATGGAATTCAGAAAATTACTTCGGAACATGTTTCGAAAGCAATTTCACTTCAGAAGAATATAAATATTACCGAAATAAATCAGGAAGAAAGTAACAAGTTAATCAAATTAGAGGAAAATATTAAGAACAGAGTGATAGGGCAGGATGAAGCTGTTACAGTAATCTCAGAAGCATTAAGGCGAGCCAGGGCAGATATTCGTAACCCCAATAAACCAATAGGCTCATTCCTCTTCATTGGACCAACTGGTGTAGGAAAAACCTATTTAGCCAAAGTGGTAGGAGAAGAATACTTCGGAGTTGAAGATACCATTATTCGACTTGACATGTCAGAATATCAGGAGATATCTAGTATAAATAAATTCCTCGGTTCTTCAGAGGGAGATAGCATTTTAAGTCAAACAGAAATTTCATTAATAGACAGGATTAAAAGAAGCCCACATACAGTTGTTCTTTTTGATGAGATAGAAAAAGCTCATCCTGACATTTTAAATCTCTTCCTTCAAATCTTTGATGAGGGAAGACTTACAAGTAATCAAGGTGATACAGTTGATTTCACCCATGCAATAATTATCTGTACAAGCAATATCGGAAGTAAAATTCTTTTAGATTCACTCTCAGAAACGAATGTCATGTGGGAAGAGGCAAAAGAAAGAGTATTATTAGAGCTAAGACAAGTCTTGAAACCTGAACTACTAAATAGATTTGACGACATAATTGTATTCCAACCTCATGATATGAGTAATCTTTCAAAAATTGCTGTTCTGGAACTAAATCAACTAGCAAAAAGGCTTGCAGAGAAAGAGATTATATTAAAATGGACTAAACAAATTCCTATGCTAATTGCAAACAAAGCAAATGATCCAGGGAATGGTGCTAGACCATTAAAGAGATACATACAAGACAATGTAGAAGGACAGATAGCCAAAGCGATTATAGAACAAACATTAAAGTCCGGAGAAGAGGTCGAAATAAAGGAGAGTTGGATAGTATAGATATATTGTTGAAAAAATTCTTTTAATCAAATATAATCTGAACGTTAATATATAGTAAAAAAAACATGGGTGCACTTCCAAAAAGAAAAATATCCAAAGCAAGAAAAGGAAGAAGAAGATCACATAACGCATTGAAACTAACAGGTGTTTCAAAATGTCCAAAATGTGGAAGCTTAAAAAAGAGCCATTTCGTCTGTCCTAATTGTGGAACATATAAAAAGTAATTATGAAGAGATCAACTGATCCAAGACATTTAGCAAGAATCCTTGCACTTCAAGGACTTTTCTCAAAATACTTTTTGCAAAAAGAAATTCATATGGAGATGATTCCCATTAAGGAACTTTTGTCCATTGATGAATTTGAAGACTATGATAAGGACTTATTTGAAAAAATTACTGAAGGGGTTGTAAATAATATCGAACAGATAGATAAATTGATTGAGAAATACGCACCCCAGTGGCCAATTCAGCAAATGAAGTTAGTTGATTTACAAATCCTAAGAATTGCTATTCTTGAAGGCTTTATCTCAAAAATTACCCCTCCTAAAGTTTCAATAGATGAGGCAATTGAAATCGCAAAAGATTTTGGTGGGGAGAGTAGTGGGAAATTTGTAAATGGGGTTCTTGGCGCAATATACGAAGAAATTAAATCAGAAGAAGAAAAAGATGGAGAAAATTAACGAAATAGAAGAAAAAATTGGAGTAAAGTTTAAAAATCACTTACTTTTAGAAGCCGCTTTTACACATAGATCATATCTTAATGAAAACAGAGGAAAGAATTTGGAAAATAATGAGAGGTTAGAATTTTTAGGAGATGCAGTACTCGAATTAATTGTGTCAGCAAACCTTTATCATAATTACACTGACAAAGCAGAGGGTGAGCTTACAAGTATTAGAGCTGCAATAGTAAGAACAGAGAGTTTAGCAAAAGAAACTGAAAGGTTAAATCTCGGAATGTATCTTAGGATGTCAAAAGGAGAGAAAGATTCTGGGGGAGAGGAGAAACCATATTTACTAGCCAACTTATATGAGGCACTTCTTGGAGCAATCTATTTAGATGCTGGATATGAGGAATGTTTATATTTTGTGAAGAGAACTCTTTTCAAAAAAATTAAGAGGATTATCAGTCAGAAGCTTTTTATTGACCCTAAAACAAAGGTACAAGAGATAATGCAAAGGAAACACCGTATAACACCCACATATGAGATCCTAAAAGAAGAGGGGCCCGATCATAACAAATCTTTTACAGTAGCTCTCTTTATGGGAGACAGGAAAGTTGTTGAAGGAGAAGGTGCAAGCAAACAAAAAGCTGAGGAAAATGCAGCAACGAATGCAATAGATATTTTAGAAAAAGATTAATATATCTTGAATTAACTAAGTTCTTTTGATAGAATTCAGCAATATGTTAAAAATAAGATTAAAAAGAGTTGGTAGAAGTAAAGATCCTTACTACAGAATAGTAGTGATGGAGTCTTCACAACCAAGAAATGGTAAGACTAAGGATGAAATTGGTATATACAATCCTAGGATTAATCAATTTGAGGTTGATAAGGAGAAGGCAGAAGCGTGGCTCGCAAAGGGGGCACAACCCACTGACACAGTAGCTCAGTATTTTGTTAAGGCTGGCATTCTGAAAAAACTACACAGAGGTTCAACCAAACCAAATACTCAGAAAAAAGAGAAGAAGTCAGAAGAGTAGTATATAATTTGTTTAGATAATATATTACCAATATTAGAATGAAAGAATTACTTGAGTATATTGTAAAATCGATAGTAAACAATCCTGATGCTGTGGAAGTTGAGGAGAAGGAAAGTGTAGATTTCCCAGGTTTAACTATTCTTACTATAGATGTTGCAGAAGAAGATAAAGGCGTTGTTATTGGAAGAAAAGGAAGAACAATAAATGCTATCAGAGACCTTATAACAATAAATGCCATTAGAACAAACAGACGAGTTAAAGTTTTGATTAGAGATAACGAGCGAGATAAAACTGAAAGAAAAGAAGAAAAGGCAGAAGTAGATGAAAGTATTTTTGAGGACGAGATATAGCGAATTTTTTACTTTACTGGTGCATTAAGTTTCTTCGACTTTTCCTTTAATATCTCCATTACATCTGCAAAGTCAGTATAAGGTTTAAAAGGTTTATAAATATTCACAACAAGATTTTCCTCTTCTGAAACATAATAACCAGTCAGGCTTAATTCAACCTCCCAAAGTTCAGCACTCTTTGTAAGAGAAATATTCTGTGGAGAAACAATATATGGAGAAGAGTAGTAAAAGTTATCCAAAAAGTTCAGTATATTTTCTAGAGATCCCCTGTAAGCCAAAGGGCCATTAACACCCTTATACTGATTAGAATCTTGTTGTTTATTTTTATCTACAATCCCAATATTTACATCGCTTGCTGAGATCTTATCCGATGTCAAATTCTTTAATCTAGCTAATTCATCTATATAATAGAGAAAGCTAGCAACTTTCAATGTCCTAGGTATAACACTTTTAACCTCGATTAAATCATCATTCAATTGATCCTCAGAAATACTCTCAATTGATTGTTTTAGTTTAATTAATTGTTCCTGTTTTGACTTTATCTCTTTAAGTTCAGTTCGATAATTAAAGGCTTCCTTTAACATTGGAATAAAAACAAATATTGAGATGAAAAGTAAAATCATAGACACAATTATGGGAATTATTAAATCCTTTATCTTTAATCTGGTATTCTTAATCTTTTCACTTATTCCCTCTTGTTTTCTTACAGTTTTTTGCATGTTAGGAAGTGCCATAATTATTCTTTCTTTTCATCTAAATTAGTACTAAAATTTCCTTCTTTCATAGTAATCTTGAATTCAAATTTTACAACAGAATCCAGCTTATTAAATTGTTCAAGACTTACCCTGCTTACTAGATCATCTTCACTTAAAAGGTACCAGAATTTAGCCAAATCATCTAAAGATGGGCATTTGCCTTCAAAAGAAACCGATTTTACACTCTGGAAATCAAATTGATCTAATTCAATATCACCTAGATTTGAGGCAATTTGGGTAAAATATTCAAAGATCTTTCTCGCCGAATACTGATTTGATGAAATATCTTGATAAAGATATATTCTTCTTAATATCTCCTCGTTAGAAAGAATAACCGAACTCAACTGTTTTACTTCCACTTCCTGTTTACTTAATTCGCCTTGTGCTTTCTGAACCTGTATCTTACTTATTGTTGAAAAAAGAACAATGATTATTGTGATTGTAAGAAAAATGATAATACTTAATATTGAACCAATGTTTAATTTAACCTTCTTTTTTTCCTGAACTATTTCGGATTTTGACAATATCGGAACCAAGTTAATGCTCTCATCATTATCAGCCAAAAATACTTCGTCAAGGTTTGGAGTCTCTTCCTTAACTACTGATTTGACCTCTTTTCCCTTTTTGTTTTCTTCAATTACTTTATTCATCTTTTAAAGCTAAACCTATCGCAACTGAATATGATGGAGCACCCTTCATCGCAATATCCTCGAAACGTTTATCAATAATAATATTGTTCCAAGGCATGGCAATCATTACATTGGCATTTAAGCTTTTTGCAACATATTCTTTCAAGCCTGGAAGTAGGGCACCATCTCCACTTAAGACATAATCTGTTGGAGCAATTGAAAGGGTCCTACTCTTGAAAAACTCAACACCTCTTCGTACTTCAACCAATATGGACTCAATAATTGGAGTTAATACACTCAGAATCTTTCCTTCCAATACATTATCTACTAAACCGTAATTTCTTTTGAACTCTTCTGCTCGCTGGGTATCGAGATTAAATTTATTTACAACTGCCTGTGTCAGGGAATCAGAGCCTATTGCAATACTTTGAGAGAATACTAGGTATCCTTCTGAGATAATACTCATATCTGTACTGTTGGCACCGAAATCTAACATTACCAAAGTATTTTTCCCTGTTGATTTGTACATCGCTCTCCCCATTGCAATTGATTCAGTTTCAATTGAGAGCAAATCTAAACCTGCCTGTGCAGCAATATTAACATAGATATTTACAACTTTTTTTGCAGCAGCTACGACTAGTACTCTTGGAGCATTTTTTTCAGTATTAAAACCTATCGGAACATAGTCTAGTTGAACCTCATTCAAAGGTAAAGGAATATACTGTTTAGCCTCGTAGTAAACGGCCTCTTTTAATTCTTCTTTTTTTACTCCTGGCAACTCAAAGAATCTTGTAAACACAGAAAACTCAGGTAAAGCCATAACTACTTGCCTATTTTTAATCGCAGAGGCATCATAGAGCCTTTTTAAGACATCAGCAAGTTTCTTCTGGTCTGCAATGTCTTCACTGTTAATAACTCCCTTCGGAGTGACTTGTGAACCTAAATTAACTAATGTTGGTTTGTTGGTTGATATCCCTGAAAGCTCCACAGCTTTTACAGAGTGCGTTCCAAAGTCTATCCCAACATGATCGGGCAGTTTTGCCATGTTAAGTAATTCAAATAATATTAATTCAAACTTTCAAAAGAGCTTTTACAATTGTCCGGGTTCGCCGACATATTTGTTTAATTCTTTGACTAAGCCATCGTAATCTAAATCAGTTTTTACTAAATATGATGAAGCTCCTAGGCTAAACGATTCTCTAATAACAGACTCACTTGTCATATTAGTTAAGATAATTACAGGCATATCTCCATATTTCCCAGTATTTGTTTTAATAGCCCTGAGAACCTCCAAACCATCAACACCAGGCATCATCAAATCAAGAAGAAGAATGTCAACGTTACCTAAGTTCTTTGACAATGTATCTAGGGCTTGATATCCATCAGAGGCTGTTAAAGCAAAGAAACCTGCCGTTTCAATTAATTCTTTGTAAGAATCCAACAAGTCTTTCTCATCCTCTACGACTAGAATTGTTTTCTTTTTATCCATTTCACCTGTTTGTTGAATTTAGACAGTTTGGTTTATACATATTACCATATTATCGTTTCAGTTTTAATAATTGCTTGCCTCTGGAATTGTCTGTTTAGTAACTCACCGTTCCCAAAGTACCAATTTACAGCAGAAGAGAGCATATCTAATTGAATTACTTTGTTTTTCTCAACTGTAGGTTTAAGTTGTATAGTAAAATTCTCGATGTTTACAAATCTAGAGTTTAATACAACAAAATTTTCATTTTCGGATATCAAACAATTACGATGATCTTCGGGAGTATCCGCTAAATCAGGTTTTGAAGCTCTTAGAATATATCCATTTACATTCCCACTATTATCCACATCAGTAGAAACACCTTTGTAGAAGGCTAAACAGATCCAACCGGTAGAACCGTTTGGTTTGAAATGAATCTCATTACCCGTTCGGTTAGGATCTGTTACCTCAATAAAAGAACCTTGGGTTACATTCCCATTCTCAAAATTAAACGTTCTGGTATTACTTTGATAAAGACGAACATTACTTGGATCTGTTGTCCTGAGTGTTCTTCTTAACATCTCTAAAACGTATTCTGATTCCGTTCTTACTCTTGCCTTGTTAGTAGAAGTTGTGGATACCCTTATCAATGTTGAAAGTACCAATGCAGAAGTAAGCATTAAGAAGCCAAGGATTACCGTCGTTATTAACATCTCCACCAAGCTAAACCCTTTGTATGTTTTTCTCTTTTTCATTCTCATCATCTTAAAGGTATTACAGTTGAATATATATAGTGTTTGACATTTCTTCTTGCAGTATATGTACCTTCGCTTGCAAGATGACCCACAACAATACCAACATTTATTTGTTTATCCGTAAGCGCATTGTAGGGATAAAAGCATGCATATCTAAAGAAACCACTTCCAACATTATTTGTCATTATTTCTGCACGAGGAAAATCATCCTTATGATTATTAATCGATTCTATTGTAAGAGAAGATATCGTCAGAATCTTAAAGTCATCATCAAGATCTTTTTTAAATTCAAATACTCCTGAATTTGTAATGTCAGGAATAAAACATTTGATATTTGTTGGGAAACTAGGAGCTATTTTGCTAAAAAATGATATAGCATCAGGAGAAGTAGGATACTCGTAAAATTCCTGAACTATATTCTCAGCCATATTTGCTCCCTCAACTGCATACTGTGTCATTTTATCTATTCTTTCATTTTCTACAGCATCGCTCATAGTAGAAGCTGCAATTCTCATAAGGACAACAGATGCCACTCCAACAACCATTATGGCAATAAGGGATTCAATAAATCCCATCCCCTTATATGAATTGTACTTAATTTTCTTCTTCATTTCCTTTTACAATAATTCTTCCTGATAAGTGAGATATGACGATAGTTTTTCCACCTTT